>P_A23_Liq_2_FmtDRAFT_1000248_pt1 | contig 12144 bp, 14 predicted proteins | sample PonA232FremontCA_FD_10599 | JGI IMG/M metagenome (IMG submission 10599) | reverse complement strand
GAGACGATGTACAATGGCAGGAAGACATACTATCTGACACCGACCGATACGGATCTCGATTACCGATTGTTGATGGCTGGTGACATGCTCTCACCGCTTATCGGTGAGGATGATGTCGATTCGCAAAGCGATGTGTTCACCCAGTGGGTGATGAATCTCCAGTATAACCAAGAGTAACGCGGATCAGTTGATATGTTGATGGGTACGCTAGGATTCGAACCTATGGCCTTCCGGACGCCTTACCAGCGTTGCAGTCAGTGGCCGTGCCGCGCGGACTCACGGCCCTGCTGGTGAGACGCACTCCGGTTGTTCTGCCAAACTGAACTACGCACCCGCTGGATAGCCTCTCTGTTCCGGTGGCAAACAAGTGGTGGTCTGGAGAAGCCATTCGTCACAGAACTGGCCCTACCGCGTTGTATCGTCCTGTTCAGCTTTGCTATGGGTGGATGAGTATTTTGTAGATGCAATTTGTATGCCCAGTTGGAACTTGGCGGGTCGTCACACGCTCCAAGTTCCTCTTCCCGTATGGCCGACCAGGATCAGTCGATTGGCGTTTGTCCGTTCTGCGGTTCGATACTCCCAGCTGGGTCGGTATTGATTGAGTACGAGTCTGACGGTGAGCAGCGTGTTTTCGCTCGGTGTTCGGACTATCGAGAGCCGGTTCATCCTGAGTGAGTCTACCGGTGGACGAGCCGACTGTAGTCGTTGCGCAACTCTGAGCGTCAGTCAACTAATCTCTCCGTACCGTCGGCAGCTCAACAACAAACACCGCACCCTCAGAAGGGGTATCGGCGGGTGTTTTAGTATCAATAACGTCGCCTTCTTCGCGATCTTCGATCCAAACATCACCACCGTAGCTCTCTACCAACGACTTGACGAGGTACAGCCCAATTCCGGTACCCTCACTGTCGAGTCCTTTCTCACCCTTGCCGAAGATATCCTCCTTTGCGGCGTCAGAAATGCCTGGGCCATTGTCTGCAACTCGGATTTTAATACTCCCCTCCTCTGTGTTCGATGACACGGCAACGGTCGGAACTGGTTTGTCGTTATGCTGCATTGCATTCTTCAGTAGGTTGCGGAACACAGAGCCTAACATTTCGTTAGCTCGCACAGATACCTGCTGAACCTCCGCAGCAGAGATGATGTTAGCGTCTGGATATGCTTCCCTGACCTGTTCAATCTCAGATTGTACTACCGAACTGATACTGATCGGTTCAAGTTCTTGCTCCGCTGAGAGCATGACAGCTGCCATCTCTCGGGCTACCTTTGTGAGATCAACGGCATGCTCTGCATTTTCATGGACGGTCTGCAAATGCGTTTCTGCTTCCTCATCATCTATGATGTCCGCGACCATTTTTGTATACGCAAGTATCAGTTGGAGATCGTTCCGGATATCGTGACGCAACACTTGATTAAGAATATCCAGATTATCTCGTTGCTCTTCAATTTGCTGTCTGTACTCTTTTTCTGCCGTGATTTCATGCAATACGAATGCACGGCGTCTCTCGTCGTCGCCGACTGTTGAGGCTGTCACAGAAAAGTGTCGTTTCTCACTGTTGGGCATGATCTTGATTTCTATCTTACCATTGTCCATCTCGGTGAGCTGGCTGAGATCTTGATCTCCGGTTGAGGAAACAAATTCGTCTGCTGGCATACCAACGTACTCTAGATCAGTACCAAACAGGTCATGAGCAACCCGGTTGGCGTAAACGAGACGGTCCTGCTGATCAAGGACAACTGCAGCATCGTCTATATCCTCTAACAGCACCCTACGTGCGGTAGGGATTAATTCCAGAAAATCTACGTAGAATAGTGCCCAGAGAAAGGTCACGGACAGAACCGTACTCCCGGCCATCGTTGCATTGTATAACAGGTCTGGATACGGCTCAAGTCCGGCGACTTCAATAATAGCCGCCAGATAGATGACTGCGACACCGCCAAGTATTGCACGGGCCTGTTGGCGATACGCACCACTCTGGGTCACATATGCGTCGAGAAACATCCCCAGCATAGCAGTGGCTGCGACAAATACTACAAACAGGTGAACTGCCCACCAGGCACCAAACTCATAGACTGGTGTCCCATTTTGCACAACCATCGGCGCACGGGTATAGAACAGGCCGCCAGGATTGAGTCCGATTAGTAGTGCCTCAAGACAGAGATAGCCACCAACACTGCCCAGTGCGATTGGCCGTTTGAGCCACGTTCGTTCAGTATACTCTGCAGCGACATACATACCGGAAAACGCCACTATAACCGCAGCAAGCCACGAAACGCCCAACATACGAGGAGCAATCAGTTGACTGTCTAGTCTGGTGCCTGCTCCGTAGCTAAGTATCCAGACGGTTGACGCAAGCCCGTGGATAACAAGTGGCTTACCACCGGGGTTCGACCGGTGTTGCCACGCAACCACTGCAACACCTGCTGATATTAGTGCCGGAATTCCGAATAAGACCAAATCAAACTGGCTTACACTCATAGTGGATCAATTGATAAAATATTGTATAAATATTTGTGTGGAAAATATAATATAATAAAAAATCTCTCCAGAGATAGTCGTCAGTCGTTTTATCTTAATTAAATGTGCAGAGCGAGCATTATCATTCAGTTCAAAATAATCAGCCAGTCAATTGTTGTGAAACTACCCAAGGTGCACAGCCATTGATCGGTTTCGGTCGTTGAGCCTGCCACAAAAATAATAACTTTACTAATGGTTTCCTGCTGATAGCTTCGTGCAAAATACAATCTCTGTTAGCCGCTGCGGAAGGTGAGGAAACTGATGAACTCCGAGAAGAGGTCGAAGGATTAGAAGCCCTGATCGAAGAACTCACCGAGTTCAAATCAGGCACTACATTTCACACCCGGTCGGGAGCTGATCCATAATTCGGGTGCTTGATTGCGATTTTAACGGTCACCAACTATTATATTTGCCTCCAGTGTGGGAGTACCCATGAGTGTCGTGGGGGCGATTTTGGCGGTGCTTTCTGGGCAAGATGACCGGGGTGCTCCGTACGAGTGCCAGCATTGTGGGAGCCAATTTCCTGTCCACCATCACTCCTGTCCAGAGTGTGGCGGCTACTCGATTGATCGGGCTGAGTGGTCTGCAGAACCTGAATGACCGATAGGTGGGTGATTATTCCGCTTGGTCAGAGCCGAATCGACTACCCATTGTCACCTTCAGAGAGTTGTTTCGCCTCCCATTCGTGGCGGTCGGCAAGCAACGCCCGCCCTTCTGGAGTCAATTCGTAGTTGTTTGTTCGGTCATCAATACTACTCTTAGCGATGTACCCCTTCTCAACGAGCGTGTCGAGACTGGGATACAACCGTCCATGATTGATTTCTGTGTCTCCGTAGTCTTCGACCGCACGCTTGATTCCAAGGCCGTATGAGCCACCTAGCCCAGCGATACAATACAGCAGATCCCGCTGGAAACTATTTAATTCGAACATTGCCCAATCGATTGTTGAAATAGCGAAATATATTTCTACCGAATGTGTTAAATTCCAACTCAAAGTTCCCTTGGCTGATAGAAACGAGTGTGAAACTGTTGCTCAGATCTGATTTTCTGTGTCTACTTGTCGGAGCCGTTATTGGAGTGGTGGCCGGATGGCGTGGGCTGGGAGCTCAAGTTCTTCACCGTCTGGCAATCGTATCCGGTAGCGTGGCTCCTCTATTTGCTCGCCGGTGAGTGTCGTTAGCTCGCCTTTGACGACATCAATAATTCGACCGTGGTCGCCGTGATACTGGTCATGATCAGGGTCTGTCTCGTCAGGGATATCGATGCGAACTGTGTCTCCAGTGCTGAACTCGGTCATACTCGTAGCTATCTGATAGTGAATCTCAGTTGTGTTGGGGTGTGTGATGTCGTTCAACGACTTCTGCAAAAGCAACATTCTCTTTTGCAGTCTCAATCCGAACGGTTGCTCGGTCGCCAACCTTTGTGTCCGGAACGATGACAACGTAGCCTCGATCAATTCGGGCAATCCCGTCGCCTTTGTCTCCGATGCTATCGATCTCAACTTCACGTGTTTCGCCGACATCGACAGGTGGCTGTTGCTTGTCTTCTTGTTCAGGTGCTGGCTCGGCTGGTTGATCAGCTGGGGAGTCAGATACAGTGTCTGCATCTACCGGCAGCAGTGCCACGCGGTATGTTCCACTCGTGTCTATCGCGCTGTTCTCTATCTCTCGATCCGGAATCTCAATGTGATATGAATCGTCTTCAGCACCCACCTGGGCAGTGAAGAGGCAAAGCAAATCATCAGAAATTTCCATACCACAAGCACGCTGCCGAGGTTGAAAAGTGATTCAATTTAGTACTGTGAAGAGCAGCGATTACCATGGAGAGAGCGTATGCTGGTTGTGGTCATCGTTCAATCGCAACGATATTTTCCAGTGGCTCTCGATACTCACCTTCGCCGACAACTGTCCCATCTGCGGTAATCCGATACTCTTCATCATACTGAGTGAGGCGGAGTTCAGTCGTCTTGTGAGTAACATCCCAGCCAGCGTCGGTAAACCGCTCAGCAAGACTATCAAGCCATTCTGCGTCTAACTCGCCAGGTTCGATCTGTTCCAAGCGACCTGCTGGAAATCCATACTGGTTGATGTCGTGTTCGACGACCTGCTCAAAGAGCGCATCTGGGTCAAGAGCTTGCCAGTCGTCGAGCGTATCGGCAAGGGCATCTCGAAACGCCACGATCACGAGTTGTTCGTCGGTAGCATACTCTGGATTTTCCGCAGCAGCCGTGGTCGTTCCCGAATCCGTTTCGTGTTCCCAATCGGCGATTGTTTTGTCTGCAGGGCAGTCCACGACAATGGCTTCGTCGGGGTCATCATCTTCAGTATCAGCCACTGAATCGCCAACAGAGACTGTCACGGTTGATTGCTCGGGGGCCATCTTAGTTGTTCAAGACGAGCCATCCATCAAGTATCTCCCGGCTGAGAAAGTTCACAGGTTCCCAGCATGATTTGTCTGCCCCTTGCTTTGCAGTCACCTATCCGAAATGTAGAATATACCATTTAAAGCTAACATGCTGAAGATAACTAGAGTTGCTTCAGAGTTCGATTGAGAATGATAGCAGCGGGCTACACTGGGTATCGGTCGGACTGTACAAATACGATGTCAGCGATAGAGTCTAAGAGCGAACCACCGGACTCCCGGCACAGTACAGAACCCCACACGACAGAGTCCATCGATGCAGAGTGTTTTCTGGAGGTCATCTCCGACACGTATGCACGGAATATCTTGACGGCTCTGGCTGATCGTCCGACAGCCGCCGCCACGTTAGCCGAGGAACTGGACGCGTCACGCCCGACCGTCTATCGCCGGCTGAACTCTCTTGAGTCAGCTGGGCTGATCGAAAGTACCGTTGCACTCGACGCTGATGGTCATCATCGCAAACGATTCCATGCTGTCGTGGACAGCGCGAATCTCACATTCGACAGCAGCGGGATTGAAATTACGGCTCTAAGTTGATCTTTCGCTGTATCAGAGAAATTGATCTTCCGGTCTTCCATTAGCACGCAACCAGCTTCGGTCAAGCCAACTGCCGCCTCCTCACTACTGTCACGAAGAGATCTCGAATAAACCCCGTCGCAAAGCGGTTTTATTCTTCATAGAAATAGGGAATTTGGAATATTCTTGCCTAACTGAGTGAAACAACAGTCAGATTAGCGATATTGCTACCAATTGGCATGCAGGATAGACAGTGCGTGTCTGTCAGTTACCGGCTGGGGAAAGATTAAGTTCAACTTCAAACTCAACAGGAGAATTGGTAATATCGCCTGTGCTTGGGTTTACACTGAATTCAATTGGACTCGATGGTGTTGGATCAGATGGCGTCGGTTCAAGCCCATCTGACCTGACGATACTAACATTATCAACCTCAACATTGCTCGGCATTGCTATGTCAAAGTCATCTTTTCCATTATCAGTGCTGAGGTTCTCAACAGCGAACGTGAGTACGTGTGTTTCATTGGTACTGGTAACTTCCTTTGGATTCAATGATACATTACGCACATCAACTTTCGGACTACTGGATTCACCTGACGATGCCTGTTGATTCCAGTCTCCGTGATGTCCCAGTGTGCCCAAATTGACCCGAGACCCTTCACTTGACCCGCTCACATCTGCATCCAGCGCGTAGAGATTGTTGTCGTAACTCCCGACGAAGACAGTACCATCGACCACTGTCGGCGATGAATAAACTACATCACCGGTTTCAAAAGCCCACTGCCGGTTGCCAGTTTTGACATCCACCGCATAGAGATTAGAATCAAGACAGCCAACGAAGACAGTTCCATTAACTACCGTTGGCGACGAGTAAACAATTCGCTCAGTTTCAAAGACCCATCGTTGCTCACCAGTCTCAGCATTTATGGCGTAGAGATTGCTGCCATCACTTCCGACGAATACAGTCCCATCAGCTACCGTTGGTGACGAATAAACAATGCCACCAGTTGTGAAGGCCCATTGTAGATTTCCAGTCTTGATATCCACTGCGTAAAGATTGGCGTCGTTGCTCCCGACGAAAATAGTGTCATTTTCAACCGTCGGCGACGAGGCAATAGAATTCGCAGTCTCAAAGGCCCACTGTTGGTCGCCTGTCTCTGCATCCACCGCATATAGATTGTTGTCGTGACTGCCAACATAGACGATGCCATCGACGATAGTTGGTGATGAAACTACAATATCTCCAGTTTCGAAGGCCCACTGTTGGTTACCCGTCTCTGCATCCACTGCATAGAGGTTGTTGTCACGACTGCCAACGTAGACGGTTCCGCCCACTGCAGTCGGAGATGAAAAAATCCGACCATTGGTTTCAAACGTCCATTGTTGTTCACCTGTTTCAGCATTCACCGCGTACAGGTGTTTATCATGACTCCCAATGTAGGCGTTCCCATCCACTACGGTCGGAGATGAAAAAATCCGACCATTGGTTTCAAACGTCCACTGTTGGTCTCCCGTCTCAGCATCTACTGCATACAGATTTGTGTCCAGACTACCAATAAACACCGTATCATCAACCACGGTTGGTGGTGATTCAATGCTACCCTCAACTTCGAAGGCCCACTGTTGTCTATTCTGTGTTTGTGCTGTCGCAGATCCCGTTCCAAATATAACTGTAGGTGTCGCTCCAGCAACCAATTTAAGAGTGTGTCGTCGAGTTGAGGTAAGTTTTAGATCCTCACCATTTGGGTCATTTTTCATAAATACGTTGTGATTCTCTATCGAGAAATATCTAATTATGCGTTCCCCCGACCAGTTTGACCGATACACTGTCTTTGCTGGATTTAATCTCTGTATTTTGCACAGCTCGATTTTATAGGTTTGAGATCGGCGCCGTTGTTTCGCTATCTTATGTAAGAGCCATTTGAAAATTGGAAATGATTTGTTGGCTTATAAATAATAAATCTTGTCTGATTTTGATGTAGCGTCATATAGTTTATTGATGCTTCGGCTTATTCACGGGCTATTTGCTACTTAGTCAGTTGTCCACGTCGGACACCACACTCACCAAAACTATTAGAAAGTAATAAGATAAACGCTACTGTAAGAGAATGGCCGATACCAAATCACCCCAAACCACAGCGAGGCGGTTCCCGTGAGCGGTTCGCAGTACCAGTGGTCACGGAAATCACTCGACGAGCTGGTCGATTTCTACTACAGTGAGATTCGACCGGCGATGCGAGAGGCTGATTACGACCCAGAGCACGGGCGGCCCAGCTACGAGTGGCTAGCCGACCACGGCTTCTCCGGGTTGTCTTACGCCCTCGAAGAGCATCATGATCTCACAGTCAAGGAATTCTTCGTCAAGGAAGTGGACCTTAGCGACGATACCCCAAGGGACTCTGGTGATGATTCCGGCTACGACTGGAGTGTTCGGAACGACGAGACGGTTACAGCGATCAAGCGGTACCTCTCGACGCAGCGTGATCGTGGAGAACTCGCTGAATCTACAGTCAAAAGTCGTCGCTCCCGACTAGCAGAGTACGCTCGAATCTACGAGCAGCTGCATGGAGCGGTTAGCCTCACGCGAAACCTCGACGATATTGAGGAGCGGCCCGCCGAAAACGACCGCTGTATGGCCGTCTTCGACGTACTCAAAGACCGACTCTCGACCGATCAATCGCGGCTCAAGTACCTCGGTGATGTACAGCAATTCTACGACTATCAGGTTCGGTTTCAGGGCGCGAAGTACAATCCACTCGATGGGGCCAACGCGCAATTTAGGTGGAAAATTGACAATCCCGACAACAAAACCGTTGACGCCGACGGCATGCGGGCGATCTACGAGGCTGCCGAGAGTATCGACGAGCGGCTGTTAGTGTTGGCTCTGGGAGCGTGGGGACTGCGGCCGAACGAAGTTGCCTCGCTCACGCTGGATCAGTTCGTGCTTGACGATGATGAGGGCAACAGAATCGTCTTCAAGCAGCGGAAGAACGGACCTGGTGAAGTCGCTGTGTTATTCGGTATTGACGTACTCAAACAGAGAATACTCGATCTTGATGAGCCGAAATGGGAAGGCTATCTCTTCCCATCTTCCCGGTCATCCTCGGGCCACATTACACCACAGACGGTCACGAACCGATTCAAACAGCTTGCTGAGACCGCCGGTATCACCGTTGGAGGTGTTAGGCCGACCGCGAAGATGGGGCGGCGGTTCTGGTATACGACCTACAATGAGGCCGTCAAGCAGATGATGGAGGGATTAGAGGGAATCGCTGCCGACCAGGGCTCGTCAAGTACTGAAATCGTCTCACAGAATTACCTCTCTGAGGCCGAAAAACGCCAATATCGTCGTGATGCAATGCGAGAGGAACTGCGTAAGGTATTCGAAAATCTCTGATAGGGATCAGCAGAATAGTTCATAGTTTCTCACGTCGTGCGGTTTCTACTCTCTCGTTTTTATCATTGGAATCCCCGAACATCAGCGATGATCCTTATAAATACCCTGTTGATCGACGAGTTATGCTTGGTTCCTACGGTATAAGATCTATACCAAGATATGCTAGAAAATGGCCAAGCAAGAAGAATATAAACCCTACAACTGATAGTTCAAACCCAATTGGATGAAAATGGTGAAGTAAAGATCCGATGATATAGATAAAAACGCCGAACACAACTCCCTCATGTCGGCAGAAAACATATTGGAGATTGTCCGAGAAAATCCGCGCAGCTTTTGTTATTTTGAATAGTTTTGGGTCAGGTACGTCCTCATCTGGTATCTTCCAGTAATAATTCTTTTTTCCCTCTTGCTCTTCTATCATTACTAACCCGTCGTCGTAGAGATCTCTCAGCTGCTCCTTAATTCTCTTTGTGCCATTAGGAACATCTGCTGCTCTTGATCTTTTATCCTCCCAATATCCCAAATCATCTAATATATTTTGGGCTGTGATCGATGCTTCTTTGCTTATTGCCTCTTTTGACTCCAAAATACCTAAAATATCTCTATAAGGGGCAGAGAGATTATAATCGTCACTTGGTTTGTTCAATCGATTTGCTACATTCTCTACAGGCTGATAATCCTCGTAGAATCTATAATCATCATTTTCAGAGTCTTTCATTATTACAAATATTTCCACCCTCGAATCGGTAGTTTATATTATCTATACACATCTATGTGTTAATTCCTTCGACGTTTCACTTATAAATTTTAGTCAATCTCCAGGAGATGCGTATTGATCTCTTGGAGAGAATAATAGATCTCCAAGAAACTGTGATTTATCTCCAAGAAAACACATCTATCAATAAGTATACGGGGGTTATTGTAGAAATTATCGATGATCAAGCCAAAAAAGTCGAAAAACACTAAAAACATACGTGCTCGACAGGGTTCGCATAGAATTATAAGTATAGTTATGATTCTAGGCTTTAGCCTATATACTTACTATAGAGCTAAAATAAATCACATAAGAACTCAAGGTATACCCCAGTTTAGTATCCAACTTTTATATAATCTGTATTCATTCGCTAAAGCTGGCTTCAGTACTATCAGGCACTGGAGACCTACATCAGAGTATGGATATTATACCACCCAACCCACGCGCCGATATGTGTTTTATATACCCGTCTATCTGATCAGTGAGGTGAGCGGTGGATGTTAGATATTCATGGGCTGCCTGGGTACCGAAGCGTGATTTTATCTAGAACGAGCAATGTGTCTAAAAAATCTGATTCTAGCTTAGACCGACAAGTAAGAAAACTAACTACTGAAGCTGAAAAGTTGGAAGAAAATTACGAGGGTGAAGTAATCAAAATATTCCAAAATAAACAATCAGCTTCATCCATGGATCGGGATACCCTGGATGAAATATTAAAAATGGCGAAAAATAACAAATTTGATATTTTGATGGTATGGGCAATCCACCGATTAACCCGAGCGGATCCACTGGAGACGATGAAGTATCTAATTAAATTGGCAGACCATGGAATCATTCTTTATTCGCATCGGGAGGGGTACTATGACTGGGGGAATCCAGATGATGTTACTCGACTTATGGACAGAATATCAAGTGCGCGGTCATGGCGAAATGAGATCCAGCGGGGAGCAATAGCTGCGAATGAAGAGATATTGGACGACGGGCATTGGCCATATGGATCAATTGGTTATGGGCTGATAGATGACGAAGATAAGGGAATAATAATCAAACAGGGTTATGATGAAATAATCCAGCTAGTCTACGAAACTTATGTTGCCTGTAATGATGAGAAGGAAACAGCCGACACTATTGCTAATAAAATCCAGAGCAATAACCTAGGTATAGAGCCGCCATCTGAACACCAAGTTGAGAATATCTTAGAAAATGAACTTTATATTGGAGATTTGATATCAAAGAAGTCCGATGAGTTCGTCAGAAAAAAGAGCGAAATAGAAATTGTAGATCCAGATATATACAATAAAGTTCAAAATTTGCGCTCGGAATCTGATGAAAATGAGACTGATATTGACGAAGAAGATCTACCTTCTGAGATCTACGATCTGATCTGTCGATATGGTCAAGAATACGCCGTCGAAGAGGTCTCAGCGATTAGATGGTGCTGTCCCGAGTGCAAATCGACGGACATCAATGTCTCTGATACTACAATTGAGTCTCTTGGCATTCATCTGCCCCGCATATACTGCAAGAATGATAACTGCTCTGGAGAGGAAGAATCATCATATCAGGGGCCAGCCATTCGAGTACGAGAATTGGATAAGATAGATTTGAGCCATCCATTTATTTGCCCTAGTTGTCAGAGAACAGAAGAATTCACAGTAGAACCGGTCACAGTAATAGATCCTGATCAACAAATGTACAGATATACTTGTAACTGTTGTGGGGAATCGATGATTAAATCAGGTGATCCAGACCCTAATGTACGTGGGCTACAATCAACTAATTCCATCAGCCTACGATCCGACGAGTCCAACCATGACGATACTAAATCCACAGAAAGTCATCATGATGATTCTGGTCAAACAAAGGTGGAAACTGAACTTAATGGCACAAGAGTATTAGAAGAATATCTTGAAAGAGCAGGTCCAAACAAAGCTGTAGCCCGGGATATTATGATCACAGCAGCAGATATCTTAGCTGAAGATGGTCCAATGACCACAGCAGATCTGAAACGTAAATTGAATGAATCCCACGGAGAAGAATATTCATCGGCTGACTCACTGTGGGAATCAACATTCTCTAGGCTTTACTCCAGAATTCCGGGATTCAATAAGGTATCTTATGGAAAATATGATTTCAACGAAGAACGACTTAATGTGCTCATCAACAGCATCCTCGAATTATAATCTGCGTGTTCAACTCTATTACAATTCAATCATCGATTATCTTAGATTTCTGTCGCCATACAGTTTCCTTAGTCATATTTACAATAGCTGCAACTTCGCGCAATGTGAGATCTATATTTTTCTGGTCGCATACTACATAGATTCCTGCTGCCGCTATTCCCACGGGGTTACCTCCTCGGGGTCTTTCTTCCGACAATAGCTCTATTGCATGGTCTTGAATTTCAGTCGGCAGCCCAAGTTCTCTACACACAGAAGGTACGTACTCGTCGGGTGTTGGTGTATCCAAATCGATTGAGAGGTGCTCTGTTAGTTTTTGCTGAGTATTCTTGATTGATTGTTTCTCTGTGCCAACGACACG
>P_A23_Liq_2_FmtDRAFT_1000247_pt1 | contig 12187 bp, 11 predicted proteins | sample PonA232FremontCA_FD_10599 | JGI IMG/M metagenome (IMG submission 10599) | reverse complement strand
CCACAACGCGACCCNCACCCCCCACGCATCACAACGCGACCCACACCCCCCACGCACCACACACAGCCGCTCGCTGGCACCACCCAGTCTTCGACAGACGCAGCACACGGCCCTCCACGCACCACACGCCGTTCGCACCACACCGACCGCGGTCGGGACCCTCTACGCACACTGTAGGCGGCACACGGTCTCCCCGGTCGACTTCTCGTACACACCACACGGGCCCGAGACTCACGACCAGATCCAGTTGACACCCCACCCGAACCTCGCTCTCTTCCGGCCCCGATGGTCGCGGACGGCGGATTTACCCGTCCGGCTCCGGTAGGCCAGCGCATGACAGACGGGGGGGCTACGACAGTGGTCGAAACCGACGGCCTCCGCAAAGAGTACGACGACACGGTCGCGGTCGCGTCGTTGGATCTCTCGATCCCCGCCGGCGAGGTGTACGGCCTGCTCGGGCCGAACGGTGCGGGGAAGACGACGACGATGCGGCTGTTGACGACGCTCGTCGAGCCGACGGCCGGCACGGCACGGGTCTGTGGGACACCCGTGACCGATCGCCGGGCCGTCGCCAGCGAGGTCGGCTTCCTCCCAGAGGAGCCGCCGTTGTACGACGAACTCACCGGTCGCGAGCAGTTGGAGTACGCCGCCGGCATCCGCGGGCTGTCGCTCGACCCCGAGACCGCACTGGGCCGTGTCGGGCTCGCAGACGCCGTCGACCGCCGGATCGAGGCGTACTCGACGGGGATGGCCAAGCGACTCGGGCTGCTCCAGGCGACCGTCCACGACCCGGCACTGCTCGTGCTCGACGAGCCGACGAACGGGCTCGATCCACGTGCCGCTCACCGGGTTCGCGAGACGATCCAGACGGTCGCCGCCCGCGGAACGACGGTGTTGTTGTCGACACACGTGCTCCCGGTCGCGGAGGCGGTGTCGGACCGCGTCGGCGTGTTCGTCGACGGCCGACTCCGGGCAGAGGGCCCACCGACGGAGCTGCGTGACCACCGCGAGAACCTGGAGGACGCCTTCCTCCGACTCACCGACGACCGTACCGCGACCGACCCCCGCCCCGTCGCCGGCGTCGATGACTGACGAGTCACCTCCACGAGCGACCGACGAGGAGCCGTTCGTCCCCGCGACGCGTGACCGCGCGGGAACGACCGGAACCCTCTGGCTGGCGTCACTGATCGCCCAGACGAGTCTCAAACGTGCGCTACGGCGTGCGTTCGGCCGTCCCCGGCGGACTGCAGTCGTCGTGTTGTTCTTCGCGGTCGTCTGGGGGAGTGCCCTCCTCGACACGCCGGGCAGTTCCCCCGCTCCCGGCGGGTTCGGCAGTGTGGGCAACGGCGTCGTGTTGGGTATCTACGCCCGTGGGTTCGCGGCCATCGGCTGGCTGTGTGCCGTCGCGTTGGCGGTCGTCGGCGCGACGACCCGACTCGACGATGTCGACGCCGGGGCACTGACCCTCCCGGCCGCCGGGGTCCGGGCGACGTTCCTGGGGACGCTCGCGGCCGAACACGCCAGACGGTTCGCAGTGATCGGCGGGTTCGCGTCGTTTGCGGTCGTCTCCGTCGCGACCGGCGGGGGTGGGGTCGGGACGCTCCCGACCGGCGGTGTCGCCGTGTTGTGCGTGTTCGTCACTGCGGAGTTGGTCGGCCACGTTCTCGCGCTGGGGTGGATCGACCTCACCGGCGGCGACTTCCTCCCGCCGGGAGTCCGGCTCCTGGTGGCCGGCGCGGGGTTGATGACCGTGACACTCGGGGTCGCCCGCCTCGACCTGCTCGTTCCGTGGTTCGCCGGAACACCGCTGGGCTGGTACGGCGACCTGTTCTTGCTCGGCACCCCGGCACCGACCCGTCCGCGACTCGCGGCGGCGGCTGTCGTGGGCAGCGTCGCCGTGGTCGTTCCGTTGTACCTCCTCGCCGAGCGACTCGCCCGCCGCGTCTGGTTCCGAGACCCACCCGCGCCGGGAGCCGGCGGCGGTCGTGCGACCGCCGCGACCGCGGACACACTCCTGCGTAGCCGGCTCCCGTTCGTCGACGGCGCGTCGCGTGCCGTCGCCCGCCGGGTCTGGCTCCAGACCGTCCGCCGGCCGAAGACGCTGGTGTTTCTGGGTATTCCGTTCCTGTTCGCCGGGACAGTAGTCGTCAGCGGCGACTACCCACCCGCGTTCCCGGTGTTGCTCGGGTTGTACGGTGCCTGGGCGGCCGGCATCGGGACGACACTCAACCCGTTGTCAAGCGAGGGTGCCGGGCTCCCCCTGTTGTTGACCAGTCCGATGGCCGGCCGTGGCGTGGTGCGTGGCTACGTGTTCGCGTCGGTCAGCGTCGCGGCTCCGGCAGTCGCGGCGGTCGTTCTGTCGACGGGGCCCCTCGCCGGGTTCTCCTCGCAACTCACACTCGCGGGGACGGTCGTCGGCGTCGGGCTCACCCTCACCACTGCGCCGTTGTCAGTCGCCGTCGGCGTCGGTATCCCCCGCATCGAACGGCTGAACGCGACGAACGTGGACGGTCCGCTGACCCCCTCGAAGTTCGCGCTCGCGGCCCACTCGTTGTCGGTTCTCCTGGTGTCGTTGCCGACACTGGCGGGTGTCACGCTCGAACCGCAGTTCGGCCCGTGGGCACTGTGGCTGGGCGTCGCCGCCTCGCTCGCGGTCGCGTCGCTGGGTGGTGCTCTCGGCTACCGGTACGCGGCCGCCCGGTTCGGACGGCTCCGACTGGCGTGAGCCCCCGGTCTCTCGGGACACTACCGACACGACGGCCTCGAACCTGGTTGTATCTTACAATCACGTTTGGAGCGTGTCCAACGGGGAGCTAACTGGCTGCCACCCCTGTACACTGTGTGACCGACGCCGACGTTTCGACGGACCGACCCGAGAGCCTACTACAGACGACCGGAACGGACCACGTCACCCTGATCGGGTCGAACCCGGAGGAGACAGTCGCGTTCTACCGAGACGTGTTGGGGATGCGGCTCGTCCTCAGACAACCGAACCTCGACCGCCCGGAGGTGACACACCTGTTCTTCGACAGCGGCGACGGACGACTGATCACGTTCTTCGTCGACGAGGGACGCGAGTCCGCCGCGGAACAACGCCCCGAGACAGGTGCCGTTCACCACCTCGCCTTCCGGATCGACCACGACCGGCTCTCGGAGATCAAAGCCGACCTCGACGACGCGGGCCACGGGTTCAGCGAGTACGACCGCGGCGCGTTCCACGCACTGTACACCGAAGACCACAACGGCCTCACCATCGAACTCGTCGTCGACAAGTACGCCATTCCGGACGACCGCCGCGCCGAGGTGCTGGCGTCGGCGCAACGACGCCGACTCGCCGACGGCGCGACACACGCGACCGGCGAACACCTCGAGGCGGCGCTCGACGAGCTCGGTATCGACGTGGAGCGCCGAGCAGTTCCGGACGCCCCCGCCGGCCGCGAGATCGACTGACCGACTGTCGGTGCCGGCGGGCTACGTCGGCCGCGACCGGCTCCGCTCTGCGACCTGTGCAGCCACCCCGGCCAGTGCCATCGCGGCCTCGCGCGGACGCAACTCCCGGTCGACCGGCCGGGTGTCGAAACCGACCCACCCGTCCGCGTCCGGCCCGTAGCCGAATTCGCCGGGCACGTCTAGTTCCCACATCAGGTGGAGTCGGTCGTGGTCCGGCGGCACTCGGACGAACCCGACGAAGTCGTCGCCGACCCGCCCCAGTTCGCAGTCGTAGCCATCGTGTTCGAACGCGGTGATCAACGCCGCGTCGTGATCGGCCGCCGAGACCCGCTCGACTCGGTCGGGCGTTCTGTCCACCGACTCACCACCCGTCTCGTCACCCCGCGGTCGTCTGTCGCCTCGCTGCCGTTCGCCGTCTCTCGTCTCTTCTCGCTGCCGTTCGCCGTCTCTTCCCGTCTCCTCTCGTCGTCTGTGCCCGCCTCGGTGTCCGGCGTCCGTCTGTGACCGCTCCCGTTCCGTTCTCTCCCGAACGTCTCGCTGGTTCGGTTCGCGACCGTCTCCCTGCTGGCGCGCGTCACGGTCGGTCTGCTCCGATTCGTCGGACTCTTCCGGCCTCCCGTCGCGGGCCGCCTCCCGGGCGGCTGCCAACGCCTCCGACTGGCGGGCGCGTCGCTCGTCGTTCGTCACGGCACACCCCCCGTCGGCTCCGTCCCGGTCACGGTCGTCACGACCGCCCGTACGGCGTCCCGGGGTAAGAACGTCGGGGGCTCACTCCACGTAGCCGAGGTCGCGCAGCCGTTCTTGCGCCTCCTCGTCCATCTCGTCGAGCGAGTCGTCCGTCACGTCCGCGTCGTCCGGCTCCCTCCAGGCACCGCCGACGGCCGACTCGAAGGCGGCGAGACGGCTCTCGGTCTCGGCCAACGTCGGGTCGTCTTCGTCGACGCGGTTCTCCGTCTCGTCGGGGTCCTCGTCGAGCCGGTAGGCCTCGTCTGGCACCCGCGTAATCCGAACGTACTTCCCGTCGGTGCTGCGGGCGGCCCGCATCCGGGAGTAGAACCGCGACTGCTCCGGCAGGTCCACGCCGGCGGCACTGGCCTTCTCCTCCAACTGGTTCAGCTCCACCACCGGCCGAGAGTACTCCACGAAGCCGAACCCACCCTCCGGGGCGGCCGCCTGCCCGGGGTCGGGTTCGTCGGCGGCGTCGAACGCACGGTACTCCGTGGACAGCAACGACCGCGTCCGGTCCAACGGGACGCTCTCCTCGTCGGGCGCGACCGGCACGCCCGCGCTCACGTCCACCGTGTCGAGGACGGTGTGGTAGAGGTCGATCAGTTCGACGGTGTCTGTCCGTCGTCCCCCGTCCAGTGCGGGGTGTTTCACCAACAACGGGACGTTGACCAGTTGGTCGTAGAGGTTGAACTCGTGGCCGTACAGGTCGTGTTCACCGTGCAGCTCCCCGTGGTCGGCACAGACGACGACCGCGGTGTCTTCCCACCGCCCCGTCTCGCGGAGCCAGTCGAACAACCGGGTGAGTTGGGTGTCGATGTGCGCGATCTCCGCGTCGTACAACCCCTCGATGTCCTCCCACTCGCCGTCGTTGATCTCCCGTGCGCCGGCGTTGAACTCCTTGGAGTTCTGACACACCTCCGTGGAGTCGACCCCGGGAGCGAACTCCTCGGCGTACTCTGCGGGCGGGTGGTACGGGAGGTGCGCGTCCATCAGGTTGACGAACGCGAACCAGTCGTCGCCCGCGGCGTCGGCGTCCTCGACGAACGACCGTGTCCGGTCGATCACCGCGGGGGTCTTCGAGTCACCGCCGCCGGAGGAGGCCAGGTACTCGTGGGCGACGTTCCCCAACGAGACGAGTTTGTCCGCCACCCGCCGCAGGGTCTCGTTGTCGTTCATCGTCTTCCAGGCCCGTGCGAGCGGCCCGGACAACAGGTCACCGGGCATCACCTGGAAGAAGTTGTCCTGCTCGTCGAACCCGTCGGTCAGGTGGGTGTACGGCGTGATCCACGCGTTCGAGGAGTAACACGCCGTCGCGTACCCCTCCCGCGAGAGCGACTCCGCGAGCGTCGTCGCCCCCTCCAGGTACGGGTTCTCCTGGTCCGCGCCGTGGTCACTGGGGTACATCCCCGTGAACAACGAGGCGTGGACTGGCAGTGTCCACGGAGCCGGCGCGACCGCCTGCTCGAAGACGGTCACGTCCTCGCCGGCCGCGAACGCGTCCAGCCCCGGCGTGGTGTCCGGTTCGTAGTCGTACGGGCCGAGCCGGTCTTTCCGTACCGTGTCGAGGACGACGAAGAGAACGTTGTCCGGCGACGGCTCACTCATACCTCCGGCCACTGGTCCCGCGTGCAAACTTCTTCTGGTCTCTCTCCCGACTACTCATCCGGTCCCGCGACGCGGGTCACGAACCCCACCAACTCCTCGATCGGCCGCGCCGCAACGTGTGTGTCTGGCTCCACGTACTCCCGTCGGGTCCGCCTACCAGTCGACCGTTGGAAGAAGTGGTTGAGCGCCGGGTACGTCACGAACTCGACGTTCGGCTCGTCGCCCAACACCGACTGCCACCGCCGGAGATCCGTCTCGACTGTCACCTGCCAGTCCTGTCCCCCCTGTGCGACCAACGTCGGCACGTCGAGTGCCGCCGCCGTCTCGGCGTAGTCGTACTCGCGGAGGCTCCGGTAGTACTCGTCACCCCCGAGTCCGGCGACCACCTCGTCGTCCTCGATGTCGAGTGTCCGAATCTGCTCGGCGACGGCCCGTGTGCGGTCGAGTTGCTCCCGTTCTGCGTCGGTGACGGTGCCGTCCAGCCGGGCGAGGTGTCGTCGCTGTGCGACGATGGTGTCGGCGATCGGGCGCGTCGGCCCGGCCGCGAGCATCACCACACCGGCGAGTGAGCCCTCACGCGCCGCGATCCGCGGGGCCAGCAGCCCGCCGAAACTGTGTCCGGCGACGAACACCTCGCCGACGCGGTCGACGGCACGGAGCCGTTCGACTGCCGTCACCGCGTCGTCTGTCGTCACGTCGTCGATCGTCACGTTCGCTAGATCCACGTCGCAGGCGTACGTCCGCTTGTCGTACCGGAGCACGGCGACACCCCGGCTGGCCAACCCCCACGCGAGATCTTTGAACGGCTCGTTCGGGCCGACCGTCGCGTCGCGGTCGAGCGCCCCGTTCCCGTGGACGAGCACCACCCCCGGCACGGCCGCGTCTGTCGTGGTCGTGGCTGTTGTCGCTCCCTCCCCCGCCGGCAGTGTGAGTGTCGCGCCGAGTCGACAGCCGTCCGGTGCGTCGAGCGTGAGCGTCCGCTCGGTGATCGCCGACTCGTCGGCGTACGCCGGCGCGGTCCAGTCGGCCGTCTGGGCCGACCGAATCAGGAACGTCACGATCCCGCCGTCGCGGAACCCGACGACGAACCGCCGTCGGCCGTCGGCGAACTCCCCGACTGCAACCACGAGTCTGACACCGTCCCGTGTCCCGCGGTACTCCACACTGCCGAGCTGTCGGAACGACCCGACCGACCTCGCCACCTGTTGCCACCCGTCTCGGAGCCGTGTCTCGCTCAGCGTCCCGGCGGCTGCCTCGGCGATCCGGTCGTGTGCGTCGACGAACGCCCCGTCTGCGAGTAACTGCACGAACGCGGTCGCCCGGTCGGTCAACGCGTTCGGATCGACGGCGGTCGCTGTCGGCGACCCGCCAGTGGTGGTCGGTGTCGCTTGTCGTGTCGTCCCGGCCGTTGTCTGTGTCTCGGTTCCCGTCCCGTCGGCTCTCCCGTTACAGCCGGCGAGCGCGACACCACCGGCAGCCGCCGCGACACGCAGCAGGCGGCGTCTGTCGATCTGTGACGGTGAACGCATACGTCGAGAGTGCGTCTCGGTCGGATCAAAAGCCCTCTCCCCGTCTCGGAGACTGCGACGACGGCACTTCACTCCCAGGGGTGGCCGCCGGGGCGGTCCGGCCACAACGGGTACCAGTACTCCTTGTCCGGCTCCACCGACAGCTCCCCGTCGAGAACGGAGTCGAGTTTGAACTCCAACTGGCGGTCGTGGTCCCCACGGTCGGGAACGAACGGGTAGTACGCCCCCCGGCGGAAGGAGTACACCCAGTACGCCTGTTGGCCGTCGCGGTCGCGCTCGAACCCGAACACGGCCGCCAACAGCCGGGAGCCGTACCCCCGTTCGACGAGCGTGTCGGCCGCGAAGTGGATCGACGTGACGAGATCCTCCTCGTCGCCGTCGGTCAACACGACCCAACTGTAGCCGTGGTCGTCCTCGTGGAAGTCGAAGGCGGTGCCGGTCTCCTCCTCGCCGGCGTGCAACAGATCCGCGACCTCGTCGACGGTGTCCCGGAAGTCCGTCGAGTCGACCTTCGAGAAACACAACGCCGCCTCGCCGACGGACTCGAAGTCCAGATCCGCGTACATACTCACGTACGCCGTGCTCATCCCGAACAGATCCTCCGGGTCGGCGTCGCTCGTCGCGTCCGCCTCCGCCCGGATTCCCAGCGCGGCTCTCACGCTGTCGAACAGTCCCATACTCTCACTGTGGCGTGCGACCGGCAAAAACGCGCGGGAACCGACCCCGCTACGTGCCCCCACCGTGACCCCACTACTTTTTCAACTCGTCTCCCGTCACCGCGAGGTATGCGAGCTATCATCGCCGGCTTCGGACGTGTCGGCTCCCGAACCGCACGCGTGCTCGACGAGGAGGGTCACGAGGTGACGCTGGTCGAGAACGTCCCGGAGAAGGCCGAACGGGCCGAGGCCCGCGGCTTCGACGTCGTCCACGGTGACGCCTCCCAGGGGACGGTTCTGGCGGAGGCGGGCGTGGCCCACGTCGACGCCGTCGCCGGTCTCACCGGCGACCCGACGACCAACTTCGAGATCTGCTCGCTGGCCACCGACCACGGCTGCCGGACGGTGATGCGGCTCTCCGAGGACGTGCCCGACGAGATCTACGACGAGTACGAGTCCGCAGTCGACGAGGTGATCTACCCCGAACGACTCGGTGCCGCCGGCGCGAAGACCGCCCTGCTGGGCGGGAACTTCAACGCGCTGGCCGCGCTGACGGCAGATCTCCAGCTGACGACCGTCACCGTCACCGAGGACGCACCGATCGTCGACCGGCGAGTCAACGATATCGACGTCGAGGGTGCCCGGATCTACGCTCACAGCCACCAGCGCGACTCGCTGACGATCCCGCTCCCCGGGACGGAGGTGGCGGCCGGCGACCGACTGGCGGTCGTCGTCGAGGGTGAACGCGTCGACGCGGTCCGGGCGGCGCTGCTGGGGGAGTAGTTGGAGTCGCTGTCGGAGAGACCGAATCCGTCGTTCTGGCCCGACTCGCTCTGGTGTGGCTACTCGGTAGTGGCTGTCCAAGCGGCTGCAGTGGCGTGGGATTCTCCCGCGTTCACGCTGAGGAGGTGGTCAAGCGGCGACTCTGCACGACCGTACAGACGTACACCAGTCCAGCAGTACGAACGCACAGAAGCCCACCAGCACACTCTTACACCACGACCCACGAGTGTCGGTGTGCCGATCGACATCGAAGCGTTCGAGACCAGCCTGTCGGAGTCCGCGGAGCCGACGGCCACTGTCGTCGTCCGGTTTCTCTTCGAGAACCGTGACGCGGCGTTCACTCGCAGCGAGATCAGCACGGCCGTCGACCGGGACCCGAACACCGTCGGTACGAGCCTCACGCGGCTGAAGCGTCGCGACCTCGTCCGCCACCGGGGGAACTACTGGGCGATCACCGACGATCACGAACGCCTGTTGACCGAGAGTCGGTTCTCCGACTCGTTGTCCCGACTCGCCACGGAACTCGGGACCCCGATCACGAGCGAGGCCGAGGCGCGAGCGTGGAGTGACGCACAGCCGGAGCAGCCGCACCCGAGCGAGGAGAGAGACGACACGGCAGAGGAGGGTGACACAGTCGAACACCCACCCGATCGAGCAGAAGACGCAGCCGACTGATGTCGTCACAGCGCCGTTACGAGACGGGAGACGTCGTCTGGACCGTCGATCCGTTCAAACTCGGGGACGGTGTCCCGCGACTGTTCGCCGTCGTGAGTACACGGACACACCCGTTCGACGGCGAACAGTTCGTCGGAGCGACTGTGACGACGACCGACCACGCGGTCGCACACCCACTCCGAGCAGAGTACTGGGTGTCCGGTGGGACTCCAGAACCGTCGTACATCCTCCCACTCTCGTTGCACACGCCCCGACTGTCGAGTGTCACGGCCCCACCCGGGTACGAACAGCTCGACGACCCGTGGCAGGGCCGCCTAACCGACGAGTTCGTCGCCGAGGTGATCGAAGAGATCGTCTGGACTCTCCGACGGGGCTGTTGACCCCAGCCGCTGGACTCACCCCACCACTGCCTCCTCCAGTACCTCCACAGGGTGACGGATCTCGTACCCAGTCCCGTGTTCCATCTGTGACGCGCAGGTGGGACACTCCGTCATCCCGGTCTCGGCCGGCGCGTCTTCCATCTCCTCGAACATCTCCGCGCCGATCTCCATCGAGTACTCGTACTTCTCGGCCTTCCAGCCGTAGGTGCCGGAGATCCCCGAACAGGAGTCACCCACGTCCGTGACCGACACGCCGTCCAGATCGCGGAACGTCTCGACGGCCTGTCGGGCCAGTCCCTGGTTGCGGGCGTGACACGGGGCGTGGTAGGCGAGTTCCCCGGCGTCGGCCTCCGAGTCGGCGATCGCGCCGTCGAGATCCTCGTGGATGCGGAGGTACTCCAGCGTCTCGTAGGTGTGGGCCGCCAGATCGTCGATTCCCTCGATGTCGAACAGCTCCGGGTACTCCTGGCGCAGCGACAACGAACAGGAGGTGCAGGAGGCGATCACGTCCGCGCCGTCGGCGATCGCGTCGGTCAGCTCCCGGACGTTCGTCTCGGCGTGGCGACGGGCGTCGGACAACATCCCGTTGGCGAACATCGGCGTCCCCGAACAGTTCTGTGGCGGCACCAGCACCTCGTAGTCGAACGCCTCGAACACCCGGACGACGGCCTTCCCGACCTCGGGGGTGTTGTAGTTGGAGTAACAGCCGTGGAAGTACGCGATCCGTCTGTCGGGGTTCGACACCTTCGCGCCGCCGCGTTCCTCCCACCACTCTCGGAACGTCTGGGTCGCGAACTCCGGGAAGTCGCGCTCGCCCGCGACGCCCAACACCTTCTCACCGAGCCACCCCACGCCCGGCAGGCTCGTCACCGCGTTGGCCACGCGTGGCACCTTGCTGGCGATCTCGGCGAAGAAGCGGTAGTTCGAGAGAATCCGGTTGCGGACGTACTCCCGAGAGAGCTTCTCCATCTGCTCGGAGACGTACTCCCCGCGGGCCTCGTTGTGCATCTGCGACAACGGCACGCCGGACGGACAGGCGTCGTCACACCGCATACAGTTGGAACAGCTCGTGATCGAGTCGTCGATGTCGGCGTCCTCCTTCCGTTTCAGCCGCCACTGCTCTGGCCCCTGGAACTTCGGCCCCGGGAACTCGTCGTCCACCTCCGCGACCGGACAAGACGTATCACACGACGTACACTTGTAACAGGAGTCGGCCCCCTCTCGGAGGTCGAGATCGCCGCCGGGGAACACGTCGACAGGGTCGTACTCGCCGGGGTCGAGTGGGCTGGCTGCCCCGTCGGCGGCCACCCGTGGCTCGTCTCCGTCGGTCGCGAGCGGGTCGTCGTCCGGCGACAACGGGCCGTGGTCGCCCAGTGGTCGCGACCCACCACTCGTCTCGGTGCCGCCGTCCGTCGCCGGCGTCGTCCCGGCCGCCTCCTCTGTTCCCGTGTCGTCTCCCGTCCCCGGGTACGCTCCGTCGTCTGGAACGAACACCGCGGGCTGTTCGTCCCGCCCCTGGTCGGGGACGCGCGGCTGTGGGTCGGCCACGGTGTCGTCTCGGTCGTCTGCACTACGCGGCTCGTCGTGTGGCTCGTGTGCGTCGTCGGTCATGCTGACTCCTCGTTGTCGCCGTCTGTCGGCTCCCGCCCGGCCGCGAGTCGGCCGGCGGCGTAGCCGGTCGCCAGCGACACACCGCTGGCGGCGTTCTCTCGTGCCGTGTCCGCGCCGCCCAGTGTCGCGCCGGCGACGTGGACGTTCGGGTACTGTACCGTCTCGTCGGCTCCCAACGGCCGGAGTCGGTCGTCCGTCGCCACCCCGAACCGGGCGTACGGCTGGTCGCCGAACGGCTCGTCGACGAACCAGTCGTACCGGTCGTCGGGCTGTGGAACGTGACAACCGAACGCGGGTTCCTCGACGGTCTCGCGGTCGCTCTCGACCCCTTTGCCGACGAGTCCCCCCGTGGCCAGCACGTACGACTCCGCCGCGTACGGCACCCGCTGGTGTTTCCGCTCGACGAGCACGTGGTCGATCCGGTCGCCGTCCGCCTCGCGGACCACGTCCACGACCGGGTTGCCGGTCTCGAACCGCACGCCTGCGGCGTCCAACGCCTCGTACAACTCGTCTTCCAGCCGCATCCCCGGGAGACTCGGCGGCGCTCCGGGCAGTTCGAACACGTCGACACCCAGTCGCTCGGTCAACGCCGCCCGCACCTCCTCGGGGTGGTCGTCGCCGAGAAACGCCGGGACCCCGACACGTGCGGCCGTCTCGTCGGGTGCGCCGACACTGTCGAGGTGTGGCGCGACCGCGGCCGCCAGCGCCTCGCGAGCGGGTGTCGGTGCGCCCGCCCCCTCTAACGGCTCGTCGCGGTCCAACGCCGTCG
>P_A23_Liq_2_FmtDRAFT_1000244_pt1 | contig 12314 bp, 9 predicted proteins | sample PonA232FremontCA_FD_10599 | JGI IMG/M metagenome (IMG submission 10599) | reverse complement strand
ACCGGTCGCAACGGCGAGCGAGGTCGCCCGCCGGCTCGGAACGTCGCAGGCGGCAGCGCGCGACGCGCTCGCTGCGCTCGTCGACCGCGGCGACGTGGACCGACTCGACGTCGAGGCCGACCCCGTCGTATTCTACCCCCGCGACTGGGGCGCGTTGGCGAGCCGCGAGCGCGTCGTGACCTTCCCGAAGCGCCGCGAGATCGTCGTCGACCGCCCCACGCAGTACACCCGCGCGCGGCTCTCGCAGTTCGCGAACCTCGTCGACACCACCGGCACCGAGCCCGGAACCCGCGGGTATCTCTATCGGATCCGCCAGGAGGACGTGTGGGCAGCACCGTTCGACGACGCCGACGCGCTCGTGGGCGCGCTCCGGTCGGTGCTGCCGCGGCGGTACGAACACCTCGAAGCGTGGGTGCGCGACCAGTGGCGTCGGGCGCACCGCTTCCGGCTGTACACCCACGCGGACGGGTACGTCGTCCTCGAGGCCGCCTCCGAGAACCTGATGGGGAACGTCGCCGACCAGCACCTCGACGACGACCACCTCCGCGCGCCAATCTCGGACACCGAGGCGTGGGTGAACGAGGCGGCGGTCGCCGCGGTCAAGCGCACGCTCTACGACGCCGGCTACCCGGTCGAGGACGACCGCGACCTCGAGACCGGCGACCCGGTCGAGATCGACCTCGCGACCGACCTCCGCGATTACCAGGAGACGTGGGTCGAGACGTTCCTCGACCGCAAGTCCGGCGTGTACGTCGGGCCGCCGGGCTCCGGCAAGACCGTCGCCGGGATCGCGACGATCGCCGCGGTCGGCGGCGAAACGCTGATTTTGGTCCCCTCACGCGAGCTCGCCGACCAGTGGCGCGAGGAGCTGCTGGAGCACTCCACGGTCGACCCCGCTGACATCGGACTCTACCACGGGGGGACCAAGGAGATCCGCCCCGTCACGATCGCGACCTACCAGATCGCCGGGATGGACCGCCACCGGAGCCTCTTCGACTCCCGCGAATGGGGGCTGATCTGCTTCGACGAATGCCATCACGTCACCGCCCCGGTGTACTCGCGGACCGCCGAGCTCCAGAGCAAACACCGGCTCGGACTCTCGGCGACGCCCGTCAGCGAGACTGGCAGCGAGGAAGAGATCTACACCCTCATCGGCCAGCCCATCGGGGCGGACTGGGACGCGCTGTTCGAGGCCGGCTTCGTTCAGGAGCCCGAGGTCGAGATCCGCTACGTCCCGTGGCGCGACGAGACGGCGCGCAACGAGTACGCCGCCGCGGACGGCCGGGACCGCAGACGGCTCGCGGCCGAGAACCCTGCGAAGGTCGAGGAGATCCGGTACCTGCTCGCGGCCCACCGCGACAAGAAGACGCTCGTCTTCGTCGAGTACCTCGACCAGGGCGCCGCGATCGCCGACGCGCTCGGCGTCCCCTTCATCAGCGGCGAGACGCCGCACCACGAGCGCGCGGAGCTGTTCCGCCGGTTCCGGGCGGACGGCGAAGCGGAGGGTTCGGGCGGCGGGGCGGCCGACGACGACCTCGACGTCCTCGTCGTCTCGCGGGTGGGCGACGAGGGGATCGACCTCCCGAACGCCGAACTCGCCGTCGTCGCGAGCGGGCTCGGCGGCTCTCGACGACAGGGCTCACAGCGGGCGGGACGGACGATGCGGCCGACCGGCTCCGCGTTGGTCTACGTCCTCGCGACGCGCGGGTCGAGCGAGGAGGAGTTCGCCCAGCGACAGATGCGGCACCTCGGGCGGAAGGGCGTCCGCGTCCGCGAGACGAACGTCGCGGAGTAGTCCGCGGCCCGACGCCGCCGGACCGGACGCGTGCCGAATCGCGCCGCTCGCTCAGAGCGCGTCAGCTAAGCGCTCGGCCGCCCCCTCGATCTCCCCCTCGTTCTCGACGAACCGGACGGGCGCGTTCTGGTCGCGCGCGTACTGGAGCGCCGCGGACCGGTTGAGGTCCTGCTCGAAGTCGATCTGGCGTTCGGTGACCCCGTCGAGGTCGCGGTCGCTCGCCCGCCTGCGTTCGAGGATCGTCGCCGGTTCCGCCTCCACGAGGACGAACGCGTCAGGCGAGACGTCTTCGAGCACTTCGACTGGAAGCCCTTGGACGTAGCCGGTCAGCGTCTCGACCGCGAGGTGCGTCGAGAGGATCACGTTCGTCGTCTCCGCTTCCTCGGCGACGAACTCGCCTGCGCGGCGCTGGAGCCGCCGCGTCTCGGGCTGTGAGAGCGTGCCGAGCTTGGCCCGCTCGGTCGCGAGCCCCATCGCCGCCGCCTGTTCGAGCATCACGTCGCCGAAGTTGATCAGCTTGTACCCATCTCCGAGTCCGCGCCTGACCGCCTGACAGACGCTGGAAAGGCCGACGCCGTTGACTCCCGACACGATCGTGACTGACATCAGAAGCTCACCTCGTTCTCCTCGTCGCCCGGCATCCCGCCGCGGTCGTCGTAGTACCGGCGGCCGATGAACTGCGCGCCGACGAGCATCATCAGCGTGTCGTAGAGGTCGTCGGCCGAGTCGAACGTCTCGACCTCCGACCGGTCGATGACCGCCCGGATCGTCGTGGACTCTCCGTCGGGCGGCGACAACTCCGTGTCACCGACCGTCTCCAGCACCTCGCTTCGGGGCGCCGGAAACTGTAGTTTCCTCGCGAACAGGTCACGAGTCTCTGGTAAGCGCATACATGACACATGACAGCACACGCTAGCATAAGTGTACATGTCAGTGCCCCGCGACCGAAGTCGCGGGTTACCCCCTCGTTCCGTTGTGACGCGGAGTGTCGCCGCCCCTCCGATGCGTTCCCCTCCCCGCCGCGTCGCGTCCCGCGCTCGCTCGCGGGCCCGGCGGCGGACGAAGCTTTCAACATACGCTCCGCCGACTTCGCGACATGGACGCTGACGAGCCCTCGCCCGCCGCCGATAGGCACGACGACCCACCGACCGTCGCCGAGGCGGTCGTCGACGCGATGCTCGACCGCGGCGTCGACACCGTCTTCGGGATCCCCGGCAAGCAGACCCTCCCGCTGAACCGGGCGCTCGCCGATCGCGACGCGCGGTTCGTCGTCGCCCGCCACGAGACCGCCGTCCCGCACCAAGCGTGGGGGTACGCCGAGACGAGCGAGCCCGGCGCGATGGCAGCCACCTGCGTCGTCCCCGGCCCGGGCGACACGAACGCGATGAACGGGCTGAAGAACGCCCTGAACGACTGCGTCCCCCTGCTCCACCTCGCCGTCGAGACGGAACGGTCGGTCCGCGGCGGCGACGGCATCCACGAGACGCCGCCGGAGACGTACGACACCGTCGTCAAGGAGAACGTCCTTGTCGACTCGCCCGCGGGCGCGGTCCCCGCCGTCGTCGAGGCGATCCGGACCGCCCGCGAACACCCGCAGGGACCGGTCCGCGTGGGGATCCCGAAGGACTTCCTCGCCGGTCGGACCCCGCAGCCCGCGGTCGGCGAGCGCGAGCCGTCACCGCCGCCGGCACCGCCCGCGGCGGCGGTGCGCGAGGCCGCAGACCTGCTCGGCGATGCCACAGCGCCCGTCGTGCTCGCCGGCGGCGGTGTCAGGCGCGCGGACGCGAGCGACGCCCTCCGGTCGGTCGCCGAGGGGCTCGGCGCGCCGGTCGTGACGACGTACAAGGGGAAGGGGACGCTCCCCGAGACGCACCAGCTGTCGGCGGGCGTGCTCTGCGGCGGGGCCAGCGCGGAGCTCCGGGGACTCCTCGCGGACGCCGACGTCGGCCTCGTCGTCGGCTCAGACCTCGACGCGGTCGCGACCGCCTCGTGGTCCGTCGCGATTCCCGAGACGCTGATCCACGTCACGCTCGACGGGGACGACGTCGGGTTCGGCTACGAAGCGGACCTCGGCGTCGTCGCTGACGCGGACCGCTTCCTCCGGGCGCTCACCGACCGCCTCGACGACGAGGGGGTGGCGCCCCGCGGCGCCGACAGCGCCGAGCGCGCCGAGTCGGTCCGCGCGGCCGACCGCGAGCGCTTCGCGGCGTTGTCCGAGCAGAGCGCCGACGGTTCGGGGAAGTCGACGGCCGACGACCGCGAGGAGCGCCCGCTCCGCTCCGTCGAGGCCCTCTCGGCGGTTCGCGACGCGGTCCCGGCGGACGCGGTCGTCGCCGCCGACGCGGGCGGGTTCCGGCTATGGACGCTCGTCTCGTTCCCCGCTGCGGGGCCGCGGTCGTACGTCAACCCCGGTTCGTGGGCGACGATGGGTACCGGGCTCCCGTCGGCGCTCGGCGCCAAGCTGGCGAACCCGGACCGCGACGTGGTCGCGCTCACCGGCGACGGCGGGCTCATGATGTGCGTCCACGAGCTCCACACGCTGGCGAGCGAGGGGATCGACGTCACCGTCGTCGCGCTCAACAACGACGACTACGCGATCATCAGCGAGGAGGCGTCGCGGTCGTACGACTTCCCGGACCAGAGCTACGGGTGGGCGGAGACCGGCCTCGACCTCGTCGCGGTCGCGTCGGGGATGGGCCTGCCCGCGGAGCGCGTCCATGCGCGCGGCGCGGTCGGCGACGCCGTCGAGCGCGCCCGCGACCGCGACGGCCCGGCCCTCGTCGAGGTCGTCACCGATCCGGACGAACCGCAGGCGAGCGAGTGGATGACCGGCCCGCACCCCCGGTCCTAACCGGTCCGTTTCACGCCGAGCGTTTCCGAGATCTGAAGCGATCTATATACTCGTCGGGTCTGAATTTCCCGTATGCGCAACCCGTGGGTTCACGACGATGTCCCGGACGACGCCGGGAGTGGGTACGACGGTCCCGTCCGCCTGCTGGCGGCGTTCATGTGGGGGACGTTGGCCCTCGGCGTCGGGGGGTTCGTCATCCTCTCCGGCGCGGGCGTCATCGACCTCGCCGACGGCGGGTCGTTCGGCGAGGTCGTCACGGGCGTCGTCGCCGCGCTGGCGCTCGCGCTGGCGCTCCCGGTCTTGTTGAAACTGCTCACCATCTCGCGGGCGCTCGCCCTCCTCGCCTTCCTCGGCACCGGCGCCGGGGTCGGCCGGTTCGTGATCGCCCGCGAACCGGAGCGGTTCCGGGGGCTCCTCGACGCGCGCGAGAGCCTCGCCGAGAACGCCGGCTCGCTCGGCGACCTCTTCGACTTCGTCGACTCGATGGCGCCCGGCGCGATCGACGGCGTGACGGTAGTAGCCGACGCCGCGGCGGTAGCGGTCGACGGCGCGATCGCCGTCGCCGTCGGCGTCCCGATCGCGTGAGCCGACCGCCAGCGGGGTCGTGACGGCCGTCCACACGCGCGGTCGGGTTCCGGCGCGTCCCGCGGGACGGGAGCCTTAACAACACCCGTGGTGAAGCCCGCCCATGACGCATCCGAACGACGTCGCCGTCGGCATCGTCGGCCTCGGCGGCATCGGGTCCCACCACGCGACGAAGCTGACCGAGCGCGGCGCGAACCTCGTCGGCGGGATGGACGTCGATGCCGACGCGCGGGCACGGTTCCACGAGGAGTTCGGCGTCCCCGCCTACGAGGACGAGACGGACCTCTACGAGGACTGCGACGCCGTGCTGGTCACCACCCCGAACCGCTTCCACGAAGCGTACGCGACCTCGGCGCTTTCGGCCGACCTCGACGTGCTCTTGGAGAAGCCGCTGGCGCACACGCTCGACAGCGCCGAGCGGATCGCCGACGCCGCCAGCGACGCCGACGGGTTCTGTATGGTCGGGTTCAACAACCGGTTCGCGGAGCCGGTTCAGGTGATCAAACACTACCAAGACGAGGGGAGGTTCGGCGAGACCACCCACGTCGAGGCGAACTACGTCCGGCGGCGCGGCGTCCCCGGCCGGGGCTCGTGGTTCACGTCGGCGGACGTCGCCGGCGGCGGCGCGCTCATCGATATCGGCGTCCACGCGATCGACTTGGCGCTCTACCTCCTCGATCACCCCGAGGTCGTCGAGGTGTCCGGGGACACGCGCTCGGAGTTCGGCGGTCGCGACGACTACGCGTACGTCCACATGTGGGGCGACGACGCGGGGCCGGAGGGGTTCGACGTCGACGACTCCGCGTCCGCGTTCATCCGCGGCGCCGACGGGAGCACCGTCTCGCTGGAGGTCGCGTGGGCGACGAACCGGCCGGCGACCGACGAGTTCGTCGTCCGGGGCACCGAGGCGGGCGCGACGCTCGACCGCGGCAGCGGCGACCTCACGGTCCACGAGGCGGGCGTCGGCGGCGGCCACCACCTCACGGACGCGAGCGTGGAGACGCGCGACGGCGACGCGCACGCCGCCGAGCAGGCGACGTTCCTCGAAGCGGCCGCCGACGGCGAGGCGCCGTCGATAAACACCGTCGAGGAGGGGTTACGCGTCCAGCGCGTCATCGACGCGATCTACCGCTCCGCGGAGACCGGCGCGGCGGTGCGGCTGGACTGAGCCGCCGACCGAGCAGGCCGACCCGGGAGCCGCGATGGGAACCTATTCGGTGCTGGGGACCGTCACCGCGGACAACTCGTGACCAGCGATCCCGGCCCCACGCCGCCCTCCGAACGGATCACCAGCCTCGACGCGCTCCGCGGCTTCGCGCTGCTCGGCATCCTCGTCATCAACATCCGCGTCTTCTCGATGCCGGAGCAGACCCTGCTCAACCCCACCGTGTACGGCGACTTCACCGGGCTCAACTACTGGACCTGGTTCGTCGGCCACGTGTTCGCGCAGTCGAAGTTCATCACCGTCTTCTCGGCGCTGTTCGGCGCCGGCGTCCTGCTGTTCATCGAGAGCAAAGAGGAGAAGGGCCAAGACGCCGTCCGCCTCCACCTCCGCCGGACCGCGGTGCTGATCGCGATCGGCCTCCTTCACGCGTACCTGCTGTGGTACGGGGACATCCTCGTCACGTACGGGCTGCTCGGGCTGTTCCTCCTCTTCGTCCGCGACCTCGACGCGCGTCGGCTCGGCGGGCTCGCCGGGATATTCCTGCTCTTCGTCCCCGCGATCGAGCTGTTCGCCGCGACCTCGATCGGCGGCGAGGCGATCGCCGGCCAGTGGCTGCCCGCGGAGGCCGCGGTCCGAGACCAGGTGGCCGCCTACCGCGGCGGCTGGCTCGACCAGATGAGCCACCGCGTCTCCTCGTCGTTCCAGCGACAGACGTCCGGGTTCATCGGGTCGAGCTTCTGGCGCGTGGGCGGCGTCATGCTGCTCGGCATGGCACTGTACAGGCGCGGCGTGTTGACCGGCGAGCGCTCGACCGCGTTCTACCGCCGGCTCGTCGCGGGCGGCGTCGTCGGCGTCGGAATCGTCGTCGCCGGCGTCGCGTATATCGAGGCGAACGACTGGAGTGCCGGCGCCGCGCTGTACTGGCGGCAGTTCAACTACGTCGGGAGTCTGCTCGTCGCTGGCGGGTACGTCGGCCTCGTCACGCTGTTCGTCCGGTGGCGCGGTGAGGGGCTCGTGGCCCGCGCGCTCGCCGCGGTCGGCCGCACCGCGTTCACCAACTACCTGCTCCAGACGGTGATCGCGACGACGGTGTTCTACGGTCACGGTCTCGGGCTGTTCGGCTCCGTCAGCCGCGTCGAGGCAATGGGGATCGTCGTCGCGATCTGGGCGGTCCAAGTCCCGCTGTCCGTGATCTGGCTCCGGTACTTCCGGTTCGGTCCCGTCGAGTGGGTGTGGCGGACGCTCACCTACGGGGAGGCACAGCCGTTGCGGCTGAAAGACTGACCCCGCGTTCTCCGAACTGAGACTCGCGAGGACACGTTCAACAGTCCCCGGTCGGACTCCCGCACATGAGCGAGTTCGACGTTCACGACCACCGTCACGAACTGAAACAGCTCCGCGACTCGGGCCGAACGAGCCTCTGGGAGAACAGGGAAGGGATGGCGTGCCCGGTGTGCGACGACGCCTTTTCGCGGCTCTTCGTCACGCGACAGTCCGGGACGACGTTCCCCGAGAACGACGGCGCGCGGTTCTGCCTACTGCGTTCCGACGACGCGGTGTACCTCTTCCGACACTGAGCGACCGGGGGCTCGTCAGTCGTCTCCCACCGGGTCGACGCCGGGCTCGGGCTCGTCGATGTACCGCTCGGTCCACGTGCCGCGCGAGAACCACGCGACGCCGATGACGGCGCCGAGGACGTTTCCGAGTGCCATACCGACCCAGACTCCGGTCTCGCCCCACCCGGCGACGAACACGAGGTACCCGACGCTCGCGACCCGGCCCACCCAGAGGGTGAGGATCGAGATGACCATCGCGGTCTTCGTGTTGCCCGCGCCGCGGAACGCGCCTAAGATCACCTGCGAGACGCCGATGAAGGCGAACTCGACCGACCGGATCCGGACGTACTCCACCGCGTAGCCGATCGTCGCGGGCGCGTCCGGCACGTCGCCGAGGAACGCGCCGACGATCGGTTCGGTGAACGTCACGGCGACGACCGCGACGAGGAACATCACGCCCGCGCCGGTCGTGGCCGCGAACTTCACAGCCCTGCCGGCGCGGTCGGCGCGGTTCGCGCCGAGGTTCTGCCCGACCATCGTGTCGATAGCGCGGCCGAGCCCCATCGCGGGCAGGAAGACGAGCGAGATGAGCCGGTTGCCGAGCCCGTATGCGGCGACGACCGGCGGCGAGAACGTGACGATCATCGCGGTGAGCGTGATCATCGCGAGCGCGCTCGTCGTCTGCTCGACGCTGGAGGGGAGCCCGAGCCGGAAGATGTCCCGGATAAAATCGAGGTCGGGCGCGAGGTGCCCGAGCGTCACGTCGGGGCCGTACCCGGTGCCGAACAGTATCCAGAGGCCGATGGCGGTCGCGACGCCCCGCGAGAGGATCGTCGCGAGCGCGGCGCCCTGGATGCCGATCCCGGTGACCCCCGTCGCCGAGAGCAGCGTCGCCTCCAGCGCGACCGGGTCGAGCGCCGCGAGGCCGGGAACCGCGGCGAGCCACTCGAACAGCGGGTTCCCCTCGAACCCGAAGATGAAGAACGGGTCCAAGAGGACGTTCAGGAGGACGGAAATGAACATGACGGCCATCGGCGTCCGCGTGTCGCCGTAGCCGCGCATCAGCGCCGAGAAGACGAAGAACCCGAACATCAGGGGGATCCCGGCGAAGATCACCTCCATGTAGTCTGCCGCGAGCGGGATCACGGTCGCCGCGGTCTCCGCGTCGCTCGGCAGGATCTCGAGGGCCGGGCGCGTGTAGAAGTAGCCCCCGATCCCGATGAGCACGGACAGCACGGAGACGGTGAAGATCGTCTGTCCCGCCACGAGCCCGGCGGAGCCCTCGCCGTCGGCGCCGGTGTACTGCGCGACGAGGATCGCGCCCGCCGTCGTGAACCCGCCGGCGACCGCGATCAGGAGGAAGATCAGCGGGAACGCGAGGCTGATCGCGCCGACGGCCTCCGCCGAGAGCCGGCCGAGGTACAGGGTGTCGACGATGTTGTACGTCACCTGGAGCAGCTGGATGACGACGATCGGCCACGCCAGGCGGAACAGCGGTCGGAGGAGGCTCCCCTCGGTGATCGACTCCTCGCCGACTGGGTCGTCGGGCGCGGGCTCGGGGGCGTCGGACGCAGCTTCGGGGTCGTCGTCCCCGTCGCGGCCGTCGTCGCCGCCCATGGTATCGCCGCTCGGTCCACCGGAGGGGTCCGGCGGCTCAGAGGAATCCGACGGGTCGGAGGGGTCGGCAGCGGGCTCGTCGCTCACTGCGGTTGAAAAGCCGGGCGCGCTCTATCAGGCTTCCGATCCGGTCACCGGCGCCCGTCGCTACCGTCTATGGATCCGGCGGGATTGTCCGCGTCCGAAGGCCCGCCCTCGGTCGTCTCCGTGGCGCCTGCTCCGTCGCCCGGGGTCGGATCGGCGGCGCCGTGTACTCCGTCGGCACCGGACGTCTCGGTGGCGGCGTCGACGCGGGCGACGCCGGAGGTGTCGTCGAAGACGAGGTGGCGGTGCGGGTACGCCATCTCGACGTCCGCGTCGGCGAGGCGCTCGCGGATCTCGGTGTTCACGTCCGACTGGACCTTCGCGAGCTTGTACGGCTTCTTCACCCAGTACCGCAGCCGGAGGAGGACCCCGTCGTCGGCGAACTCGTGGAGGCGGCAGTCGGGGCCCGCCATGTACCGCGCCACGCCGATCCGGATGTCGGGGCCGCCGTCGACGACGGCCTCGGAGTCGCGCGCCGCGCGCTCGATGAGCCGCCGGGCCTCGGGGATGTCGCTCTCGTAGGTGACGAGCACGTCGATCGAGCGCCGGGTCCGCTCGTCCTCGGCCGAGAAGTTCGTCACGTCGCGCTCGCGCATCGTCCCGTTCGGCACGACGAGGAAGGTGTTATCCAGTGTGAATATCTTCGTGTAGCGGATCGTGATGTCCTCGACGAACCCGGTCGTCCCGTCCTCTAACTCGATCATGTCGCCGATCTCGAACGGCTGGTCCGCGAGGATGAACACGCCGTTGATGAAGTTCCCGACGAGCGGCGCGAGGACGATACCGATGACGGCCGAGAACACTGCGGTCCCGAGGAGGAGGTCCGCGAACCGGAAGCCGACGGCGCCCAGGCCGACCAGCACCGAGGCGGCGATCGTGCCGACCCGGACCCCGCGGACGATCGTCTGCGCGACGCTCTGTCGCGACACGCGGCGGGCGACGGGGCGACCGATCAGCCGGACGAGGAAGTTCGCGAGGACGACGCCGACCGCCAGTGACGCGAGGACGGTCAACACGCCCGTTCCCGGCAGGTCCGCGAGCCGAGAGCCGATATCGGCGAGCCGCGAGACGGCCCCCGCGATCGGCGTTCCCCCCGGGAAGACCATGGGAACCCGCTGTCGGCCATCGGAAAAAGCGTTTCTCCACGCGCACGACCGGCGGCGAACGAGCCGCTTCGAACGAGAGACGGGGCAACCACTGTGACTCCGCTGAGCGAACGGGCGGTATGGGCCAACCGCCTGCGGACCCAACGAGGTTCGGCGTCGAACACGACACCAAGCCGGGAGACGCGCTGCTCGCCGGCTTCCCCCCGTTCGCCGGCCTGACCGCCGTCCACTACTTGGTCGACGACCTCGATCTCGAGGAGACGGGGCGCGTCCGGATCGACGGCGCCCCGTCGATCACGTCGTTTGCGAAAGGGGACGCCGCGCCACCCGCTCCGGCTGTACACCGACTCGGACCGCGACGGCACCGTCCTCGTCGCCGAGCGGATCGAGGAGCGGGAGCCGGAGGGGACCACGACCGCATGGACATGTGGCCCCCATCTGTCCCGACCGTGAGGACCGGGCTCTGAAAACGCGTACAACTCGTCTCATAGTAAAAAGCTATAATCCCCGGTCCCGTTCTTCGGTACATGACTGACGATCTCCGGGACACGCTCGACCGCGTGGGGGACCGATTCAACCTCGGCGAGTACGAGATTGACGCGTACCTCGCGGTGTTGGAACACGGCGAACTGACGGCGAGCGACATCGCCGACCGGACCGAGATCCCGCAGCCGCGGGTGTATGACACGGTCCGGAGCCTCTCGGACCGCGGGCTCGTCGAGCTCCGCGAGTCGCGGCCGATGAAGATCGTCGCCGTCGACCCCGAGGACGCCTTCGGCGATCTGCGGTCGTCGTTCACGGAGATGGTCGACGAGCTGGAGGCGCGGTACACCGCGCCGACGCGGGAGACGGAGGCGGTGTCGCTTGTCAAGTCGCGCTCGACGATCCTCCGGTACCTCGAAGAGGTGATCGCGAACGCGGAGTACGAGCTCGCGCTGTCGCTCACCCCCGGCCTCCTGCGGCGGTTCCGGGACGAACTCGCCGCGAAGGTCGCCGAGGGCGTCACCGTCGAACTGCTCGTCACGCCGGCGTCGAACGCGCCCGACCCGACGGAGTTCGACTACTTGGAGGTCGCGACGATCGCCCGCGCGCGCCGCGGGATCACCACGCCGGTCCTCGCGGTCGGCGACGGCGAGTACTCCGTGTACGCAACGCAGGACGCGCTGCGCGACGACCGCGAGCGCTACGGTGTCATCTTCAACCGCTCCGCGCTCGGCTTCCTCGTCTCCGGCTTCTTCGGCACCGTCCTGTGGACGACCGCGGAATCGCTCGCCGCCGACGGCGAGGACCGGCCCTTCCCGCGCCGCTACGCCTCCATCCGTCGGGCCGTGAAGGACGTCCGCGAGTTCGGCGACGAGGAATTCTACGCGACCGTCGAGGGCCGCGACATCGAGACCGGCGAGGAGGTCACTGTCCGCGGGAANGTCGTCGACGTCGCGTTCGTCGACACGGAGGAGGTGGCGTCNCTGGTCGTCGAGACCGAGAACGGCCGCGTCGAGATCGGCGGCCGCGTCGCCGCCTTGGAGGACGTGGAGGGCCAGGAGATCGTGATCGG
>P_A23_Liq_2_FmtDRAFT_1000243_pt1 | contig 12325 bp, 8 predicted proteins | sample PonA232FremontCA_FD_10599 | JGI IMG/M metagenome (IMG submission 10599) | reverse complement strand
CGTCCGCCGCCGCCGGTCCGTGGCCCGAGACTGCCCGCCCCGACGGGTTCGGTGGCACGGTCGGCGAGCCGACGGGGGGAGTGGACGCTCCCGACTCGCCGGTAGGGAACGCCGACCAACAGGCGACGGCAGACGGGTCGGGCGACCCGGTGCAGGCGGAGACGGCGTGGCGGGAACGCTCTACGTCGGTGTCGGTGACGGCTCTCGACGGGGTCGACGACGAGACGAGAACGGCGTTGGCGGCCGCGGGGATCACTTCCGTCCGGTCGCTGGCGACGACCGACCCCGCCGCGGTGGCGGCCGCGCTCGGTCTCTCGGAAGAACGGGTCGGGACGCTCCGCGAGACGGCACGGTCGTTCCTCGGCTGACCAATTTTACTCACTCGCGAGTCAACACCTTCCGAACGGTGTCCCGGTGATTTATTGTGTCTCGGTGCCCGGTTCCGACCGATGTTACCGGACGCCGACGACGCGATCACGCGAGACGGGAAGGCACTCATCCTGGCGTACGACCACGGGCTGGAACACGGCCCGGTCGACTTCGAGCCGAACCCGGAGACGGCGGACCCGGAGGCGATCTTCGAACTGGGCGCACACGACGCAGTCACGTCCGTCGCGGTCCAGAAGGGGATCGCGGAGGCGTACTACCCCGACTACGCCGACGACGTGAACCTGTTGACGAAGCTCAACGGCACCTCCAACCTCTGGATGGGTGAGCCGGACTCGGCGCTCAACTGTACCGTCGAGTACGCCGCCGAGGAGTTGGACGCGGACGCAGTCGGCTTCACCGTCTACGCCGGCGCGAACGGCGAAGTCGAGATGGCAGAGGAGTTCCGACGCGTCCAGGAGGCGGCCCGCGAGCACGGGTTGGGTGTCGTGATGTGGGCGTACCCGCGCGGCCAGGGGTTGAAGAACGACACGAAGCCGGGTGTGATCAGCTACGCCGCCCGGATGGGGTTGGAGCTGGGTGCCGACATCGCGAAGGTGAAGTACCCCGGTGACGCCGACGCGATGGCACACGCCTGCGAGATGGCCGCCCGGACGAAGGTGGTGATGTCCGGCGGGTCGAAGACGGACGACCGCGCGTTCCTGACGACGATCCGGGAGGCGATGGACGCGGGCGCGAACGGGTTGGCCGTGGGGCGGAACGTGTTCCAACGAGAGAACCCGCGGGAGATTCTCGACGCGTTGGAGGCGGTGATCTTCGAGGAGGCGTCCGTCGACGAGGCGTTGGAGTACACCGGCGAAGCCGCCGTCGCGGACGACTGATGACCGACGGTGACCGCGACGACGAGGGCGGCGAGGGCGACCCGATCACGGCGATCTTCGACGCAGTCGCGACCGTCGCCGGCGAGATCCGTGCGTCACTCCCGGGCCGGCGGCGCTACCTCGACGAGGAGAACCCCTCCGGCGAGACGGTGTTGGCCGCCGACGTTCACGCCGACGAACTGATCGAAGAACGACTGACTGCGCTCGACGGGGTCGGCGCGTACGCCAGCGAGGAGGGTGAGTCGGTCGTCGACGCCGGCGAGGGACTGTCCGTGACGTGTGACCCGTTGGACGGCTCCTCGAACATCACCTCGAACAACGCGGTCGGGACGGTGATCGGGATCTACGACGCCCCCCTGCCGGCGAAGGGGACGGCGCTCGTCGCGTCGGGGTACGTGTTGTACGGCCCGCTGACGACGATGGTCGTCGCCCGCGACGGCGTCGTCGAGTACCTGATCGAGGACGGCGAACGCGACCGACTCGGCGAGGTGACGCTGCCGACGGAGCCGACGGTGTACGGGTTCGGCGGCCGAGTGCCGGACTGGTCGCCGGCGTTCACGGAGTACGTCCGGGAGGTGGAGTCGGAGCTGAAGCTGCGGTACGGCGGGGCGATGGTCGGGGACGTGAACCAGGTGTTGGAGTACGGCGGGATCTTCGGCTACCCGGCCGGTGACGGCTCCCCCGACGGGAAGCTCCGTCACCAGTTCGAGGGGAACCCGATCGCTCACCTGATCGAGACGGCCGGCGGCGCGTCCTCGGACGGCCGGCAGTCGATCCTCGACCGCCCGGCCGAGGCGCTCCACGACCGGACGCCCGTGTTCGTCGGCGACGAGGCGTACGTCGACCGGGTGGAGACGGCGCTGGAGTGAGGCCGTCGCTCGCCCGACCCCGACGAGTGAAGTGCGGTGGCCGCGAACGGCCGGCGTGACCCACCCGTTCGACCGACTCGATGCCGCGGCCGCGCCCGACGACTCGTTTCTGGCCGGCGGCCACCTCTGGCGCGCGGAGTACCCCGAGGGGACACCGATGCGGGTCCGGCTCGCGACACAGGGGACGCTCGAACTCGCGGTGCCGGCGGACCCGGGGTGGCCGGCGGCCGCTCGCGGTGTCGACCGCTGGCGACGCGTCGGAGCCAGCGAGGCCCCACCGACGCTGGGATTCGCGGCCCGAGCGCTCCGCCGCCAGTTCGACCGCGCGGCGCTGCGGGCGGCGACGGACGACGCCACGCGAGTCGCCTTCGAGTGTGTGGCGGTCCACCGACGACGAAGAGACTACCACTGGGAGCAGACGCCGGCGGTGGTCGCCGTCGACGCGGCGCACCCGACGGCGTCGTTTCTCCCACACGAACTCCGGCAGTTGATCGAGGGAGTCGGGGTCGCGCCGGCCCCGACGATCCGTGCGGAGACGCCGGCGAGTCGTGTCGCCCCCGAGCCGTTGCCGACCTCGGTGTGGCGCGACGGCCCGGTCTTCGGCGTGTACTCACACAAGAAGCCGGACGGGGTCGCACTCCGACTGACTGACGAGACGGCGCTCGAACCGTTGAGTGAGGCCGGCGACGAGTTGACCGCACCGGAGCGGGCGGCTGGCGACGACCGCGCCGAGCCGGTGGACGCGACGACGTTGGCGGCCGACTGGGTGACCGCGGAACGGGTCCGACGAGCGCACGAGCGAGTCGCGGAGCCGACGGTCGATCGGGTCGGGACGGCGACGTTCGACCGGCTGGTCCGCGCGCGGTTCCCGACGGTCGTGGAGAGCGGTGTCGATGTCGAGACGCTCCGGGACGCCGTCGTCGCTCGTGTCGCACGGACGTGGGACGGCGAGTGAGCCGGGGACGGCGAGTGGGTCGGTGCCAGAGAGTGAGCCGGGGACGGAGCGGTCTCAGCCGGGGAGCGCGTCCCGGAGGCGGCTCCCGACCGCGAGTCGCGCGGTGCGGGCCAGTGACGGCCGGGTGATATGGTCGTGGTCGCCACGCGAGAGTGTGAACTCGAAGCTGTCGCGGTTCTCCGCGAGGTGGGCGCGGCTCGTCGACTTGGGGACGGTGACGACGTTCTCGTGTTGGGTCGCCCACCGGAGCGCCACCTGCGCGGCGGTGGCGTCGTACGCCTGTCCGATGTTCGCGAGCCGGTCGTCCGACAACGCCGCACCCTCGGCCAACGGACTGTAACCGGTGAGTGTCACACCCTCCTGCTGGCAGTAACGCAGGAGCTCTCGCTGAGGGTGGAACGGGTGGAACAACACCTGGTCGGTGACGATCGGGACGGACGCGAGCTTCCGGGCACGGTCGAGTCTGTCGACGCCGAAGTTGCTCACGCCGATGTGGCGCGTCTGGTCGGCGTGTTGTGCGGCCGACAACGACGCCATCACCGTCTCCAGGCTCGCCACCGGGTTGGGCCAGTGGATCAACAACAGGTCGACGTAGTCGACACCCAGCCGGTCGAGCGACGCCTCGATCGACGCCTCGATCTCCTCGCGGGTGGTGTTCGTCGGGTCGACCTTGGTCGTGAGGAACACCTCGTCGCGCGACACGTCGCTGTCAGCGATCGCGCGCCCGACCGCCCACTCGTTGTCGTACAGTTGTGCGGTGTCGACGTGCCGGAATCCGACCGACAACGCGGCCCGGACGGCCTCGTACGCGGTCTGATCGGTGAGCTGCCACGTGCCGAGCCCCATCGCCGGGATGGAGATGTCGTCCGTCTCGACGGTCGGAATCTCGACTGTGTCGTCTGTCATCGCCTGCGTGTTGGTGGGGGTGGGTGAGGAATCTTGTGTCATTCGGCGAGTGAGAGCGGACTGATTTCGGTGCACATACGAAACTACCTGTGGAACTTTTTGCGATATTAGGACAATATCCTTGTAGATAGTTTGAAGCTAACAGGTACCAAGTCCTAGACACCAGATGTCACAACGAGCACAGACAGAGTTCAGTCTCAACTCGTTCGAGACGGAGATCTCGGAGACGGCACTCGACAGGACTGTCCAGACGATCGCCGACTGCGTCGACGACCTCCGAGACCAGATCGACGACGACACACTCGAGAAGGTGTTCCGGTTGGAGCCGGGGCGGTACACGATGCGGAGTGACTTCTCGCGAGACCAGTTGGACCCGGAGCCACTCACGCAAAACCGAGTGATCGAACCGTTGTTCGACGCGCTCGGCTACGACGACTACGGGCAGGAGGCGGGGAGCTTCGCCAGCGAGCGGGGTGAGCAGGCGGACTACGCGATCTCACTGCGTGGTGTCGACAGTGTCGACTCGACCCGACTGTTGGTGGAGGCAGAGCCGGTGAACAAGCCGCTCCAGACGCGAGGGCACGGACTCGATCAGGTGAAGAGTTGGCTCAGCCAACGAGAGTTCGAGTCGGACTTCGGGTTCGCGACGGACGGGGTGCGGTGGACGTTCGTCCGGTACGATCCGGACTCGTACACACACGACGTCATCGAGTCGGTCGACCTCCGGCCGGTGTTTCTCACCCTGTTCGAGAACGCGACGACGGATCGTCGCCCTCCGACCGCCGTGCTGGACGAGGACGAACGGGAACTGGTGGCCTCGTTGCTCCGGACGTTCGAGTACGACAACTTCGTCTCGATCGTCGGTGACGCCCGCGAGGTGATCAAGCAGACGCAAGAACAGATCACAGACGAGTTCTACGAAGACTACATCCAGATCGTGTTCGGCGTCGAGGAGGGGAGCGACGGGCGTCGCGACCGGAGTCTGATCGGTAACGGCGTGGTCGCGCCGGACGCGGCCGACGGGGACGACGTGCGGCTGTTCGCGGTCGAGTTGATGAACCGACTGATCTTCGTGAAGTTCCTCGAAGACAAACAGATCGTCGAGCCGGACCTGCTCGACGACCTCTGGACGACCTACGACGAGGGGGTTTACCCGCAGTCGTTCTACGAGACGTTCCTCGACCCGTTGTTCTACGACGTGCTCAACGAGAAACCCGAAGCACGCAATCCGCGGGTGAGTAACGTCGACGTGTACGACGGCGTGCCGTACCTCAACGGCGGGTTGTTCCGGCCGGAGTTGGACGGCACGCCCGGCGTGGACGAACGGGCGTTCGACGTGCGCGACAGCGTGTTGGCGTCCATCGTCGACCTGTTGGAGCGGTACCAGTTCTCGACGGACGGCGGGCCGACGGATATCGACCCGAGCGTGTTGGGCAACGTGTTCGAGAAGACCATCAACTACCTGACCACGGACCCAGGCGACGAGAACGCGGAGTTGGGGGCCTACTACACGCCCAAGGAGATCACGCGGTTCTCCGCCGAGGAGACGGTTCGCCCGGCGATCTTCGACCGGTTCCGCGCGTTCCTCACCGACGAGCGCGGATGGCCCGAAGCGGAGGTGGACCAGTACGAGACGCTGTACGAACTGATCGACGGGTTGCCCGCCTCGACAGATCTGACGACGAGTCTGTTGGCGGAACTGGACGACCTCTCCGTCGTCGACCCCGGGATGGGGAGTGGCCACTTTCTCACGTCGGTGGTCGAGGAGATCGTCACCGTCAGAGAGGCGTTGTACGCCACCCAAGATGGGCGGCCGAGTCGCCACCGGCTGAAGAAGACGACCGTCCAGCACAACGTCTACGGGGTCGACATCATGGAGTCGGCCGTCCAGATCGGGAAGCTCCGGCTGTGGCTGTCGATCGTCTCGGAGTTGCGCGAGGAGGACGTGGAGGACTTGGATGTCGAGGACCTCGCGCTCCCCAACATCACGTTCAACGTCCGGCAGGGGAACAGCCTGATCGGCTACGTCGGTTTCCCGGAGGAGACGGACGACGGCACCGCGACGTTGGAACGGTGGTCCGCAGACAGCGTCCGCTCGCGGTACGAGGACGTGATCGAACAGATCGAACTGTACGAGGAACACAGCGCGTTCCCCGAGCGCGCGGAACAACACCGCGAACGGGCGAGTAAACTGCTGGCCGAGTACCGCGCCGAGTTGGACGAAGACATCCTCACAGAGTTCAAAAAGACCGTCGACGAGGTGAGCGACGACGACGACCTCGACGAGTACACCCCGTTCCACTGGGTGTTGGAGTTCGCGGAGGTGTACGCCGACGGCGGGTTCGACGTGATCGTCGGCAATCCGCCGTGGGACCGCCTTCGACCGACGCGGGACGACTTCTTCGTGCGGTACGATCAGTCGTTCCAGTCGTTACCACCGGCCGCGAAAGACGAGCGACAGGCGGAGTTGTTAGAGGATGACGAGATCGCGACGGCGTGGGAGGAGTACACCCACGAGATCGAGGTTGCGATGGAGTACTTCCACGAGTCACAGGCGTACACGCTCCAGGACCCGTCCGTCGGCGGGCAGAGCCAGAGCACCGAGAACGACCTCTCGGCGTTATTCTTCGAGCGCGTGTTCGACCTCGCGAAACAGAGTGGCTACGTCTCGCTGGTCCTCCCAGGAACAGTGTTCAACGGCGCGTCGACGAAGGACCTGCGGACACACCTGTTGGACGAGACGAGTATCCAGTCACTGATCACGTGGGAGAACCGGGACATCTTCGAGGCGGTCGACGGGCGGTACAACTTCGGTGTCGTCGCGTTCCGGAACGGCGGCCGGACGGAGGAACTGCGCGGCGTCTTCCAACAACACGGGCTGGGTGTGATCGAGGAGGTCGAGGAACGGACGCTGTCGATTCCACGGAAGGTGTTGCTCGAGTACTCGCCGGAGGCGCGGATCTTCCCACAACTCCGGGCACAGCCGGAAGTCGAGATACTGGAGCAGGTCGTCGATCATCCGCCAATTGGGAAGCGACAGGGAAGTGGCTGGTTTGGACAACCGTATCGAGAACTCGACCGAACGAACGATGCAGATCGGTTCGTCGAAGACGAGTCGGCGGGCGACTACCCGGTGTACGGCGGGAGCAACGTCTACCAGTTCAGCCACGACCCGACGTTCGTCGACATCGACCCGCCGGAGTTCTGGAGTGTCGACGAACACGTCGATCCGGAACTGAGCGCCAAGCGACGGATTCGAGAGAAGAACGTCCGGAAACTGAAACGGGGGCTCTACTACGCGTTCGACGGCAGTGGCTCGCAGGTGAGTTTCGTTGACGGCCTGTTGGACGATCACCGCGGTGAACCGCTGTCAGAAGACGACGTGCTCCTCGACTGCACGGAGTACCGCATCGTGTTCCGGGACGTGACGAAGTTCACGAACGAGCGGACGATTGTCGCGTCGGTGATCCCACCGGGCGTGGTCTGCACGAACACACTCCACACAGTTCGTCCCTACGAGATCGACCCGACGGAGAGTGACCTCGCGGAGACGCCGCTCCACTCGGTGTACGAGCGTGTGTTCACCGATCAAGAGTTGTTCGCCGCGTTGGGACTGATCGACAGCGTCCCGTTCGACTACCTCATGCGGACGAAGATCGACACCCACATCGTGATGTACAAGTTCGAGGAGTCGCAGGTTCCCCACCTCACCGCGGGCGACGACTGGTTCGAGTACATCTGGCGGCGTGCGGCGCGGCTCAACTGCTACGGCGAGGCATTCGCGGAGATGCGCGAGCGCCTCGGCGGGATCGACCCCGCGACGGAGCCGGCCGAACGCGAGCAGGTGCAGGCGGAGTTGGACGCCGCCGCGTTCCACGCCTACGGGCTGGATCGCGAGCAGACCGCGTTCGTGCTCGACGACTTCCACCAAGTGCAGAGTCCGCGCCGGATGACCGACGACTACCTCGATCTCGTGTTGGAACAGTACGATCACCTCGCAGAACACCCGCCCGCGGTGGTCGACAACACCGAGTCGTGACGAGCGCCGCGACCGTACGGAGGCCGACGAGCCGCTACAGGAGTCGCGACAGGAACTGCTGCCCCCGTTCCGTCTCGGGGGCCTCGAAGAACGACGCCGTCTCGGTCACCTCGACGATCTCGCCGTCGACCATCAGGACGATCCGGTCGCCGACCTCGCGTGCGAACCCCATCTCGTGGGTGACGAGCAGCATCGTCATCCCCTCGGCGGCGAGATCCTCGATCACGTCGAGCACTTCCCCGACCAACTCCGGGTCGAGCGCGCTCGTCACCTCGTCGAACAACATCACCGTCGGGTCCATCGCCAACGCACGGGCGATGGCGACGCGTTGTTGTTGCCCGCCGGAGAGCGCCTCCGGGTAGGAGGTCGTCTGGTCGCCCAACCCGACACGCTCTAGCAGTTCACGAGCGCGTTCCGCGGCGGCGTCTTCGGGGAGCCCGCGGATCTTCTCGGGGGCGAGCGCGACGTTGCCCAGCGCGGTCTTGTGTGGAAAGAGATTGAACGACTGGAACACCATCCCGATCTGTTGGCGGATCTGGTTCACGTCCGCCTCGGTCACCGACCGGCCGTCGAGGTGTACGTCACCCGCCTGGATCTCCTCCAACCGATTGGCACACCGGAGCAGGGTGGACTTGCCCGACCCCGACGGGCCGACGACGACCACCACCTCGCGTTCGTCGACCGCGAGGTCGATCCCGTCGAGCACCTGCGTCTCGCCGAAGAACTTGTCGACCCCGTCGAACTCGACGAGCGGCTCGCTCACGACTCCTCACCCCCGCCGGAGCCGCGGGTGAGCCGCCCCAACATCGTGCTGTCGGAGCCCCAGTCCGACCGGCGCTCCAACCCGTTGACCAGTTGGCTCATCGACATCGTGATCGCGAGGTAGAGCAGACACACCCACACCAACGGCGTCCACGGGTCGAGTTGGTTGCTGTTGATGTTCCGGAAGACGCTCATGATCTCCGGGACGGCGATCACCGTCAGCAGTGAAGTGTCCTTGACGAGGATGATCTGGTCGTTGCCGATCGCCGCCAGTGCGTTGCGCCACGCCTGCGGGAGGACGACCTCCCGGAGCGCCATCACCCGAGACATCCCCAGCGAGCGGGCAGCCTCCATCTGGCCGTCCGGGACGGCGTCGATCCCGCCGCGGATCGCCTCGCCGACGTAGGCCGCGTGGTTGAGCGTCAGCCCGATCACCGCCGCCGGCACCGCCCAGTTCTGGATCGGGAACTCCCCGGTGGCCCACAGCCGTGGGACGCCGAAGAAGATCACGAACAACTGGAACAACAACGGCGTCCCGCGGAAGAACTCTACGTACCCCTTGGCGATCCGCCCCGTCACCGGCGATGTAGAGATCCGCCCCAACCCGATCAACAAGCCCGCCGAGACGGACAACAGGCTGGAGACGACAACGATCTGGACGACCAACAGGAACGCCTCCGCGAACCGCCCGGCGATCAACGGGGAGCCGAGCAGTCGGTAGTCCACCTGTGTCGAGAGGATCCAGACGAGCAACCCCCCGATCGCGAGCACGAACCCGCCGGCGGCGATCTCGCCGACTCGTTTGACGAACCGATCCCGCATCATCACGCCGCCGGTGTCCGACTCGGCGTCTGTCTGTGTTGCCATGTGCGTGTCTCGTGGTCGCAGCCGCAGTCACTCGAGTCACCTGTCCGTTCCGGCGGCGTCAGCCGTCGAAGTACTCGTTGTAGATCTCGTCGTACGTCCCGTCCTCGCGGATCGCCGCGAGCGCGTCGTCGACCTCCTGCCGGAAGTCGTCGTCGTCCTGCCGGAACGCGATCCCGTAGTCCTCGATGGTGAGCGTGAGGTAGTCGGGTGCGTCGTCGCGGTCGGCGGCGACGCCGTCACCCTCCAGGAACACCACACTGTCGTTCTCCGCCGCGAAAGAGGCGCTCACGGTGTTGTCGTTGATCACCGCCGACACCTGGTTGTTGAGCAACGCGTCGAACGCGCCGGTGACCTGGTCGTAGCTCTGGATCGTCAACTCGCCGTCGAAGTCCGATTGGAGATCCTCGGCGGCCGCCTCGCCGGTCGTCCCGCGTTGGACGCCGACCGTCTCACCCTGGAGGTCGTCGAGTTGGCCGATCTCGCCGTCTTCGAGGATCAACACGGTCTGGAACGCGGTGAAGTACGGCTCCGAGAAGTCGACGGACTCCGCCCGCGTCTCGTTGATCGTCATCGCGCTCATGATCACCCGGAAGTTGGCGTTGTTCAACGCCGGGATGATCCCGTCGAAGCTGGTCTCCTGGAACTCGTGATCGCGCCCCATCTCGTCGCCGAAGACGGCCTGTGCGATCTCGACGTCGAAGCCGATCAGCTCGCCCGCCTCGTTGCGGTACTCGAACGGCTCGTAGGGGATGTCCGACCCGATCGTGATCGTCTCCTCGCTCTCCCCACCGCTCCCGCTCGCACAGCCGGCCAACGCCGCCACGCTGCCTGCGCCCAACGCGGCGACGTACTGCCGGCGGCTCGTAGTTTGGTTGTCTGTCACACACACACGGTAGGCGGAACACCGTTTGAACGTTTCGCCCGGAGAACCCGGCCCGTCGGCCTCGACTGGCAACACTTGTGGCGACCGACGGGTCACCGCCACACGAGCGTAGCCCCGACGGCTCACGATGCCCACCCGCCGACGTTCTGTGCCGGGTCACTCCCGTCGGAGCCGTCGATCGGCTCTCTGCGGGGCTCACGGATCACCGTCCCGTGACTGTCGAGTGATCCCACCGTGACGCACGGACCGGCCAGGGTGGACTGTGAACCATGTCGTCCCACTCACCCCGTTCGCCCCACTCTCTCGTCCGAATCCGCCGGCAACCGTCACGGCGGCGTGGTTCCTCACAGCACTCCCCGTCGGTCGTGCTGTTCGTCACGTCGCGCCGCCGAGAAGTGGGTTGGGGCGGACTGTGAACCACGGGCACTCTGCTCGCTGTCGCTCGCGCCGCTCCCTGGTTCAGATCCTCGTGCAACGAGTTCCCCGACACGGCTCCTCACTCGCTCCCCCGGTCGCGTCGCTCGTCGCGTCGTATCAGGAGAGTGGGTTGGGGCGGATTTGAACCGCCGGCCTCCTCCATGTCAAGGAGGTGTCATAACCGGACTAGACTACCAACCCGCTTCACATCCAACAGTTCCGCGGAGACACACTTGAACCCGTCGATTGCAGACGGCGTCGGGGTGACGGCGTCCCACACCACTCCGAACCGGGGCTCACTCGCCGTGTCGTCTGCCGTCGGTCGCGGCCACTGTGGACTCGTCGGTCCCCGTCTCGACCTCGAACTCGTCGGTCAGTGCGTCGAGTTCTCGGGCCCGTTCTGCCAGCCGTTCGATCTCGTTCCCGACCGTGGACAACGACACCGACTGTTGCTCGGCGGCCGTCGACACCGTCTCTGCCTCCGTCGCGGTCTCCTCGGCGACGCTCGCCACGTCTTCTGCCATCGCGGCGACCGTCTCCGTCGTGTCCGCCTGCTCGTCGGTCGCGGTCGCGATCGACTGGATGCCGTCGTCGACCGTCTCTACCCGTTCGACGACCGTCTCCAGCGCGTCGAACCCCTCCGCGACCCGGTCGCGGCCGGTCTCGATCCGCTCGCGTGTCTCCACTACGTCCGCGACTGCGGCGTCCGTCGACGCCTCCACGTCTCCGATCAGCCCGGCGATCCGGTCGGTCGCCTCCTGTGTCTCCGTCGCCAGCGACTTCACCTCCTCGGCGATCACGGCGAACCCGTCGCTCCCCTCGCCGCTCGCCCGGGCGGCTTCGACGGAGGCGTTCAACGCCAACGTGTTCGTCTGCTCGGCCACGTCGTCGATCAGCCCGACGATCTCGCCGATCCGACTCACGTCGTCGGCTAGTGTCTGGATCGTCGCCTCCGTCGTCTCCGTCTGCTCGACGACCGCGTCCATCTCGGTGAGCGCGGCCTCGGCGACTTCTGCACCCTCCCGGCCTCGCCGGGTCGCCTCGCTAGACTGGGCGGCGATCTCGTCGGTCGTCGCGGTCACCTCCTCGACGGTCGCCGACAACGCCGACAGCTCGTCGCTCACGGTCGCGAGGTCCGACGACTGCCGGGCGGCTCCCTCGGAGATCTCCCCGACTGCGTCGGCAACTTCTCCGGCGGCGGCCTCTACCTCCCCGATTCCGGCATTGGCGTCCGCACTGCTGTCGGCGACCGCCGTCGCCACCGACTCCACCTCCCCGATCGTCTCCGCGAGTCGCTCTAGCGTGTCGTCGACCGCGGCCGCGATCTCCCGCATCGCCTCGTCGTCGGCGTCCGCCGCC
>P_A23_Liq_2_FmtDRAFT_1000242_pt1 | contig 12331 bp, 6 predicted proteins | sample PonA232FremontCA_FD_10599 | JGI IMG/M metagenome (IMG submission 10599) | reverse complement strand
GAGTACTGAACAAGATCTTGATGAGGCTGACCGGACTGAGCCTGACCTCGCCGTGTATGCTGACGCACTCCTGTTGATTGACGCACTCGAACGCCACGAGGTTGAGTATCTGGAAGGGTTGGAGACCGACGCCCTCGTGAACATCTACACGCTGCTTTCAGATGTCCAGCGGAATGCCAACGAGCTTCGACAAGAGGTTCGGAGCGTCCTGCTCGACCGCTTGCATCACGACCAACCAGTGGCGGGGCAATACGGCTCCGTCCAGCGAACGGCTCGCCGGAATCGCTCACTCAAAGACGATGACGAGGTGCTTGCAGTCCTCGAAGAGGCGGGGATCGACCGTGAGCGAGTCACGAGCGTGGACAGCAGCAAAGTCGATGAAGCCCTCGACGTGATCGAAGTCGCTGAATCCGAAGTCTACGACATTGAGGAAAGCGAGTATGTGCGGAAAGCCGACGTACACGAAGAACAGAAAGAGACGCGGCTGCAAGGACTCAAAGATCAGCTGGCCGCTGCCGAAGGCGAGGAAGCCGAGGAACTCCGCCACGAGGTCACTAAACTGGAGGAGCGCATCGAGGAACTCACCGAGTTCAAATCCGGCAGCTCATTTCACACCAAGTCAAACGCCGACCCATAGCACTCACAGTGATTGGTGTCGATCCCGTCGCTTGCGGGTGATTAAACTGTCACCACTTCTTATAATATCGGCAGAGAATATCGTAAATAATGACGCTGCTTGGACGGCTGGCTGGTATCTTCACCCGAGAGCAGGCAGGCCTCCCCTACGAGTGTCAAGCATGCGGTGAGCGGTTCAGCGTCCAACATCACTGTTGTCCATCGTGCGATGGGTACAGTATCGAACGGGTTACATGGCAAACAACGACTGACTAGCCCTGCTCAGAACTGAACGTCAACGATAATTGATACATCCGACATACTAATACATTGCTCTCCCGAAACATTGAGCAACTAATGCACGATCTGACTGGATTTCAGCGTGATCTGCTCTACTGCATCGCCGGAGTCGAGGAACCCTATGGCCTCGGAATCAAACAGGCTCTCGAATCGTACAGAGACATCGAAATTAACACCGGACGGTTATATTCAAATCTAAACACACTCGTTGAGGAAGGCTACATCGCTAAAGGCAGCATCGACGAGCGGACAAACAGCTATGAACTGACTGCTGAGGCCAAACAACGGCTTGCCGAACGACAAGAATGGGAAGCAGAGCGGCTCCCCGCGCAGTAAAAACACCCTTCTGTCCTGACTCCAGGCACTCCACCATGTCCGAAGAGTCGTTGCCTGGCAAGAACGGGAGGTTTCTCAGTGAGGGGTTCGTAGAGAGGCAGTGCTGCTTCTTACCTAACACTACATCCTCAAGCCTGCCGCTTCTGTTAGGTAAGATTTCCGGTCAAGCTGTGAGTCGATCTCCCTCCACTGGTGACAGATTATTCAGAAAGCCTAATTTCCATCTGTTTCAGTGCTGAACGACCGCTTTACAGCTGCCCCACCAGAAGATCTCGGAGAAGAGTCAAACGTGTCTATGCCATCAACATCATCAGGATCAATTGATTCAAATCGCTGGATGGCAACCTGAGGGTGCCCATCGTCTGACAGTCCGCACCCCCACACAACCAGTCGATCACCTACGTCATCATTGATTTCTGCCGCAGCCTTTGCGATCGACGAGTACTCAGTGTCTAAGTCAAACTGGATTCGTTTGATATCATCATACACAAATTCTTTACTTATTTTTTCAGCACCCGTGGCTTGAATTATTTTATTAATGACACTACTGCTCATGATTGTGTATTATACCAAAGCATAAAATCTCTTGCGACTGATGAGCCATCTTTCTAATTCTATAATATAATTGTATAGAATTATGTTCAAATAAATAGGAAAAACCAAAACATACAAGCTGTAACCCAACACATAATTAAATAACCAGAAGCAATCCATGTGTAGGAATCTCAGATTTAACGTGTAAAATGTATTAGCAATAAAATGAGCGGAGACAAGAATCCAACTGAGACAGGCTTTCTATATTCAATCGCGAATAGTGGTCAATATGAGCGCCTCATAACCTATCTGGGAAGCAACGAGCCGCTTGCTGTCCGAAAAAAGGCGGCTGACCTATTGACACAGTCACTTGAATCGCTTATTGAGCAGGATACTGACCCTATCATAGACGAACTATATACGGCTGTGTTAACGGAATCTAATGATGCTGTGCGCGCGGATATCCTTGAGGTGCTCATCTATCTCGCTGAGACGCCGATCGACGGCTTCATTATGAGGATTGAATCCCGGGACTACCCAACCCCGACGGATTCACCGTCGCCATTGCTGTATGTGGAATGGATTGACAGTAGGCATGTTGAACTCCGCTTGGTCGCCGTCGCCGGACTCGGTCGTGTTGGCACAGAACAGGTTGTTCCAAAACTCGTCGTCGCCTGTCGGGATGATGATAAGCGGGTTCAAATCCGGGCTCTCGATGAATTAGGTCAGATCGGTGATCCACGGTGTGTCGATGCAGTGAAAAACCGTCTTCAGACAGCTGATAAGGATGTCAAAACGGCCGCTGCTCGCTGCCTTGCGAGGATTGGAACTCCTAGTGCGCTTTCAGAAATAATGCCATTGGCTAAAAAAGACGATCCTCGCCTGCGCCAAGCGATTGTATCAGAGCTTGGGAAAACCGGCTCTCTGCCTGTCTTCGGGATCCTGCTTCGCGAAATCGCTAACCCAGAGAGCCAACTCAAAGAGTCAGCTATCCGATCAGCGGTTGAACTGATAGCCCATGCCAAATCAGACGAAAGTCATGCTGTGAGGATAACTGTTGAAACACACCTCAACCAATTTGTTGATCAAGATACGATCAATACACTGTCTGGTGTTGCAAAGGCACCAACACCACAGATCAAACGTAATGCTATCTGGCTGCTATGCCAGCTCATTGATCCGTCAGTTCATACTGAAACTCTGGACAAACTGATCGCAACAATTGGGGATGAGGATGAAACAACGGCGAAGATGACTGTTTCAAAACTTGCAAACTGTCGAGACCCGATTATTATTGATCGGGTTGAAGAATTCATCCAAACCCATGACGTAGATTCTCGTGTATCCCAGCGAGCGGAATACATTCGAAACCAAATCGAAAAGAAAAGCCCGAATGATCGCTTGAAGGATGCAGTCGAATATACAAAAGTGAGCGATCCTGCCGATTATACAAAAAAACATGCCAATGAATAAGACAATAAACCACAAATTGANNTATTAGTAGCATAATATAGAAAAACCTAATAGCTACGATAGAATTATACACAACATGACAGACAATAGCTCTTCTGACAGCACGAACGGTGATAACCAGTACGATCAAACAAATATCATTNTTCTTGATGATGACACCGAAGAGGAGATCGGAGCAATATCAGGTCACTCACCTCCGATTCCAACCGTCGGTGATTTAGTGAGTCTTCATAATTTTCAATTCGAGACATCTGAAACGACAACTCAGAGAAAGAAAGACGAAACAATGAGCTTTCGCGTTGTTGATCGTGCGCTGCATTACTCGGCATCAGGTGAAGGGCGCAATGATGGAGGGCTTACTACTGAAGTTCTCTTATATGTTGTTTCGAAAGAAGAATGGGCTACTCGCAGACAACGCGGATCTTAACACGCAATTTCATGGAGTAATGACGAAGGAGGAGACGTGATCCGGCCCGATTTTGAGTCATATCTTTTGGAGATTGGCCTACTGCCACACTGTGGGGTGGTTCATCTGGCACACGGTGGGGGCTGATTGCATGTTTCCGCAATAACACGCAAAATCTCAACATATAGCCCGCTATTCTCCACCTCAGAGGGATTGGAGGCCATTTAATAACGTGATTGTCGAAAGTATCATGTAATTCTACAACGAAGGGCACGGAGTGGCGGTCGAGGAGGATTGCTACATCGCAAGGACATCACAAACGATTCGAGTCGTCTTCCACGAGCGACGGCGGGAATTCAATCCAAACTTCAGTACCATCGTCGGTGTCAAAATTTACAGAACCGCCAAATGTCTCCGTTCCCCATTTAATGAGCCACAATCCTAGTCCACTCCCATGTTTGAGATCGGTCTCTTGAGCATCTTCCAATACTGTAATCTCGTGATCTGGGATTCCTGAACCGTCGTCAACAATAGTGAGCGTTCGTAAATCAGTGTCGTAAGTAATCGTGATCGTTACATCATCAACATGACGTGCTGCATTTTCGAGAATCTCTTCAATGACGGACTGAAGCACATTAGGACTGATACGAACCGCTGGCGTCTCAGGGACAGTGACATTAATTGTCGTCGAGGGATATGTTGATTTCACAGACTCAACTGCATCAGCAACCATTGCTGACACCAGAGTCGGTTCGTTTGTGATTGGATCGGCCTTTAGAACCTCCTCAGTGTTTTGGGCCTTATTACCGATACTGACGAGATCATCTAGTATTGATTCAATTTTGGCCTGAAACCGCTTGGTATCGGTTTCGTCATCGGCCATCACACCAACATATCCTTTTACAGCATTTAGATCATTGCGAAGGTTATGTCGGAGGACACGATTCAAAACCTGAATCCGCTGCTGCCGACGACGTTCGGCAGTAATATCTGTCAAAACAATAGTTTCACCAATCGACTGACCACTGTCATCAGTCGCTTTGGTCGTTACCGCTTCAACCACAGTATCGCTGTTCGATATTTCAAATGTTGTAGACTCGGGCTGCCGGATCTCTTCTTGAGTAACAGACTCGGGTAATACCGATTCAACTGACCCACCAATACAGTCGCCTGCCGACACCGAAAACAGATCACATGCGGCCGGATTAAGGTCAGAAATATTATGATCGTTGTTGACGACAATTATAGCTGTGTCGGAGGAAGTAAATGCTGTCTGGCGACCGACCGACCGCGATGCCGGTAGCTGTTCAAAGAGGCCGTGCTCAGTAACGGCACGCCAGAGCCCAACAAGGCCAACAACAAGTGTAATACCACGCAGCGCACTGATCGACTGAAATTCAGTAACGAGCGTGAATCTGTAGAGATAGCCAACCAACCACGGAAGAACAATTGGAAGTGTCAGACCAATCATAGCACGCTCGGTGAACGGCTGGTGGTTGTTAGCCGTTGAGTATAGCAGAGCGATACCAACACCGACCGCAAGGCCGGTTCCCAATATCTCAATAACGGTGGCAAACTGAGTAAACCCTCGCCTAAATACTGGGTTTATAGACACTGCTCCGAAACTCGCGGCCGCGCCGACAGCACCATTTACCGCCAACACAAAAAACGTTCCACCACCGATGGTAGCCACACCAAGTTTTTCACGTTGTCCGATCCGGCGTGTGTACTGAACTATGAACCAGAGCCACACGAAAATCGCACTGGCAGTGAGCAGTGCGGAAAGTGGTGGTTCGATTATTCCAAGTAACACTACCACTGTCGTATCCGGCAGGGTTTCTGGTCGGAGTCCAACTGCACCTGTAACCCCATTGCTGGCAAGAACGTAGAATGCAACTGATCCTAAAATAAACTTTCCGCCCCAAAGGATCGAAAAGAGGCTCAGGCTTTGAACTCCAATACCATCGTAACGGTAGATAAGATAGACGCCGAAAATGATGTACCCAAGACTAATCATACCCACGAGAACAGTCAGTGGGATCAAGGGGACAGTCATCATCAACTAACCGTGCACAGAGAACACTAAAATAACTAACTGCCGGATCATAGTTAATTAGACATAGACAAACAAATAAAGACAAATTAAAACTAGAACTAAATCTTTTCTACACCTATTACATTATAATTAAACTATTCTCGGTTCTTGGCAAACAATGCTACTGCGAGTAGGGCTATCAGTGAAGCAATGCCACCAAATCCAGGAATCCCATCATCTGTGCTTTCAGGTGTCTCGGCTGTTTCAGATGGTTCACCAGCATCGTCGCCACCGGTAGCCGGTGCTGAAAGCGCGATATAGGATGTTGTGGCATTTGCCGTATCACTTGTCACGACTGTATTGGTTCCAGTCTCAGTGGTTCCTGTTGTTTCGAGTGCTTCCCACTCGTCGTCTGCATACTGATATAGTGTCAGCTCTTGTGCTGTCGTTCCGAACTCGCTCAATTGATTCTGTGATACATTGTATTTGATAGTCATTTTCTCAGGCGTTCCACCAGGAACTGAGAGGTGCGTGATCGCAACTGATTCTCCAGGTGGGCTCCCAGTTATAGTCGGTTCACCCTCTATCGCACGGGCATTTACTGTCCCCTGAATATCGTCGTCAAGTGCTTCAACCTCAAACCCAACAGACGCCAGTAGTGGGAACGACGCCGGGAACCTGGCTTCATTTCGGACAGTGATAGCCTCGTACTCGGCTGTGATCTCAGCAACAGACCCAAGCTCAGCGGAAATATTTGGAACATTAACACCTGTCCCATCGGTTGCAGATGGTGGAGCCCCACCGCCACCACCACCACCGCCACCACCGCCACCGCCACCACTACCCCCACCGCCGCCATCACCTGTGTCACCGTCATCGCCACCACCGGTATCACCGTCATCGCCACCACCGGTATCACCGTCATCGCCACCACCTGTGTCACCACCATCGTCGTCACCAGAGACTGTTGTCGTGCCGACGGCGAACACGGAGTAAGTGTCAGTTGTCACTTCATACACGTAGCCCTGTGTTGTCTCGAACAGCCTAGTTGTCTCAAGTGGCTCGTAGCCGCTGCCGGTTTCATGGTAAATCGTCACGTTCTCCGGAGTGGCGTTCTGTTGAGCCAAGACGGCCTTGCTGACTTCCATCTGGAAGGTGGATTCGTTGAAATCGTCAGTCGGTGCTGTTGTTGTTGCGTTCATGTATCGAACAGCTGTGACGTTTGATTGTACTTCTTGGAGTGTCGTGGATTGGCCAACTTCCGAGGGCTTATCTCCGAATCTGTAGTTGAGATCGTAGTCTGTGGTCGTATTTACATCACTCACTGTTTGTGTCAACGTTGCATTTTCACCCTGAAGCCCTCGATCGACATCAACCGACGGTTCTTGACCAGATGTCGGGTTGATGTACTGTACATCAACACTGCCATAATCAACGGTATAGACGGTTTCAACATTTGAAACACCGATTTTTCCAGTTGATTGCCGTGGATCATCCGTTTCAACAGTCACAGTTGCGAACTGTCGATCTAATGTGTCTGGCGTCAAGCTAATATTTACACTGGCGGAGTCTCCCGGTTGTAGTGACACCGGAGCCTCAGTGTCTGTGAACCGTGCTTGATACGCATTTGCATTATCTCCACTCACCGTAAGATCAGTCACACTTAGTGGAGCGGTCGCAGACGGCCTATTCTCAACAGTGAGTTGCCGAGTGGTCGTCTCGTCAACAGGCGTATCGCCGAACTGGAACGTCTGTGGGATGCTGAGTGCACCAGTTTCCGCAGTCCCACGCAGTGAAGCCGATTCGGTGCCACCTGCATTATTATCAATCGTGAGTTGGGCGGCGGCTTCAAGTGGAGTATTTTGTGCTCGCTGTCCTGCATTCGGAAGGGCCGCGGGATCGAACTCGACGACGATCTGACCGCTGCTTGCTGGACTGATTGTGTTCGGTCGATCGATGACACTGAATGCATCTGCGTCAGCTCCTGTAGTTGAGATACTTCCCACATTAAGCTCGGCATTTCCTGTATTCTCAACGCCGACGCTTGCAGTGGAAGTGTCCCCGACGAGGGTTGTCCCGAACGCATCAGCACTGACTGAGGAATCAGCATTTATGCCGGGACTTGCAACCGTTCCGCCGACGGAACTCGTTACAGTTGCTTCGTCTGTTGGCACTGCGACCTGTGCACTGAAACTACCACGGTTGATGCCACTCGTATCAACCACAATGTCAAATGATTCGCTTGCTCCAGAAGGCAGTCTCGTTGCTGAAAGCCCATTGACGCTGACTGCCTGACTATTTGCGCCAGTAACTGACGCTCCGCCCGTGATCTCAGCTTCCGCGCTACCGTCATTTGTTATTTCAACTGATATTGTCTGCGTTGCTCCTGCCTGAATCGTTCCAAAGCCGACAGTCGAGTCAGTAAGACCCACATCACTCTGGGTTCCCGTTCCGGTAAGCGTGATATCTTGGGTGTCCGCGTTCGGATCGTTGCGCGGATCAACAGTTAATGTTGCTGTTTGTTCGCCTGTCGTGTCTGGTGAAAAGCCGATTGTGACTGTTTGACTTCCTCCGCTGGCAATGCGGAGTCGCTGACCGCCTGATAGAATGCTGAACGCACCACTATTACTGATTGTTGGCGGCGCGACTGTGAGCGGTGCATCGCCAGTATTCTCGATTGTGAGCGACTGTTGGGTGGCACTGCCAGTAGGTGTCTCTGTGAAGTCAAGCGTGGTCGTTCCAAGATTAAATTCTGGTGCAACAACTGTTCCGGCAATGGCCACGGATGGGTCTGAGGATGCTGTGGTGCTAATATCGACAGCTCCATCAATTGATCCCACGTCGGCTGTAGAACCGTTGACTGCTATTCTGACCGTCTGCTCGTCGCCTGGAACAACCTCAGATTGACCCTGCAGTTGTGCTGTCACACCATCTGTGTCTGCAGCGACGTTAGTGATGCTGTATGGTTCGCCACCGTCATTCGATATTTCAACTGTCTCAGTTGCTTCCTCACCGACTGCGACATCGCCGATTGAAACCTCGCCACTGGAAACCGTTGGTTCAGGCGCGCTCACCGTTCCTGTTACTGAAATCGTTCGGGTGAACGTTTCCTCACCACTAGACGCCTCTAGTGTCAGTGTCGTCTCTTGGACGCCATCCTCTGTGGTGGCTGGATCAAACGTGACTGTAAGCGACTCGCTGGATTGGCCAGCGATCGTTGTCCCTTCAGTAATTCCCTGTTGTCCAAGGCTGAACTGGCTGGTATCGTCCAGACTCAGCGTTTCGATTGTAAGTTCCGTTCCGTCGATGCCTGTGTTTTCGATCGATATGCCACCGGAGGTTGTTCCATCTTGCGTCGTCACACCCGTGCGAAGTGTTTGAGCAGATGTCTGTAATTCAGCTACCTGCCCAGTTCCAGCAAGTGCTGCTGAGACGGTGGTCGGATCTGTATCTGTACTACCGCTAATTGTCACTGTTCCCGTTTTGCTTCCTTTCGTCTGTGGGTCGAACGTAACTTCCACAGGAACACTGTCTCCTTCAGCAACTGTCGTTCCGGATACTTCTGATGAAATCTCAAATGCTGATCCACTCACATCAACCGTTTCAATAGTGAATGGGCTACCATCATTTTCAAGAGTTACTGTTTCTGTGGTGCTGCTACTGACACCAGTTGTCTCGAAGCTCACTCTACTTTGAGAGAGGCCGACTGCAGTCTCGATGCCTTCGCCTTGCAGTGTGACCGTTCGTTGTGGTGTCTCAGGGTCGTTCGTCGAGAGTGTGAGATCAGCTGATGTTTCACCAGCTTCCTCTGGTGAGAAGCCGATTGGGAGACTTCCTGTCTCACCTGCTGGCACTTCAATCTCGGTGCTCCCAACAGCCTCGAATACACTGCCTCCAGGCACACTCTCCACAGCGACAGTGAGTGCTGCATCACCGTCGTTTGAGACTTCTATTGCTTCAGTTGTCGTTGAACTCAGTGACGTTTCTGGGAATACAAGCGGTTCAGCAGACTCAATACCTATCTGTGGTGCTTGGCCAGTTGCTGTGAGTGTTGTTGAATCGCTTACTTCGCCATCATCGGTCTCGACGGTCAGACTACCGGTTACTTCGCCTGGATCTGTCGGTGTTGCCTCCACAGTGAGGAATGCTTGCCCACCAGGATCAAGCGTGATTGACTCTCCATCGTCTCTTACAACTCCAAACACGGCTGTATCGGTTGTTGCTGTGATCGCTTCAGTAGTTGTTCCAACGTTTTCGACCACTACGCCTGCAGTTGTCGTTTCGCCGATCGTTGTATTTCCAACTGTCACCCCAGTTGTTTGCAACTCGATATCTCTGTCAATGACTGTTCCCACAAGTGGGATACTTGTCTCAGAGATTGCATCACTTTCAGGGGAGAATGTAAGGTCGCTTGTAATCTCCCTACTATCACCTTCTTGTGGTGTGAAATCAACATCAATGCTTTCAGTTTCCCCGGCAGCAACGTTGATGCTTGCGGGGTTTGTGAACCGATCATCGCTAGTGAGACTCGCATTCAACGGCGCGTTTCCATTGTTGCTGACTGTAACCGTGGTCGTCGTTGTTGTTCCGGGATCTGTAGCGAACTCAATCGGCAGACTGGAATCAACAGTCAACTCTGGTGCAGCCCCTGAACCGGACAGTGACACCGTCTGATCGTTGATATTGAGCGTCGCTTCTGATGTGTCGCGTATTGTGGGTTCGAAACTAATGGTCAATGTCTGGTCGGCGTTGGCAGCGATCTCGTCAGGAAGGTCATCCGTTTGAATACTAAATGGATCATCTCCGGACACCGTAGGTTGGTTGATCGCAATCGAGCTGGGTGCAGGGTTACTAACAGTTATTTGTCTCGTATCGGCGCCGCCGATTGAGACTTGGCCGAATTCAATTGCTGACTGACCAATATCAAGCGTTGGCTCGGAGACATCAATAGTTGTGCTTGGAGAGGAGAAATTCGTTTCCTCAGTTGATTCTTTGCTTGCCCGCGCAGTGAGTTGGCCTGTCGTATCGAATGTGATTGTAGCAACACCATCAGACCCGGTATTATCCTCAAGGCTCGTGCCAACAATATCTACCGTGGCACTAACTGGTGTTCCAGTATCATCGGTAACAGTGAATTCGACTGTCTCACCGCGAACGATTTCGGTTTGATTTGCTTCAATACTGAGCGGTGTTACTCCTAATTGAGTAACGGATACAATGGTACTCGCAGTCGCGTTCGCGGTCTTTATTGTCGCATTGAGATCACCTGTGAGTAAATTATCTGTCGAATATATGAATTCTTCAGTTGTTTCATCGCTTGGATCAAGACCAATTGATCTGCTCTCTTCCGGCTCTCCATCAATTAAGAATTGCACGTTCTGCGTACCGCTTGCATCACCGGTGTTCTCAATTGTTGCAGTGATTCCGATATCATCCCCAGTAATCACTTCACTTGGAGCTTCAGTAATGCTAACTTCGAAATTACTTTTTGCCGTATCAACGGACACCGTATCACTTTGTTCGGATGCTCCGTTGTTGCCAGCACTGTCTTCAGCAATATCTAAGGTTGCTGTGTAGTCGCCATCACTATTCCCATTATATGTTGCCGTGTAGGTGCCAGATCCACTTCCGCTGAAATCACTCTCTGTGAGCGTCGCTGTTTCTGCGCCAGAAATTGCAACTTGAATATTGGCCAGATTCTCGTCACTGTCGAAGCTTACCTCAACATTTTGGCCACTTGGATTAGCCACACTGAACGATGAAATTGAAGGGGGTGTATCAACAGTAACGGTACCACTTTGGCTGGATGCTCCGTCATTACCAGCACTATCTTCAGCAGTATCTAAGGTTGCTGTATAGTCACCATCGGTACTCGCTTGGTAAGTTGCAGTGTAGGTGCCACCGCTTTCAGTGAAGTCGCTTGCTGTAAGAGTAGCCGTCTCGGCTCCGGTAATCGAGACACTAATACTGCTCAAGGTCTCGGAACTGTCGAAACTTACCTCAACATCTTGGCCGCTTGGATTTGACACACTGAACGATGAAATCGTTGGAGCAGTCGTATCTGTATCTCCTCCACCACCGCCCCCTCCTGTGCTAACTGAAACTGTATCCGATCGCTCATTCCGTAGAACATCGTTTCCATCATCATCGTCAGCCGTGGTTAATGTTGCAGTATAATCACCATCACTGCTTCCGTCGTATGTCGCGCTGTATGTGCCACCACTTTCGCTAAAGTCTGCTTCTGTCAGCGTTGCGCTCTCGGCCCCGCTAATACTCACTTCGATATTAGCTATATTTATATCGCTGTCAAAACTGACTTCAACATTCTGCCCACTCGGGTTTGATACACTGAACGAAGAGATAGGTGATGTTAGATTGATCGTACCGGTCGTACTCTGTGACTTGGACTCAGCATCATCGAGAGTTGACACCGCAATATACCGGTACTCTCCTGTTGAGAAGTTACCGAACGTATCTACATTTACTGTGGTATCATCTGGTTCTCCGTTGATTGCCGTTACTGAGGCGTTTAGTTTGTTAATTTTATCTGATTTCGAACTCTCAGAGTTCACCACATCAGTAGTAGCCTCTTCAGCAAGGAAATCGATGATATTGTCCGCACTAACCGGGCG
>P_A23_Liq_2_FmtDRAFT_1000240_pt1 | contig 12425 bp, 10 predicted proteins | sample PonA232FremontCA_FD_10599 | JGI IMG/M metagenome (IMG submission 10599) | reverse complement strand
CGTCGTACTCCTCCCCGCGGACCACCACGTCCCGGAGCCCGAGGCGTTCGAGACGGCGCTCGCGGACGGCGCGCGGGTCGCCGCCGACACCGACCGACTCGTCACCTTCGGTGTCGCGCCGACCCGGCCGGAGACGGGGTACGGGTACATCGAGGCCGGGCCAGAGCGTGACGGCTACTACGAACTCGCGGCGTTCCACGAGAAACCCGACGACGCGACCGCACGGACGTACCTCGACGCCGGCCACCGGTGGAACGCGGGCATCTTCGCGTGGACGCCCGACGCACTCCGGCGGGCCGTCCGCGGGTCACCGCTCGCCGGGATGCTCGACCCGCTCGACGCGGGCGAACCGCAGGCCGCGTTCGAGGCGGTCGACCCCGTCAGCGTCGACAACGCCGTGATGGAACGCGCCGCCGAGGCCGCGGTCGTCCCTGTCGAGTTCGCGTGGGACGATCTGGGTGCGTGGGATTCGCTCGCGCGACTCGCCGAGGGAGACGGTACCGGGGTCGATGGGGATCTGGACGGGAACACGCGGATCGGCTCGTCGGTGACCGTCGACGCCGCGGACAACGTCGTCGTCGCAGACGAGGAGAGCCACGTCTCCGTCGTCGGCTGTGACAGGTTGTGTGTCGTCACGTGGGACAAGCACACGTTGGTCGTCCCCCGAGACGACGCCCAGCGTGTGCGCGAGGTTGTCGCGCGGCTCCGGGAACGGGACAGGTTCTGACCTTCGGGGTTCGACACCACACCGGCCGGCACACAGACCACAACGCTCACACGCACCGCCGGCGACCCACACACCGTGACCGAGAGTCTCGTCATCGGCGGCACACGGTTCATCGGCCGCCATCTCGTCGAGGAACTGCGCGCACACGGCCACCACGTGACGATCTGTAACCGCGGGACCCACGACAACCCGTTCGCGGACGCCGACGGCGTCGACCACGTCGAGACGGACCGCACGGAACGCCGGGATCTGGAGGCCGCGAAACTCGCCGTCGAACCGGACTACGTCTTCGACATGGTCGCCTACCAGCCCGAGGAAGTCGAGATCGCGACGGAGGTGTTCGCGGACGTGGACGGCTACGTCTACGTCTCCTCGGGGGCGTCGTACGCGGGCGAGGAGATCCCCAAACGCGAGGGGGTGACGGAGTTACGCGACTGCACACCCGAGCAGGCGACCGACGAGAGCGGCGCGACCTACGGCAACCGGAAGGCCGAGGGTGACCGGATCGTCGCACGCGCCGCCGAGGCGGGCGTCGCGGCGTGTGCCGTCCGGCCGTGTATCGTCTACGGACCACACGACTACACGGAGCGGCTGGACTACTGGATCGAGCGCGTACTGACCCAGGATCGGGTGGTGGTGCCGGGCGACGGCGACAACGTCTGGCACCGCGCGTACGTCGAAGACGTGGCGTCGGCGCTCCGGATCGTCGCCGAGTCCGGTGAGCCCGGCGAGGCGTACAACGTCGGCGACCGCCAACTCGTCACCATCCGGGAGCTGGTGGAACTGATCGCGGACGTGGCCGAGACGGACGTAGAGATCGTCGGCGCGGGCGACCGCGAACTGTCGACCGCCGGGTTGTCGACAGACGACTTCGTGCTCTACCGGGAGTACCCACACGTGCTCGCGACCGCGAAGCTCGCCGAACTGGGGTGGGAGTCGACACCGCTCCGGGAGGCGATGGCCCGGAGCGTCACCGCCCACCGGGAGTCGGACCGCGACGGGAGCGACCACGACCCCGGCAACGAAGAGCGGTCGGCCGTGCTGGACGTACTCGACACGGTCTGAGCCGGCCCCAGCCGCACTGCGGCGGCGAGAGCGACTCAGCCACCCACCACGCTCGCGAGCGTGCTGGCCGCGTCCGCGAGGAAGACGACCCCGAACCCGGCCAACACCAGTGCGGAGCCGACGGCGACGACGGGGGCGAGCGTCGACACCCGGCGGCGGGCGGAGACGAGCGCACCCGGGAACCCGGTGATCCAGACGCCGATGCCGGCGAAGAAGCCCACCAGCAACGCCGGTGACCCGGTCTCGACGACGACTGATCCGGCCAGCGCCGACACCTCGGCGGCCGCGAACAGGTCGACCTCGCCGGGGTCCAACAGTCCGACGCCGACCGTCAGCCAGAACAACACCTGGTAGGGGTTCGTCAAGGCGAGGACGAACGCCTTCGCGAACCCGGTCGAGACGAGGCTGTCGTCTGTGTCTGTCGACTCGGCGGTGTCGTGCCCGTCGAGGAAGCCCACAGAGAGACTCCCGCGACCCTGGAGCGCGGCGAACACCCCGGCGTCGACGGCCGCGTCGTAGGCGAAGTAGAGCATCAGGAGCCCGCCGACCCCGATCATCAGCCCGCGGACGAGCGGGAGTCGCTCGACGAACCCGACGACACCCAGTGCCGCGAGAACGAAGAAGACGCCGTCGGCAGCCGCCGCCCCCAGCCCCGCCCGGAAGCCGGCGGTCCACCCGCGGAGGACACTCTCCTCGGCGATGATGGCGTTCATCGGTCCCGGCGGAGCGGCGAGTGTCAACCCCAGCACCACACCCGCCGCGAGCGTCGTCGTGACAGCCACGGTCACCGTTCAGCACCCACGGTAAAAAAGCGGTCGTGGAGCGCCGGCTCTTTGTCGGTGCGCGTCGCAGACCGGCGCGTGAGCGACCACGAACACGGTGACGACGGACACGACCACAACGGCGAGGGAGACGGTCACGACAGTGGGCACAACCACCACGCACCGGATCTGGAGACGGTCGGCTACGCGGTCGTGACGGTGTCGAGCTCCCGGACGTTGGACGAGGACCCCGCCGGCGACACCATCGTCGCGGCAGTCGAGTCGGCCGGCGACGAGGTCGTGCAGCGAGAACTCGTCGGGGACAGCTTCGACCGAGTCCAGTCGACCGTTCACAGGTTGGCCGGGCGTGCAGACGTCGACTGTGTGGTGACGACCGGTGGGACCGGAGTGACCCCGGACGACGTGACAGTGGAGGCGGTCCGCGGGGTCGTCCAGACGGAACTGCCGGGGTTCGGAGAACTGTTCCGCGACCGCTCGCGCGCGGAGGTCGGTACCGCGGTGATCGGGACGCGCGCGACCGCCGGGATCGACGACGGCGTGCCCGTGTTCTGTCTCCCCGGCTCGGAGAACGCCGCACGGCTCGGGATCGAGGAGCTGATCCTCCCCGAAGCCGCTCACCTCGCCGGGTTGGCGTCGGGTGACGATTGAGCACGGAGCGAGACGAGACCGGCCAGACAACCACCCGACAGCGGTCGGCGCGCGCCGCGCTGGTCCCGTGGGAGCGTGTGCGTGCGAGGGTTTCGTGAACGGAGCGAACGAGGAGGTTAGGGAGACCAGAGGGGCGGTGCGGAGGCGGAGTAGTGCGGAAGCGGAGTAGTGCGGAAGCGGGGCGGAGCGGTGCGGAAGCGGAGCGGACAGCACTACGCTAGCAGACGCGAGCGAGGGCCGGAGGCCCGAGCGAGCGCCCGCTCACGGGTCGCTCCACTCCCCGTTCGCGTCGAGGCTCTCCCGTTCGGTCGAGCCTCGCCCCCTTTCATCGACATTCTCTCTTCGGGTGGCGACCAGCGGGAGGCCACCCCGAGGAGTGAAAGGGGTCGGTCCGTGGGTATTTTGCCGCCCCGGGCCGCAGAGTGTCGTATGAGTAGTCGGCGGCGGAAGCCGGACTGGTTGAAGTCGCGTCCCCCGTCGGGCCAACAGTTCACGGAGATCAAGTCGACGCTCCGCGACCACGACCTCCACACCGTCTGCGAGGAGGCGAACTGCCCGAACCTCGGCGAGTGTTGGAGCGGCGAGGGCGGGAGTGGCGACGGCGGGACGGCGACGTTCATGTTGATGGGCGACCGGTGTTCCCGTGGCTGTAACTTCTGTGACGTGGAGACGGGCGGGATGGAGCCGTTGGACCCCGACGAGCCGGCGAACGTCGCCGACGCCGTCGCGGAGATCGGGCTCGACTACGTCGTGCTCACGTCCGTCGACAGGGACGACCTGGCGGACGGCGGGTCGCGACACTTCGCGGAGACGATCCGCGAGATCAAACGCCGCGACCCGGAGATCCTCGTCGAGGTGTTGATCCCCGACTTCGGCGGCGATCCGGAGGCGGTCAAACGGATCGTCGACGCCGGCCCGGACGTGATCGCACACAACGTCGAGACGGTCGAACGGCTCCAGTGGCCCGTGCGCGACCGGCGGGCGGGCTACCAACAGACGCTGGACGTGCTCGAACGGGTCGATCGGACCTCGGACGTTCGAACGAAGACGAGCATCATGCTCGGCCTCGGCGAGTACGACCACGAGGTGTACCGGACTCTCCGCGACCTCCGCGACGTGGGGGTCGACATCGTCACGCTCGGACAGTACCTCCAGCCGTCGCGGTCCCACCTGGACGTGTTCGACTACGTCCACCCGGACGTGTTCGACACCTGGCAGCGAGTCGCGGAGGAGGAACTGGGGTTCCTCTACTGTGCCTCCGGGCCGATGGTCCGGTCGTCGTACAAGGCCGGGGAGTTCTTCGTCGAAGCACTGCTCCGCGAAGGGAAGTCCGTCGAGAACGCCCGGGCGACCGCTCGCGCCGGCGACTGAACCACGCCTCGCCGCGCCGACGGGCGCTGCCGCCGACCCCCGTACTTTAGTTTCTGAAGTGCCTCTGTTTGATACATTTCAATTACTTTTCGATTAGAAACGAAAACAAAATCACCCGGGGGGACAGAGACACGGGCGGGAGATGGAGACGACTTGGTTGGACGACGGTGTCAGAGTGACCGACGCGGCCAAGAACACCGTCGTCGTCGGCACCGAAGAGTGGTCGCCGACGGCCGAGGGGCCGTCGGTCGCGGAGGCGTTGTCCGTCGTCGACCGCGGCCCCGACGAGCCAGAGCGAACCCTGTCGGGGAGGGTACGAACGCTCAGGCTCCCGCCGGTGGTGGTAGCGGCGGTGCCGTTGGCGGGTGGAGAGATCCAGCAGTTGTTGCCGAGTCGGACGGTCGAACTCGACGCCGAGCCGTACGTCGTGGACGTCAACGCGAACGTCCGGTCGTTTCTCCGGTTCGACGGGCCGGCGACCGGGCGCTTCGAGACGAACGGAGACGGGGAGTACGTGATCGAGTTTCCCGAGCCGACACCGGTGTCGATCGGGTTCGAGAGCCTGGGGGCGGTCGTCGAGGACACCGTGACGGTGCCGGAGACGACCGACGGGGTCGCGACCGCGCTGACGGCGTTGTCGGCTGCCAACGACACGATCTCGCCGGACCGGACGTGGCCGACGACGCGTGACGAGCCGCCACGGATCGAGTTCGGCGACCGGACGGACGTGCCGGCGACGGTGACCGACGACCGGCCAGACACCGGGATCGAACTGGTCGTCCCCGACGACCTGCGGTACCTGTTCACCGGGGCGTCGCTGGTTCACTACCTCGGCGCGGAGGTGTCGGTCGAGCCGGGGAGAGAGCCGACACTGCGGATCGGCGGACGAGTCGAGCCGCTGGGGGAGCTGCCGTCGTACCAGCGTCGGACCGCAGAGCTGTTGGCGGAGTGTTTCTACCTGGACTGTGTCGCCCGTAGCGCCGGGCCACACGGCGGCCGGTTGAGCGTCGTCGACGTGTTCGACGAGCTCGGACTCGACGCCGACCGGTTGTACGAGGCGTCGTTGGCCGAGCGGGTCGAGACGTACCTCGACACGGAGTTCCGGCGGGTCCGCGACCAGTTTCCGGAGTGGCACCTCTCGATGTACGTCGCGCCGACGTTCGACCACGTGCCGACGTTGTCGCACCTACTCCAACAACTGCCGCACTTCTTCCTGCCGGAGTCACACGACCTGACCGAGACGGAGTGGCTCGAACTCTCCTCGAACGACACGTTCGCGCGCGATCCGCCGGACCCAGAGCCCGACGCCGACGCACTCCGACGGGTCACCCGAGAGGTGTCGAACGTCGACTTGGTCCAGCCCGAACTCGGGCCGGGTCGCGAACACGGCTGGCTCGCCGACGACGTCCCGATCGAGGTGTTCAAGACATTTCCGGAGGCGTACGAGAACCGGCGGAAGTACCTCGCCCGCGAGGAGACCGAGTTGACCGTCGCGGCGGTGTTGAACAACGCCGACATGCGGGCAGAACACGACCACGCCATCGAACACTACGAACTGCGCGCGGACGAACTGAACATCGACATCACGATCCGAGAGAACATCTCCGTCGCGGAGTTGGCCCGGACGTTCGAGGCGACACACGACCTCGTCCACTTCATCGGCCACCGGGAGTCGGCTGGGTTGGAGTGTGCAGACGGTTACCTCTCGACGGAGAGTCTCGCGGTGTCGAACGCGCGGACGTTCTTCCTCAACGCCTGTGGCTCCTACCCGGAGGGGGAGGCGTTGATCAGGAAGGGGTCGATCGCCGGGGGCGTCACCTTCGAGAGCGTGCTCGACAGCGAGGCGGCGCGTGTGGGGACGACGTTCGCTCGGCTGATGGTGTTGGGGTTCTCGGTGAAACGCGGGTTGGACTACGCTCGCCGACAGCTACTGATGCCGAAAGACTACGCCGTCGTCGGCGACGGCACCCACGTGCTCGCACAGAGCGACGCGCTCGTGCCGCCGACGCGGTGGTTGTTCCGCGACGGTGATCAGTTCCAGATCCTCGCAGACAACTACGAGGCGTGGGCACACGGCGGCTACATGCAGTCGACACTGGTGGGGGGGACGGACCGGCGGCACCTACTCGGACGCGAACGGGTGTACACCGTCGACTGGTCGGAGCTCCGAGCGTACCTCGACACGGCACAGGCTCCGATCGTCTACGAGGAGCAGTTGTGGTGGCCGGACGAACTCCGAGCGGAACTGAGCCAGGAGTGAGCTACGGCCCGATTCCGACCATCCCGTTCTCGAGCGCGTTCGCACAGTCGTTGTCGGCCAGACCGAGCAGGTCGAGCACGATACTCCAGAACCCACAGGTCGGGTCGGCAGCGCCGGCCGTCTCGGCCGTCTCGGCGCTGGCGTCCGTCGCCGCGGCCACGGAGCCGGCCTGCGCCGTGAGCAGCCCCACGACGACCAGCAGACCGACCAACACCCGAGCCCCAGTGTGGAGCCGGGCGAGCGTCCGCGTCTGTCTCGGTGACTCGTTGCGAGCCATGTCTCTACGGAGTAACCACAGACAGTTATAGATTACCCAATTGAAGTGTAAAATCCTCGGTGAACAAAACACAACTCCGAGTTGATAACCGCAGTACTTGAACCCACCCGGGATCTGCCCCGGTGTCGGGGGTGTGTGGTGTGTGAATCCGCCACACGACAGCGGGAGGCCCGGCAATTCTTACGAAAACACTATGCCGCGAGAGTGGCAGGTTCAGGTATGCGAAGGTGGGTACCGTGAGCACGCTCGAACGCGATCCGGCGGAGGACATGGTACGGGTACTCGACGAGGACGGGGGCGTCGTCGGCGACGTTCCCGACCTCGACGACGACGAACTCGTCGAGATGTACCGGCAGATGAAGCTCGCGCGCCACTTCGACGAGCGCGCGGTGTCGCTCAACCGGCAGGGGCGGATGGGGACGTACCCGCCGTTGTCCGGTCAGGAGGGCGCACAGATCGGCTCCGCGATGGCGATGGCGGACGACGACTGGATGATCCCCTCCTACCGGGAACACGCCGCGGCACTCGTCCGCGGACTGGGACTGACCGAGACGCTGCGGTACTGGATGGGAGACGAACGCGGCAACAGCCCCGACGAGGAGACGAACGTGTTCCCGGTCGCGGTGCCGATCGCCTCGCAGATCCCGCACGCGACGGGGATGGCGTGGGCGGAGACGCTCCAGTCGGAGTCGGTCGACCGGGCGTTCCTCTGTTACTTCGGCGACGGCGCGACCAGCGAGGGGGACTTCCACGAGGGGCTGAACTTCGCGGGCGTGTTCGACACGCCGAACGTGTTCTTCTGTAACAACAACCAGTGGGCGATCTCCGTCCCGCGCGAACGGCAGACCGCCAGCGACACGCTGGCACAGAAGGCACAGGCGTACGGGTTCGAGGGGGTCCAGGTCGACGGGATGGACCCACTCGCGGTGTACAGTGTCACGCGCGAGGCGCTCCAGAAGGCGCGCGATCCCGAGGAGGGACAGTTGCGGCCGACGATGATCGAGGCGGTCCAGTACCGGTTCGGTGCACACACGACTGCCGACGACCCGTCGGTCTACCGCACCGACGAAGAGGAGGAACGGTGGCGGGCGAAAGACCCGATCCCGCGACTGGAGTCGTACCTCCGGAGCCAGGGGGTTCTGGACGACGACCGTGTCGAGGCGATCGAGGCGAGTGTCGAAGACGCGGTGGCCGACGCCATCGACGAGGCGGAGGCGACTGCCGACCCGGACCCACAGTCGATGTTCGAACACGTCTACGCGGAACAGACGCCGGAGCTACGCGAGCAGGCCGAGCGGTTCGCCGAACTCCGGGAGAAGCACGGCGACGACGCCTTCCAGATCGAGTGAACACATGAGCACACAGACACCAGACACCGAGGCGACACAGAGTCTCACGCTCGTCCAGGCGGTCAGAGACGGGCTGGCGACGGAGATGCAACGGGACGAGGACGTAGTCGTGATGGGGGAAGACGTCGGGAAGAACGGCGGGGTCTTCCGTGCGACCGAGGGGTTGTACGAGGAGTTCGGCGAGGACCGGGTGGTCGACACCCCGCTTGCGGAGTCCGGCATCGTCGGCACGGCGGTCGGGATGGCCGCGATGGGGATGCGTCCGGTCGCCGAGTGTCAGTTCTCCGGGTTCATGTACCCCGGGTTCGACCAGATGGTCTCGCACATGCCGCGGCTCCGCACCCGGTCGCGAGGGCGGTACACCTGTCCGATGGTGTTGCGGGCACCGTACGGCGGTGGGATTCGCGCGCCCGAACACCACTCGGAGTCCAAGGAGGCGTTCTTCGCCCACGAGGCCGGGCTGAAGGTCGCCATCCCGTCGACCCCCTACGACACCAAGGGGATGTTGACGGCGGCGATCCGCGACCCGGACCCGGTGGTGTTCCTGGAGCCGAAACTGATCTACCGTGCGTTCCGCGGCGACGTTCCCGAGGAGTCCTACGAGGTGCCGCTGGGTGAGGCCGCGGTCCGGCGGGAGGGAGCAGACGTCTCCGTGTTCACCTACGGCGCGATGACCCGTCCGACGGTGGAGGCGGCCGAGGAGTTGGCCGACGACGGGATCGACGCCGAGGTGGTCGATCTCCGGTCCGTGTCGCCGTTGGACCGCGAGTCGATCGTCGAGTCGTTCCAGAAGACTGGGCGCGCGTGTGTCGTCCACGAGGCACCGAAGACCGGCGGGTTGGCGGGGGAGATCACCACGATCCTCCAGGAGGAGGCGTTGTTGTACCAGAAGGCACCGATCCAGCGCGTGACCGGCTACGACGTGCCGTACCCGTTGTACGCGCTCGAAGACTACTACATGCCCAACGAGGCACGCGTCGCCGAGGGAATCCGCGACGCGGTGGAGTTCTGAGATGACACGCGAGGAGTTCGAGCTCCCGGACGTCGGCGAGGGGATCGCCGAGGGTGAGCTGGTCAACTGGCTCGTCGACGAGGGGGACACAGTCACCGAAGACCAGCCCGTCGCCGAGGTGGAGACGGACAAAGCCGTCGTCGACGTGCCGTCGCCGTTCGACGCGACGGTCGCCGAACTGCGTGCCGACGAGGGGGAGATGGTCCCCGTCGGCGACGTGATCGTCGTCTTCGACACTGGGGGTGGGGAGGCGGACGACACCACGGCTGGGGCAGACGACACGAGTGACTCGGAGACGACAGCCGACGAGGTGACGGCGACCACCGGTGCCGACCCGGCAACTGCCGAGGCCGCCGAGAACGGTGAACTCGAGATCTCCGACGGCCGGGTGTTCGCGCCGCCGTCTGCACGCCGAGAGGCACGCGAACGCGGCGTCGACATCACCGCCGTCGAGGGAACCGGGCCGAGCGGTCGGATCACGGTCGCAGACGTGCGGGACCACGCCGAGTCGACGGACGAGCCGGCGGAGCCGAAGCCGGTCGACATCGACGCCGGCGAGTCGGTCGTCTCCGGTGACCGGTCGGCTCCCTCGGGGCCGACTGACAACGGGAACGCGGCCGCGTCGGCCGGCGACAACGCGGCGACCACGGCGGCGTCCGTCGAGTCGGCCGACCGCGACCGGACGCTAGCGGCACCCGCCACCCGGCGAGTGGCCGACGAGGAGGGTGTCGACCTCGACACCGTCCCGACCGACGAGAGTCGCGACGGGGAGGCGTTCGTCACCGCCGAGCAGGTGCGGGCGTACGCGACCGCACAGCGGGAGGCGCAGGCCGCAGACGCCGCCGTGGCCGGTGGTGCCTCCGCGGAGGCGTCGTCTACCGGGGTGTCTGCGGGGTCGGCCACCGCGGGGGCGTCCACAGACGCCGGAGAGACGACAGGTGCAGACGACGGGGTCGCCGACACGGTGGCGTACCGTGGCGTGCGGCGGACCATCGGCGAGAAGATGGCCGAGTCGAAGTACACCGCACCACACGTCACGCACCACGACACGGCGACCGTCGACGACCTCGTCGACACCCGCGAACGGCTCGCCGAGCGGGCCGCCGAGCGCGACGTCTCGCTCACCTACATGCCGTTCGTGGTGAAGGCGGTCGTCGACGCGCTCCGGGAGTTCCCGATCCTCAACTCCCAGTTGAACGAGGACGACGAGGAGATCGTCGTCCGGGACGACTACCACATCGGGATCGCGGTGGCGACCGACGCCGGGCTGATGGTGCCGGTCGTCGAGAACGCAGACGAGAAGGGGCTCGTCGAGCTGTCGAGCGAGATCGCGGACCTCGCGACGCGTGCCCGCGACCGCGAGTTGGCCCCCGACGAACTCCGGGGGAGCACGTTCACGATCTCCAACTTCGGCGTCTTCGGCGGGGAGTACGCCACCCCGATCATCAACTACCCCGAGACGGCGATCCTCGGGATCGGCGAACTGGACGAGCGTGCCGTCGCCGAGAACGGGGAAGTGCGGGCCGCGCCGACGATGCCGTTGTCGGTGTCGATCGACCACCGCGTCGTCGACGGGGCGGAGGCCGCCCAGTTCACCAACGCCGTGATGGACCGGCTGGAGTCGCCCGAACTGTTGTTGCTGTAGTCACCCGCGTAGCCGGCCGCCGTCGACGGGGAGTGCGACCCCGTTGACGAAGCTCGCCGGCTCCGAGGCGAGAAAGGCGACGACCCGGCCGAAGCCGGTCGGGTCGCCGACTCGGTCCAACGGGATCGCGCTCGCCCAGTCGTCGAGACCGGCTTGGTAGTCGTCGTAGTCGCCGCGGTCGATGCCGGCCGCGATCAGTTCCTCGATGCGAGCGGTCTCGTGGGCACCCGGCAACACCGCGTTCGCGCGGATCGACGGGGCCCAGTCGCGGGCGACACTCTTCACAACGCCGATCACCCCCCGCCGGACCGCGTTCGAGAGGATCAGGTTCTCGATCGGCTCGGCGACGCTCGTCGACGTGATCGCCGTCACCGTCCCCGTCGGGCTCTCGGCAAGGTGGGGACGCGCCGCTCGGAGCGTCCAAACCACACTCATCACGAGCGTGTCGTACGCGCCGTACCACGCCTCGTCGTCCGTGTCGTCGAACGAGCCAGGGGGCACCCCGCCGGCGGAAGTGACGACGTGGTCGATGCCGCCGAACGTCTCGACGGTCGCGTCCACGAGTGTCTCGACGTCCGAGCGGGTCGTCAGATCCGCCTCCACCGCCGACACCTCGCCGGGGGCGTCCGCCAACTCCGACTCCGCGGCCGTCAGTCGCTCGGGCGTGCGGCCGCAGATCACGACGTTCGCCCCCTCGGCCGCGAACGCCGACGCGGTCGCGAACCCCAACCCGCTCGAACTCGCCGTCACCAGTGCCGTGTCCTCGGCGACTCCCAGATCCATACCCGCTCGTTCGGACGGTGACCGCAAAAGTCGACGGGGTCGTCGTGTGACAGTTCGACAGACGCTCGAACGGGCGGCGGCTACTCGGAGCGTCGCACCTCGACGGCACCGTCGGCACCGACACTGACCAGCAGCCGCGTCGTCACCGCACGCCCCCGAACCGCGTCGCCGGCAGCGTCCGACACGAGCTTCATCAGGTCCGGTGCAGTGTAGTTCACCTTCACCCCCGCCTCGTCGCAGGCGTCGTAGACCGTCTCGGGCACGTCGTACAGGTCCGTGTCGGTCGGGACCTCGACGCGGACGGCCGCCGACAGCGCCTCGGCGACCGACACGGTCTCTCGCGCGCGAGCGACGTTGGTGCGAGCGCTCGACTCGACACTCGAGACGTTCGCGCGCGATGTGCCCAGTCGGTCCGCGATGGTCGACTGCCGGAGTCCACGTTCTCGTAGTGCCAACACCTCCGCCTGCCGGCGTGTCAACACGTTCTCGGCGGGGGCGAACCCCGC
>P_A23_Liq_2_FmtDRAFT_1000239_pt1 | contig 12469 bp, 13 predicted proteins | sample PonA232FremontCA_FD_10599 | JGI IMG/M metagenome (IMG submission 10599) | reverse complement strand
GACCCCGACGGTAGGAGTGGGTTCCGATCCGCCGGAGGGCGACTGTCGGGAGTTCTCGGTTCGCTTAAACGGTGACCAGTGGGAGCCCTGAGAGACGAGAGGAGAACGACGCAACCACGAGGGTTTTGGGTGTGCCACACCACCGGTCGGTATGCGACTCGGCGTCCTTCTCAATCCGATCGCCGGCATGGGCGGCCGGGTCGGCCTCAAGGGAACCGACGACAAGGTGGCGGAGGCCAGACAGCGCGGCGCGGAGCCCCGCGCCCCCGAGCGAGCCCGCCGGATGCTCACGCGGTTGGCCGAGCAGGACGGCGGGATCGACCTTCTGGCTGCCGGTGAGCCGATGGGAGCCGGTGCGGCCCGAGCGGCCGGCTTCGAGCCACAGATCGTCTACCGGCCGTCGGATACCAACACGACCGTCGCCGAGAACACCGCTGGGCAGACCGCCGCCGAGAGCGAGGCCGCAACCACCGCCGCCGACACCGCAGCCGCGGTCGACGCGTTCGTTGAGGCCGGCGTTGATCTCGTTGCGTTCGTCGGCGGCGACGGCACCGCCGCGGATGTCGCCGACGCCGTGGCTGACACCGGGATTCCGCTGCTCGGCGTGCCCGCCGGCGTCAAGGTTTACTCCTCGGTGTTTGCGGTCTCGCCGGAGGCCGCCGCCGATGTTATCGCCGCCTTCGACCGCACCGAACAGCGGGAGGTCATGGATATCGACGAAACCGACTACCGGGACGGCGAGGTTAGCCCCGCGCTTCGGGCGGTCGCGTCGGTGCCGGTTGCCGACGGCCTTCAGTCGGCCAAACAGCGCGGCGGCGGGACGGTCGAAGCACTCGCTGAGGGGGTCGCCCGCGATGTCGACCCCGAAACAACCTACATCCTCGGGCCGGGGTCGACGCTCGGGACGATCAAATCCGCCCTCGGCTTCGAGGGGTCGCCGCTGGGTGTCGATGTTTGGCGGGATGGGACGCTGNGTGCGACCGACGCAAGCGAAGCCGAGATTCTGGACGCGCTGGGCGAGAAAAATACGATCGTCGTTTCCCCNATCGGCGGCCAAGGGTTCATCTTTGGGCGCGGCAACCCACAGCTCTCGCCGGCGGTCATCCGGCAGGCAAGCGTCGAACTCGTTGCTTCACGGTCGAAGCTTGACGACCTTCGCGTGCTCCGTATTGACACCGATGACCCCGAACTCGACGCCGAGCTCCGCGGCTGGCGGCAGGTGCGTGTCGGTCGGTTTAAAACCCGAATGCTGCGTGTTGTGTAGCGTATGGCCCGTGAGATACGTGTTTTGTAGCGCGGAACCCATGAGATACATGTCTTGTAGCGCGGAACCCGTGAAATACGTGTTGTGTAGGGTGTAAATCGGATGCAGTGTGTGATGTGCAGATAGTGTGAAACAACCACATATTAATATATGCCATAGTCACGATATCAGTTCAACATTTGTTGTTCGATACCCGGTGTATGCATACAATTAAGATGTCCTATCCCTCAGCACTGGTATGGAAACACGGAAGGTACAGCGGCTGGGGCCGTCGACGTTGGCGATGACGCTGCCGGCGGAGTGGACAAAGGAAAACTACGTCGAGAAAGGCGATGAGGTCTCGATCCGGATGGGCGGGAAGGGAACGCTGACGGTGTTGCCGGAGTCGGCCAGCACCGGCGAAAGCGAGGCGGTGATCCACGCCGACAATCTTGATGCAAGCTCTGTCGAGCGGGCGATCATCGCTCAGTACGTGCTCGGCCGGCGGGTGATCCACGTCCAGATGGAGTCCGACGCTCTCGACTCCGAACACATCAACGCGGTGTATACGGCCGAAACACAGCTGATGGGGCTGGGGGTCATCGAGGANACNCCCGAACGCATCGCGATCCGGTGTTCGGCCGATCCGGAGGATTTCACCCTCGATAACCTCTTAGAGCGGCTCGAAAACACCGGCAGCACGATGCGGGCCGAGGCGATCAAGGCGTTGGCCCACGGCAACAGCGATCTCGCCGAGCGCGCGCTCAACCGCGAGCGACAGGCCAACAAGATCTTCGTGCTCCTGCTACGCTTGATCTTCACCGCCTACCAAAATCCGAACCTCTGTCGGGCGGTCGGGCTAGATTCCAGCTTCCCGCTGATCGGCTACCGATCGGTGGCCAAAAACCTCGAACTCACCGCCGACAACGCCGAGGATATCGCCGAGATCGTCGCCTCCGCCGAGGAGATGCCGGATGTCGAGAGCTCGACGATCCGCCGTATCCGGGAGTTTACCGACGACATCGACGAGCTGACCGCGATGGCCGTCCGCTCGGTCGTCGAGCGCGACTACGATCTGACGATCCGGTGTCGGCACCTCTTCGGCGAGATCTCCGACCGTGAACAGGAGATCCTCAGCGATCTCGAAGAGCTGCCGAACAAGGATCTGCTGCAGATCCGTGAGGTGCTTGTCAGCCTCCAGCACACCGCCGAGTACGCGATGCGCAACGCCGAGATCGCCGCCAACCTCTCGCTCAACGAGGAGTCCGACCACGTCGAGATCACCTGAGGAATGTATCTGTCCGGTCGCCGTTGAGCCACCCATCTCGGGTCGAATGAACTAAACACCGCGGTTGGGAAGGCAACTGTATGGCTACTCACGGCACGACAACCGACAAGGGCGTTGGCGTTGCGATCGCCGCCGGCACGGTTGCGGTACTCGGAGCCGGGCTTATGTTCGCCGGCGGGACGCAGCTAATGAAGGCATGGGGCTTTGCGGCGGCGGTCATCGCCGCTGGGCTCTCGGTCGTTGCACTCCAGATATACGACGCTTGAAACCGCCGTACTGCCCCCACGGGCGTGATCCCAACCGTTCGCCGACGTAATCATTAAGCCGTTCTGCCTCTTAGCTATCGTAGATGACAAAGTACACCGAGGAGGAACAACGCATTGTCGCCTATCTTCGCGACAGCGTCGCACGCGGTGAGCGGTATTTCCGAGCGAAAACCATCGCCGAGGCGATCGGCCTCTCCTCGAAGCAGGTTGGTGTCCGCCTGCCGCAGCTCGCCGAGAAATCCGACGATGTCGACATTGAAAAATGGAGCCGCGCTCGCTCGACGACATGGCGTGTCACCCCCGAGTAGGGTTCGACGGCCGGTTCCGCGCCCTTTTTTACCGCCCCGATCTATCTATCTGTAATGACCGTCCGTGTCTCACGGACCTTCGAGTTTGATGTTCCCGGCGAACAGATCTGGGCGTTTATCGCCGATCCGGCAAAGCGNGCCGGCGCGATCAGCGTTGTCGACAGCTACGAGATCCACGACGAAAACCGCGCGACGTGGCAGGTACAGCTGCCGATCCCGCTGCTCAACTCGACGGTCACCGTCGAAACCGAGGAGTTGATCCGCGAGTCCCCAACTCGCGTGAAGTTTGCGGGTCGCTCACGCGCCCTGCGTGTGACCGGCGAGCACACGATCACCGAGACCGATGGCGGCTGTCAGCTCCGCAATGAGTTCGTCGTCGACGGCCAACTCCCCGGCGTTGAGAGCTTCTTTAAGAGTAATCTCGATACCGAACTCGACAATCTTGAGGCCGCCCTCCGGGCGGAGATCAGCTGACGATGGAGGTCGCCGCGATCCAGTCTGACATCCTGCCCGGAGGCGTCGAGACAAATCTTGACNGAGCCCGGGAGGCAGTCGCCGGGGCCGCCGCCGAGGGTGCCGATCTCGCCGTCCTCCCCGAACAGTTTCTTGTCGGCTTCTTTTCGTTCGACGACTACCCGACNCAGGCGGCCGGGCTTGACGAGCCGCTTGTCGGGCGACTNGCCGATCTGGCCGCCGACAACGACATCGCGCTTGTTGCCGGAAGCATCGTCGAGGATCTCGCTGCCAGCGCGGCCGCCGGCTACGACGTGCCGGCATCCGAGGGGTACGCCAACACGTCGCTCTTTTTCGATCGAGACGGCCAGCAACGNGGCGTTTACCGAAAACAGCACCTCTTTGGGTATGCCTCGGCCGAATCAGACCTGTTGGTGCCCGGCGACTCGCTGTCTGTTGTTGAGTTTGCGGGGTTGACCATCGGGACGACCACCTGCTACGATCTCCGCTTTCCATCGCTGTACCGCCGGCTGCTTGATCGTGGTGTTGACTGCCTTGTCGTGCCGAGCGCGTGGCCCTATCCGCGGGTCGAACACTGGGAAACGCTCAGCCGCGCCCGCGCGATCGAAAACCTCTCGTATCTGATCGCGGTCAACGGGACGGGCTCGTTCCCGTCAGCCGACGCGCAGCTGTGTGGCCGCTCGGCGATCTACGATCCGTGGGGAACCGCCCGTGTCGCCGCTGGCGCGGAGCCGACAACGCTGACGGCGACCGTTGAGCCGGCGACCGTCGCGGAGGTTCGGTCGTCCTTTCCGGCAGTTGACGACCGCCGGTGAGTCACCGACACCTGCCTGTCGGTCGGTGACCGTGCTGCCGTCGTTGTCTCCGTAGTTGATGCTCGGAACGACGCGGTGGGTTTATACCCTACAACAACATATCAACTGCTGCCGACGTACTGACGCTTTTCTCGTCACTGTCGGCATACACACAGCCCGTCGCCACGCTCGTCGGCCGCCACGCGGCAGGATCCATCTCGGGGTCGGGGCGTCCTCGATCGGATCATCCGCCGCGCTCCTCGCCTCGTCCTGTTGAATGTATATACCACTGAACTCCGATAGTTAGCCGTGCTGCCAGAAGCTAAAGTACACGGACACAGCATCGCCACCGAGAACTCGATAGTATCGAACAATATTCATTGGAATTGAATTTTAGCAGCCATTTATCCGATAATTTCCATGTACCGTACAGTATTTATACATCCCGGCACAGTCATTTAGGTAATGTTAACACCGGAGGTGACAGCAGACGGCGGTTGAGGCGGGACGCCAGCATGTGGGGGTATCAGCGATCACATGGCTGGCGAACTCGTGGTTGGTCACTCACTGACAGCGGTCGTCGAGGGCCGCTCCCCGCTCGGGTGACGGATGTGCAGCCACGATACCCAACGTACTGACGACCACCACACTCCACCCGCCTTTCGCATCCGGGCGGCCACCTGTTTTCACCGAGATCGCTTCCTCACGACAGCCACAGCCATGGGATGTGTCGAGCGCGTCGAACGCCCGTCACACGGGGTGTTTTTACCCTACCGACCGAAACAGGTGGATATGAAATCGACGCGCAAAGGGCTCCGCAACGACGAGCTCTACAAGGACAACTACGAGCGAATCGCCTGCAGTGAGTGCGAGGAAACACTCAAACGAGAGAACGATCCCGACGAGGTTTACGCGGTTCGAACCTGCCCGAACTGCGGCAAACAGTGGAAGGAGCTACCCTGATCGGTTAGCGGAACCGGAACGTTTCGAGGTTTTTTGGCGCGAACGTTCGGATGTCGAGATCGTGGTAGAGTGCCGATGAGAGATCCTGGACGGAGCGTTCGTCACCGTGAACACAGAGGATCTTCTCGGGCCGTGGATTCATCGTCCGCACGAAGTCCATCAACCCCTTGCGGTCGGCGTGTCCGGAGAAGCCATCGACGGTTTCGATATCCATGTTCAGTGTGAGCGTATCGCCGCGACCACCGTTGTAATCGGTATCCATCGGGATCTCGTCCCACCCGTTCTGAATACGGTTACCGAGGGTGCCCTGCGCCTGGTAGCCGACAAAGACAAGCCGTGAGTCGGCGTCGCTGCCGAGATGGCGGAGCCACGACATGATTGGGCCGCCGGTGATCATCCCTGATGTCGAGAGGATGATACACTGCTCGCCGTCAGCCACCTCCTGGCGTTCCTCCTCGCCGGCGTCGATGTGGTTGAACTCCTCGGCGAGGAACGGGTTTTTGTCCTCGTGGAAGATGCGATCCTGCAGATCATCCCGGAGATACTCGGGGTAGGTGGTGTGGATCGCTGTCGCCTCCCAGATCATTCCATCGAGGTGGATCGGCATCTCGGGGATCTTCCCGGTTCGCATCGCCTCCTCCAAGACGAGCATGATCTCCTGTGAGCGACCGACGGCGAACGCCGGGATCAACACCTTCCCACCGTCGTCGTAGGTGTCGTTGATGACCTCCAAGAGCTTCTCCTCGGAATCCTCCTGGTCGGTCTGGTAGTCGTTGCGACCGCCGTAGGTCGACTCCAAAACAAGCGTTTCGACACGCGGGAAGTCGTTGACCGCGCCGTTGAACAGCCGTGTGTCGGTGTAATGAATATCGCCGGAGAAGGCAACGTTGTAGAGGCCGTCGCCGATATGGAAGTGGGTGACCGCTGAGCCGAGGATGTGGCCGGCGTTGTGGAATGTGACCTTGATGTCGGGGGCGATGTCGGTCACGTCACCGTATTCGAGCGGAATCGCGTGTTTGATCGCCTCTCTGACCTGCTCGGACTCGTAGGGGGGTGTCCGGCCCTCCTTGTTCGCCACGTCGAGGTAGTCGAGTTGGAGCAGCCCCATCAGATCCCGGGTTGGCTCCGTACAGTAGATCGGGCCATCGTAGCCGTATTTAAACAGCAGTGGGATGAGCGCGGAGTGATCGAGGTGGGCGTGGGTAAGCACGACGGCGTCGATGGAGTTCGGCCCTGAGCCAAGGGCCTCCGGCACCTGCAGATAGGGCACCTCGCCTTCCGCACCGGGTTTGTCGCCACAGTCGATGAGAACACGCGTTTCGGCAGTTTGAAGCAGGAACGCCGCACGGCCGACCTCCCGACAGCAGCCGAGCGTCGAGATGCGCACCCACTGTTCGCGGCCGATCTCCTCGCGGTGGATCTGTCGGCCGACGCGTTCGAGCACGTCGCGTCGCTCCTCGCGTTCGTGTTTGAGGAACCCCCGGACGTTCGAAACCGTCGAGGATTCGATCGGTGGTGTTCGCATGACCTCCGGCGTCCAACCGACCTCTTGGGTGATCTCCCGGAGTGTCGAGCCGTGGCGGCCGATCACCATCCCGGGTTTTTCCGCCTCGATAATGACCTCGCCGGTGTCGTCGTGGAAATCGAGGTCGGTCACGCCGGCGTCGTCGGGGATGACCGATCGGATCTTTGAGTCGGCATCCGCTGGGGCTGAGAGGGCCTCTGGGTCAGGACGGACGGTGATCCGCTTGCGGAGCTTGCTGGCCAGCGACCGAACGAGGTCGCCATCCTCCGCAAACTGCTTTGGGTGTGGGGTGTAGATCACCAGCTCCGGCCCCTCGTATTTCACATCCGAAACGGTGATATCGGGTGGAACTTCTGCATCGATCTCTGCTTTCAGGTCGTCAAGTTGCTTATCTACTGAGCTCATACGTCAACAAAACCTGCGCCGATCGCCGCCTCGCCGCCCACCTGCCGGCGGACACCAGGCTGTCGTCGGAACGCCGTGAAATGATGCCGGGTGAGATGGAACATACTGAATACAGTGTGACAGCTGCGCATGCGGGAACAGGCAGCGAAAACCCGCTTATCCACGAGTATACGACCCGCATTATAAAACCCCTTCGCAACCACCCCCGGCGACACCACCCACAACCCCAAGCCGATCGGTCGCCTTCGGCCGTGTATGCATCTCACGCCGAAACGTGTCACCGACGAANACGACTGGGTTCGTCGTCGTGGCGATCTCATCGTCCCGCTGATCAACGATACCCGCGACCGCCTCGGANCGGCGTTTGACACCCACGTCGATGCCGTCAGCGAGGCCGCCTACCACGAGGAGGTCGACCGCGTGTTTGCCGACGGCGACCGCGCGGTCAACATCGCNGGCTATGTTGGCCTGCTCCGCGGTCTCGATGTCGACGGCGATTATCCGGGCTTTGTCGTTGACGAGGCACTGGGCCGCCAACTGGCGGCGACGATCGCTGGCGGCCAGCCGCTGGCGATGCTCGCCGAGGCGACGTTCCACTTCGCGGTCGCGGATATCCACACCCACGGCGACGAGGATGAGGCGGCCGGTGTCGACGATCTCGATGCCGCCTTGGCGGCAGGGTTTCAGACCCGGTTGCCGGGGTGGGACTGGCAGCAGGGAGAGAGCCCGTTTGCAGTCGAACCCTGATGCGGGTCAGTCGGCGTCAGCATCGGCGGTATCGGCGTCAACCTCGCCATCGCTCGGCACCGTTACATCTGCTAACCCGGCCTCGATCTGTCCCCGCTGATTTGCAAACTCGCCCGGTAGGATCAGTTCGCCACCGAGCTCTCCAAGCGGCTCGTCGCTGGTGTACCCCGGCCCGCTGGTAGCAAGTTCGAAGAGAACGCCGTTTGGCTCACGGAAGTACACCGACCGGAACCAGTGGCGGTTGATCTGCTGTGTTGGGCGAACACCGTGGTCTTTGACGGCCTCCCGCATTGCCGCCTGCTCCTCGTCGCTCGGTGTCTGGAAGGCAACATGGTGAACGGTTCCGTGGCCCTGTCGGGCGGCTTCGGTCGTCGGCAACACGTCGACGTATGTGCCGACCGGCCCACCCGCCGCAAAGCGGGTTCGCTCCTCGCCGGTCGTCCCGCCCGTTTGTTTCTCGGTGCCAACTGCCTCAAAACCCATCGTGCCCAGGAGTTCCTCGGTTTGGTGTGGATCGGCCAGCCACAGCGTCACCGAGTGGAAGCCCCGGATCGCGGCGTCTTCGGGCACGAACTCGGTCCACGGAACCGTCGGATCGTCGTCGGGGATCTCGCAGGCAACGAGTTCGACCGGGAGGCCATCGGGATCGTAAAACGGCAACACCGTCTCGCCGAACCGCTCGACGCGCTCCTCGTAGTCAACGCCGTGGTCGTCGAAGCGAGCCGCCCAGAAATCGAGGCTGCCCTCGGGGACGCGGAACGCGGTGCGGGAGACCTGGCCGGTGCCGACCTGTCCCTGTTGGAGGTCTTTCCACGGAAAAAACGTCATACTCGTGCCGGGGGTGCCCTCGCTGTCAGCGAAAAAGAAGTGGTAGGTGGTAGGATCGTCCTGATTGATCGACCGCTTGACGAGCCGGAGACCGAGCGTCTCAACCCAGAAATCGAGGTTCTGCTGTGGGTCGGAGGCGATACAGGTGACGTGGTGGATACCCGGGGTGGGTGGTGGGGTACTCATTACCGATCGTAGCCGCTGGAGCTACTTGACTTCGCGCTGACACGGGGGTAACCGGGAGCCGATGCTCACACGAACAGCAATTATCATAGAACAACCTGTCCAGTCGGTTCACCATCATTTGGGGCGATATCGCCGCCTAACAGGCCGCTGTCCAAATCAACGCGGCGGAGAGGCCTGAAAATGCGTTGTGGTGTCGCCGGCACGCTCGGCCGTTTGGCTGCCGGGCTGACCACCGAGGCGGCGGTCTCGAAGAGCCCGGGTGATCTCGGCTGCCATCGGTCACCGTGTGTGCGATCGTCGTCGACCGCATCTTGTTATTCGATCTGAGAAAATGTGTCCTGTCTCCGTCCACTAGCTCGCTGGTTGGCCGTAGCTTCTTGCCGTTCGCGCCCTAACGACGAGTATGGCAACACATGCAACGTTCGGTGGCGGCTGTTTCTGGTGTATCGAGGCCCCGCTCAAGGAGTTGGCCGGCGTCGAGTCGGTTGTCTCGGGGTATGCCGGCGGCGACGTGGCTGATCCAAGCTACAAGGCGGTCTGTTCGGGAACGACCGGCCACGCGGAGGTCGTCCAAGTCGCGTACGATCCCGACATCGTCAGCTACGGCGACCTGCTTGAGGTCTTTTTCACCGTCCACGATCCAACCCAGCTGAACCGCCAAGGGCCGGATGTCGGCACGCAGTACCGGTCGGCGATCTTCACCCACGATGACGCCCAACAGGAGGCCGCCGAGGCGTTTATCGCCGAACTCGACGCCAGCGACGCCTACGACAGCGAGGTTGTCACCGAGGTCGAACCGCTCGATGCGTTTTATGAGGCCGAGGAGCACCACCAAGATTACTACGAGAAAAACCCTTCACAGGCCTACTGCTCGATGCATATCCCGCCGAAACTGGAGAAGGTTCGCGAGCAGTTCGCCGACCGACTCCGCGAACAGCCCGTCCACTAACCCTCGTTGTTCACATTTCAGTCGGTGTTGGCGTCGATGATCCCCGTGTGAGCCGCCGCACCGCCGGAAACGCAAACAGTGCGATCCCGATCTCCAACCCACCGACAACGAGAAACGCTGTCAGATAGCCCGCCACCTCGGCAACGCTTCCGCCGAGCAGAAAGCCCCCAAGAAAGCCCAGACTCCCGAAAACGTTGAAGCCGCCCATCGCCACGCCGCGCTCGGCCGGGACACAGCAGTCCGACACGAGCGCCATCGTTGCGGGGGCGACAAACGCGCCGGCGACACCGACGACGACCATCAGCCCCATCGCCACCCCAACGGTCGAAGCGAGGCCGACGGCGATGATCGCAGCCCCGTAGCCGAGCGAGCCGACAACCACGGGCACGAACCGCCCGATCCGATCCGAGAGCCGCCCCAAGGGGTACTGCANCAGCGCGAACGGNAGGAAAAACAAGGCGAGGGCGACACCGACGCCGCCGGGATCAAGATCGAACACATCGCCGAAGTAGAAGACCCCGACCAAGGAAAAAAAGCCCGCCGTCAGGCGGTCGATAAAGCCGAAGGCGTAGGGAACGGCCAGCGAGGGCCGCGAGCGAAGCGTAGCGAGTGCGACGCCGAACTCCGGGGTCGCGTCGTCACCGGGGGTATCGGTCTCCGTCTCGACCACCGTTTCGTCGACCGTCGCCGCTACACCCCCAGCAAGGGCAAGCACGGCCGCGCCGGCGTAGACGGGCGCAAACGCATCAACCCCGGCGAGTTGGCCGCCGATCACCGAGCCGAGCGCGGCACCAAGCCCGATTGCGATACCGGCCGCCCCCATGTTCCGGCCGTTGCCGCCGCCGAGATCCATCAGCATCGTGATCCCAAGCGAGAACGCGCCGATGGTGAACGCACCGCCCACGGCCCGCAGCAGCAACACGCCGCCGAAGCCGACACCGAGAGCCGGCAGTTGGGCCAACAGCAGGTAGCAGGCCGCGCCACCGACCGCGCCGACGACAACAAGCGGCGTGCGTCGACCGAGGCTGTCGCTTGCAGCCCCCCAGCCAACAGCACAGACGACAAAGGCGGCGTACTCGGCGACGAGAAACCACATCCCGGCGCGAACCCCACCCGGCGCGCCGAGGGCGGCGATCAGCCCATCGAGACCGGGATACAACAGCACCTGTGAGACAAGCACCGCCCAGACGACGACCGCGAGCCGAACCCGTGGCCGCAGGGGGAGCTGTCGCATTGTTTCGACTGTGGGTTGTGAACGGAATGAAGCTGTTGTCCGCTCAGCCGTCGACAGCGGTTATCTCAGCTCAACGGTCGGCGTCTCAAAGAAGGCGGTCTCATACCCCTCATGGCGGGCGACCTGCGGCGGGGTTGTCACCTCGATCGTCGCCGTCTCCTCGCCTGTCGCCCCCGCAACCGCCGCCCCATAGTGGAACCCGAACTCGGGATCCAGCGACGGCTTTAGTGACACGCCCTCGATAAGCGGTTCACCGTCGGAACCGGTGAGCGTTCCGGCCAACCCCATAGTTGGGATCACCAGCTCGCTGTACCGCGTTGCCGCCGTGACAGCGAGATACGGCGTCTCGCCGAAGCGGTCGGCGGTGAGAACGGCAGCAGCATACCGGACATCGTCGGCGAGGCCGGTGCCAAGGCTGGTGCCGCCCAGCTCACGGACACGACCAGTTGGCATTGACATCCCGTTCATCTCCATCGACATCGGCGAGAGCGCGCCGGGCTCGCCCTGTCGCTCCTCGTAGAGCTCGTAATCGAGCTCGTTGCGGGCGGCCTCGCTGTAGTCGAGATCGATTGTCACGGTCTGTGGCTCGTCGAACCGGCCCTCGAAGCCACCGATCCGCCGGGCGGTCGTCGCGCCGACGGTGATATCGACGGTGTAGGTGTCGTCGCCGTCGAGATGGTAGTTGTCGCCGTAATGAAAGCCCATTCGCTGGGAGAGCATCGGGTACACCGTCTCGCGTTCGTCGACGTTGTTGCCGCCGCGGGCCGCGATGTCGACACTTGAGACCGGCAGGACGACACCGGTTTCGGAATCCCACACAGTGGCCATGATGTGGACGGCGTCGTCGGCCTCGACATCGAACTGCTCTGCCTCGTACCCTCCATCACGGCTGAACACACGCCAGAACCGATGGGGGAAGGTGTACGACAGCGAGACCGCCAGCCCGTCGTCGGTCATCGCCATCCCGCCCATGGTCATCTCCTCGGTGTGGGTCGGATAGTAGATCGCATCAGGCCGATCGGCGACCAGTGGTGGCTCCCGACCGGAGCTGACGCCATCGAGCGAGGTAAACGCGTCAACACAGCCGGCTGCACCACCCGTCAATCCGGCCGCGCTTCCGGCTAAAAAGCGTCGTCGATCCATGGCTGGTGTAATCGATTCTCGCACAAACAGCTTCTGGTATGGGCGACGAAACACACACAAGCAGCCACCAGAACCACTATCTGTCGCAGTCAGCTACACGGGATATGGAACTACCC
>P_A23_Liq_2_FmtDRAFT_1000237_pt1 | contig 12531 bp, 13 predicted proteins | sample PonA232FremontCA_FD_10599 | JGI IMG/M metagenome (IMG submission 10599) | reverse complement strand
CCTACGGCGTCCTCGCGGCTGCCCCTTTGAGTCCCGTCCCGCGACCGCACCTCACGCCTCCCCAGCCTCGCCGCTCGCTCCCTCCGGTCGCTCGCGGCGTCCCTCGCGCGTGCTCCTCGCGGCCGCCTCCGGCGGCCACTCGGAGGCACGCGCCACCGCACTGTCATTTACAAGCGATCGTCGTAGCCGCTCACAGGCATTTAACCATCGTATCTCGACCGTCCCGGCTCATCGCCGCCGGCTCGCCACCCGCTCCTCGGCGGTCTCGGCGCTGACGAGCTCGTACAGCGTCGCGCGGCCGCCGTCCTCCTTCGGGCGGAGCACGCGACCGAGCCGCTGGGTGAACTCCCGCTCGCTGCCCGACCCGGAGAGCAGGACCGCCACGTTGGCGTCCGGCACGTCGACCCCCTCGTCGAGGACGTTCGCGGCGACGACCCGGCCGTAGGTGCCGTCGCGGAAGCGCTCCAAGATTTCGCGGCGCTCCTTCGCGCCCGTCTCGGCCGTGATCGCGGGCAGCAGGAAGCGCTCGGAGAGGCGGTAGACGAGGTCGGTGTGGGCCGTGAACACGATCACGCGGTCGTCGCGGTGGCGGTCGAGGATCTCCGCGAGCCGCTCGACCTTGCGGTCGGCGTTCATCATGACCTCGCGGGCGTCCTGCTTCGCGAGGAGCGCCTCGCGGGCCGCCGGGTCGTTTCCCGAGCGCTTGACCAGCTCCTGGTAGTCGCTCCCGCTCGAAAACGTGATCCCCGCGTCGCGGACGTACTCGACGAAGGTGCCCTGTTTCTCGTCGTAGCGCTCGCGCTCCGCCTCGGTGAGCTCCACCTCGATCCGCCGGATGTCGTAGGGGGCGAGGTGGTCGCCCGCGAGGTCGTCGACGTCGAGCGCGTAGACGCGGTCGCCGACCAGCTCCGCGACCGCCTCGTGGGCGCCGTCCGGGCGCTCGAAGGTGGCCGTGAGCCCGAGTCGCGCGGGCGCGGCGAGGAGGCGCGCGGCGTCCCGGTACCCCTCGCCGCCGAGGTGGTGGACCTCGTCGAAGACGACGAACTCGAAGGCGTCGCCGACGCCGTCCGCCTTCAGGTACGCGGAGTCGTACGTCGACACCGTGATCGCCTCCCGACGCTGCTCGCCGCCGCCGAACCGGCCGATCGGGGCGTCGAACTCGCGCTCCAACTCTCGTTGCCACTGGTCGAGCAGGTCGACCGTGGGGACGACCACGAGCGTCGGAACGCCGAGTTCGACCATCGCGCGGATCGCGATCACGGTCTTGCCGGCCCCGGTCGGCAGCTCGAGGACGCCGCGGTTGCCGGCGTCGCGCCACGCGTCCAACGCCTCGCGCTGGTACTCGCGGAGGTCGTAGTCGGTGGCGAGCGCGTCCGGGAGCCCGGCCTCGCTCGCGGCGCGCTCGCTCGCGTCGAGGACCCGGTCGTCGACTGCGACGCCGGCCACCCGGAGCGCCCGCCGGAGTTCGGCGTAGCGGTGGGCGGGCGCCCGGCCGGTCCCGGTTCGGGGGTCCGTCTCGACCCCGGGCAGCGGCGGCAGCGCGTCGGGCGCGAGGTCGCCGTCCGCGTCGACCCGGATCGTGCCGTCCTCGTAGGTCAACCGGACGTCCATCGTCCCGAGTTCCCGTCCGACTTACAAAGGCCCACCGCCTCGGTCCGCCATGCGCGCGGACGAACTCGACCCCGACCTCGCCGCGGCGATCGCCGAGATCGAGTCGCTGGGCCTGCCCGCGTGGAGCGACCTCTCGGTCGATGCCGCCCGCCGCCTCGAAGACGACCTGTTCTCGGGACCGCCCGAACCGCCGGTGGCCGACGCCCGCGACCTCGCGTTCGACGGCCCGCACGGCGAGGTGCCGGTCCGGGTGTACCGCCCGGCGGGGGCGCCCGATCCGATGGGCGCAGGGGGCGACCCGCCGGCCCGCGCCCTCGTCCACTTCCACGGCGGCGGCTGGACGCTTGGGACGCTCGATTCGGTCGACGGGATCTGCCGCGAGCTCGCGGTCCGCGCCGACGCGGTCGTCGTCTCCGTCGACTACCGGCTCGCGCCAGAGCATCCGTTCCCCGTCGCGGTCGACGAGGCGACCGCGGCGCTGGAGTGGGTCACCGAGACGGCGGACGCGCTGGGCGTCGATCCCGACCGGACCGGCGTCTCGGGCACCAGCGCCGGCGGCGCGCTCGCGGTCGCGGCGTCGCTCCGCGCGCGGGACGTCGGAGACGCGCCGACGCCCGCCGGGCAGTTCCTGCTGTACCCGATCGCCGGCCGCGACTTCGAGACGGACTCGTACCGGGAGAACGCGGACGGCCCGCTGCTCACGCGCGAGGACATGCGGTGGTTCTACGAGCAGTACCTGCGGAGCCCGATCGACGCCGCGAACCCGTACGCGGTCCCGCTGGAGGCGGCGGACTTGGGGGACCTCGCGCCCGCGACGGTCGTCACCGCCGGGTTCGACCCCCTGCGCGACGACGGCGTCGCGCTCGCGGACCGGTTCGAGCGCGAGGGAACGCCGGTCGAGCACCGTCACTACCCGGCGATGGCGCACGGGTTCTGTAGCCTCGCGGACAGGGTGGCCACCGCGGAGACCGCCCTGTCCGCGGTCGCGAGCGACGCGCGATCCCGGCTGTGATCGGTCGCCCGAAGCGTCGTCCGCCGACCGGTCCCGTCGGACGGCGGCGAGCGGAAATCGCGGCGCGAGGTCAAAGCATAACTCTCGCGAGGCCGTGTCCGTGAGTATGGAACGAGTCTCTATCGACGAGGTCGAGCCGAGCGCCCTCGGAAGCGACGTGGACCGCCGGGGGCTGTCGGAGCCGCTCGGGGCGACCGACGTGGCGCTCAACCGCTACCGCCTCGATCCTGGGGAGCGGTTCTCCGGCGGGCTTCACGCTCACACGGACCAGGAAGAGATCTTCGTCGTCGTCGAGGGGGAGGCGACGTTCGAGACGATGGACGGGGACGTGAGCGTCGGCGCGGGCGAGGCGGTCCGGTTCGCGCCCGGCGAGTTCCAGTCGGGCAAGAACGACGGCGACGAGCCGGTCGTCGCGTTCGCACTGGGCGCGCCCCGCGACAGCGAGGACGTGCGGATCCCGCAGGAGTGTCCGGAGTGCGGACACGAGAACATGCGGGCCGTTCCGAGCGACGACGGGTTCGATCTCCGGTGTCCGGAGTGCGGCGCCGAACTGGAGGGCTGACGCCGTCGAGGCGAGCGCGGGAGACGGGAGAAAACGGAGTCGGAGCGGCGTCGGGACTCAGGCGTCGACGGTCGTCTTCACGATGCTCACGGGCGCGGTCGACTGCCGGGAGACGCGCTCAGTGACGGAGCCGAGCATCCGGCGGTAGTCGCCGGAGCGCGTCTTCGACCCCATCACCGTGAGGTCGACGTCCTCCTCGTCGGCGTAGCGGAGGATCTCCTCGTGCGGGACGCCGTAGCGGAGGGCGGTGACCGCCTCCACGTCGGCGTCGCGGGCGAGCGAGGCCACCGCGTCAAGCGACTCGCGGCCGGTCTCTTCGAGCGTCTCCTCGGCGCCCTCGGCGCCGTCGACGAACTCGTCGCCGGAGTAGGCGTTCACCACGCCGCTGTCGACGACGTAGAGGACGTGGAGCGTCGCGTCGTAGCGGTCGGCGGCGTCGATCGCGTGGTCGATCGCGCGGTCGACGCCGACGCTGCCGTCGGTCGGGAGGAGCACGTTGTCGTACATACGCGGCGGTTCGTCGAGCGACCGAATAAATCGGTCGCCGTTTCCCGAACGGTTAACACGCTGTGTGCCCCCCGGAGTTCCATGACCGAGGCCGCGGACCGGATCTTCGTGAACGGGGAGGTACACACGCTTGCGGACCCGGATTCGGGCGGCGACGCGGTCTGCGAGGCCGTCGCCGTGCGCGACGGCGAGATCGTCCGGACCGGGCGGACGCACGACGTGGAACTGCTCGCCGGCGTCGACACGGACGTGGTCGACCTCGACGGGCGCGTCATCCTCCCCGGGTTCGTCGACGCGCACACCCACCTGACCACCGTTGGCCGCTACCTCCTCCACGCCGACCTCTCGGCGGCCGACTCCCCGGACGGGGCCGTCGACCTATTGGCCGAGCGCGCGGCGGAAGTGGAACGCGAAGCGAGCGAGGTGGAGGACCCCGAAAGCGACGACTGGGTCCTCGGCTACGGTTACGACGAGTCGACGTGGGACGACTCGCGCTACCTGACCCGCGCGGACCTCGACCGCGTCTCGACCGAGCGCCCGGTGGCGGCGTTCCGCGAGGACATGCACGTCGCGGCGGTCAACGGCGTCGCGCTCGGCCGCTTCGCCGACGCGCTCGCCGACGCTCCCGACGAGACGGTGCCCACGGACGACGACGGCGATCCGACCGGCGTCCTGCTCGAAGCCGCCATCGACCCGATCTACCGAGCGGTCGAGCCCGGCCCGGCCGAGACGCGCGCGGTCGTCGAGGCCGCGCTCGACGGCTGCGCCGCCCGCGGTATCACGGGCTTCCACGACATGGTCCGCGACTCGCACGCGCCCCGGGTCTACCGCGACCTCGACGAGTCCGGGTCGCTCACCGCCCGCGTCCGGATCAACTACTGGAGCGACCACCTCGACGCGGTCCGGGAGGTCGGCCTCGCGACGAACGCCGGGAGCGATATGGTACGGACCGGAGCGATCAAGTCGTACACGGACGGGAGCTTCGGCGGCCGGACCGCGCGCCTCTCCAAGCCGTACGCGGACGCGCCAGACGAGACCGGGCAGTGGGTCGTCGATCCCGACGAGCTGGACGAGGCCGTCGCAACCGCGACCGAGGCGGGCCTCCAGTTCACCGCCCACGCGATCGGAGACGAGGCCGTCGACGCCGTCTTGGACGCATACGAGCACGCCTCCCGGACCGACGCCGGGGAAGCCCGTCACCGCGTCGAACACGCCGAACTGGCCGACGACGACGCGATCGAGTGGCTCGCGGAGACCGGCGTCGTCGCGAGCGTCCAGCCGAACTTCCTGAAGTGGGCGCAACCCGGCGGTCTCTACGAGGAGCGACTGGGATCCGAGCGCACCGCCGAGACGAACCGCTACCGGGACATGCTCGACGCGGGGGTCCGGCTCGCGTTCGGCTCGGACGGGATGCCGATGGACCCACTGTTCGGGGTTCACCACGCGGTCAACGCGCCGGCCGAACCTCAGCGCCTCACCGTCACCGAGGCGCTGCGGGCGTACACCCGCGGCGCCGCGTACGCCGGCTTCGACGAGGACCGGCTCGGGACGATCGAGGTGGGGAAGCGGGCCGACCTCGTCGCGCTCGACGCGTCGCCGTGGGAGCGCGACGACGCGATCGACGATATCGACGTGGCGCTGACCGTCGTCGACGGCGACATCGTGTTCGACGGTCGGTGAATCGGCGGCCGAGGCGCGACCCTGCCGGAACGCCGAGAAAGCCGCAATCGCTGCCAGAAAACAGCAGTTATTAATCATGTAGTTCTAATCTGGGAGCATGACAGAGATAGCCGTCGAGTACGCCGCGGGAAACCGTCTCCGCTCCGAGGCCGAGACCGCCCGACGACTCATCGACGCGTACCTCGGTGACCGGCCCGACGTCGACCGCGTCACCCTCTCGCCCTCCGGCGAGTCCGTCTTCTGCGTCAGCGTCGAGGGCGACCGCATCTGGTGTACCGACACCCGCGAGTGGATCGACTCGATGGAGGCGGTGACCGCCGCGCGGCGCCGCCTCTCCGAACTCTCGTAACTCGCCTCGAAAACCCGGTTACTCGGTCGTTGCGGCCGCGTGCGAGTACGCGAACTCCCGCAGGAGCTTCGCGGCCAGCGCCGCCGCCTGCCCGTCGTCCCGGTCGTTCACCTCGACCGCGTCGAACCCGTCGGCGCGCGGCGCGACCGCGCGGACGAGGTCACGGACGGTCCGCGGCGCTACCCCGAACGGTTCCATCGTCCCCGTACCGGGAGCGTAAGCGGGGTCGAGCCCGTCGATGTCGACGGAGCAGTAGACCGTCTCCCCGGCGAACGCGTCGCCGTCGAGACCGTCGACCCACTCGCGGGCGTCCTCCGGCGCGACGACCTCCACGTCGGCGTCGGCCGCCCGGTCCCACTCGGCCTCGGACCCGGTCCGCGCGCCGACGATAACGGCGCGGTCGACGCCGAGGTCGTCGAGACACCGGCGCGTGACGCAGGCGTGGTTCAGCGGGTTCCCGTCGTATGCGTCCCGGAGGTCGAGGTGCGCGTCGCAGATGACGAGCGCGTCGGGGTCGACGGCCTCGACCCCCGCGTGCGTGACCGTGTGTTCGCCGCCGACGAGGAGCGGGACCGACTCGTCGTAGACGACGCTCCGCAGTTCGGCGGCGAGGTGGTCGAGGTACGCCGGCACGTCGTCCCACGGGCGCACGTCGCCCGCGTCGTTGACGCCCAGCGCGGAGAAGCGACTGTCGGTGCGGCGGTCGTAGTCGTCGTACGTCTCGGCGAATCGCCGGACTCGGTCCGGTCCGAACCGGGTGCCCGGCTGAAACGTGGTCGTGGCGTCGAGCGGAGCGCCGACGACCACGTAGGAAGCAGCTTCGCGGTCGGTCGTCGCCCCGGGGAACATCGCCGATTACCCGATGATCTTCCGTTGGCCCTCGTAGTCGAGGTACTCGATGTTGTCGTCCGAGGAGAAGTCTTCGCCCTCGGGAATGCGCATCGTGAACGTGTCGTAGGTGTCTAAGTCCATCACCTGAACCTCGTCGCCGCTGACGTTGACGACCTGTCCCTGCTTGCGCTGAATGATCGGGACCCACACCTTCGCGTCGACAGGCTGCGAGAGCGAGCGCTTCTTGTCGTCGAAGACGCCCTTCCCTTCGACGCGGGCCTTCGCGCTGCCGTGTTTACCGGGTTTGGCGGTGCTGTAGTGGTTGATCTTACAGGGCGCGTCGTCCATCATCACGTAGCTGCCCTCCTGGAGTTCGCGAACCTGCTTCTGCTCTCGCGGCATGTCCGCCAATTTCCCCGGCGCGGGTATAAACGGTTTGGAATGCCGCCGCTACCCGGCCCGAGACGGCGTCCAACCGCCCCGACGGCCTGCGGCGTGGTCGTGTACGTCCTCCGCTCGTCGGACGACCGAGTCGATCGCGTCACCGACGCCCTCGGCGACGACCTCTCCGGCAACGCCGGCGCGCCGATACGCGATGACGCCGACGTTCCGGCGGCCGCGTGCCTCCACGAGATCGCGACGCACGCGGACGGCGACCTCGGCGTTCCCCCGGTCGACTGGGGCGACGCGGTGACTCCGCGAGCGGCGGCGGGTCCTCCGGGGCGGCGGGCGCCGCCGCGGCGACGTAGCGACCATGACGGCGGCGACGTGGCAGCCGCGACGACCGCGGCGACCGAACTCGTCCCGAAAGCGAGCCTACGGGTCGAGCTCGTCCACGTACTCCTCCGGCTCCTCGTCGTCGTCGACGTTCCCGTCCGGCGGGACGAGTTGGCCCGTGTACAGGTAGCTGACGACGAACATGACGATGAAGCCGACGCCGACGGCCGCGGTCGTCCGCACGACGAACGGGATGTCGTTATAATAGAAGTACCGGTCCGAGACCGCCATGGAGACGAACGCCACCAACAAGATCTTCTGCTCGTCGGTGGGGTTGCGGACGAAGCCGACTACGTCGTTTTTGAGGTCGCCGAACACGCCCATCAGGCGTCACCCCCGTTCGTCGCGGCCGAGTCGACCGTCGGCGCGTGCTCCTCGATCACGCCGCTCACCCGATCGAGGCCCTCTGTCAACTCCTCGGTCGGGAGTCCGAACCCGATCCGGAATCGGTCCGGGAAGCCGAACAGATGCCCCGGTGCGAGGACGACGCTCGCCTCCTCGACGACCGTCCGGCAGAACGCCTCCGCGTCCGCGAAGCCGTCGGGGACCGTCACGAACGCGTTGACCCCGACCGGGTCGAGCCAGTCGAGGCCGTGGTCGTCGACCCACGCCGCGACCGTCTCGCGGTGGGCGGCGGCCAGTTCGCGGTTCTCCGCCAGGATCTCCTCCTCGGATCGCCCCAGCGCCTGCTTAGCGACGTGCTGGCCGAACAGGCTCGGCGAGATGGTCGTGTAGTCCTTCCAGCGCCACGCGCGCTCGACGACCGGCTCGGGACCGGCGATCCAGCCGAACCGGAGGCCAGCGAGCCCGTACGCCTTCGTGAGGCTGGTCGTNGAGATGCCGTGCGCGCCGTAGCTCGCGACCGGCGGCTGCGGGTCCTCCGCGAGCAGGCGGTACACCTCGTCGCAGAGCAGGTATGCGTCGCGCTCGACCGCGACGTCGTACACCGCCCGCATCGCGGCCTCGTCGTGGTACTGCCCGGTCGGGTTGTTCGGGTTGTTCACGACGATCACGGCCGTGTCGTCGCGGGCCGCGTCGGCGACGGCCTCCGGGTCTAACTCCCACTCGGGCGGCTCCAGTTCGACGCGGGTCACGTCGCCGAACGCGTCCGGGACGGCGTGGAGCGCCTGGTACGTCGGCGTGACGACGACCGCGTGCGTGCCGGAGCCGACGCCCGACGCGTCGGGGTCCGAGGCGCCGCCCGCCCCGTCGACGGGGGCGTCGTCACCGAGCAGCGAGAGGAACGTCAGGAAGTTCGCCTCCTGGGTGCCGCAGGTGAACAGCACCTCGTCGGCGGATCGGTCGTAGCGGTCGCCGACGGACGCCCGGAACTCCGGGTCGCCGTTCGTCGGGATGACGTAGCCGAGCTCCCCCGGATCGAGGTCGAACCGGCTCGCGTCGAGCGACCGGATGCCGCTTTCGGCCAGCATGATGTCGGCCTCGTGTTCGTACTCCGCGAACCAGCGTTCGAGGCCGAACGGGTCGATGCGCATACCCCTCTTCGGGCGGGCGCGAGGTTAGGTGCTGTGGTTGGCGACGTCGTCGCGGACCGCTCCGGCGGCCGCCCGCGAATCGGGGGCACTGCGGGCCGCCATCGCAACGCATTTCGCCGGGGATTGCGACACGACGGCATGGTTCTCAACCGGCAGCGGCTGTTGGGCGTGCTGTTCGTCGCCATGGCGGCGCTCACGGCGGTCGCGCTGGCGGAGGTGCTGCGGACCGTCGTGTTCGCGGTCACCGTCGCGTACGTCCTGTATCCGCTCCGGCAGCGGCTCGTCGGCCGCGGCCTCTCGCGTCGGATCGCGTGCGTGGTCTCGACCGGCGTCGCGTTCGTCGGCGCGACCCTCCTCGTGGCGCCGCTGCTGTACACGCTGTACCGGCGGCGGTCGGAGCTGATAGCCCTCCTCGAAGGGGTCCCCGACCTCGTCCCGATCACCGTCGGCGGGTTCCAGACGGTGGTCGAGATCGCGCCGTACGTCGCGGCCGCGGAGACGTGGATCCGCGGGGTCGCGATCGCGGTCGCGGGCGCGGCGCCGGTCCTCGTCTTGGAGGTCGTCGTGTTCACCTTCCTCGTGTACGGCATCCTCTACCGGCCGCGGGCGGTCGAGGCGGCCGTCTTCGGCGTCGTCCCGCCCGAGTACCACGACATCCCCACACGGCTCCACGAGCGGACGCGGCAGACCCTCTACTCGATATACGTCCTCCAAGCCGCGACCGCCGCCGCGACGTTCGTTCTCGCGGTCGCGGTGTTCCGGACGCTGGGCTACGGCTCTCCCGTCCTGCTCGCGGTCATCGCCGGCGTCCTCCAGTTCATTCCCGTCGTCGGTCCGAGCATCCTCATCGTCGCGCTCGGCGCTCTGGACTTCCTCGTCGGCGCGACCGGGCGGGCGGCCGCCGTGCTGGTAATCGGGCTCGTCGTCGTCGCCTTCGTGCCGGACGCGGTGATCCGCACTCGGCTCGCCGGCTGGACCGGGAAGATATCGCCCGGTCTCTACTTCGTCGGATTCGTCGGCGGCATCCTCACCCTCGGGGCCGTCGGCGTCATCGTCGGTCCCCTCGCCGTGTCGCTGCTGCTCGAAGCGATCGACATGCTCTCCGAGCACGTCGACCCGACGGACTCGGTCGGTGGCGACGCGGGCTCGACACAGTGACCGGCGACGCGGGCCCGACGCAGTGACCGCCGACGCAGGGCACCACCGGCACGGCTTTCCATGGCCCGACCCTCTGTCCGACACCTGATGTCCTCGACGGATCCCCCAACCGCGGTCGGCGCCGCGCCGACCCTCACGGCGCGGCGTCTCGACGGACTCGCCGATCGCGTCTTCAGCTCGCCGGACGGAAGCGGCGACGACGGCGACGGCGCGATCGACGTCTCCGCCCCGGCGACTGACGAGCGGATCGGGCGCGTGCCGGCCTGCGACGCCGACGACGTGTCCGCCGCGGTCGAACGCGCCCGCGACGCGCAGACGGCGTGGGCCGAGGTGTCGGCGACCGAGCGCGCCCGTATCGTCGACCGGTTCGGCGACCTCGTCGCGGACCGCCGCGAGGAGCTGCTCGACGTGCTCCAGCTGGAGACCGGGAAGTCTCGGCGCACCGCGGTCGAGGAGCTGTTCGACGTGCCGACCGGCTGCTCGTACGTCGCGAGCGAGGCTCCGGGCGCGCTCGCCGAGGAGCGTCGCCGTGGGGTCGCGCCCGGCGTCGCGACCGCGACGGTCACCCGCGAACCGGTCGGCGTCGTCGGCGTCATCTCGCCGTGGAACTACCCGCTGACGCTGTCGATGGCCGACGCGATCCCCGCGCTCGCCGCGGGCAACGCGGTCGTGCTCAAGCCGGACGAGAAGACGCCGTACGGGGCGCTGCTCCTCGCGGAGCTGCTGGAAGTCGCCGGGCTCCCCGACGGCCTCTTTCAGGTCGTCACCGGCGAGGGGCCTCAGGTCGGGCCGCCGCTGATCGACGCGGTCGACTACGTCGCGTTCACCGGTAGCACCGCGACCGGCCGGACCATCGCGGAGCGCGCGGGCCGGAACCTGATCGGCTGTTCGCTGGAGCTCGGCGGCAACAACCCGCTCGTCGTGCTCGGGGACGCCGACGTCGACGAGGCCGCCCGCGGCGCGGTCCAGGCCTGCTTCTCGAACGCCGGGCAGCTCTGTCTCTCCGCGGAGCGGATCTACGTCGTCGAGTCCGCCTGCGACGAGTTCCTCGACGCGTTCGTCCGCGAGACGGAGGCGCTCACGCTCGGGACGGGGTACGACTACGACGCCGACCTCGGCTCGCTCGTCGACGCCGACCAGTTGGCCCGCGTCGAGTCGCACGTCGAGGACGCCCGCGAGCGCGGGGCGACGGTCGAGACCGGGGGCCGAGCGCGGACGGACGTCGCGCCGTACTGCTACGAGCCGACCGTCCTCACCGGGGTCGAGCCGGACGCCGCGGTCGCCTGCGAGGAGACGTTCGGTCCGGTCGCCGCGGTGACGGCGGTTCCGGACGCGGACGCGGCGGTCGCCGCCGCGAACGACTCCCCGTACGGCCTCAACGCGAGCGTCTGGACCGGGGACCGCGAGCGAGGCGCCGAACTCGCCCGCGAGATCGACTGCGGGACCGTGAACGTCAACGACGCGTTCCTCGCGACCTGGGGCGCGGTCGACGCACCGATGGGCGGGTTCGGCGACTCCGGCCTCGGTCGCCGACACGGGCCCGAGGGGATCCGACGGTACACGGAGACGCGGACCGTCGGCGTCTCGCGGGTCGGCCCGCTGACGTTCCCAGACCGGATCCCGACCGACTGGTTCGTCCGGGGCGCGTTCGCCGCGACCCGGCTCGGTCGACGGATGCGTCGCGGCGTCGACGAGGTCCGTCGTCGCCTGTCGCGCCGCTGACTGACCATGCGGAATCGACGGCGCGCGACCGACGACGGCGAAAAGCGGGGTTACTCCGCGTCGTCGATCAGGTCGCCGAACACCGACGCCGCGGTGTCTGGCACGTCGAAGTCGTGGTAGTGCTCGCCCTTCTCGTTCGAGAGGATGTTGAGCGCGGCGGCGGCGCCGTCGCCGGCGGAGATGACCGCCTGCCACTCCTCGGCACGGGCCATTGCGCCGGTCGCGTAGGCGCCCTCGACGCTGGTCTCCATCGACACGCCGACGCTGACGGTGTCGTCCTCGTCGAACTCGCAGCCGAGCGCCTCCGCGAGGTCGCGGTTCGCGCCCGTCGCGAGGACGACGTAGTCGGCCTCGTACTCGCCGTCCTCGGTCGTCACGGTGAACCCGCCGCCTCCGTCCTCGACGCCGGTGACCTCCTCGCCCTGGCGCCGGTCGACGCCGAAGTCGTCGGCCTGCTGGCGCGCGGTCGCCATGAACTCGCTGCCGCCGACCGAGCCCACGCCGAGGTAGTTGAACAGGTGCGCCTTGTGCATCCACGTCTCGTCCGTGTCGAAGAGGACGGTGTCGAGGCCGTTCTTGCTCGCGAACAGCCCGGCGCTCAGTCCGGCCGGTCCACCGCCGACGATTGCGACATCTGTCATGGTCGCTACAACGCAGTCCCGAACATAAGGCTTGGCGGAAGCGGGGATCGGTCACGGCGGACCTCGCGGCGACCCCCGTCGACGCGGCCGACACCTCACTCCGCGAAGTCAGAGAGGGACCCGGTCCCGTCGCCCGCGCCACTCCCCTCGTCGCCCGTGTCCGGCTCGGTGTCGCTCCGGTGCGTCTC
>P_A23_Liq_2_FmtDRAFT_1000236_pt1 | contig 12549 bp, 13 predicted proteins | sample PonA232FremontCA_FD_10599 | JGI IMG/M metagenome (IMG submission 10599) | reverse complement strand
CCCCGAGGCACTCTGCCTGTTAATCTGTAGATTAGCATAAAGAGCAACAGCACGTATCCACGGTTTGAACGTCATGGCATTGTGCCTGCTCAGCATATAACACGCAACTATATTCACGATCCAACACCCGGACCTGCACTAGTCTCAGTCTCAAACCAGCGCCATGCAGCGAGTGCGGTCGTAACACCGCCTGCGACAGCGAGCGCAATCCCACGGAACCCTAGCTCAAACGCCCCGGCTGATCCGCCAAACACATAGATGAGTCCGCTTCCAACGAGCGCATAGAGTAAGCCGATAGCAGTGAGTAGATACACTGGTCCACGAACGAAGCGCATCTCAACAAGAACGCCAGCAATACTTCGTCCGAAGAGGACGAGTCCACCAACGGCTATAGGTGTGAAGTCAAAGAGAACACCAACTTCTGCGGCGACGAAGCCAAATGGAACAAATGCATGCCATATACCAGTCGAATCTGGGTCTGGGTCTGGGTCTGGGTCAGATTTTGAGTTCTGACGAGAGTCGATGTTCGTAGTGTTGGAAGATGAAGAAGCCCGATTGGTATTTGAATCGCGCGACGGAGTGAAACTCATCGTCGACTGTATGCCCCCAGTTGTCAAGACCGTTTTGTGTAAGTATATAACACAAATAAATGTTAAAGAATGATGCAACAGCAGAGTTAGTGGACCGATTAGTTATGTATGATTGAGCTGGATATACTGACCTAAGTTAGCGGTAAGCATAAGTAATGGTAACGAGTATCATGATATGTATGGCATCAGCACCGCCCTCTGATGACGCACTGTTCGATCAGTTTCTCAGTGATCGTGGACATGAGGTAGAGTCCGCTAGCTGGGAGGAATCGTATAATAAGAAACAGTGCCCGGATTGTGGTGCACTGCATGACATGTCGGCAACAGTGTGTTCTGTCTGCGAGTGGACTCCAGAGTCGAACTAGCACCAATATCACTGCTGATAGATTATCTATATTATAATACTCAAGTGCTCAGTAACATGTATCACCACTGAGCATAGAAGCACACGGTTTATCACCAGTAAGAGCGTGTATAGGGACAATGAGCGATGCCAACCCGGAAATCACCCGACTGTTCGGTGGTCCTGGCAGTGGAAAGACCACTGCGTTACTTGATGAGGTCGACAAGATTCTTGATGCCGATGATGTTAGCATTCGTGATATCCTTGTTGTTTCGTATACACGGGCCGCAGCCGCAGAGGTTCGCGAGCGGCTTGCCGAGCGACTTGATATCTCTCCACGCGCTCTTCAAGGAAATGTCGCGACGATGCACGCAAAAGCCTATGAGCTATTAAATCTCTCGCGGGGAGATGTCATCGATGATAGTGATAAACAAGAGTTCTGCGAGGAATATGGCGTTGAGTTCGAAGATAAATATGGTGGTGCAGGTCGGCGAACGGCGCGGTCAACAACACTTGGGAATAAAATAATTGCAACCAGTCAATGGCTTCAGCGAACGCGACGCGATGTAGCTGATTGGTATGAAGTTCCATTTCAGTGGAATGTTGAAGAGGTCCGACTCCCACCTGATGTCGACCCAAATGCACAGGAGGGAAATAAGTACACACCAACATGGCCATCTGATGATGACCGTATTCATGTCCCAGAAGTAATCCAGGCATGGCGGGCATACAAAGGGGATCATGGATTGGTTGGATTTGCCGATATGCTCGAACGGGTAAAACAGCGCTCACTTGTCCCGCAAGTAGATTATCTTGTTATCGATGAATTTCAGGATATCACCACGTTACAATATGACGTCTATGAAAAATGGAGGTCGAGTGTTGATCGTGTACTCATCGCTGGTGACGATGACCAGGTCGTATATGCTTGGCAGGGAGCTGATCCAAATCTGTTACTTGATGCTAATCGCGATGAAGACGTTGTACTCCCAAATTCATACCGTCTCCCATCAAAGGTCCTTAGCGTCGTTAATCAAGAGATCCGACATATCGACAAGCGACAAGAAAAAGATCTCCATCCGCGTAAACAAGGAGGCACCGTTGAGGGAATCGAATCCCCATCAATGCTCGATCTCGCACGTAACGTTCGTCACACTGTCGAGCGGAGCGACGGTGAAGAAACGTTAATGATCCTATTTCGTGCTCGATATCAGATGTTCCAATTTATTGATGAGTTCCTCCCATTAGGAATGCCATTTTCAGCACTCACTGACCAGCGGATGTGGACAGATCGACTCACGCAGTATGTTCGTGGAATTGAACAATTGGACCGTGATGAAACTCTCACTGGATTACAGGCGCGGCGACTCGCCGATATGCTTCAGGCATCTGCGTTCGGGACAAAAGAGCGTGATGCACTGTTTGATTATATCGATGATAAAAAAGAAGCTGCCGATGTCGACGATTTAACAGAACTATCGATTGAGCCAGATATTATTTCTGAACATGCGCCTTTCGCTCCGAATACAGCTGCAGCCGGTGATATGCTCAGGAAAGTGACTTCATTCCAACGAAAATCTGTGGAGGCGTATTTCGATGGGGACTATGGTGGAATGGACCCAAGCCGCATTCGTGTTGGGACAATCCATTCTGCAAAGGGTCGTGAAGCAGATCATGTATTTGTTGCGACTGATCTGACGGAGAAGGTCGTCGAACAGATGGCTGCATCTGTTGATGAAAGTGCAGTTCCTGGCGTCGACGAATTTACGGCACGGACCGACCCGGTGCCTATTCTTACAGACAACGAACGACGCGTATTTTATGTTGGGATGTCGCGTGCTCGTGAGCGACTTGTATTACTTGAGAATCTTGTCGGGGGGGCACCAACCCTACCAATTAGCGTTCTTCTTCACAATGAGACTCGTCACGAATCGGTTGATGATCTGCTTGCGGCGACTCAAGAGGAGTCAGTTCCAGCCCCTGAACCGGACGCGTGAACGATAATACATCTCTCAAGAGCGCTACTGATGCCGGATTCGGCATAAATGGTCCATCAGTTGTCGTCACACCGAGTCGAACGCCTGTTGTTACTGCGATTGAATCTCATGATGCAATTGGGTTTGTAAATATCAATACCACTGAGAGTGAGTACCCCACAGCCTCGTTTCGATACTTGACCGCGATATCATCCTCAAACAATAGTGCCTATGTTCATACAGATTCAGGACCGGTACTCTGTGTACAATCGGAAGCAACTAAAAAAGCGATGCAGGCAGAATACCGTGCTCTTAGTAAACAAATTGAGTATAGTGATTCGCTGATAGCTTGTGATGAAATATCCGCCGCCAGTGAGCCTGGAGATAATCGTGTCAATTCAGACATCGCAATTCCAATCTATCAGGATTCCAGACCAATTGGTGTCCAGGCAGCGGCTGTTCTCGATTCAGCGCGGACAACAGATGCAGAATGTGCAGACACGCAGACAGTACTTGTTCCATCGACAATTCCACACGACAGCGCTATTCATCTTGAACAAGCTGGGTACACACTTCAGTCTACATCAGCGGTGACAAACGCTCGGGTAAAAAAAGATGCTGCTGAACGTCAGGCGATTAAGATTGTACAATCAGCAGGGCTGGCAGCAATCGCTCGTATTGAGACTCAAATTGCGGATATGACCGTAAGTGATGGGCAACTACTCCTACAGGGAGAACCAGCTACTACACGACATCTCGAACAAATTGCAGCCGCTGAGCTTGCCCATCGCGGAGTTGGCAGCGGGGATTGCGTATGTGTAATAACGACTGAATCAGCAGTGTCACGCCTCTCGAGGAATATCGGATCGGGCGTATTGTCTTCGACATCGATACAATCTGGCGTCCCAGTACAGATTGGTGTTTGTCCACGCGGTCCAAATGGATATCATGGACTTGTCTGGCGGACCATCGTCGTTGAGAGTGAGGGAGGATGGGAACGACGAGCGCATATTGCTGTTGAGGCTGCGCTTGAGACAGCAATTGAGACAGCCGAACCAGGAATATCGCCTACAACTGTCTATAATGAGGCTCTCGCAGAGCTTGCAGCCTTTGGATTTAATCCAAGTGCATCTGAGGGATCAGCCAAAAAATCTGAGGATATTAATATTATGATACACGGAATTGGGTTATCGAAGCGAGAGCGTCCTTATATTGACTCTGAAATGACAATGGACCCTGGGACAGTTGTTTCAATCGCACTAGGAGTATTTAATATAGAATATGGTGGTGTCCGACTCTGCGATGTGGTTACTATCAGTGAGGACGGGGTTTCAGTTGCTGGAAGTCGGGCAACTTCACCGGATGATATGAATCGGTCGCTTACACCTACAACAAACTCATATTCATCCTGATGATGGATTCGGATTTAATGTCAGACTCAGCGTACTAATAAAGATATTGTGTCACTTATTCGACTTAGATATACATATTGAGTGATATGTCTATGTTTTCAACAGTCATAAGAATCTTATTTTGCTGTTTTACTATATTTACCCCGATGCTGTCTCAGTGGTTTTTACTCACGGCTGAGTCAGGTTCATCCGTTGTGTCGGTACCATCCGCAGACTGTTCCTCAGTGGAGGTCCCAACTATCCCGATAAATCGTTTGCTCATTGCAACAGGGATTTGTTTTGGGCTAATCAGACGTTGTGGAAGAATAATCATCAACGCCGCAATTCCAATGAGCGCACTCCCCAGACCGAACTGACCAGTCGCCAACTGCTCTACGCCAAAGATACCGACTGGGAGGGCAAAGATGAGCGTTCCTGCAATCCCAATCATGTCTAATATACCAAGAGACATTGGAGTCACTAATTCAACTCCACCACGAATTGTGCCGAGTAAGTGTAGTAGCGGTGACTGTGTTCCATCAATATTCACTCATAAGAAATGCATTGAATTAATGATTTATGTCACAAATTGTCAATTCCCAGCTGAGGTCACATTCAATTATCAAGAGAGTCTCTCAATCTGTATACAAAAGTGGTAATGGGCAATCATCATGAGTTAGCTGACCTCCTTGCACTGCCGATGAAATTAATCGAGATTGTCTGAAGCGTCACAGCGATTGCCGGTGGCAACTGTCAAGTCAGATAAAGGTTAATTAGTGAATAACTAATGCGCATTGGATGTTGCTCAGATACACACGATAATCTCAAGCTTGCTCAACAGGCTATTGAGACGTTCACGAGTGCTAATGTTGATATGATCGTCCATTGTGGTGATATCGTCTCGCCGTTCACTGCGTCACTGTTTGATACTGGGATACCTCTGCATGCTGTCCGCGGGAACAATGATGGTGAGTGGGCACTGGCGTCAACGATTGAGGGATTCGAAAACGGGTCTGGAACGTACCACGGAGAAAGTGCTCATCTATCACTTGAAAATCATGCAAACGAATCCTCAGATTCAACGGTTGATATCGCCGTGTATCATGGGACCAGTGAGCGTCTTGTTGATGCGCTGCTTGGATGTGGACAATATGATTACGTCCTTCGCGGACACACACACAAACAAACAGTCGAACTGTCTGATGGCTCGGTCCATGTTAATCCAGGTGGACTCCCGATTTCAGGCGCTGATGATACATATCACGTTGCCATCGTTGATACAAATCATGCAGTATCAACAGATGCAGTGACGGTTCATGCGATCAGTGCTAATGATAATTAGGATAATATTTTCAATAGTTGCATTATGATAACAATTGAACAGATTTGAGGTATATTTACAGATTTCTCACCCTGTGAGCGAATAGTAATCAGTCATCTGCAGCCTCAACTCCAGAGTGATCAGTATCAACGACTCCTACTGGTGACCCGGTAATCCCAACGCCAAGTGTTCGGTTTGTTAATTCAATACTTTCAGCGGCTGTTGCTGATTCGGTCATTGCTCGAATCGCATCAATATTCTCTGGAATAACATCTGATTCCTGATGGATTGCTTGGAAGAAATACAAGTCACGACCTGAGATAGCAATTGATTCACCCCAAACGCAGTTTTCCCAGATGTCTCCCCGTGGACGCCCAGCGTCGTGTGCAAAATCCTTGAGTTTTCCAGCGCCGTCAATCCCCATTCCCTCACTAATAACATAGATTCGAGATTCTTCTTCAAGCAACTGTCGAACGTGTGCTACAGTTACATCAGACTTGAGCGTTACATTGAGTGCATGCACGTGCATCAGTGTTGCTGGAACTTTTAATCCAAGCGTATCAATTGCAAGATCAGGAAAAATCGTGTTAACATCCGGACCATGATGTGAGGGAATTGAGATTGGATTTGGCAGAATGTCATTAATCGGACCACGGGAATTTTGACTGGGATCACCACCACGTCGAACGAGTGTCGTTCGAACCTGTTCGATCCCATAAGCTTCCTGAAGTGGAGCAATAACCCGTGATAATCCAGTAGTGTTACATGAAACAACTCGAACGCTATCAGTCCCACAGGCAGCAGCATAATTTGCCCGAGCGTTGAAGCTCACCTCAGCAATCGTTGCATCTTCACCACCCTGAAAAATGGCGGGGGTGTCGTATGATTCATACAGTGATTTATTCTCCGCACCAATTCCAGATGGTGTACAGTCAATCATGATATCAGCAGCCGCAACCAATTCATCAACCGCACCGGCAAGTTCAACGCCAGCATCCCCAAATAATGGAGCGCGGTCTGGGATTGCAGCATACATCTCATAACCGCGTTGATCAGCGGTGTGGGCCTCAAAATTCGGCTTTGTCTTTGCGACGCCGACGACTTCCATATCGGGTTGCAACGCAACAGCGTCGGCGACACGTTTGCCGATTGTTCCATAGCCGTTGACACCCACTCGTATCATTACTGAATAATCAAGTGAGCACGTCTATAATTATTTCGAAGATATTAAANAGAAATTAACTACCGGACGAGTACTGTGTTATATCTGGATGATANCCGCAGTGACCCGAATCCATAACACGACAGCGCTCTGATTATNTGATATGCNTCANTCTAAATCCAAACTTGCTGCTGCGGCNACAACGGCCGTTGAGAAGTGTGCATCGCTCCAGCCTACAGAGTCATGTGTGATTATTACAGATCACAATCGCCGTCCAATCGCCGAGGCGCTCTTTGATGTAGCGCAGACAATCAGTGATACAGTCTCATTAATTCAGTACCCGCCAGGATCACAGCATGGTGAAGAGCCACCAGCGTTTGTTGCAACAGCAATGAAAAATGCGGATGTGTTTTTTGCACCAACAACAAAGAGCATTAGCCACACTCGGGCGCGAGGAGAAGCCTGCGATGCAGGGGCAAGAGGGGCAACGCTTCCTGGCATCACACAAGATGTTTTTACGACAGGATTAGACGCCGACTATCAAACAATTAGTGANCATAGTCGTAATATCTATGANCAGGTTGCAGACGCAAATGAGATACGCATCACCTCACCTGCAGGAACAGATCTCAGAGTNACTCCCGGTGAGCGAGAGTGGTATCAGGACACAGGATCCATNGATACTGCTGGGTCATTCTCAAATCTTCCTGCTGGAGAGGTATTCACCGCACCAGTAACAGCAACAGGTACGTATGTTGTCGACGGCACAATGCGACCACATGGTCGAGTTGACCCGGACGACCTGCTTGAATTTGAAGTGGAAGATGGGACCGTCAGCAGAATAAGCGATGATGCGATTCGCAATCAAATTGAGACTGCAGCAGAGACCGCCGGTGATGCTGCATACAATCTTGCTGAATTGGGGATTGGAACAAATGTTGGTGTGAGCACACTCGGTGGATCGGTTCTTCTTGATGAAAAGGCTGCAGGAACGGTTCATGTTGCGATTGGTGATAATCTTGGTATTGGTGGTGAGACTGATGCACCATTACATCTTGATGGAATTATTCAGGACCCAACCGTTTATGCCGATGGTGAAAAGGTATCACTTCCTTCCTGAGACCGTATAAAATTNANATTTATTGANAATTAATCATCTATCGTTCAAATCAATATCTCTCCATAGTCTTTGGTTATTCCTCTGATTGAACGGTTCAACTCTGTACTGTGTCAACGGATCATCAATCCACCTACCAGCGAACTCTAAGTTATCTTTCCAGATATCTGATTGCATCGCCCCTACTTCGATTGTCGTGGTTTTTTTATTCGAAGCCTCTGTTGGCTCCACAGATAAACGAAGAGTGAGCTAGGTTCACAAAGTCAATCTGGTGAAAAGGCGGATTTTTACCCATCCATAGAATATCTATGAATATGAGTATGTCACAAAACCGACGTGGTGTTGGATGCCCCTCTTGTTCGCCTTCAGAGCCGACCGTACATGAGGTGCTAAGCAAGGGTGGAGGACGACATACCGTCCGCTGCACCGCATGTGGTCATGTACATAAAGTTTCAGCTGAAACGCAACAGGAGATTGAACGCGATGTTATTATTTCACAGGATGGAGATTCCTTTGCAACGACGACAGAGGTATCGCCTGAGGAGCAGATTGCCGTTGGTGATGAATTCATCGTTGATAGTGATGCTGCGATCATGTTAGTTCGAGTCACTGGTATTGAAGTTGGTCCTGAACAACGGGCAGAGGACGCATCTGTTGGAGATATCAGAACAATCTGGACTCGTGCAATCGATAATGTCGCCGTGAGTGCAACTGTTAATCCGAAAGAAGGAACGGGAGCGCGTGAATCGACACGGAGTTTTGAGATTCAATTGCCGGGAGATCATGAGTTCACAGTCGGTGAGACAGTGTCATTCGGTGATGAGGAGTTTTTAATCAAGGCAATCCAAGTTCGAAGGGACGCGCCAGAATATAGACATGGGAAGCTTGAGCATGATGGTGACATGGTGTACGCAAGAGATATCAAACGAGTATATGGAACTGACCAGACAACGTCTGCATGGTCAGCGTGGTGAGTGTAACATCACCTGTCGCTTGTCGCTTATCGTTTGTCACCAGACGCCAGAGCGTATAGTTGATTAGGACGCATCCGTCATTATACCCATATGGACCCCGCGGTACTCCGTGAAGATATGGTTAACAGCGTTGAAACACAGCTTGATGTCAGCGTCGCTGCGCCTGTTTCTCATGCAATGCGCACTGTTCCGCGGGAACCATTTGTTGAGGATGCGCCCTATCAGAATAGTTCCTCTGAGCATATCGGAACGACAATTCTCGCCCCAAGCGTCGTTGCACGATTGCTTACTGCACTGCACATCTCAACAGAACCAGATATCAATGTTCAGATGAATTCACCTGAGTCCACGGAAAATCCTGAGAGTGCAGATAAGAGTATAGCCAAGGGTGAGAGTACACATGAAACAGCCTCAGATGATGTGCTTGTTGTTGGTGCTGGTGTTGGATATACTGCAGCAGTGCTTGCTGAGCTTATCGATGAGCGACATGTTCACGCAATCGATATTAATCGCCGAGTTGTCCATACAGCACGGTCAAATCTTGAAGTAGCTGGATATGAGGGTGTTCTTGTTGATACGCGCGATGGTGCACATGGATTACCTGAGTATGCGCCATTTAACCGAATTCTCGTTGAAGCCGCATCGCTCGAACCACCGAAAGCACTTCTCAATCAACTCACAGCCAATGGGCGATTGGTCATTCCATTGGGAGGACCATCGCAAACGATTGCAACTGTTGATGCACAGGGGAACATACTTACTGAACAGGGTGCAGTCGCACTAGATCCACTGTTGGTTGAAGGTGAAAGCGGTGATGGTCCAGCGCGGAACCGAACGGTCCGTGAAGACGCTGAATTCGATGAGAGTGGATATTTTGCACCAACTGGGTGGGAGCAGGAGTGGATTGATTGGGATAAAAACCAACAGTAAATTCCTATCAGGGGCAGTGGACTGTCCTAAATCTACGGAAATAATACTCTTGATATGATATATACTCCACGTTTGATGAATCGCATTTCTCTTAGATATCTCTAAGACACCATATATTAGTATAAATATCGATACAACGAGTGTCAGCGAAGATTACGCATCAAAATTTGTTATATGGTCGTCTTCAGCCCGCTTCCAGTGAGTGGAACCACAACATCATCATGAGCTGCAATTATCTCCCGATCCCGATAGACGTCAAGTGCAGCCGGGGCAATTGCACAGGTGGGCTCAGTATAGAACCCCCGGGCGTGAAGTGCATCGACTGTCGTATCAACAGCATCAGCGGAAAGTGCAATTGCATCACCATCAGTGGAATTAATAGCTGTAAGGATCTGCTTACGGCGGACAGGTTCCGCAATCTGGATTCCATCAACACGGTTATTCACTTTTGTCGGCGCTGTTGAAATGTCATGAAGCTCACGTGCGATTGGTGCATATCCAGTCGCCTGTGCACCAAGGAGTCGCGGGAGTGAGTCAATCCATCCCGCGTTCAACAGATCAACAAAGCCACGATATGCGCCAAGGAATAATGTACCGTGACCAAGCGGCATTACAACGACGTCTGGTGCACTCCATCCACGCTGTGCACATACTTCAGCAAATGTTGCTGTCTCCGCAAAGAAGGCGGGATTCCATGCATGTGAGGCATACCACGCCTCATCGGACTTCACGGTTTCAATACACGCTTTTGTGACTTGCTCACGAGATCCTTCGATACTAATCGGCGTTGCCCCAGTGCGTTCAATTGCCCGTCGTTTTGCTGGCTTGATTGACGCTGGAACATATATTTCACTCCGATGTCGGGCGGTTGCGTTGGCAAGGTCGTGGTGAGTTTCGGTCGGTGTCGTACAATCAGTCTAGTCGCTTCAACGTGGATCACAACACGGGCGACGAGGGATTCGTGCGACTCCGACTCGAAAAAATCGGCTGGTTCAAAATACGTGCAAATCGTGACGTGCCACCAGCGGGCGATATTGATGAGGGAATCCTCAANAAAGAGCCGACTGGTGAGTGGTACGTCTCGCTCGTCACCACTGTCGAAGACACACCTGAGAAACCGCCACTCACCGAGATTGACCCAGACGACTGTATTGGTGTTGACCTCGATATCACGAGCTACATCCACACCTCTGAAAACCTGTCCGTGGGTACACTTGACCTGTCGGATGAGTACGACCGTTACGCCCGCGAGCAACGGAAACTCTCACGAAAAGAACACGGCTCGAGTAACTGGGAGAAGCAACACCGAAAGGTCGCTCAAGCGAAACGAACAATTAAGCGGAAGGTGCGTGACTACCAGCACAAACTCACGACGTGACTGGTGCAAGAGTACAACGTTGTGGCTGTCGAAGACCTAGACGTGAAGGCAATGCTGGAAACGAGCCAGAACGCGAAAAACAAGCAAAATGCCGCGTGGTCACGATTTATCGAGTTGCTGGAGTACAAGGCTGACCTACATGGCACCCATGTTGAGAAGGTGAAACCGGAAGGGACGACCAAAGAGTGCGCTGTGTGTAGTGTTGAGACGGAGAAAACCGATCTGGGTGCGAGAGCACTCCTGTCCTGCGTGCGGTCATACTGAAAACCGTGAGTTGAACGCAGCGAAGAATATTCTTAATCGTGGTTTGAAGCAGTTAGGGGCGGGACGCTCCGAATTAACGTCGTCCGAGAGACAAAGTCTCTCGTGATCACGAAAATCTTCGATTTTTGAACGGCCTGTGCAGACTGCGTTCCCTACGTTCACACCTCAGCGAGAGCGTGTGGATGCAAAGTGCGTTCACCAGACTCCGTCTGGTGGGCTGTCAGACGCAGTCTGACAACATCGTTGAATCAGGAAGCCCCGGGGCTTGACCCCGGGGTGGATTCACAACTGGGGTGAATCCCTCACCAAGGGAGACCGTAGGCTCAACCGGAAGCAGGTCTGTGAACGCCCAAAGTCCATCGGTGGTATCTCTTCATGTCGGTGACGCAGGTGGTTCGCCGTCTGGAGTCTGTGAAACGGCGAAATCCAAGGGCGAACCACAATGACACCGCCATACCCACCTGTCGTTATATTGTTGACCACATACATGACAGCATAATTGAAGTGATGTCGGTAATGCTGACATTATTTTCTCAATATGAATCAACGCTCGTTCCAACAGAGCAGACATACTCTCCGGTCGCGACCTGTGGAAGTCGTCGTGATCGCCAAAATACGCCGTCGTTATCGGCAGTAATGCGCGCTTTCAGTTCACCAAAGATGTCTGTTACTTCAAAGAGTACGTCACCGGTTTTAATCCGCTCGCCAAGTTCAGCTTCGAATTGAATCAATCCACCGGCTGGTGACCCATATTGATCAAAACCTCGTGCACGGGTTTGACGAGATTTTGATACTGTTCCCTCGAGAAATCCGTATTCACGAAGGACATTGAACACTCCCCGAACACCAATGTCAATACTCTCACCATCCCAACCAATACATCCACCGAGTTCAGGATCAACCGTCGGAATACCCTCATCAGGGGCGACACGGGCGAGTTGACCGTTTGGACCCTTCTGGTCAAACACATAGCCGCATCCAAATGTTTTTGCAAGCCCAAGACACTCATCGTGGAGTCGATGCCGGCGACCACACCGAACACGCACTTCGTCAATCATTTGTGAGGTTGACCCCTGATGAAGATCTAAGATAAGATCCGCCCG
>P_A23_Liq_2_FmtDRAFT_1000235_pt1 | contig 12568 bp, 16 predicted proteins | sample PonA232FremontCA_FD_10599 | JGI IMG/M metagenome (IMG submission 10599) | reverse complement strand
GTCGGCGAGGCGAGCGTACCGGACTCGGTTGCGACGCTGCTCGGCTGTCCCGTCCTCGGTGCGGTTCCCGACGGCGGAGCCGAGCCGCTGTCCGACCCCGCGGTCCGGAGCGCGTACGACGAACTCGCTCGGCGACTCGGCGAGACGGCGGCGGCGGACGGGTGGCAGATCGCGTGAGAATCACGGACGCGGCCGACTCCGGGGCGGCGGATTTCGGTGGCGAGACCGGTCGAGAGAGCCGCCACCGACAGACCCAAACCTCCACGGGCGGCAGCGATCGTATGGAGACGCTTCCGACCGGGGTCTCGGTGCTGGACCGACAGTTCGGCGGGGGGTTCCCGAGCGGTAGCGTCGTCGTGTTGAAGGCGAACCCCGACAGCCAGTCCGAGCTCATCTTGGACCGGTTCGCCCGCGTTCGGAGGTGCCGCTACCTCACGACCGTCCGATCGGCCGGGGCGGTGGAGGCGGCGCTCAGCCGCGACGGGGACGGGGAGACGACGGTGGAGGCCACCGACGAGGTCGGCGACCTCGACGAGGCGGCGTCGCTCACGACCGATCTCCCGGAGGAGGGAACGCTGATCGTCGACTCCGTGGAGCCGCTGGAGCGCGGCGCGTCTCCGGCGGCGTACGCCGAGTTCCTCGACGGCGTGCGTGCTCGGGTCGACGACGCCGACGGCGTCGCGCTGCTCCACGCGCTCCGCGGCGGGGAGGACCCGCAGGCGCGCCGGATCACGGAACAGGTCGCGGACATCGTGTTCGACCTCCGGACGACGGTCACCGGGACCGAGATCGCGAACCGGCTCGTCGTCGCCAAGTTCCGCGGCGGCGCCGCCTTGGAGGAGCCGCTGAAGCTGAAACTAACCGACGAGGTCGCCGTCGACACGAGCCGCGACATCGCCTGACGCGGCCGATCGCTTGATTCGGCTACGACACGACGGACGCGAGAAGTGTCAGCGCGCCGACGACGGCCGAAGCGATCGCCCAGTTTCGCGCGGTGTCGAACGCTCCGTACGGCCCGCCCTTCCGCGAGAAGAGGTACGACGCGTACACGGCGAGCGGCGCCAGCGTCGGGAGCGTCGCAACCGAGACGACGGCGGTGAAGCTCGACAACAACGCGACCGCGACGGTCGTCGCGCCCGCGACCGCGGCGACGAGCGCGTCCTCGCGTGCCCGTTCGATCTCCATACCGGTGTGGGCGCGGCGTCGGGCAAAAGCGATCCGTTCGTCGGTCGACCTGACGCTGCGGGCTGAGCCACCGGAGTGAGTGGCGGCGTAGCGCGGCCGCTCGAGGCACCAGCGTCTCGAAGAAGCGAAACTCGGCAGCGACGGGGTCCGTTACTCCTCGTCGATCTCGTCGACGATCTCGTCGGCGTCGACGTCGACGTCCTCGAGCGCCTCCTCGATGTCGACATCGCCGGCGCCGGCGCCGCCCATGCCGCCCATCATGCCGCCGAGGCCACCCATGCCGCCGCCCTCGATGACCTCCTCGATCACGACGCGGTCGAGGTCGAGGCGGTCCATGAGGTCCTGCGCGATCTGCTGTTTCTGGAACATCCACTGCTGGTTCATCTGCATCGCCTGCGTCGCGGTGACGTAGAGGATGTCCTTCTCGACCTCCTCGGTCTCGACGGTCTCCTCGCCGTCCTCGTCCTCCGTGACGGTCTCCTCCTCCTCGGTCTCCGTCTCGATGCGGACCTCGGGCGCCTCCTGGAGGTACATCCCGAGCATGCCGGCGGCCTGCTCCTCGCGGTCGTCGATGGCTTCGAGGATCTCGTACTCGTACTCGAGGTCCTCGCCGGCGAGCGGGTGGTTAAAGTCGACGCGGGCGCGGCCGCCGATGATCGTCTCGAGGTGGCCCTGCTGATTGTCGATCTGGACCTGCGCGCCGGGGTAGCGGCTGTCCTCCGGGATCTTGTCGGCCTTGACGGTCTCGACCTCGTCGGGGTCGTACTCGCCGAAGGCGTCGTCGGCCGGGACGTCGACCGTTCCCTCGTCGCCGACGGCGCCGCCGATGAACGCCTCCTCGACGGAGGGGAACACGTGGCCGGCACCGAGCGCGATGATCCGGGGCTCGAAGTCGTACTCGTCGACGTCGATCTCGGCGTCCTCGGCCGTCTCCTTGTCGGTCGTGTCGATGACGCGGTCGTCGTCGGCCGTTCGGATCGTGTACGCGACGCGGACGAAGTCGCCGTCTTCGAGTCCGTCAGCGTCAGTCTCGGTCTCGGTCTCCTCGGCCTCGGCGGCCGCGTCCGCTTGCTCCTGATCGCTCATACCTGAAGGTCACCTGTTACACCCTTAAGAAGCACGGTTCGGCCCGAAGCCCGCCGACGAGCGGGCGACAGCGGCGATTCGGCGGCCGACGCGCCGGCCTACGGGTCGCGGCGGTTCGTCGCGGAGCACGGCGGCGTCCCGCGCTCCTTATGAGCGGTCCGACCGCAGTGCCGGGCATGTACGAGGTCGAGATCAAGGTACCGGCGGACCTGGACGCGACGCGAGAGCGCCTCCGCGAGGTCGGGGCCGAGCACGTCGCCGCCAAGCGACAGCGCGACACGTACTACGACGCGCCGCACCGCGAGTTCGCCGAAACGGACGAGGCGCTCCGGATCCGGCGCGAGATGCCGCTGTCGGACGGCGAGGGGTCGGCGTCCTCCGCCGACGACCCGGCGGCGACGATCACCTATAAGGGACCCCTCCTCGACGAGGCCTCGAAGACCCGCGCCGAACACGAGACGGGCGTCGACGACGGAGAGGCGCTCGCGGCGGCCCTCTCCGGGCTCGGCTTCGAGCCGGCCGCGACGGTGGAGAAGCGGCGCGAGTTCTGGGCGTACGACGGGTTCACCGTGACGCTCGACGCCGTCACCGGGCTCGACGAGTACGTCGAGATCGAACGCGCCGTCGAGTCCGAAGGCGAGGTCGACGCGGCGCGCGAGGCGGCGATCGAGGCGCTCGACCGGCTCGGCCTCGACGCCGACGACCAGGTTCGCACCTCCTACCTCGGGCTGCTGCTCGCCGGCGAGGACGACTGAGGCAGTCAGCCGTCCCCGTCCCCCGTCGGCCGCTTCTCGGAGAGGACCGTCCGCTCGAACTCGCAGACTAAGACGTCGTCGTCGCCGTCGACGATCTTGAACGCTTCCACGCGCATGGTGACGACGCCGCGCTCGCCGTCGCTCGTCTCACGCTTGTCGGTGACCGTCGAGCGGGCGCGGATCGTGTCGCCGTGGAACACCGGGTTCGGGTGTTCGACGCCGTCGTACGAGAGGTTCGCGACGATGGTGCCGTCGGTCGTCTCCGGGATCGACATCCCGACCGCGAGCGACATCGTGTACAGTCCGTTCACCAGTCGCTCGCCGAACTCCGTCTCCGCGGCGAAGTCGGCGTCGAGGTGGAGCGGCTGCTGGTTCATCGTCATGTCGCAGAAGCGCTGGTTGTCGGCCTCGCTTATCGTCCGCCGCGTCGCGTGGTCGATCGTCTCGCCGACTTCGAACTCCTCGTAGTACAGTCCGGGCATGGGCCCCCGCTCGACCGGCGGCGTGAAATCGGTACCGCTCTCGGGGCGGCCGTCGGGTTTTAGCCGCCCGCCCGCGCACCCCCGCACATGCCACGCCGAAGCCTGCTGTTCTCGCCCGGCGACAGCCCCGAACTCATGCGGAAGGCGCCGGGAACCGGCGCCGACGTGATCTGTTTCGACCTCGAGGACGCCGTCGCGCCCGGCCGGAAGGACGAGGCGAGGGCGGCGGTCCGCGAGGTGCTCGCGGACCCCGCCTTCGACCCGGACGCGGAGGTCTGCGTCCGGCTCACCGCCGAGTCGCCCGCGGCCGACCTCGACGGGGTGATCGGTACCGACAGAGAGGGGGGCGGCGACGCGGTCACCCTCGACGCGGTGATGCTCCCGAAGGTCGAGGGCGCGGGTCGGGTCGAGCGCGTCGCCGAACTGTGCGCCGAGCGGGGCCGCGATCCCGCGGTGTTCTCGCTCGTCGAGACGGCGGCGGGCGTCCTCGCGGCGGAGGCGATCGCGGCGGCGGAGGCGACCGACGCGGTCGCGTTCGGCGCCGAAGACCTCGCCGCGGACGTGGGCGCGACCCGGACCGACGAGGGGACGGAGGTGCTGTACGCCCGCGAACACGTCGTCCTCGCCGCGAGCGCGGCCGGCGTCGACGCGCTCGACACGGTCTACACGGACTTCTCGGACGAGTCGGGGCTCCGGGAGGACGCCGCGTTCGCGCGCCGGCTCGGCTACGACGGGAAGCTGGCGATCCACCCGGCGCAGGTAGGCCCGATCACCGAGGCGTTCACCCCGGACCCGGACGACGTCGAGTGGGCCGCGGCGGTCCTCGACGCCCGCGACGAGGCGGAGGGGGAGGGACGCGCCGTCTTCCAGGTGGACGGCGAGATGATCGACGCGCCGCTGATCGCGCAGGCGGAGCGGATCCTCGACCGCGCGCCCGACGGGACCCGCTGAGTCGGATCGGTGGCCCGGCCGGCGTTCGGGTCGCGATCCGCCCGGCTGTCGCTGTGGACGGGGTCGACCCGCATCGCTCGATCGGCGTCGGCGGACATCGCTCGATCGGCGTCGATGCGCGTCGTTCGGACGGTGTCGGCACGCACAATTTCCGTACCGGTCGCCACAGTTAACCACCGCCCACCGAGACTGATCGTATGACTACGGAGGCGAATCCGTTCGAGAGCCTGCGGGAGCAGGTAGACGACGCCGCGGCGGTCGTCGACGCCGACTCGGGCGTCATCGAGCGCCTGAAGAACCCGGAACGGGTGTTGGAGACGAACCTGACGTTCGAGCGCGACGACGGCTCGCTGGAGACGGTGCGCGCGTACCGCGCGCAGTTCAACGGCGACCGGGGGCCGTACAAGGGCGGGATCCGCTATCACCCGGGCGTCACCCGCGACGAGGTGAAGGCGCTGTCGGGCTGGATGGCGTACAAGTGCGCCGTCGTCGACGTCCCGTACGGCGGCGGCAAGGGCGGCATCGCGATCGATCCGGCGGACTACTCCGAGTCCGAGCTGGAGCGACTCACGCGGGCGTTCGCGACGGAACTCCGGCCGCTGATCGGCGAGGACCGCGACATCCCCGCGCCGGATGTCAACACCGGCCAGCGGGAGATGAACTGGATCAAAGACACCTACGAGACCCTCGAAAACACCACCGCCCCCGGCGTCATCACGGGGAAGGCGCTCGACTCCGGCGGCAGCGAGGGTCGCGTCGAGGCGACCGGTCGCTCCGTCGCGCTGTCGGCCCGCGAGGCGTTCGACTGGCTCGACCGCGACGTCGCGGACGCGACCGTCGCGGTTCAGGGGTACGGCAACGCCGGGTCGATCGCGGCGGCGCTGCTCGACGACCTCGGCGCCGACGTGGTCGCGGTCTCCGACTCCGCCGGCGGGATCCGCGACCCGGAAGGGCTCGACCCCCGCGACGTGAAGGCGCACAAGGCCGAGACCGGGTCGGTGACGGGCTACCCCGGCGCCGACGGCCTCACGAACGACGAGCTGCTCACGCTCGACGTCGACTGCCTCGTCCCGGCCGCGCTGGAGAACGCGGTCGACGCCGAGCTCGCGGCGGACGTCGGCGCCGACCTGATCGTCGAGGCGGCGAACGGTCCGCTCACGCCCGACGCCGACGACGTGCTCGCCGACCGCGACGTCAACGTCGTCCCCGACATCCTCGCGAACGCGGGAGGCGTCACCGTGTCGTACTTCGAGTGGGTCCAGAACCGACAGCGGTTCAGTTGGACCGAGGCGCGCGTCAACGAGGAACTGGAACGCGTGATCACGGAGGCGTTCGACACGCTGGTCGACACCTACGAGTCGAACGACGTCCGCAACCTCCGCACCGCGGCGTACGTCGTCGGTATCGGTCGGATCGTGGACGCGTACGATCAGGCCGGAAACTGGCCGTAACGGGACTCTTTCGCCGTTTCAAAGGGCGCTCTACTCCAGCGTCGCGTCGCGGACCTCGATGTGACCGCGGTCACCCTCCCAGACCGTGTCGTACGTCAGGTCGATGCGGCGGTACATGTGCGGGCCGTCGACGACGTACGTCTCGAACTCGCCGCCCTCGCCGAGCGGGTGGACGCCGTACTCCTCGCGGAGCGCGAGCAGGTCGTCGAGCGCGTCCGCGTCGTACCGTCGTCCGAGCCATGATTCGTCGAGCCCGTACGCCGCCACTTGGATGATCCGGATCTCGAAGTCGGCGTCGAACATCGCCTCCGCGAGTTCGACCGGGTCCCGCTGCCACAGCGGGGCGAACAGGTCGATCCCGAGCCGGTCGCACATCCCCCGAATCCGGTCCGTCTGGAACTCGCTCTCGACGGCGCCGGCCGTGACGCCGGCGAGGTCGAGGTCGTCCGCGGCGGCGATCTCTCGGAGCGCCGCCTCCATCGGCTCCAGCTCCGCGTCACCCTGCGCGCCGGCGTCGTCGACGTCTGCGGCGCCGAAGTCGTCCGGCGACACCTCAACGAGGTCGACGCCGACGCTCTCGGCCGCGAGTTCGGCGAGCTCGGTCGCCGGCGTGTGGTACATGTACGAGTCGCCGGCGGGGTGGACGGTCAGCAGCCGCGAGACATCGAGCCCTTCCTCCAGCGCGCGGTACAGGGCCCACGAGGAGTCCTTGCCGCCGGAGAAGAGGCTCACCCAGTTGCTCATGAGCGGGAGAGGGAGTCGCGCGGATAAAGAGTCGGCGGTCGGACGGCGAGGGAGCCGCGAATCGCACGCCGCACGCGGGACCGGCCGCGGCGAACGCGCCGCCTCAGTCGGAGATGAACTCGTTGTCGCGCCAGTTGACGCCGCCGTCGCCCTCGCCGGCGCCCTGCGGGCTCTCGACGACCTCGATGCTGGCGGGACGGGGTTCACCTTCGACGATCCGGGTCGCCTCCAGTTCGCCGTCCTCCTCCGTGATCGCGGTGAGCGTCCCCTTCTCGGAGAGCGTCGCGATCTTGCGGAGCACGCGGAACATCGGGTACTGGAGCGCGGAGTTCTGGAGGACGGTCTCGCGGTCGCCCTTGAAGCAGGCGAACTCGACGAGCTCGGAGGGGATCTCCTCCTCCTCGTCGTCCATCCACTGGGGGCCGCCGGCGCGGGGCGGCTCCTCCTCCCAGACGCGGGTCTCCGTGACCGACGCCTTCAGCTGCGCCGTGGGCGTGTACTTGCTGATCGACTCGTCGTCGGACAGGGCCTTGATGATGAGTGTGTTGTTTCGACGCGTGATGTCGATGTCGTCGATCTCCTCCGGCAGATCGGGGTCTTCGTCGAAGTACGTCTCTACGTCTTCGAGTGGCAGTTCGAGCGTCGAATGGAGTCGGAACACGCGGCCTGTCATTGTTTGTGGAATGCGGTGGGGTCGAACCGGTGGTCACGGCGGCGGCGGCAACGGCCGCACCTACCGTAGCTACGCACCGTAGGTTTATATGGACTGCCCTTCGAGGTGTCAGGATCCGCGTGCACGTCGCGCCCGGACCGGAGGATCAACGGCGGGGGCGACGGCTCACTCGGCGCCCAGTTCCGCGGCGAGCTCGCCGCGCTCGTCGAGTTCGCCGAGCACGTCGCTGCCGCCGACGAACTCGCCGTCGACGAACGTCTGCGGAATCGTCTCCCACCCGCTGTGAGACTCCAGCGCCTCGCGGTACTGCGGCAGCGCGGGCAACACGTCGACCGTCTCGAACTCCTCGACGTGCTGGGAGATCAGCTCGACGGCGCGCTGGGAGTAGCCGCACTGGGGCATCAGACGGTTCCCCTTCATGAAGAGTACCACGTCGTTGTCGGCGAGGACCGTCTCGACTCGCTGTTCGATCTCTTCGGCGTCGGCGTCGGCTTCGGGACTGAACGTCATACGGCTCGATACGCGACGCCGAGGCAAATGGGTTCCGCACGGGCGGGCGACGTGACGGGCCGACCGCCGACCGGCTCGGCGCTTACTCCTCGCGGTCGACGCGCACCACGTCGACGAGCGAGTAGACCGGAACGCCGTCGATGTCGTCGTACCCCATCTTGTCGACGAGGACGACGCACGCGACCGGCTCGCCGCCCTGCTCGCGGATCGCGTCGATCGACTCCCGCATCGTCGTCCCGGAGGTGATGATGTCGTCGACGACGTAGCAGTCGCGGTTCCGGATCGCGGCGAAGTTCCGCGAGAAGCCGCCGCCGTGCTCGTCGATGTCGCCCTCATCCCACTGGTGTTTCGCGGGGGCGTACGTACCGAGGTCGGTGTCGAGCCGGTCGGCGACCGCGGTCGCGAGCGGCGCGCCCGCCTTCTCGATGCCGACGGTCAGGTCGACCGCCTCGCCCTGTTTGGCCAGCAGGTCCGCCATCGCGCTCGCCGCGAAGCCGAGGCGGGTCGAGTCGCGCCCGAGCGCCGACCAGTCGACGTGGATGTCGGCCGACGCCGCCGCGTCCGCGGCCGCCTCGTCCGTCTCGGCGCCGCCGCCGCGCTCGACCAGCCAGCTCGCCGTCTCGCGGGAGACGTTCAGTTCGTCCGCGATCTCTCCCTTCGAGAGCCCCCGCTCCGCGAGCTCGGCAGCGCTGTCGATGAGGTCGTCAACGTTCTTCATACGCGGCAAATTCGACCGCCGTTTTAATAGTCGTGTCGTCATCCGCGAACGCGGCCTCGAAGTCGTCGAGCCCGTGGACGCCGGTCACGAGATCATCGAGGAACCCGTCGGAGAGTCGCGAGAGCGACTCGACGGCCGACTCGAAGTGCCCGTACCCGGAGTTGACGCTGCCGACGAGCGCCTTGTTGTGGAGGACGAACTCCCGGTGGAGCCGGCCGCCGTCGATTTCGAACTCCCAGTCCCCCGGGACGCCGAGGAGCGCGCCGACGCCGTTGGGCGCGAGCGCCTCGATCGTCTCGAAGGCGTGGGGCGCGTAGCCGGTCGCCTCGAAGACGAGGTCCATCGGTTCGTACACCTCTGGCACCTCCGGGATCGCGGTGTCGTTGGAGTTCACGTACGTCGCTCCGAGCGACTCGATGATCTCGATCGTCGGGTCGGGGCGCTCGCGCCGTCCGAGACAGTAGATCCGGTCGAACGACTCGTCGAGGGTCGCCACGGTCAGCAGGCCGAGCGACCCGTTCCCCAGCACGAGCGCCGACTCGGGCTCCCAGTGGAACGCCGACCGGCTGGCGTACGCGTGCTCGATCGCCTTCTCCGCGATCGAGACCGGTTCGACGAGGAAGCCCCACTCGGCGAGCGCCGGGGGGATCTCGACGAGAAACTCTGCCGGGCTGGTGAAGTACTCCGCCATGAACCCGTGCGCCCCGACGATGCCCCGCTCGTGGTACTCGCCGTCCGGCGCCATGTCGGGCTCGCCGCGCGCGAAGTACTCGTTGGCGCCGTTCGGCGGGCGGCGGACCGTCGGGACGACGACATCGCCGACCTCGAACGGCGTGTCGTTCGGCTCCTCGATCACGCCGACGGCCTCGTGACCCAACACGAGGTGGTCCTCGCCCGCGGGCGCCCCGCCGTGTCCGCCGGCGATGACCTCATGGTCGGTCCCGTCGACGCCGACCCGGAGCGTCCGAACCAGCGCCTCGCCGGGCGCGGGCTCCGGTCGCGGTCTCTCTGTCACGACCGGTTCGTCGGCTCCCTCGTAGACGGCAATCGCGTCCATACCACGACCCAAGCGGTCGGCCCTCAAAAGATTTCTTTTATTTCGAGTAAACACGCGTGGGGACTCCACCGTGGAGTTTTCACCCGGTCGGCCGTACTCGCTGGCGTGTGTACACTGACTCTGGCGTGGCGGACGTTCGGCGACGCCCCCGTCGCGCTCGCCGCCACCCGCGACGAGGCGCACGACCGCCCGAGCGAACCGCCGGCACTCCGAGAGGGCGACGGCGATAGCGGGCAGGGTGACGGCGGAGACGACGGCGAGGGGTTCGACGGCGGCGGCCGGTACGTGGCCCCGCGCGACGCCGAGGCCGGCGGTACGTGGATCGGCCTCTCCGAGGACGGTCTCGTCGTCGCCGTCACGAACCGCTGGCTCGACGCCGACCGCGAGGGCGACCGCTCCCGCGGGCTGCTCGTGCGCGACTGCCTGACGGCCGCCTCCGCGGAGGACGCGGTGCGGACCGTCGAGCGCGAACTCGACGAGCGCGCGTACGACGGCTTCAACCTCGTCCTCGCCGACGACCGCGCGGCGTTCCTCTTGGCGTACGACGGCGGCCTCGCCGTGACCCGGCTCGACCCGGGCGTCCACGTGATCGGCAACGTCGGCGGCGTGGTCAACGGGACGGAGCGGTTCGCGGTCCCCGAGCGACGCCGGGCGTTCGGCGAGGAGCGGGCCGACAGCACGAGGCAGATCGCGGCCGCGCTCGCCCCGGAGCCGGGGGAGTCGGGAGCGTCGTGGCTCGACCGCGCGAGCGCCGTCCTCGCGGACCACGAGTACGGCGCCTGCCTCCACGGCGACGGGTTCGGAACGCGCTCGTTCACCCGGATCCGGACCGGCGGCGACCCCGCCGTCGCGTACGCCGACGGACCGCCCTGCGAGACGCCGGCCGAGGCGGTGCCGCTCCCGGCCGACTTCGCGACGGGCCGGGCGTAGCGGGGCGGAGCGGAGCGTACCCCGGCCGCCGTGCGACTCGGTACCGAGACGGGCGGGACGTTTTTACCTCGGAGACAGACGTAGCGGTCATGCGGCTCCTCGTCTTCGGCGACCTCCACCTGAAGCCCGCGGCCGACGACTACGACCTCGCCGCGGTGTCGCCGCCGGCGGACGTCGACGCCGCGCTCGTCCTCGGCGACCTCACGCACCGCGCGGGCGACGACGATGCCGAGCTGGCCCGCCGGTTCATCGGGCGACTCGCGCCGGACGTGCCGGTCGTCTACGTCCCGGGGAACCACGACCCAGCGCCGATGCCGAGGGAAGTGGTCGACACCGCTCTCGGGGCCACCGCGGAGCACCTGAGCGCGCGGACGCTCGGGAACCTCACCGTGGTCGGGTGGGGCTGCGAGCGCCGGTCGCTCGCCCCGTCGCTCCCGCAGACCGACTTCGACGCGCTCGACCCGCGGACGGCCCCTCGCGAGGACCGGAGACACGCCGCCGACCGTCTCGCGGACGACCTGCTCGACGCGTGTCACCGCGTCGTCAGCGGAGCGGCGTCGACCGAGGAGGTCGCCGCGTCGCTGGGCATCGCGGACGAGGAGGCGGTCGCGTTCCACCGCGGAATGGCCGAAATCGAGACGACGTACGAGCGGCTTTCGGACCGCCTGCGGCGCCGTTCCGACGTGCTGCTCGCGACGCACGTGCCGCCGTTCGGTACGTCCTTCGATCGCCACCACGCGGTCGGTACGCGCGAGACGGACCGCGAGCACCTCCACACCGGGTCGATTGCGCTCGCCCTCGCGGTCCGAGACCACGACGTGTTCGCCGCGTTCAGCGGTCACTCGCACGCGTTCGGGTACGACCCCGGTGACGGCGACGGCGGTCGACCGCACCTGCTCAACCTCGGCTTCCGCGGCGTCGGCGTCGTGACTGTCGGCCCGGCGCGGGGAGAGTTCGCGTTCACGCGCTGGTGAGGCGGCGCTCGCGCGGGCTCGGGGCGGGCCGAGCGGAAGGCCAGTTTTAACCGATTCGGGAGGCGTGAGAGAGTATGAGCGCGTCTGAAATCGAGTCCGACCTGTCGGCGGACGAGCGCGCCGGTCTCGAACTCATCCGCGAGACCGGCGGCATCCACCAGAGCGACTTCTGGAAGGAACTCGATGTCTCGTCGCGGAAGGGGAGCCGCATCGCCGATGCGTTAGAGGAGTCGGGCCTGATCCAGCGGGAGGACACCGTCTACAACGGCCACAACACCTACTACCTGGAGCCCGCCCCGCGCGACCTCGACTTCTCGCTGCTTATGGCCGACGACATGCTCTCGCCGTTCATCGGCGAGGAGGAGGTCGACGCGCAGGCGGACGCCTTCTCGCAGTGGATGATGAACCTCGCGTACGAGGAGTACTGAGGCCGGCGGCGGGCGACTCTGCGCCGCCCCGCTTCGAATACGGTCCTGCCAGTTTCATCGACGTTCGCAGCCCACCGCTGCCCCGAGGGTTTTACTCGATCGGATCCGGATCGATCCCGTATGAACAGGGCCCTCCCGCTCGCACTCGGCGTCGGCGTCGTCCCCGCGCTCGGCGTGTACGCGCTGGTCTCGTCGGTCCCGACCGCGCTCGGAACCGCCGCCGTCTACGTCGGCGCGGCGTACTTCTACTTCGCGTTCGACATCTCGCTGCTCGCCGCCGCACCGCGGTTCGACGACCGCAGCGACAGGCTCGGGTACGGCGTCGGCCTCTTCGGACTGAGCGTCACCCCGATCCTGTTCGCGCAGTCCGCCGGCGGCGGCGACGCGACGGTGTTCGGCTTCGTGATCGCGTTCTTCGGCGCGGTCGCCTTCCTCACCCTCAGCGAACAGGCGCGCCGCCGTCGCGGCGGCGGAGAATGAGGCCGCGGCGGCGCTTGGCTGCGGTCAGAGGAACAGGACTCCGAACAGTGCGATCCCGACCGCCAGCGTCAGTATCAGCACGCTGCGGCCGATCCCGGACTTGATCTCGACGTCGCTGCCGACGCGTCGGACGGCCGCCTGCGG
>P_A23_Liq_2_FmtDRAFT_1000231_pt1 | contig 12643 bp, 16 predicted proteins | sample PonA232FremontCA_FD_10599 | JGI IMG/M metagenome (IMG submission 10599) | reverse complement strand
ACCGTACAGGAGTCACAGCCCACGCACTTCTGGAGGTCGATCACCATCCCCCACTTCTCGTCGCCCGCACCGATACCACCCTCACCGTCGTCGGTTCGGGCGGTCTCAGCGGCTACCGAGTCAATCGAGCCAACGGTACACTGCAGTGACTCGGCAGTGTCCGTCGAGATGGTCTGGTCGCTAGCATCGACTGCCGGATTCGGCGTCTCACGATAGGCGTCACCGAACTCGGCGGCCGCAGCCGTGTCGTGTTTGGCCCAGTAGTCGTCGGCTGAGAGCTCCCCGCGTGAGACGCGTTTTGCGTCCTCGGCCATCTCGATCCCGAGGTCGGTGTCGGCGTCGACCTTGGCGAGCTCCTCGCGTGGGTCGGGTGTCTCCGCATCGACCATCGCATCAAGCTCCTCGCGGCCGACGTTCGGAACGCCCGGAAGCACGTCACCATCCGCGCTACTCATCGTCCCACCTCGTCGGTCGGCTCCCAAGGGGCCGTTTCAGTTCGTCGATCATACACATAGATGTACGGCGACACCCATTGTGAGAGTTGTACCAATACTGTTTGCCCTACCGAGAGCCGGCTGATATCCCCATAATGGGGGCACCAATACTGTTTGGGACGCGGGTCAATCCCCGATTACAGGCGGTGTGTCGGTCGCGCCCGCCGATCGTGCGGTGATCACTATTGTTTATCAGGGATGACACGCAACGCCCGCATATGTACTGGTTGTACCGACTAACAGGCAGTGGGATGGGTCGAGAGTCACAAAGGCCGGGGGGGCAGGGATGAACCTGATTCTGGTTGTATCGGTTGCGCTGCGACTACTCGGGGCAGGCTACTCGTTGTTGTTGCTATCGCGGAGCAACGACCGCCGGTTTGGCTTTCTGACGCTCATGTTGTCATTCATGGCGCTCCGCCAGTTGTTGACAATGCAAACTGGTCGAACCGGTGTTGAGGAACTTCCCGGATTGGTTGTGAGTGTCCTCGCGGTACTGACTGTCTATTACCTCTCAACATATGTCGATGAAGAAACCACAATCAAACGAGAGCTGCAGCAAGCCAACGAGCGACTTCGGCAGTTTCGAAAGGCGATCGAACACGCCGGGCACGCGATCTTCTTTACCGACCCAGATGGGACGATTGAGTACGCTAATCCGGCTGTTGAGTCGGTCACAGGGTATGATCCCGACGAAGTAATCGGCGAGAACCCCCGAATCTGGCAGTCTGAAGAGCACGATGAGGCCTTTTATCAAGAGTTGTGGAGCCAGATTTCCTCCGGCGAGGTTTGGGATGGTGAACTCACCAACCAGCGGAAGTCTGGCGAGCAGTGTTGGGTCGACACTACGATCGCCCCAGTCACCGATGATGACGGCACGATCGAACAGTACGTTGCCGTCGAACGAGACATCACAGACCGAAAACAGCGTGAAGTCCGTATCGCCGAACAGAACGAACGGTTAGAACTGTTAAATACCACAAATAAGCTGTTACGTGACATTAATCGGGAGATCTTTTCAGCAACAACACGCGAAGAGATCGAACACGCCGTCTGTGAGCAGTTTGTTGACGGAGACAGATTTACTGCGGCATGGATCGCCGATCGAGGGGTTGTCGATGGAACAGTCTCACCGCGGGCGTGGGCTGGAACCGACAGAACCACACTGACTGATCATATCGAAGCCCTGTGTGCAATATCGTCGACACCGGTGAACGAGGCCCTCGAAACCGAGACGGCAGTTGTCGCGCCGGTCGCTCACCAACCCGATACCACCGCTGTCGAAACGCATGCGATCGTCGTCCCGTTGGTCTACCACGATGCTGAGTATGGTGTGCTCGTCATCGAAACAGCCGACGCCGAAACGGCTGAGCTGCTTCCGGCCCAACTCTTCATTGAACTCGGTCAGACTGTTGCCGACGCAATAAACGCTGGTGAGCAAAAACAGACACTTACCTCAGACACAATAACCGAGCTTACCTTCCAGCTGACCGAAGTTACCGAGCCGCTGGCGACCTTCGCGGCACAGCTAGATTGTACCGTCGAGTTGGAGCATATCGCTGTCGACACCGACGGTCAACGACGCCAGTATATCGCGGTCACCGGTGCGACACCTGAAGCGGTCAGTGAGTACGCAAGTGAGGCGACCCACATTGATGCGATCCAGCATGTCTGTACGAACGATGACTGTCATTTGTTTTGGCTAGCCGACGACGGCGCGGCAATCGTTGCCACGCTGGCACAGTACGGTGCGCGTATCGAGTCACTGTCGATCACCGGCACGAGTGGACAGCTAGTCGCACAGCTTGCTAGTTCGAACGATATTCGAAGTGTGGTCGACGCACTGCAGTCGACATACGACGGGCTAACACTGGTTGCGAAAATCGAGCGCGAACGGAACATCCAAACTGAGGCTGAGTTCCGAACACAGCTTGAAGCAACGTTGACCGATCGCCAGCGGGAAGCCGCACAGACGGCCTACTTTGCGGGGTACTTCGAGTGGCCGCGAACCCACAGCGGTGAGGAGGTCGCCGAGATGATGGATATCACACAGACAACATTCACACAGCATCTGCGGGCAGCGGAAAACAAGCTGTTTGAACGCCTCTTTAGTGAGACGATGACCAACAAACCTGAAATAGCATAAAATCGTCATAGAAACATCGAGGCCGTTGGTGTCTATTTGGCGCGAGCGATCAACTCAACCGCGTGCTCGTTCGGGCTCTGATCGTCGCCTCGTCCTGCTTCTGCATTTTATCACCTACACCCGGCTTGAACGCCTATCTCTTACCTATAAGTTCGTGCGGTTGCAAACGGGCGTTTCAGACACTTTTCCACCCGATTTGAAATCAGAAACCTAAGATGAGAAGAGATTCAGACAGTGATATCGGTGATTTCAGAACGCGGGTAATCCCGTTCGCCACAGTTGTTCTAACGTGGTTTTGAAACCGTAGATACCGAGAGTTTTTATTCGTGCTCGCTGATTACGTTCAGCGTATGTGTTTAGTACACTAAACACTATTTCGGAGATCCTCCACAGTAAAGGCAGAATTTTTATTTAGTCCTAAATTACACAAATATAAAATAATTATGAGAGATGATATACAAATTCCGACTAGTACGAAAGCCGCTATTGATTCATTGGCGGAGCACTTAGTTGTGACCGCTGATCGCCCGGTTCCACCAGCAACCAATCGCTGGCTTGGCGAAGCTGAAGCGGTCGCACGCGATGCTACAAGCAGTGATCTCGATAACCAGACGCAAATAGAACGTGCTCAGCAAGCTGCAAATCTACTTAATTCAGCAGACAAAACAGGTGACGAGATTGCTGACCAGCATATTGAAGCTGCTATCGAGTGCTGTCGGGTCGTACTTGATGAATAAACATGGGTGAATAAATCCATATTATTGTTCAGAACAAGAGAAAGAGAATCAAAACGCGAATTCTTATTCTAATCAGATTTACAAATGTCCTGGTGATTCAGTCGAAAATTGGATGTCACCACCACGGCCACCCTCAACGGTATCGGCACCGACTTCTCCTGTTGACGGAACTTTAATTTGAACGTCTTCAATTTCATCGAATGCAAAGTACAAATCTCGTTGCATGTTCTCTGCTGTGATATTTGAGACACCACACCCCGAACAAGTTCCGCCCAATTCAATCACAACTAATCCAGACTCGGGATCAAGCTCACGGATCATACTTGTACCACCGTGCATCTGGATCATCGGCATCTGTTGGACGATCCAATCTTCAATTTGCGATCGTAATTCCTTGGTGTCGTCACTCATTTGTATTCTCCTTGTCGGACTGCACGGACAACAAGTTCTGCACACTGGAGTCGTGCCGGTGTGAGATCCATACCTACCTGCTGTTCAATGAATTCACGATCCCAATTGCGGACTTCCTCGATCTCTGTCCATTTCATTTGTTGAGTGAGAAGTGAAGTGGGTGCCTGCGACAGTGTACAGCCAGCTCCTTCGAACCGAACGGAGTCGATGACGTGTTGCTCATTGTCCGAGACGATCAGCGAAATCGATATCCAGTCACCCTCAGGGTGTGTTGGTCCGACACACTGAGGATTTTCAACCCGCTCAGAAAGGTCTGGATCTGCTATCGTACCATAGTTTTGCGGATTGCGACTATAATCTGTGAGCAACTCACGAACGTAGGCGTTGTTCATTGGTTCTGAGTAGTAGTATTACTCGAATGCATCGGATTGATCAGCTCAGTTATACCATAGCGTGCAAGCAACTCATTGAAGAGATCGGTTATCGGCCACGCTACCGAACACTGTTTCGCCAGAATTGATGTCCCGCCTATCGTAATCGTGGTGAGCGTTCCCTTATGTTTTTGAATGCCGATCCGAAATTCAAAGGATCGGTCATGTTCGTCAACGGCGGAGATCTGAACTTCACCGGTTCCGTTAGGTACTGACCAATAGTCTTGGTCAATAATTCGTAATTCACCGACCGGAGAGACACATGTTGATTCACAGTCAGGACACTCTGCGCTGTGTGGCCCTACACCAATGTAGGTATACTGAGTCCCACACTCAAGACAGTCGAGGGGTATAATTGCCATAGGATGATGTGACGTATTGTATATCAAACAGCAAAGCACGGAACTTCACTATTTGGCTCTTTTGAGCGTTAGTATCGATACTTAGTAGCAGTTGAGTTATCCGAGCGAGCCCTCCATCTCAAGTTCGACAAGGCGGTTGAGCTCAACCGCATACTCGATCGGGAGCTCCTCGGTGAGGGGCTCGATGAAGCCTGAGACAATCATCTGCTTTGCATCATCGTCATCAAGGCCACGATTCTGGAGGTAGAAGATGTCCTCGTCGCCGATCTTGCCGACGGTTGCCTCGTGAGCGACATCAACTTTCGACTCGTTGATCTCCATGTACGGCATGGTGTCGGAGGTTGACTTGTTGTCGAACATCAGCGCGTCGCACTCGACGGCTGTCGAGGAGTTTTCCGCACCGTCTGCGATGTGGACGAGCCCACGGTAGTTGGTGCGGCCGCCATCCTTCGAGATCGACTTGGATTCGACGGTCGATTTCGTCTCGGGGGCGTTGTGGTAGACCTTCGCACCGGTGTCGATGTTTTGTCCCCCACCCGCAAAGGCGATCGTGATGTGGTTGTCCGACGCGCCGCGACCCTTGAGGATCGTTGAGGGATACAGCATCGTCGCCTTCGAGCCCATCGAGCCCGAGATCCACTCCATGCGCCCGCCCTTCTCGGCGATCGCGCGTTTCGTGTTGAGGTTGTAGGTGCTTTTCGACCAGTTTTGGACGGTCGAATACTGAACGTGGGCGTCCTCCTTGACGAAGACCTCGACGCCACCGGAGTGAAGGTTGAACGCGGAGTATTTCGGGGCCGAACAGCCCTCGATGTAGTGCACCTCGGAGTTCTCCTCGGCGATGATCAGCGTGTGCTCGAACTGGCCCATCCCCTCGGAGTTCATCCGGAAGTAGGCCTGGATCGGCATCTCAACTTTGGTGTTTTCGGGGACGTAGACGAACGAACCGCCCGACCAGATTGCGCCGTGGAGCGCGGCGAACTTGTTGTCGCTCGGCGGGACGGCCTTGGTCATGAAGTACTCTTTGACGAGGTCCTCGTGTTCTTGGACAGCCTTGTCCATGTCACAGAAGATGACGCCCTTGTCCTCCCACTGCTCCTGCATGTTCTGGTAGACGATTTCCGACTCGTATTGGGCACCGACACCCGAGAGTGCGTTCTTCTCGGCTTCCGGGATGCCAAGCTTGTCGAAGGTGTCTTTGATATCGTCAGGGAGATCCGTCCAGTCGTCGACGCCGCCACGGGTCTCGATGTCCGGGCGAATATACGGAACGATCTCGTCGACATCGATCTCGCTTAGGTCGGGGGCCTCGGGCCAGTCGGTCGGCATCGGCATCTGCTGGAACTGCTTCAGCGCGCGGAGACGCCGCTGGAGCATCCAGTCAGGCTCGTCTTTGTCCTCGCTGATGACGCGGATCGTCTCCTCGTCGAGTCCTGTCTCGCTTTTGAACGCAGAGGCTTCTTCCTTTTTAAATTCAAACCGAGCTTCAGTGTTTGTCTCGCTTAGTTGTTCGTTTGAACTCATATGACGTATTTCGATATTGGCAAATATATATGTATGGGTGAAAATCTCGTTTTGAAATTGAAAATAGTTTCTCTATATATTATTAGAAACTGTTTTCAGACACAAAAATTATATTGTATGAGAAGCTAATCTCTTACAAGGAACCAAAGAATTAGCATCAATACAGCTATAGACAACATGAAAAACGAACAGATCAGCGTTAGCAGACAGTCAACCAAAGTCAACAGAGCAATCGACGATCATGATCGTTCAATTCAGCTCGAAACTCAGTATCCAGAATATGAGAGAACGCTGATAAGCAAACTACTCGACCTTACAGAGATAACCGAAAGGTCGATCATAAGGGTAACCATCCCTCGAATCTCGAACCCCAATTCGTTCCAGCAGGTGATTAATCATGAGTGCATTCTCAGCAATCGGTGAGGGACAGCCAACCAACCAAGACGACTATACGCCAGAACTCGAACCACAGGCGACGTGGTGTCCGGGCTGCGGTGACTTCGGCGTGCTCAAAGCACTAAAGGGTGCCGCCGAAGAACTCGGTAAATCGCCCGAAGAGATGCTGTTGTGTACCGGAATCGGTTGTTCCGGCAAGCTCAACAGCTACTTCGACAGCTACGGGTTCCACACGATCCACGGTCGCTCGCTGCCGGTCGCGCGGGCTGCCAAACTCACCAATCCCGGCGTCGAAGTGATCGCCGCCGGCGGCGACGGCGACGGCTATGGCATCGGTGGCAACCATTTCATGCACACTGCCCGCGAGAACCACGACATGACCTACATCGTGTTCAACAACGAGATCTTCGGTCTCACCAAGGGCCAGACCTCACCGACGAGCCCGAAAGGTCACAAGTCGAAAACCCAGCCCCACGGCAGCGCAAAAGAGCCGCTCCGCCCGCTCAGCCTCTCGCTGAACGCCGGTGCCTCCTACGTCGCCCGGACGGCCGCGGTCAATCCGAACCAGGCCAAGGAGATCATTGTTGAGGCGATGGAACACGACGGCTTCGCGCACATCGATTTCCTCACGCAGTGTCCGACGTGGAACAAGGACGCCAAGCAGTACGTCCCCTACATCGACGTCAACGATTCCGAGGACTACGAGTTCGACAAGACCGACCGGCGTGAGGCCGCCGATATGATGGCCGAAACCGAGACTGCCCTCCACGGGGGGAAAGTACTCACCGGCCGCTACTACGTCGATAAGGATCGACCGTCCTACGGCGAAGAAAAGCGTGCGATCGGCGAGATGCCCGAGGAGCCGCTGGCCGAGCGGCACTTCGATGACTCCTACAAGTTGGAGCGATCAGCCGATCTGTTCCTGGATAAACACAAGTAGCTATTGTAAAAAATCCAGCACAACATTTACAAAATCTAAATTAAGATCGTTCTTATTTGTGTTTATATAATTATAACTAGTATTTCGAGAGTACGTTGACCGCGGAGAATCCAGAATCTTGTACGCCACGGGCAGAACAAACCGGGGTTTTGCGAGTTGGCTCCGAGACGATTCATAAAAAATATGATGTTTTGAGAGAAAGAAACAAGATGGATCGATTGAATGTATGCGTATGGCATCATCACTTGCAGATGAAGAATGTGAAGCCTGTACATCAGATGACGAACCACTTTCACAGTCAGAGTATACTGACTACCTAACTGAGATTGAGAGTGTCTGGGAGGTTATCGACGATCATCATCTGAAAGGTGTGTATCCGTTCGACGATTTTCGTGATGCACTCGAATTCACGTATGAGATCGGAGAACTTGCCGAGGAAGAGTGGCACCATCCAGATATTCATCTCCAGTGGGGCGAGGTAAGAATCGAAATGTGGACACACAAGATTGACGGCCTGCATAAAACCGATTTTGTGATGGCGGCACGTATGGATCGAATTCACGAACAATACATCTCAGCATAATACTGTTTTAGACTAGTCCACGACAGCGCGACACAATCAAGGTATCGTGTGAACTGTTGTATGACACCTTCCAAGCAACATCTAAATTACCACATATTGCGATGTGCGTTGGGCTTTATTACTATGTTCGAAAACTCTCACCGCAACCACACTCAGAGACGACATTCGGATTTTCGACGTGAAATCCTGCCGCTTGCAATCCATCTTCGTATTTGAGCTGGCTGCCATCAATATACCTGAGACTTGCCGAATCGACAAATACACGAAGACCATGATGAACAGTCACCATATCATCAGGTTCAGGTTCATCATCGAAGCGCATTCCGTATGATAGTCCTGCACAGCCCCCTTGCTGGACAAATAGCCGGAGACCTCCAACATCCTTATTCATCCCTTCATTATCCATCAGCATGATTGCCTGTTCAGCAGCAGCCTCCGAGATTTCTACACCCGACTCAGAGCTACCATCAACAGTTCCTGTACTCATATAGATCGGTCGCCATCCCCTATTATTAATTCTTATGACTGTATAAATATATTTTATGACATCAAACCATCCCACTTTTTCATTTCCTAACCAACTATACGATAATAGTCAAATTTGATCCAGAAAAGTTCGAGAATAAGTACGAGCACTACTTTCCGCAGCTCCAGCGCGCCTACAAGAACGCGTTCAACACGATGAACGACACCTACGATTCCACGCTGATCCATGGGATTGATCAACAGGTGCTCAACGAGAGCGAACCGATGTACGACCCTGAAACCGGATTTGCAGTGTCATTACCCGATGATCCAGCCGATCGCCTCACAGGTGTCGTTGTCGACGACGAGACCTTTGAGGAAACATTGGATCGGTACACCGAGGAAATCGAAACCGAACTCAGTCAACTCTTTGAGCTGACCGGGTAAGTAAATCCCCACCAGAAGTGTAGTTGCGCTCGCTGAGAAAGGTTGGTATCACATGTCCATCAATAAGAGCAGTTCCAAAAGCTGGGGAGACCGCTGGCTGTGTCATCGTTCTAACTGAACAAAAAGGCTAAGCACGTTGCTATGAAATCGGTTCATATGAGCGTAGACTCTGCATCATCCGATTCCGATCTTCAAGATCGCGTGGTAAACTTCCTCCGGCGAAACTTCCCACAGATTCAGATGCACGGCGGTAACGCCGCGATCCAGCGGCTCGATCCTGAGACCGGCGAAGTAGAAATCCAACTTGGCGGTGCATGTTCGGGCTGTGGCATCTCCCCGATGACAATTCAGGCGATCAAAAGCCGAATGGTAGAAGAAATCCCCGAGATTGAGACCGTCCACGCCAATACTGGACAGAGTTCTGAACCAGAGATGGGCGAAACCAAGGGAATGAGCCCATCCTTCCCAGGAGAAGGAGGCGATGAAAGCGACGAAGAACCACAGGCTCCGTTCTAACGCCGGTTTTCGATGGGTTCAACTGAATCGGTAGCGCGGAGCCCCCTTCCTCAAGAAGCGACTGAGGAGAGCGAGTAGGGAGGGGAGGAGCGCATTAGTATAGGTCACAAGAACTAACATGTAAATAGGTTTCAATCTACATTGAAACTGTGGCAGACGACTACGTGCGTCGGACAGCAATCACCCGGCTCTCGGTAGATGGTGAGCAACGCAATCTCCTCGAAGAAACCATCTCCGAGTGGAAGCGTGGGTGCCAACTCGCCACCGACATGGCGTGGGAGAAGTGCAACGCCAAGAGCGACGTACAGCCCCTCGCCTACGACACCGTGCGCGAACACACGAACCTCGGGAGTCAACACGCGATTCTCGCCACCCACCAAGCCGCACAAGCTATCACCGGCTGTATCGAACGTCGATCCAAAGGCAAGAAGGTCAGCAAGCCGACCTTCACCGCACCCACGGTGAAATACGACACTCGAACCTTGACGCTGTTTGACGACGATACAGTCTCGCTCTCCACCACGGAGAGTCGCGTCCGGTGTGGCCTTGCTCTGCCCGAAGCCGACGATGGCTACCAACGGCAGTATCTCGGCTCCGACAAATTGAGCGTCACGGAAAGTACACTCACCGCCCGCAACGGTGACTACTTCTTACATATTGGGTTCCGCCGACACAAGAACGATACCGAGAGAAACACCGCCGAGGACGGAACGGTTCTCAGGGTTGATCTCGGTGTCGAAAACATCGCTGTCACTAGTACTGCCCACTTCTTTAGCGGGCGAGAGTTGACCCACGACCTCCGCGAGTTTGAGAAAGTGCGTGGTGGCCTCCAACAAGCCGGCAGTCGAAGCGCCCACAGAACGTTCAAACAATCGAGTAGCCGTGAACTGCTAGGTATAACCGATAGATGACCTGTAGCGCGAATCTAGCAGATTATGATTGAAGCCCAGTAATCAAAACGATTGACATCGATACGTTTGTTATCGCCACTGCCGATAGTACAACGAAGATTATCGAACCGACCGATATATGCTTGCACCCACACCTATAGTGTCATCCGAATACACCTCGTCGCCGTCAGCAAACGAGATGACACCGACTCCACCAGTATCGAGGACGGTGTGAATTTCGTCATCTGCGAATTTGATGGCTTCTGGTTGGAAATACGTTCAGCTTCGACTAATGTGCAAATGACTCCACCGGAGACCCTCGCACACCAACAAGTATAACTATCAATTAATTAACTATTTTGATGAATGCAGTAAGGGCCACCTCAATTTGTAATTAGAGATAGTTTCTTTGAGGATTAATAGAAACTATTTCTCGTCACAAATTTTATTTTGTCTGAAATCAATCGATAAGTACTGAGTTGAAGAATAATGAAAGTAGCATACGCAGCTCTATGAGGAGACATCAAACCAGCATCTCCGAACGGGCATCAAAAGTTGACGAGGAGTCAGCCGATCAGCTGCACGCGAATAAGGCTGGTCAAAAATGCCCAGAATGTGATGGAATACTATTGAAAAATAGCGATACCGACGGGACAGTTTGTAAAGAGTGTGGACTAGTCACTACGCAACAAGCGATTGATCGTGGCCCTGAATGGCGCTCATTTGAGGATCAAAATAATGCATCTAGAGTTGGCGCACCAGTCACCCAACGAATGCATGATAAGGGGCTATCGACAAATATCGGGTGGCGCGACCGTGATGCGAACGGAAATTCGCTGTCAGCACGTCAGCGAAAAAAGATGAGCCGCCTTCGCACATGGGACGAACGGTTTCGAACACGGGATTCGAAGGATCGAAATCTCAAACATGCTCTTGGTGAGATTGATCGAATGGGATCAGCACTTGGGGTACCTGAGGCCAGCCGTGAAACTGCAAGTGTAATTTATCGGCGAGCTCTAAAGGAAGATCTCTTATCAGGTCGATCTATCGAGTCAGTGGCTACCTGCGCACTGTATGCTGCAGCTCGAACTAATAGTGTCGCCCGAACAATTGACGAACTTGCAGAGGTCAGCCGTGTCGAGAAGTTAGATATCAAACGAACCTACAGGTATATTTCACGCGAATTAAATCTCCAGATACCACCGACAGACCCAATTGAATACGTTGGCCGGTTCGCGTCACGAATAGACTGTTCAAATGAAACAGAACAATACGCTCGACAGTTGATTAAAGATGCAACTGAGAAAGGCGTACATAGTGGCAAAAATCCTGCTTGCATTGCGGCTTCCGCACTGTATGCAGCTTCTCGTCTTTCTGGGGAGTCAATTATCCAGCCAGATATTGCTCAAGCGGCTAATACGAGTGAAGTCACGATCAGGAATCAATATCAGGAGCTGCTAGCAGCTACTGAAATGAATGATTGCGAAAATAAACAAATTAGCTAATACTCGTACTAATATATAAAATGATTTTAATATTAAACTCCCGCAGTTTCAGAGATCAGGTGGTTCTATGACCGACTCAGAAGTAGTTGATGTGGATAGGATCCTTAATAAGGTTGGATTTAATGCTGAAAAGAACCTTTTGACTCGCCGGCAGGCTGAAGTGCTCGCTCTCCGTCATCAAGGCCTCCGTCAGCTCGACATTGCTAATCTGTTGGGGACTTCCCGTGCCAACATCTCAAATATCGAACGTAGTGCACAAGAGAATATCGAGAAAGCCACTGAAGCAATTGATTTTATTACTGTTCTTACTGCTCCTTTGCGTGTAACGATACCAGCTGACACTGATTTATATAGGGTGCCGAAAATGGTCTATGATGCAGCTGATGATGCTGGAATTGAGGTTAATTATACTGAACCGAACCTTTTAGATATTATTAGTGATCGTGCGTCAGCAGTACTAAACCGACGTACTGTGAAAAACAGAATTGTACTAAGTATTACTAAAGAGGGCACAATCAGTGTCTGCCGACTAAATGACAGGTCAAAATAATAGGGTGGAATACCGTGCCAATCATATTGACAGTTAATATTAAATTAATATGAAATCTGAACGGTTTGCAGACACGGTCACATTATCATATCTCCCGATAAGGGATCAGCTCTCGCAGGCTGACTGCCAAACTTTCTCGGCGGGCACAACAGTACACCAGTCTCGAAGCCGCGTGACATATGCGTTAGCCGTCTGTGGATCATCTCGGCCACACACGTATCGCACTTCAGTACAGGTGACGGTATTTAT
>P_A23_Liq_2_FmtDRAFT_1000229_pt1 | contig 12746 bp, 10 predicted proteins | sample PonA232FremontCA_FD_10599 | JGI IMG/M metagenome (IMG submission 10599) | reverse complement strand
GTATTAAACGCTAGAAATAATTAAATTTGTGGCATATAGTGACGGCATTCACCCTCGGGGTCAAGCCCCGAGGCACTCTGCCTGTTAATCTGTAGAATACTCAATGTAAGGGTTACCTCTTGAGAACTGAAACCACAAAATAACTTCAGTTTTCGTCTGCTATTATGAGTTATAACCCCTGCAGGTGGCGTCTTTGACGTCGGACTCATCCCCGCATCAAAACCTGTCTCTTACCCATAACTCAATACTAGAGGGTAATTTCAACCAAATCAGGCATGAAAAGAAGAAATCAATCAAATTTCCATCAGTATCTGCCCAAGATTAGAGAAGTATCCATGAAGCCGCTTGAAAAGTTCAGTTGAACTCGTTATTTCGGCGGGTTCTGCTAAATGAGCCCGCTTCGGGGCTCATTCAGCACCGAGTTCGTATCCTTCAGCCCACATGCGTAGCTTCCGGAGTCCTTTCCACATCGTCTCCCACCCTGGTGGCGGATCTGAGCCACGATCAAGATAACCGCCGAGTTTAGCCACGCTCACTGCGTATGATTTCCCATCTTGACCGCTCAATTCTGGAAATTTCGTTTCCAGAATTGTGCGCTCTGCCTCACTCAGCAGGACCGCCGGAGATACTGAACTGTCATCACGAGCAAGTTCTCGTAGCTCCAGAACTTTCCACGCGATCACTGAATACATGCTCAACAACACTTCCATCCGCTCCCAAGTCTGCAGTTGCCGTTCTTCGATGTTACAGCCACTCTTGAGCACTTTATGCCAGTCTTCAATTCGCCAGCGGAGACCGTAATAGTCGATGAGTGTCAGCGTTTCCTCAAACTNTTCGACCGATTCAGTGGTGAGCAACACCCACTGAATCGGGTCGTCATNTTCACCGACCTCGTCNACTCTCACGACATTCACCTCGATTGAACCCTCTTGTTCAGGATTATTCTTTGGCGCGCGCAACTCACACGTTCCAGTGGCTATCGACAACTCCGCTGTTCTCGCTTCGCGCCCACCTCCCTGTTGAATCTCGATTGTTTTGCGACCTTGCTCGGCAAGGTCGCTGCTCCAGTCAAAGAGTTTTCCAGGTTCACCATCATCAGTCCAAATCCGTCGGTTTTGACTCGCTCGGATGATGAAGCCAGCATTTTCCATCTCTCTGGTGACTCCCTCGTAGAACGCGAATGAATCTGCGCCTCGGTCATGGATAAATAGCGGGCGGATATCGTCGGCAAGCCAGTCTCTGGCTTGCCTGTCGCCACGGCTCCATTTCTCATGTTCACTGTCAAGTTGAATCGGCTCTGCTTTGCCGTTGGCATCGTACTTCTCATCGGCCTGCTGGTCCTCGATCAGCGGCTGCTGATCGATGACCCCAGTCATTCGATGGGTCCGTGGATTGATTCCGATCGTGGAGTGAAGCTTGATACCTTCGAGATCCATTTCAGAGTTGCCAATATCGCCGAGACCCTCCTTGGAGGGGTGTCTCGGAAACACGAGTTCGGTGGTATTGGAGACAATCAGGAGTTCGTCTGACCGACTCACTCTTGATTGCTGTTGCTGCTTGTGAGCAGAGAGAACCTCGTTGGGATCCACACTCTCATTATCGCAAAATCGGTATGTAGCTTTTGTGGACGCCCAGTCTCCGCAGGCAGCAGGGATGGACTCGGCAGGCGAGCTGCCGATGCCGAGTTCATCCCCAAGTTGTACTAGTCGGTCACTCAGGCGCTTGTCTCCAAACTCGGCTGATCGAAACTCCGTTTGAATCCATCCTGAAACATCCATGTCACACAGCTGCCCATCTTCATCGAGTTCTGGCTTCCAACTCCGTGAGCGACGCCCCATCTACCAATCTTGGTTCGTCTACTCTTCCATTAGGACTTGTGGGTAAGAGACAGGCATCAAAACTGGGAGTTCTCCTTGAATTTTCGTAATACAACAGAGAGATATCTATTCTGTACGTTGTCAAGGCGAGTGCCTCGGGGCTTTGATGTTGATCTGACCCCGGAGGGTGAAGCCGACACATCTAATCGACCCGTAATATTTAGTATGATTGGTGGTTAGGCAGTGACCATGATTGTCACTTGTCTGGCTGAGAGTCTCATCACACGGGCGGTCAGACACCAAGACTGTCCAACTCAGAGAGGGATAGGACATTCCAAATCAACGTCGTCCGAGAGACGAAGTCTCTCGCGATCACGAAAATCTTCGATTTTCGAACGATCTGTGGAGTCCGGAACCGCTCTGAGACGGCTCTTTCAGTGAGAGTGGGTTTGTAAGTTCTGTCGAAAAAGCAGGAAGCCTCGGGGCTCTGATGTTGATCTGACCCCGAAACAGGTTCACGCGGACATCCTCCCTTCGCATAGAGATAGCTCTCATAGTTGCATGAGTTCAAAAAAATTTAGGATTTGATTTATCGACGGGACGCCGACTTCAGTGTCAATATAATCGCGACTTATTCGAAGAGCTCGACAGCTTGTGCGTATCGTTGGCTTGGCTCTTCCCAGTCAACAACCTCAAAGAATGCATCAACGAAGTCACCACGAGCTGGACCATAATCATGGTAGTATGAATGTTCCCAGACGTCCAATGAAAGGACTGGGTGGGCACCCCAGAAAGCACCTTCATCATGATTATCGACGACAACATTCCGCAGTTGGTTTGAGAATGAATCGTACACTAAGAGTGCCCAACCGCTCGCATCGCCTGCGGCGGCTTCAAACTCGCCTCTCCAGGCGTCATATGATCCGAAGTCTTCCTCAATTCGGTCTCCAAGGTCACCCGTCGGCTCGTCGCCACCCTCTGGTGACATACATTGCCAGAACAGATCATGGAGAAGATGACCTGAACTATTATGTGTAACATCTCGAATGGCACCCGCAGACGACGAGAAGTCGTGCGAGTCACGATTCTCCTCAAGTTCTGCCTCGGCGTTATTCCATCCATTTACATACCCTTGTTGATGGGTATCATGATGCCAGGTCAATACCTGTTCGGACAATTGTGGTTCGAGCGCATCGTATTCGTATGGTAGTGGGTCAAGTTCGTAGCTCATAATCAATCTGTCTCCACTATATATTGTGTGATGGTTCGGGTTAAATCTTGAGAGTGACGTGTTAACATGCTACCCATAATCGGGATTGCATACCAATCAGTCAATCAATAAATGAGTGCATGACTAGCAGTTGTTTCCGAACAGCGTTTTTGATGTTCGGGCATATTAAGCTAATATGAGCAATCACGAGACGAATGAAGAAGTATCTCCTGAGTCAGATGATTTGCGGGATCGGAATGTCCACGGTGAACCACTCCAACCATGTGGACGGGATCCTGAGACAGGATATCTCAGAGATGGACATTGCCGAAACCTCCGTCGAGACCCCGGTCGACATGAAGTCTGTGCAGTGCTTACACAGGAGTTTCTTGAATATAGCAAATCACAAGGAAATGATCTCACTACGCCACGTCCATCATTGAATTTTCCCGGACTTACCCCCGGCGACCGATGGTGTCTGTGTGTCCCACGGTGGGCTGAAGCGCATGACGCAGACTGCGCACCCCCTGTTGTCTTGGATGCTACGAGTGAGGCTGTTATTGATGATATCCCACTCTCAACGCTTGAATCATACGCCGCTGAAGAATGGGGCGACCTACCATAATTTATTATCATCGGATACTATCTATTTCCACTAGGGATCTGAGTCCCACTTGACATCCTCCTCCGCGTGTAGTGATTCAACAAACTCCTGGGTGAACTGATTCACTCATTCGATGTGAGAGAACTATTCTGACTGATGCATGTCTACTCAATCACCCACTTCTTCTGTGAACTACTATTGCTCACCTTCTCACTGTCAGTCTATGTGAGCAAGCGGTCGAGATCGTCCTCACTGAGATGTCGGACGATCTCTTTCTCCCGTACAGTTATTACCCTACCCACGCAGAGTACAGCCAAATCTTCTGTGAAGCACTAAACGCGGAGGAATCCCAGGCGTGAGGAATTTCAGGTCTCACAGTCCTGCCGGACACCCAATCATAGTGATTAGTGCAAGTCTTTACCGCCGTGATTATCCCTGTCGGTGATGGGAGTCGCTGAACCCGCGTCATTCGACACCCCCAGTGAAACTATTCGAACTAATCACTATCAGTCCGAATCTGAAGGTGTGTTCATGGGCTGGGCTGTCGCGGGTGGGACTGCTGTCGGTGCCAAGCCGCTGGAACCCCTATTCCCGGTTATATGTGGTGCCCCAGTGTTGTTTTTATCACGGGAGCGCCACCACAACGTCACCAAACTCAGAGTTGTTTGCTAAGTTACGTCCAGCAGTCACACCGTGTCGGTTCATTATAGTTATACGAACCGACCGCTCACCAGATTGGGTCTGATTACTGTCTCATAGTGATTACTTCAGGTCTTTACCACCGCGGCGATCCGTATCAATGACTGGAGTCGCTGAAACTGCACCTTCCGACACCGTCGATGAAACTATTCGACTTAATATCATTGCTTCTGACGGACAGGCCGCCATCGTAGGAAGGTAGGAATCGCTCTGCTTCCCGCTGATTTCTCTATTTATGGGAGACTGCCTGTCGAATAAATCTTGCTGTGGAAATCCGATACTGCGTCTCTGTGGTTTATCGCACTCCGTGACTGCGCGTATCCACGTTATAACCGGGTGTGGTATTGCGCCTGTTCAGCATATAATAGCCTCCTTCTCAGGGCAGCGTATTGAGCAGTTGTGAGTGATCAATATGCCCACAGCTTAAATTTCAGTGATTATGCATCGCCACGGGCAGTCTCAAACATTTCAAGCGCCTTTTCACGCTGTTTGCTATGATCGACAATCGGTGCTGGGTAATCCGTGTCAAGACGTGCTCGTTCAGTCGGTGAAAGCTCATGCCACTCATGGATTGTGTCGGCAGGAACTTCTCGCAACTCTGGCACGTATTGTTTGATATATTCTGCGTCAGGATCATATCGTTCACCCTGGGTCATTGGATTAAAGATTCGGAAATATGGTTGAGCGTCTGTGCCGGTCGAAGCTGCCCATTGCCATCCACCATTGTTATTTGCGATATTATGATCGGCGAGATATTGACGGAAGTGACCGTATCCCTCGCGCCAGTCGATAAGGAGGTCTTTTGTCAAAAATGATGCAACAATCATCCGGAGTCGATTGTGCATATATGCTTCAGACTTCAGTTGTCGCATTCCAGCATCAACAATTGGATATCCTGTCTCCCCGTCTTTCCACGCTTGTAGTGCTGCTGGGTCATCGCGCCATTGTATTCCGTTTTCGTATGATTTGTAGTTTTCAGTGACGACCTCTGGGTTGAAATATAGCACATGCGTGTAAAATTCTCGCCAGGCTAGTTGTGATTGGAATTCCTCAACAGATTCAGCCTCGGCATCGGTTATCCCATCAACTTCTGCGGCAGCAACAGTAGCAGCATGTACATCACGAACACCAATAGTTCCAAATGATAAATCTGCAGAAAGCCGTGAGACCGCATCACGAGAGGGGTAGTCACGATCATCATCATACCGATAGATACCATCAGCACAAAAGTCTGATAATCGATTACGAGCCGCGTTTGTTCCTGCTGGTTGAATGTCTGCAGTTGGCTCCTCAAATCCGAGTGAGTCGATTGTTGGCAACGAATCTCCTATTCCTTCATCAGGCACGAACATATCAGCATCTGGGGCGTCAATTGGGGCATTTTTCTCTCGATCACGCCATTTCTTCCAGAAATACGTATAAACTGAGTATGGCTCACCCTTATTTGTCGTGATGGACCCCGGTTCAAAGAAAATCGAATCACGGACCGAGCAATGTGCAATATCGTGTTCTGTGAGTGCATCAGCAACTTGTTGATCCCGAGATTGTGCAAATCCGGAATATTCACGATTCCACACAACCCGATCAACATCATGAGTGCTTGCGAGTTCGGGAAGGATTGATACAGGGTCGCCACGAGCAATCAGAAGGTCAGAATCACGGTCACGATACCACGAACGCAATTCAGCTATTGACTCAAGCATATACTGGACGCGTGCGTTTCCATCATGCTCAAGCGCATTATCATCGAAAATGAAGACCGGAATAATTCCATCCGCGTCAGGTAATAAATCGGGTGACACAGCACTTGCAGCCTCAGCAAGTCCACGGTTGTCGACACCACGAAGATCACTTCGGTGCCAATAAAGTTGCATATTAGTTCAACGGGTGACAGCGGATTCAACGTGTCGGTATTGATATGTGGTCAATCGACTTTCGACGGTTATCTAATAATGTGAATTGCTCATTCCGCCGGCGCTCAAGCAATTCAAGCAATCGTTCAGCCCATACAAGTTTTGCTGCTTTATGTGTGTTCACGCTCGTATCATCGAAGTCCCAGCCGACAAATCGGAGTGATTCTGCATGCAGTGCATCAGCAAGGAATGCTGCTCTGTCACCGTCAGTGAATCCACCGGGATTACTAACTCCATTGATTGGTGCTGCTTGTGTTGTCGGGATTACAGCATTTGCAGCGAATGTTGGAACAAAGTCGCGAATTGCATCAATATTATCGCCATGTGCGTGCACGGCAACTGGGGTCCCTTCATGCGTCAATGTCCGGGCAGTGGTTGGATTTTTATCAAGATCAGTAACCATCATATCAACATCGTATCCCGCTGTGCGGACAGTATCCGCAGCGGTCGATGCAGCAATAACATGATCTACGCCTGCAACATTATCGACTGTCTCATCTAAGCAGGGTGCCGCACCAACGATTGCGACCGTGTCGCCACGAAATCCTACCTCATCAAATGAATATGATGATGATGATGATACTGTTGCAAGGATATCTCGAGCCTGCTGGTCTGCTGCCCGGTCATACTCGAAGGCAGTGAGTATAGACTCATAGATAGGTTCCCATACATCGAATGATAGTCCAAAGTCTACGGTAGACATGGGTCACCATGCAAAAAATATGGACTAGAGTGGCAACAAGTACCCCTACCCGACTGCCCCTCCAGTACCCGATATGTTGGTTTCCATCGCCGTGGCATAAGTTTTCTCGTACAACACAGCAGTAATTGCCGTATTGTGCACAGGGTTTGTATTCGCATTAATACAGTCATGCTCACCGACTGATCTGTTGTGTGATACTCGTGAGTATCTCTGTTAATACTGAGTCATCGACTGTAGTGGCAATTGCGTCCAGTGAAGCAGGCGTCCCGGCAAGAAAGATACCAGATGATTGAGAGTCGCTGTCTAAGTTCGCTTCTCTCCCAGATTCGGATTCAACCGCAGTGACGATAGCCGAATCTGACTTTGCAGTAACAGTGCTCAGTTCGGTAACCGCAGATCGTGAGAGGCCATCAATTTCGAGAGTATGGATGATTGACTTATCTGTAATGTCATTCATAGAACTAATACCGAGTCGATCAAGATGACGACCCGCTTCCGCTGATGTCGTCACATCGAGTTCTTCAGCAGTGACCTGAGAGTCATCATCAGTGGTGAGATGATGTGAAGGACGGTCGGGTGTGAATGCATCTCCAATCAACGCCGCATCGCGTGTTTCCGCAACATCATGCGTTCGAATAACGTGTGCACCACGTTCAACTGCGAGTGAGGTAGCCGCTAATGATACCGAAAGTGCCTCTTCAGTTGAGCGGTCAGCGATAGATCGGAGAAAGTTTTTCCGGTTAATAGAGACAAGAATAGGTCGACCAAGTCCGCGGAACTCACGAAGCCGTTGAAACGTCTCACGGTCATCTGCAAGTGTCTTTTCTTCAGACCATCCTCCAAAGGCAGGATCAATAATAGTTTTTTCAGTAAAGCCATTTTGCGCAAGCGCTTCATAGATATCATCGACATTCTCAATTGCTCCTGGGCGTGTTAGATCGGGAGGTGATGCCATCTTTCCAACGGCGACATCATACTCTGAACATACTTCCGGCATCTTTGGATCAGCGAATCCACAGATATCATTCACCATATCAAAGCCTCGAGAAAGAGCTGTATCTGCAACTTCATGATATCGGGTTTCGATTGAGAACACGGCATCTCCAGAAACGCTTTCTATTGCCTCAATAGCCGTTTCAAGCCGAGTGAGTTCCTGCTCAGCAGAAAGGACGTCAAATCGTTTATTTGCAGACTCAAGACCGATATCAACAATATCAGCACCCTCATCAATCAATTCGCTATCAACGTAGGTGGCTGCTGCATCTGGTTCATCAAAGACACTTGGGTCATATGGCGACTCCTTAGATATATTGAGAACGCCCATAATTCGTGGAGGAGACTCATCACCAATCGACAATCCAGCCGCGTCGACTGATCGCATACCTATATCTCGAATGGTAGCCACATATCAGTTGTTATGATATCTGCAACAGATGAGACACTATGCAACAGATACTATCTCCAGTCGTTATCGATCGTGGAGTGTAGGCATATCAAAGTTCCATTGAATGGCATAGGTATACCCACACCCATACCTATATCTGTCTTCCTCTGCGGTCGAAGTGATAGACCGATTTGAGATTTCACTACATGTCTCATAGTGATTAGTTCGAATAACTTCACTGACGGTGTCGAATGACGCGGGTTCAGCGGCTCCTATCACCGACACGGATAATCACGGCGGTAAAGACTTGCACTAATCACTATCAGGTGGTGTTCACTCGCAAGCTCAATTGGGTACCGTTGGGTGTGCTTGAGTATTCACTCTTAAGACGTGATATACTCTCAGCCATCTCTTACAAGAACCACACAGTCTGGAATCTCCGTACGTGTGTGAGGGACACACTGATAGAGAGATAAGAACCTCCGATCTCATCAGGTGAGGACCTGAAGATTCATATCTAATATATGTTGGATTTGTCCCGGGGCAATTGACGCTGTTTTTATCTGTGGATGCGTTATATTTGTTTGATGGCTAAGGTCAGTATCGGACTCCAAGGGTGGCGTTTTGAGGAGTCGGAGATATTCACCGAGGAAGGTGAATTCCGACCACTTGCTGAGATTCCCGATGACACGCGACAACGACTTGTTCGGTTGACCTATCTCCATGGTGAACCATGCATGGCATGTCATTGCATCTACGGCGATGAACAAAAGCGTCGATGTAACGAAGCGACAATTGTCTACGGCGAACCTATGGCGGAGGTGCTATTATGTGCAGAGCATGAGGCTGATTTCCTTTATTGGTTCCGTGAGGGTGACGGTGCAGACATCGCTGGAACAGATGGAGTTCAGACGGAATTTGTTAATTGGTTTACGCATGGAAATCGATCTCCAGATAATTATGATGGGATTGAGCATGTTGTCACAGACCCAGACTCGCTTCCATCACCACCAGATGCTGATGAACTAACTCGGAGATTAAATCAAGAGTACGACGGAAAGCGAAAACGGATTGATCTTCGGACGGGTGAAATCTCATGGGTGAATGGAAGTGGCGATACAACTAATGAGGAGTCCAGTCTTGATATTAACCGTGAATATCCGACAACGTAGACCGTATTAATGCCAGAAGCTGCACACAATTTTGTTGTTGTCGTCGTCGAGCCAGAGACGCCAGGAAACATCGGAACGATTGCTCGGGCGATGAAGAATTTCGGACTGACGGAGTTATTACTTGTTGACCCACCACCAATCCCGGCTGGAAGTGAAGCATATGGGTTTGCAGGGCATGCTCGTGAAGATGTTTTACCAAACGCAAAAACAGTCTCATTTGATGCTGTCGTCAATAAATATCATACAATTGGGACAACGGCAATCACCGCAGAAGATAGTCGCCATCATGTCCGATTTCCGTATAAAACCCCAGCTGAGATATCTGATGATCTCAAAACTGTCGAAACAGAGACTGCATTAGTGTTTGGACGAGAAGGCACTGGGCTCACGAACGACGAGTTGACCAGCTTAGATGAGGTGTGTTCAATCCCAGCAAATGAATCATATCCTGTATTGAATCTTGGGCAGGCAGCAACTGTACTATTATATGAACTGCGATCACTGACACTCACAGACACACAGCTTCCTGATGTTGAGCGTGAGCGTGCTGATGAGTCTGATATTGATCGCTTTTATGAATTCTTTACGGATTTTCTTCACTCTGTTGAGGGGCGTGAACATAAACGAGAAAAGACAGCTCTAATGCTCCGTCGACTGATCGCCAGAGCACACCCAACTAATCGAGAGATCTCGACCTTACTTGGGCTGTTTCGGCGAGCAAATATCCTCCTGGGAGAGCAATCATATGGTGAGTCCAATCAGACGGATGAAATGGACGATACTACTGCTGTTGAATCAATTCCAGAGGAGAGTATCAATGCGATTATTGAATCAACATCATCAGGGTATGAGGAGACTGAGGCACAAACCAGTAGTGATGGTTCACTGTGTGACCAATCAGATTCAGCAGATCTCATGAATGCGGATGAAGACACAGAAATGACTGCAGGTGCAGATGTAGGCACAGATACAGATGTAGAGACTAATACAAATAATGATAATACCTGATCTGAGTCATAAATCCACCCATTATATCGCTGGCTGACCCCAAATTAAGCCAATGAGTATCTTAGATTCGTTTTTGAATTGTCTCACGGAGGATATCACTCACAACCTCACCGTCGGCTTTCCCTCTAAGTGCACCCATTGCCTCGCCCATAAGTGCTGAGAATGCAGCCATCCCTTCTTCATCAACCTGCTCAGCATTTCGTTCAACAACGTCTATGACGGCTGAACGGACCTCTGATTCAGAGACGCCAGAAAGTCCGGCTGCTTCGACGGCGTCCGCTGCCGACCGGGTTGGATCCTCTGTGAGTTTTGTAATCACCGGTCCAACGCCCTCTTTTGCAAGTTCATCAGCTGAAACAAGTTGCATCACGGAGAGAAGATGGTCATCAGTTAGGGTCTCAACTGCAACCCCATCTCGACGAAGTTCAGTAAGTGTGGCTGTCAATAAACTAGCAGCGAAGGTCGGGTCAATACCCATATCAACGGCAGTCTCAAATAGTGGCATTCGACGTCCATATGCAATCTGCTCTGCGAGCCCTGGGTCAAGATTTAGTTTAGACTGATAGCGTTCAACGCGCTCGGTTAGAAGCTCTGGAGTCTCGATATCACCGATATCGAATGTTACTGGCGGCACATCAGTTTCTGGATACATACGTGCCGCTCCTGGTAGTGGTCGGAGGTATCGCGTGGTTCCATCATCATTTGCATCGCGTGTTTCTTCAGGAACACCAGATATGGCGTCTGCCGCCCGCTCAGCGACTGCCGCTGCTGCTTGTTCAGCCGTTTCAGGGTCTGCAGCAACTAATGCGACAGCATCATTCTCGCCGGCATCAACTGCATTATAAAGTGAATTAACTTCAGATTCGCTAATACCATATGCAGGAAGCTCATCCGTATGGAATATCCCACCAGCACCATAGCGACCAGCATGATCTGAGAGTTCTGTTCCGAGTCGCCGATCTGGTTGAAGCTCTCGTCCGACAAGTCTGTCAAATCCATATAGTGGTACCGCAGCAACCATTCCATCATCAGCAAGTGTGCTTGCAATTACGCCCGAATCAGTATCTGTAAACACTGTCGAAACATCCTGTATTTCACCAACATCTGCGTCACGACGGAGTAGTTCCGTTTGAATATCGACGAGTTCGACCTGTCGAGCGACTTCTTGACGGACAATCTCATCAATCTGATCAAGCGCTTGTACACCTTTAATTTCAACACGAGCTCCCTCAGCAATCGAGACATTCACATCTTGTCGAATCGTCCCAAGCCCACGCTTGACAGACCCCGTCGATCGGAGTAACATACCAATCTGCTCGGCAGCATCTTGTGCCTGTTCAGGGGTTGCAATATCGGGGCGTGTACCAATCTCAACGAGCGGAATACCAAGTCGGTCTAATGAGAAGGTCACAGCGCCATCGCGCTCTTCGATACGCTGAGCGGATTCTTCTTCGAGTAGGAGATCTTCAATCCCAACCGCCCCAGCATCGGTTTGGATTGTACCATCCTGTGCAATAAGCGTTGAGCGCTGAAATCCAGACGTATTTGACCCATCAATTACGAGTTTCCGCATGACATGTGCCTGATCAACCGGTTCCATCTCAAGGAGATCAGCAATCTGAAGCGCAACATTTTGAGCCTCTGTATCGAGTCGATGGGGTGGTTCTTCGTCTGCTTCGACAAGACATGTTGAATCGTATCCAAGATACTCAAACTCGCGCTTAACTTGACTTTCCTCAAGTGCCGCCTTATCAAGTTCACCAAGTTCGCTTGTTGTTGGATGGAGATATCGAGTGAACGAATAGGTCGCTGCCTCAGGGTCACGACTCTGCGTTGGACACTCACAAAACAGCTTTGTCTCAGTATTGAGCTGTTGATGAATCTCTAATCCGGCAACTAGACCAAGATCAGCGTAATCATACTCAGTATCATCATCTGTCGTGGTTTTTTCAGAGTCCACATCACTGTTAGCTGAGGTGGCAGTCATTATGTCTCTATCCACGCTGGTGGAATAAAAAAGGTTCAATGGAGGAATACATTCAATAGAGAAGCACACCGAGCTATCTCACGACGTAGTGTTTTTTAAAAGAGTTATCGTTTGACATCCTCTCCGCCCTGAAGGGCAAAGATTCCCACGGCACCGCGCCGCTGGATTGGGATGTTCAAGATTTGTAGCCGTCTCGATGACGGCTCCTGGCTGTGCCAACCAGCCGTTACTCCTATTCCGGCATTGGAT
>P_A23_Liq_2_FmtDRAFT_1000224_pt1 | contig 12801 bp, 15 predicted proteins | sample PonA232FremontCA_FD_10599 | JGI IMG/M metagenome (IMG submission 10599) | reverse complement strand
GGCAGCGGAGCCCTCGCCGCTGTCGTCGTCCGCAGTTCGGTCGACCTCGGCGACGGTCGCCGCAATTCGCTCGGCGACCGACTCGGAATCCAGTCCGCGGTCGACGCCGAGGTGGAGGACGGGGTCCACGACCTCGTAGGGCGCCCCGAGGTCGTCGGCGTCCCGCTGGCCCGGGAGGAACCCGGCCGTCGGTGGCTTCTCGACGACGAACTCCGGCACGTCGAGTTCGGCCGCGAGGGCACGGACGCCAGACTTGTACAGGTGTCCCAGCGGGAACACGTCGGCCGCGCCGTCACCGTGTTTCGTCAGGTAGCCTAAGAGCAGTTCGCTCCGGTTGGCGGTGCCGCAGACGAGGCGGTTCGTCGCGTTGGCGGCGAGGTAGGCGACGGTCATCCGGAGCCGAGCGACCGCGTTCCCCGATCGGACCGGTTCGTCGTGGAGGTCGAAGCGATCGGGGACGACCGCGCCGAACTGCGCGAACAGCGGCTGGAGGTGAACCGTGTCGTGTTCGATACCCAGCGCCGCCGCGAGCGCCTCGGCGTCCCGTGCGTGGGGCGCGCCGACCTTGTTACACGGGAGTATCAGCCCGTACACGCGCTCGGGACCGAGCGCCTCCACGGCGAGCGCGGCGGTCACCGTCGAGTCGAGCCCGCCGCTCATGTTCACCACGACGCCGTCGGCGGCCGCGGCGTCGACCCGCTCGGCGAGGAACGACCGGACGCGGTCGCGTTCGACCGCGGGGTCCCGGTCCGGGAGCAGCGCGCGAGGCAGCGACTCGGAGCTCGGATCGGACCGAGTCACTTGTCGGGCACCCGCCTCCGCCGACCGACCGGCCGAGACGGCCCCGTCGGACTCGAACGCCGACTCGCGGTCAGCCATCGACGCCCTCCGCTCGGTCCCTCGTCCGCGTTCTCTGCCGATTTACACCGCCGGTGAGCCGTCGCGGAGTGACGGGGTGTCCCTGCGAGCGGTGACAAACGTCGCGTTGATTCGTCATCAGTTGCCCGCCGCTTCCGGCTTCGGCGGTAAATACTTGCGGTGTAGATAGTATAAGGAATTAGTACAAAGTTACTCTGAACGGCGCACAATCGACCATAATTACAAAAATAAAGAACTTCAACTGGGACGAGAATTAAAAATATTCGAGAATAGTATCTAGCGAGAGGTTGTTTTTCCGTTACCGCATATCTGAGGTAGTAATCGCAGTACTTTCCAGAAATAACACGGTTTAGTTGGTCTCGTAAGCATATAATGACGTTATATACCAACATTTATCAGGAAGTTGCGCATCGAATTGTGTATGTCAGAAATCGAGTTGAGTTCAAGTCAAAGCCGGGTGCTCACTGCGCTCGTGAACCTCGCGGAAGGAGGGGACGACCCAGTACAGGGGCGAGAGATCGCTGACGCGATCGACCGCAACCCGGGGACGGTCCGGAACCGGATGGGTAGCCTCCGGACCCTCGGACTCGTCGAGGGCGTCGCCGGGCCGGACGGCGGATACATCCCGACCGACGGGGCGTACGACGCCCTCGACATCGAGCGGCTAGACGACGCCGCGACGACCCCGGTGGAGCGCGAGGGCATCCCCGTCGAGGACGTCACCGTCGCTGAGATAGACCTGTCGAGCGTCGCCAATCCGGAACTGTGTCGCGCCGAACTCGTGATCCGCGGTCCCGTCGGCCCGTTCGACGCGGGAGACCACGTGACCGTCGGGCCGACGCCCGCCACCGGGCTGCGGCTCTCTGGCGTGGTCGACGCGACGAACGTCGACGGCAACACCCTGCTGGTCCGCGTCGACGGCATGGAGACGCCGGCGGGCGGATCGGCGGCCTGACGGCCGCGGCCTCGGCGGTCCGGATCGTCCCTCCACGGCCGCCGAGCTCACTCTTCTTCGGCGGCCGAGAACAGCCTGTCGCGGACCGCGCCGGTGGCGGCGGCGGCGTGACGCGCGTCGCGGTGTCGCTCGCCGAATGCGACCCGCGCGCTCCGGGCGGCCTCGCGGTCGACCTCGAACGTCACGTCGGGGTAGCGCACGTCCCACAGCACGAGCGGTTCGGGCGGCGCGGGGCCGACCCCCCGCTCGCCGGGGATCGGGTCGGCGGCGAGCAGCCGTTCGATCCATGCGGGGTCGGCCGTTCCGCGACCCACGGCCCGGACCGCGGCGACGACCCGCCTGACGAGCGCCCGCGGGAACCCGTCCGTCGAGAGTTCGACGACGAGCGCGTCGCCCGCGCGGGTCGCCCGCGCGTCGAGGTCGCGGACCGTGCCAGTCTCGTCTGTCGTCAGGTTGTGGAAGTCGTGTTCGCCGTCGAACCGCGCGAGCGCGTCCCGGAGTCGGTCGTCGTCGACCGCGTGTTCGGGATCCGATCGCGCGGCGTCGGTCGAACCGCCCCCGTCGACCGCGGGGGCGTAGAGGTGGTACCGGTAGGTCCGGCGGACCGCGTCGTGCGTCGCGTGGAACTCCTCTCCGACGTCGGCGGCGGCCCACACGCGGACGGATCCCGGTAAGTGCCCGTTGAACGCGCGGGGGGTGAGCCACGTCGGCGCCTCGAAGGCGACGGTCTGGGCCACCGCCGAGACGCCGGCGTCGGTCCGCCCGGCCGCGGCGTAGCCGGGGGGCGTGGCGTGGGTCGCCCCGTCGCCGCGCTGGACGACGCCGTGGTCCGCGAGCGCTTCGAGGAGCGCGTCCGCCACCGTCTCGGCGTGCGGCTGTCGCTGGAAGCCGGCGTACTCTCGCCCGTCGTACGCGACCCGGAAGGCGCGCGTGACGGTCTCGAGACCGTTCGACGCGTCCGTCATGGGCGTTCGCTCGGCGCGGCCGTCACTGCCCGTCCGACGCTCCGCGTCCGCCCGTCGCGTCGCCGTCGTCGGCCGGCTCTCGATCCGCCTGATCCGCCGGCTCCCGATCCCCTTCGTCCGTCGGCTCGGTCATCGGAACGGTCACCACCGGTACCGACGCGACGCGGACGACCTTCTCGGTGACGCTCCCGAGGAGCAGCCGTCGGATCCCCTGTCGAGTGTGGCTCGGCATGACGACGAGGTCGGCGCCGTCCTCGATCGCGTTCTCGATGACGTCCAGCGGCTCGCCGCGGACGACGTCGCCGACCGTCTCGACGCCGGCTTCCTCCAGCTCCGCGGTCACCGCTTCCACCCGCTCCTCGGCCGCGTCGACGAGGCGGTCGGAGAACGCGCCCGTCCGCGGCCCGGCGAGCGTGTCGACCGCGGTGTCGGCGGCCGAGACGACGTGGACGGTCGCGCCGTATCGCTCGGCGAGGCTGGCCGCGTGCGGGATCGCGTCGTTCGCCTCGCCGCCGGGTGCGACGGGGAGGAGGATCTGGTCGTACATGCGCGGTACTGCTCGCGCCCGCCGGAAAACGATACCGGCCGTCGGTGGTCCGGGGCGGGGGCGTCACAGCCCGAGCGCGTCCAGCAGGTCGAACCCGACGCCGGCGTAGCCGACGAGCTTGAAACCGAGGTAGATGCCGACGATCGCCATCACGCCCGGCAGCTCCGGGGGCGCGGGGATCGGAACGCGGAGGAATGCGAACAGCGCGCCGACCGTCACCCCGACGACGAGCGCGGCGACGGTCAGGACCGCGGTCGAACTCATGTCGACGCGTCCGCGGCGTTCGCTTATAACTGCGGTGTTCGCGGCCGGGGACGACCCGCGCGGATGGGCAGGGTTTTCCGACGGGCGCCCTTCCTTGTGGACATGGCACGAGAGGTTTCCGATCCCGACAACCCGCAGGTGACGCTTCAGACCAACCACGGCGACATCGTCGTCGAGCTCTTCGCCGATCGCGCGCCGAAGACGGTCGAGAACTTCCTCGGGCTGGCGCGTCACGACCCCGCGGCCGACGCGGAGCCCGCGCCCGAGACGAACACGTGGGAGGACCCCAAGAGCGGCGAGGTCCGCGGCGACTCGCTGTACGAGGGCATCGTCTTCCACCGCGTCATCGACGACTTCATGATCCAAGGCGGCGACCCGATGGAGAACGGCCGCGGCGGTCCCGGCTACGAGTTCGACGACGAGTTCCACGACGACCTCACCCACGACGGACCCGGGATCCTGTCGATGGCGAACTCCGGCCCGAACACGAACGGCTCGCAGTTCTTCATCACGCTCGACGCGACCCCGCACCTCGACGGCAAGCACGCCGTCTTCGGGCATGTCATCGACGGGATGGACGTCGTCGAGGAGATCGGCGGCGTGCCGACCGGGCGCAACGACGACCCCCGCGAGGCCGTCGAGATCGAGCGCGTCGACGTCGACGAGTAACGGTTTCGCCTCCGCACCGACTGCGTGCGTCACCGTCGCACGCTGCGGGGAGTTGAGAAGAGTTAAATTGTCCCCGACGTAAGCATCGTTCACGCTCGGTTGGTGTAGTCCGGCCAATCATGTTGGCCTTTCGGCGGACGCGGCGCCTCGGCGCCGGTTCGGAAGTCAGCCGACGACCAGGGTTCAAATCCCTGACCGAGCATCCATCATCACCGCGAGCGGCGCGTCTCCTTCTCTGAGCGGCGCGTCGCTACCTCCCCGGCCGCCCGAATGGGAAGAATCACTTTCCTCGGCGACGACGCGTATCCATGAGCGATACACCCGAGAACGGCGGCGACGGNGACGACGCCGGTAGCGACCCTGACGCCGGCGCCCCCGANGAGCACCGGTTCGAGACCCTCGCGATCCACGCCGGACAGGAGCCCGACCCGGAAACGGGGGCGTTGATGACCCCGATCCACGCGAACTCCACCTACGAGCAGGACAGGCCGGGCGACCACCGCGGCTACGAGTACAGCCGGACCGGGAACCCGACGCGGAGCGACCTGGAGGCGAACCTCGCCTCGCTGGAGTCGGGCAGCCACGCGCGCTGTTTCTCCTCCGGCATGGGGGCGATCAACACCGTCCTCAACCTGCTTTCGGCTGGCGACCACGTCGTCGCCGGCGACGACGTGTACGGGGGGACCCACCGCATCCTCACGCAGGTGTACGACGAGTACGACATCGACACCACGTTCGTCGACACGACCGANCACGANGCGGTCCGGGCGGCGATGCGCGAGGAGACCGAGCTGGTTTGGGTCGAGACGCCGACGAACCCCCTGATGAACGTCAACGACATCGGCGCGCTCGCCGACATCGCCCACGAGGGCGACGCGCTCTGCGCGGTCGACAACACGTTCGCGACGCCGTACCTCCAGCGCCCGCTCGAACACGGCGCCGACATCGTCTCCCAGTCGCTGACGAAGTACCTCGGCGGGCACTCGGACACCATCGGCGGCGCCCTGATCGTCGACGACGAGGAACTGGACGAGCGGCTCGGCTTCTACCAGAACTCCGTCGGCGCGACGCCCGGCCCGTTCGACGCGTTCCTCGTCCTCCGCGGGACGAAGACGCTCCCCGTCCGGATGGACCGACACTGCGAGAACGCGATGGCGCTCGCGGAGTGGCTGGAGAGACACGACGCGGTCGAGCGCGTCTACTACCCCGGGTTGGAGTCGCACCCCGACCACGAGCTGGCGGCCGCGCAGATGGACGACTTCGGCGGCATGCTGTCGTTCGAGCTGGACGGCACCCTCGAAGAGGCGTCGACGGCCGTAAGCGAGACGGAGGTGTTCACCCTCGCGGAGTCGCTCGGCGGCGTCGAGAGCCTGATCGAGCAGCCCGCCGCGATGACCCACGCTGCCATCCCGCGTGAGGAGCGGATCGCGGCCGGGCTCACCGACGGCCTCATCCGGGTGTCGGTGGGGATCGAACACGTCGACGACATGAAGGCGGACCTCCGGGCGGCGTTCGACGCGGCGCTGTCGTAGCCCGCCCCGACGGGGTTCGGCGCTCCGCCGGTCACCGAGCGACTGACACCATTTTTATCGGTCCCGGCGAGACAGCCCCCATGAGCGATCCAGACGTCTTGGTGCTTCGACAGACGATCCACGGGCTGGGCCCCGACGAACTGGCGTCGGCGATCCGCGAGCGGCTCCCCGACGCGACGGTCGCGCGAGCGCGAACGCCCGCGGAGGAACTGGAGCTGATCCGGACGGCGCGGGGCGCCGTCGGGCTCCGCCGTCGGGCTCAACGTCGACGAGGAGCTGCTCGCCGCCGCGGAGGAGCTGGAGCTGTTCGCCTGCGTGTTCGCGGGGACGGGCCACCTGCCGCGCGACCTGCTCGCGGACCACGGAATCGCCGTGACGAACGCTTCGGGCGTCCACGGGCCGAACATCGCCGAACACGTCGTCGGCTCGATGATCGCGCACGCGCGACAGTTCCACCGGGCGTACCGGCAGCAGACCCGCCGGGAGTGGCGCACCTACGAGACGACGGAGTTGTACGACTCGACCGTCTCCGTGGTCGGGCTCGGCGCCATTGGACGGGCCGTCGTCGACCGCTTAGAGGCGTTCGACGTCGACACCGTCGGCGTCCGCTACTCTCCGGAGAAGGGCGGGCCGACCGACGAGGTGTACGGATTCGACGAGTTTCACGAGGCCGTCACCGGGGCGGAGTACGTCGTCTTGGCCTGTCCACTCACGGAGACGACGCGGGGGCTGGTCGACGCCGACGCGCTCAGGACGATGCGGGCCGACGCCGTCCTCGTCAACATCGCTCGGGGGCCAATCGTCGACACGGACGCCTTGGTAACGGAGCTCCGGAACAACCGTATCCGCGGCGCGGCGCTGGATGTCACCGACCCGGAGCCGCTGCCGGAGGACCACCCGCTGTGGGGGCTGTCGAACGCGACGATCACGCCGCACAACGCCGGCCACACCCCCGAGTACTACGAACGCGTCGCGGATATCCTCGCCGACAACGTCGCGCGGTTGAACGCCGGCGACGAACTCCGTAACCGCGTGGTCTGAGACGACACCGAGAAAACACGCCGGTCGTATCCATACTGAAGTGTAGGTATATATAGTAAAATTACTTCTCTATTTATCGGCCCTAGGCATTCTCCACTGCCGTTTTGCGGGCTATTTGACGACAGACGTCTCGCTCGGTGTTCGGCAGTATATATTTTGATCAAAATTAAGGTGTTCCGCTCCGGAGGGTCGGGTATGGAAACGCGGAAGGTCCAAGTCACCGGCGGCTCGACGTACACCGTCTCGATTCCGAAGACGTGGGCGACTGAGAACGACGTCGAGGCCGGGACGGAGATCGAGTTCCACCCCGACGGCGACTCCCTGTTTCTCACCCCGCGGTCGGAGGACGAGCGGATGCGGGGGACGCTCGACATCGCGGACCTGTCCGGGCAGGCACTCCAGCGGGCGGTGACGACGATGTACGTCAGCGGCTTCGACGTCATCGAACTGGAGGCGGCCGAGATCACCACCGAGCAGCGCTCGACGATCCGCGACGCGGTCCAGAGTCTCGTCGGCCTAGAGGTGTTAGAGGAGACGCGGGACCGCGTCGTCGTCCAGGACCTCCTCGACTCCTCCGAGCTTTCGATCCACAACGCGGTCACGCGGATGCGGCTGATCTCGCTGTCGATGCTCGAAGACGCGATCACCGCGCTCGCCGACCGCGACCACGACCTCGCGCGCGACGTGATCGGCCGCGACGACGACCTCGACCGGCTGTGGCTCGTGGTCTCGCGGATCTTCCGCGCGACGCTGCGAACGCCGAAGGCGGCCGAGGAGCTCGGGCTCCCCCGCGAGGAGTGTTTCGACTACCACTCCAGCGCTCGCCAGTTAGAGCGGATCGGCGACCACGCGACGAAGATCGCGCACCTGACCCTGAACATCGAGGACCCGCTTCCCGACGACGTCGTGGAGGCGGTGAACGACCTCCACGGCGACGCGGTCGACGTGATCGACACCGCGATGGACGCGCTGTTCGACGACGACACCGAGGCGGCTACCCGACGAGCGAACGAGGCGAGAACCGGCGTCAGAGCGATCGACGAGCGCGTCAGGTCCATCGACGAGGTCCTCCGCGACCTCGACCCCACCCGCGCGCAACTGCTCGGGCTCGTCGTCGACTCGGTCCTCCGGTCGGCCGACTACGGCGGGAACATCGCCGAGACGGCCCTCCAGAAGGCCGCGCCGACGCCGTGAGGGAAGCGGAGGGGATCGCTCACCGACTCCCCGGACCCCGGCGGCTCGCGGTCGCCGGCGGTGCGATCGTCCTCTTCGTCGCGATCGTCGTCGGCGGCGCCGCCGCGTACTTCGCTGCCGGTATGGGACCGGACGCGGACGCGGTTGCGGCGGTCGAGGCGGACCCGGACATAACCGTCGACCGGACGGCGGTCGGGACCGCGGTCCGCGACGGACCGGTGACGGCGTCGACCGTCGGACTCGTTTACTACCCCGGCGCGCGGGTGGCTCACGAGAGCTACGTCCCCACCGCCGCCGAGATCGTCGCCGCGTCCGACCGGGTCGCGCTCGTCGTCGTGGTGGACGCTCCCCTCAACCTCGCCGTCCTCGCGCCGGACCGTGCCGATCGCGTGCGCGAGCGTCACCCGGAGGTCGGCGTCTGGGCCGTCGGCGGCCACTCGCTCGGCGGTGCCATGGCCTGCCGGCACGCCGCCGAGAACGCCGCGGCCTACGAGGCGCTCGTCCTCCACGCCGCGTACTGCGACCGCGACGTCTCCGACAGCGGCCTTGACGTGCTCTCGGTGCTCGGCGGCGCGGACGGCGTGATCGACGCCGAACGGGAGCGCGCGTCGCGGGCGAACCTCCCGGCGGACGCGCGGATCGTGAAACTCGACGGCGTCAACCACGCCGGGTTCGGGGCCTACGGCCCGCAGCGCGGCGACGGTCCCGCGTCGCTGTCGCCCGACGCCAGCCGGGAGGCGGTCGGGAACGCGACCGGGACGTGGCTCTCGGAAGGGGGCGCGGCGACCCGCAGTGTCGAGCCGCGACTAGTTCCGGACCGCGGCGCGTGGTCGGTCGCCGACCGTGGCCCGCGGTCGCCCGGTTCCGCCGTGCTCGTCGTTGCCGGGTGAGCGGGTTTTTTGAGCGCGCTCCCCCGAGGGGATCCCATGCCAGAGATCGAACTCGGCGTGCCGAGGGGCGTCATCGAGTCGCTTCCGGAGGAGGAGGGGACCGCCGAGCAGGACATGCGGCGCGCCATCGCGGGGATCCAGTCGCGACTGAACGAGGCGCTCGACGAGGCCGACCCCGACGAGGCAGCCGAGGTCGTCGCCGACGCGGTCGAGCGCATGGAGTCGCAGGCGAGCACCTACCACGAGTTCGTCCCGGAACTCCGCGCGTGGGGGCAGTCGCCGATCTACGCGATCGCGTGGCGGAACCTCTACCTCGAGCTCATCGGCCAGCTGTACGACCACGAGTGGCTTGCCGACGACCTCGACCGGGAGCGGAACTTCCGGCTGGTCGAGGACGGGATTCGCCTCTCCGACCTGTGACCAAGCGACCGTCGCCTTCCGTGGCCGACCGCTTTTAACCCGCCGCGACCCGACGTACGGGTATGGAACTGGAACTGCGGTTCTTCGCGACGTTTCGCGAGGCCGCCGGCGGGAAGACGGTGAACGCGGAGTTCGCCGACGCCGCGACCGTCGGCGACGTGCTGCGCGAACTGGAGTCGGAGTACGAGGGGATGGAGGGCCGACTGATCGCCGACGGGGACCTCGCCCCGCAGATCAACGTCCTGAAGAACGGCCGCGAGGTGCTCCACCTCGACGGGCTCGACACACCGATGGCGGACGGGGACCGGCTCTCCGTGTTCCCGCCCGTCGCGGGGGGCGCATGAGCGACGACGGCTCGGCGACCGCCGAGGACGTGGTCGACGACGCGGACGCTTCCGGCCTCCCGCCGGCCGAGGAGGGGTGGGAGCGCGAGACGGTCGCGTACCGCGGTATCTCTCGGCGGCTCGCCGCCCATTACCTCAGGAACTTGGGCGGGGAACTCGTCGGGACCGACGAGCCCGCGGAGGCGACCAGCGTGGCGGGCGACGGCTGGCGGGCGGCCCTCAGCGCCGAGAAGGTGACCGCCGCGGCCGCGATCGAGATCACGGAGGTGACCGCCGAGTTCGCGGGCGACCCGGACGCCCTCGGTGACCTCCTCCCGAAATACCGGCAGAAGGCCATGCGCGCCGGCGGGTGATGTCCGACGACGACAGCGAGTCCGGCGACCACGGAGAGGACGCCGACGGCCGCAAAGGGAACGCCGACGGCGAGGTCGACGGTCGTGGAGCGGACGCCGACCGGGACCCGGGGACGTACCCCATCGAGGGGACGGCGCTGGTGAAGACGACCGCGCTTGCGAGCGTGCCCGCTGCGCGCGTGCCGACGCTCCTCGCGCGCGTCCAATCCGACCTCTGCCCCAGAATCGACGCGTATCGCCGGAGGTACGAGCAGATCGAGGCCGAGCCGGGGCGCGAGACGTTCCTTGTTGAGCCGGACCACTGGGACGAGGTGGCCGAGCGCGTCGGGCTCTCCGAGCGCGAGCGCGACGCCGTCGTCCGCGCGCACGAGGCCGCGGTCGAACGGCTCGGGGCCGGGAGCGGTCGCCGGGCGGAGTTCGACGCCGCCCTAGAAATCCGGTCGGCCGTTGTCATCGGTCTCGACGAAGATGGGGACGGCGGTCGTGAGGAGGATGCCGGTCGTGAGGCGGACGGTAGTCGTGAGGAGGATACCGGTCGTGAGGCGGACGGTAGTCGCGAGGCGGACAGCGACGATTGATCCGGGCCGTGCCGCCACCGACGCCTTTTCGAACCGCAGCGCAGAGGTGCCTGTATGCGACTCGCTCGACTGCTCACGCCGGACGGTCCCGTGGTTGGCCGATACGACGACGGCACAGTCGTCGCCGACGACGGCCGGTACGAGGTCGGCCGCGACGGCCGACTGCTCCCGCCGTGTGACCCCACCGCGCTGTACTGCGTCGGCCGGAACTACGCCGAGACGCTCGACCAGATGGACTACGAACGGCCCGAGGTGCCGGATTTCTTCATCAAGCCCCCGACGAGCCTGCTCGCGCACGGCGAGGAAATCCGATATCCAGAGTGGACCGACGAGCTGACGTACGCCGGCGAACTTGTCGCCGTGCTCGACGAACGGTGCCGGGATCTCGCCCCCGAGGACGTCCCGGAGGTCGTCCGCGGCTACACGATACTGAACGATGTCGACGCGCTCGACCAGCAGGGCCGGACCGCGCGGAAGGCGTTCGACGGGTCGGCGCCGCTGGGCCCGTGGATCGAGACCGACGTGGACCCGACGGATATCGACATCGAGACTACCGTGGGCGGCGAGGTGCGACAGGACGCGAACACCGAACTGATGCTGTTCGGTCCCCGAGAGGTCGTCTCGTACCTCTCGAAGCGGTTCACGTTCGAGCCCGGCGACTGTGTCGCGTTCGGCAGTCCGGCGAATCCCGGGCTCGTCGAACCCGGCGAGCGGGTCGAAATCACCTACGAGGGGATCGGGACGCTCTCGAACGCGGTGGTCGCGCCGGACGGGGAGTGACGGCGCCGAGTTCGGCCGGGTGAACGCCGGGTGATCTCACCGATCCGCGGGGTCGAAGTCGTCGACGCTCGCGTCGTCGATCAGGCGGTTGGCGGTCGTCAGCGTCGTCTCGTCGCCGGTCCGCACGTAGGTCCCGAGCGCGTCGGCCGCCTTCACGAGCCCGTCCGCGGCCGCGGGCGGCACGTCGCCCCCGAGGGCGTCGGCGCGCGCGACGCGGTCGCGAAGGCGTTCGAACGCGTCGCGAGCGGGACCGATCCGAGAGCCGGGGCTCTCTCCTTCGACGGTAACCGCCGGGGAGTCGCCCTCGGCGTCGGCGGTGCGTTCCGCCCCGTCCGGTCCGGCGCCGGATTCGAGTTCGTCGAGGAAGTCGAGCGCGTCGCTGCGGTACGCCTCGACCGCGCGCACGGCGGCCATCCCTCGGGCCTCGCGGAGCGCGGTCGGTACCTCCCCCGCAGCCGGGCGCTCGCCGTCGACGGCGCCGGCGAGCAGCCCGAGGAGGTACTCGCGATCGGCGTCGGTCGGGTCCCGGAGCCGTTCAAAGCAGTCGACCGCCTCCAGCAGCTCTCGGGCAGCGAGGTAGGTCTCGTCGAGCGGCACGAGACGCCCGCCGTCGATGAACCCGCGCTTCCGGCAGTACTCTCGGAGGTCGGACTGGAGCTCGTCGACGCCAGAGCGCGGGAGCGTCCCGGTCGCGTTCCCGAACCGCTCGCGGTGCGCCGCGAGGTCGAGCGCGACGGGCGCGTCGGTGTGTGCCGTCCGGGCGTCGACGCCGACGCTGCGCAGGTCGCCGCAGCTCGGACACGCGACGGAGCCCGTCTCGTAGTACGACCACCGCGTGCCACAGGACTGGCACTCGCGTTCGCCGCGGACCTTCATGCGTTCGGCTTCGTCGCGTCCGCCCTAAATGACTGCGGGTCGAGCGTGTGGCCACGCGGGATACGGGCGAGCCGTGCGATCTCGCGAGACGGGCGGTCGCGGAACGGGCGGCCGCGGGACGGGCGGCCGCGGAACAGGCACCTCCCTACAGGCGGCTCGGGTACCAGCATATTTCATCCCTTCCGGCGAACGATCGGTATGAGCTGGCACGCCGTCGACGCGGTCGACCGCGCCGTCGACGCGACGCGACGGTTACTCTTTCCGTTCGAGGCGGTCCGATGGGCGAAGCTCGCCGCCCTCGCGGCCGGCATGGCGGGCGGCGGCGCCGCGGCGTCGNACGTCGGTGCCTCGTCACTCGGCGCTTCGACGGCCGGGCTCGTGGGGTGGGCGACATCTACCTCGACGGGCGTCGGGGCGGGACCGGTGGGGATCGGACGCATCGTCGGTCCGGCAGCCGAGCGCGTCGCGGGACTCGACGACGCGCTGCTCGTCGCGGCCGCGGTCGGGGGGCTGG
>P_A23_Liq_2_FmtDRAFT_1000223_pt1 | contig 12812 bp, 11 predicted proteins | sample PonA232FremontCA_FD_10599 | JGI IMG/M metagenome (IMG submission 10599) | reverse complement strand
GTATGCAGCAATTCGTTTGTCTCTGGGTCAACCGCTGCGTACAGCCAATATCGCTCGTCGTTGAGGTGGATAACCGTTTCATCAACCGCAACGTGATCCGGATCTTTCCCGGATGTGGGCTGTAGATCGGCCTTGTGAATCCAGTTATGCACGGTTGATCGAGCGCGTTCGACACCGAATATCTCAAGCACAGAAACAGTATTCGAAAGTGACAGTCCAGACAGATGCAGCTGAATACTGAGCTTCATCAAAAACTCTGGTGTCGCTTCTCGTTCCACAAAGTCTAACTCAATTTGGTCGATACTACCACTGAGGCGTCCGAATTCTTCCATAAGCACTTAGAACCCGTGACGCCTCACTTTTCAGTCCTTATCTGAACACCGCCCTGTTAGGCCCCCGTCTGCGGTCAGTAGAGCCTGCGATACAGAAGGAACTGAACATTAAGCGTGGCGAGGTTGATGGACCAATCGATTGGCCACAAACTGTAAAACACAGACGTCAATCCGGTGATGAGGTCGGATCTACGTACGCCGTCCGATCACAGAAACGGACAGTGCAGACAACTCCAAATCGAGTACTCGTAAGATTATTGCAGGTCATTAATACCCTAGTTGAACAGCTTGATCAGCAGTTTGATTTGGATTCTAATGAGTACAGTAGCTTCACACCGTGGAGGCCAGAAGGTTCAGTCCGGATGATACTGAGGGAAGCCTTTGAACATCCAAATTTGAAAGAGGTATTCCGATCCTCGGTAACAGTCACAAAGAGAGATATCAATGATGTCATGGTTGATCGCCGACCATTGTATCGTGAGGCCGCGACATTGCTACGGGCTATTCGGGACATACGGAATGGCAATATCACCGATGAACAGGCCCAGGATCTATTTCGGATGGAGATATTTGCACCCTCCCCAGAGGACGGCACCGCGGACTTATTCGAATTGTACTGGATCTTCCAGCTGTTAGAGCAATTTGATCGACCACAGTTTAATCAGATCACGAATAGTCGGGGGCAACTTATCGCACAGTGGAAGTCTGACACATCAGAGTATCTCCTGTTCAATGACTGGAAAGGTGATCATCGGTGGGATAACGAACGGGAATATCAGAATTATCTTGAGATCACGTTTGATGTTCCTGATAGCCACCTCGATGAATGGATCAAAAACGATAGCAATCAGTTCATACGGCGTCACTTAGCCACTACCCACACAAAATATGAGATTTACGATAGTGTATTTGATTATTCTCCACAACGAAAGACCCCTGACATAGTTTTGCTCAAAATTGATCCACAAACTAATCCGGCAACACTGGAACAACTGTTCATCGGTGAGGTGAAACATAGTACCTCCCAAACCACTGTGCTCAATGGCGTTCAACAGCTATTGGAGTATGGGGCGCATGCAAAGCTTGGCCCGCACCTGCAGTTAGAACGAGATGGTGACACGGAGTACATTGCAGCCACTGATAACTTCTTGCATGCGCCAGAATTGGAGATGGGATATTTTATTGGGGACTCAGATAAGATTAAATCAAGAGGCCCTGAATCCCTGCAAATTCGCGGATTTGGTGATTCAGCCACGGATCCATTTGAAAATTGACATCGCAAATCAGTCCCCAGCCATACCAATTAGACCTCCCCTATGACAAACATAACATCTGAAGTCCAAGCAGATATCCGAGGACAGATTCAATCACAGCTGCAAACAGCCGACGACGAACTACTGCCGTGTTTCTATGCGGTCACTGGAAGTCACCAATATGGAACTGATACCACAGACAGCGATATCGATGTCAAGGGATTTCATTGTGCTGATGGCTCGCAGTACATGCTCTTTGATCCCCCGACGTCGCAACGAAAGTTTGAGACATCATTGCAACCTTCAAATACAACGATAGAAGTGACTAGCTATGAACTCCGGAAGTTTGGAGAGATGCTGTTACAATGTGACTTCTCTATTATCGAATTGATTTGTGGTGACATCGAAGTGTATTCGCATGATCCACAGCTGTTGCAAGGGATCGAAGAGATCCTCACTAAAACATTGCCAGCTGAGTTACCGGTTCGGTATCTAGGCATGGCTGAATCTATCTACGAGCGTGAAGTTGTTGATTCAACGCCGACAACAAGTGCCGAATTAAAGCCATATGTGTATGCTTTACGTGGGTGTCTGGCTGCCGAATATGTCCAAACTCACGACAAGGTTGAACCCCGACTGCGTCCGCTCGCTGAGCACATACTTACTGATCAAAGACAGAAACAGGTAGCAAAGTTTGTAACTGCAATACAAGCCGACAGACCCCCAGATCAACCAGTCTTAGACGATATCAAAGAGATAATCGAGGAAAAACTCGAGGTTCTTGAAGCCACTCCATTTGGGGAAACCCAACGGATAGAGTACAAAACCGCCTTGGCTGAGTGGATGTTGGAGGTTCGAACCCAAACCGACACCAGATAAATTACATTCAGACGTACGTATCACGGCACATTACTTGTGGCAAACATTTAATTGAACACCGATCGCGCATTAGACTATAATGACTCAGCTGCGCGGACAAGAGCGTGCCCAGCTTCTTCCGACAAAAGAGGCTTTGACTGCACTCAAATCAGACGTCACGCTCGAATCTGCGATTCTAGAACTGTGTGATAACGCCTTAGACGCCTGGAAACGAACAAATGACCAACGTGGGTCTGCCCGTATAGATATAGATGTTGATACGACTGGTGAACAACCCACGTTAATTATACGAGACGATACTGGCGGCGTTCCTCGTGACGAGGCAGCGATGTTGTTCGGATTGGGACGAACGGCCAAACAAAATAATGGTTCAATTGGCACCTTCGGCGTTGGTGCGAAAAAAAGTCTAGTCAATCTGGGTATTCCGTTCACTATTCGTTCGCGGCATGCGTCCGCCGCTGAAGGGTGGCGATTTAGAATCGATGAGGCATGGTTTGAGGATGATGAAGATTGGTCGGTGCCACTCCATTCTGATTCGGAATTAGCTCCGGGCATAACTGAGATAAAAATTGAAGATCTCAACTATGAATGGTCTGATAAAACGGCCGCTGAACTTCGTAGTCGATTGGGCGAGGCATACAATTACTTCTTGAGTGAAGAAATGCATGCGCTTACCGGGAATTCGTTTGATCTCACAATTGCGGTCGATGGGGAGCCAGTAACGGCTGTCGGCACACCAGGGTGGGCTTACTCACCATTCGATGGGATCTATCCACGTCGATATGAGAATATTACACTGAATTTTGACGAACTGGAACACCCGGTTGTAGCCCACATTACCGTCGGATTGCTGACCAAGAAAGATACCCAGAATGCCGGGACAGACATCTACATTCAAAAGCGGAAGGTGATCTCAAGTGCACGGAATGAAGAAGGTGGCTTCGGTGACGGACGAGAACGATTGGGCAAGTATACAGCCAGACATGATCGGCTCCGAATCATTGTTGAGATAGAGACGAAAGCCAATGGCCAACGTCTCCCATGGGATACCCAAAAGTCCTCGATCGACAAGCATAATCTCATCATGCGGGGTACCGATGAAACACGCGGAATCTACAATTGGCTCCGGCGGACTGCAAAGGCATTCTATTCGCTGGACGCTGATACGGTTCCCAGAGCGTTTCTTGAGACCTATGATGATACGGTATCAGAAGCCGCAAACAGAGGTGAGGTAGCCCGCTATGACTATCATAGCCGCAATCGGATCATCTCCGATCATCGCCCTGATACCGATATCACTGAAATCAAGCAGGTGCTAAACCAGGTACAAGGGCATGCCAAATTAAAAATACGATGTGATGAGTGTATTCCCAACCCAAAGTTGCCGGCCTATCGAACACAGTTAGAACAAGAGAGTGAGAGCAATTTGGAGCAACTCACATCTGTGGCAACGCTTCCACCAGCAGAAGCCACGGAAGAGGCACACGAGATTGCGGGCCAAATTAATGAACTCGCAAGGATCCATTTGGAAAATGGAATCAGATACACCGATGAATTAGAGGAGTGGCAACAGCCTCGGTACAATACCTACTTTGAGGCACATGGTGGTGAGTCGATCACGACACTGTCGACACCACCAGAAGACCTGCCGACAACCGTCGCTGACATTGCGAATCACCGATACGAAAACACAAATAACGGAAGCCACACAGGGCCGATCGCAGAATCATCAGATAGTGTGTCTAAAGAGCAGTCACAATCTGAGTCAGCTGAGCTATTTCTGGTATTTGACGGCGAGGGCGGAGAACGAGGGGCGAAGTTACTCGATCAAAATAGAGCAGAGATTTGTTCAAAGTTAGGCCTGAGCAAGGATGTCGGCGATGATGTATTGTGGGAAGAAATGAGGCACTTCCTCCAAAACGAATTAACCGAATAAAACGGCAACAGGAAGGTTATTACACCCCGCCAAAAGTAGCAAAAGGCATGGCGGAGCCAATGCTGAAATGGGCTGGAGGAAAGCGGTCTATGTTGGATGAGATCCTCCCTAGATTGCCCTCCAAATCTCAGTTTAATCGTTATTTTGAACCCTTTGTTGGTGGAGGAGCTGTGTTTTTCGCATTGGAACCAAATGATGGATATATAAATGATATAAATCCCCGCTTGATCAATTTTTACAAGCAGGTGAAAACAAACCCGGAGCAGATTATCTCTGCAAATAAAAGTTTAGATGATAATTTTGAAGAAACTCTTGACGATAGTAATGACGAATTTTACTATGAAAAACGTGATGAGTTTAATTCCCTACGAGAGGGCCCAGAAAATTGTGAAGACCCGGTCAAGGAAGCCAGTTTGCTGTTGTTTTTGAATCGAACCTGCTACAACGGACTCTATCGCACCAATCAACAAGGAGAATTCAATGTCCCTGTTGGGCGAAAATGGACACAAACACCGGTCATCGAACCGCGGGTGAGAAAATGCCATCGAGTCCTTCAGAATACGACAATCACCCGGAAAGATTTCAATTATGTCGGCGATATCGCTCAAGGGGACGATTTGGTATTCTTTGATCCTCCGTACCCATCGGTTAGAAAAACGGGGAGTTTTGAGAAATACCACCCCGGGGGATTCGGTGTTGACAGACACAAAGAGCTACGCGATCTTGCCATCGAATTGAACGAGAAGGGGGTATATGTGATGATCACGAATGCGAATGACGAAAGTGCTGATATGTCGAAAGATGATCCAGTAGGAGCCCTTTTTTCTGAGGATGCGATGCCTCCTGAGTTTAGGAAAACGTTGGCCAGCGGTGAAAGGTACATCAATAGCGATGCGACAAAGCGGACAGACATAGGCGAAACAGATATCATCGTTACGAACTTCTCTCCGTTCGAATTTGTCAATCAAAAAGACTTTGATGACTTTCGCTGAATCATACTTCGAAGCGCTCGATTCTGTTACAGTAATTTACCTCCTGAGAAGCGTTTTATAGAAAGGAACTCATGGCTGGTTCATTGAGTAAGATTGGAACAATTATACTCCAAACGATGGCTTGGTGATCAAATCTATGGGCTCAAAATCGCCAGAATGCGAGTGTGTGACGTATTCTATGACACGCTGCACCGTGAGAAATTGAACCGGAACAGATTCTCACCTTCATTCCACTGTGACAGTTGAAACGAATGGCATGCCGGTTCCCACCGGGTCAATTTTGTCTCTGTGAGCCCTGATAGACAGCATGGACAAGAAGTTCGTACAGGAGTTGCTCGGGGATCACTCCCGAAACCCACGGAATTATGGCGAGTTGCCGGAACCCGATATTGAAGCGGAGATGACGAACCCACAGTGTGTCGGCCCAACTCACCCTGAGGGAGATCGGGTCAGAATTCATGCAACCCTCAGCGACGACGAAGCCACCGTTGAGACCGTTCGTTTCACCGGTGTCGGATGTACCCTCTCACAGGCTGCTGCCTCATTGATATCTACGGAGATGACCGGTGCCTCCGTGTCGGAGATCACAGAGTGGGATGCGGAATATATCGAGGAGCGTGTTGGGATGGAGTTGACACCCTCTCGGCTGCAGTGTGCTGAGTTGATCCTCACAGCGTTTCGCCAAGCGCTCGACGAGCCCACCGACTCACCCAGTTGATAAACGGTCATAAGGGAACACAGCTAGCCGATACGTACTGGGATCTACTCGAATAGGACGACGCCAGTACCCACCCATTCAAACGACGCCTGACGAATGACCCACAGAATACGGAATTCACGTCGATTCTGTTGAGAGCAACTCCTCGATGATATCGCCGTCTTGGGTTCGGAGCGGCGTGCTGTCAGCGAGGCTCTGCAACTGTCGGCGTGCTTCGGTGCGGTTCTCGATGTTGACGAGATATGCGTAGGCGTTGAGTTTGAGTTTCGGATGTGGGCGTGCTCGCGGCCGGGTTTCGTTGATCTCGTCGACGGTAGCCGCAAACGAGCAATCCTCTTCGGCGGCCAGCGCAGTCGCAATCACGGTCGAACTCCGAGAGATACCGGCTGCACAGTTGACGATGACTGTGCCGTCAGCTCGGATGTGTTCGCGTGTTGTCTCAACGGCAGCCGAAAACTCCGCTTGATCGTTGACGTACCCATCTTTCAGTGGATGATGGTCGGTCGTCGCCCACGTTTCGTTTTTGTTGACGCTCACGACGTACTCGGGATCGAGATCCATCGCTGAGAGATGATTCGATTCGATAGCACCACCGTTGGCGATCCACAGATCACGGTCGCCAATCTTCGCCGCCAACGCCTGTGGGAACTTTTCTGGATCAACATCCCGGGGAACCGTCCGAACACGTCGCGTTGTGTCCGCCGTCGAATCATCGTCGGTGGTCATGGTTGTGTAACCGAGTGTCCCGCCATATTCGCTGCGCTAAGATGAGCGTGGTGGATCCGATCTTATTTCGAGGAGTGCACGCTCTTTGCCGTCGGCTTCAATCATAACGTCAGCCTGTTGGTGCAGCCATTTGGGAAGATCAGCTACATATTCAGCGTGTTCTTGTGGGCGTGCCTGACCATCGCGGAGAGATTGTGGTTCTGAGTAGTGAACCGCTGGGCGCACACCGTCCCACGTGGCTGCGGCAACATCGAAGCCCTCTCTGTAACTCAACCCGCGATCAGTGAAGCTGTGGTGATGGTAATCGAAGACAACAGGGACATCAACACGTTCGCTTACCATGTCTGCAAGCTCGCTAACACTCCACAGCCCGGGTTTGTCATCGTTTTCGACGGTGAGCCGTGCTCGTGCACCCTCTGAGAGTGACTCCACAGCCTCACAAAATCGATCAGCCGTCGCCGCTTTATCACCGTACGTGGCACCAATATGGACATTGATACCGAAGTACGGTGAGCGAGCAACGCCGAGTAAGTCCAGCCAGTCTGCGTGGTACTCGATTGCTGTGAGCGACCGCTCAACTGTGTCCTCAGAGTCGCTTGCCAGTTTACACCAATAGTCTGGATGGAAGGTTAGTCGCATCCCAGCGTCCGCAATGAGATCCCCACATTGCTCAGCAACCGCTTTGATCGCATCATAGTCTGGGAGCTCCTGCAGTTCAAACTGGGAGTTCCACGGGACGAGTGTTGAGGTACACCGATAAAACTGGATATCATGGTCTCGATTCCACTGAAGAATCGTCAGGAGATCGCTGAAATTCTTGAGGGTGAGCTCTGATGCATAGGCGAGGCCGTCTGATTCCCAGGTCGCCTTTCGCATATCGCGGTTACACCGGACTGGATCATCCCGCTGCCGCAACGTCCGGTTCATACAGGGATAGCCAAGCACATGGTACCCTGGTCACGTGTAGGAATAGCCGTTTTGACCGTATGAGTATCTTATCGTCGGCTAGCCAACGGCGAGGGTTTGAGGGCCAACAAAGCCACGAACAGCATTGGAAGATGGAGGTGACCGCCCCACCCATGGAGCTAGCACGTTTGGAAATCATCTTACTGCAACCAGATATCCATCAGCTTTCGTGAGCGGGGGTATCACAAACCTTCAGCGTGAGATGAAGTGCCTTCCGCGCGGCGATCAAATACCCTCAATATTGTCTCCGGATCAGCTACGCAAGGCATGCGGACGACCGAATCATCTACCAGCGTCACCACAATTGTGGCCGTCCCAAGCACGGAATCCAACCGAGTCTGTTCAACCCTCAGATCCGTTTCGTCCCACGGCTCGATCCGCCACAGCGCATGGCCGAACAAACGATCAAAGGCGACAATCGCATCACTATTGATGCGGTACTCAAGGAACCCAAATCGCAGCCACCAATCGATTGACGCCAACAACAGCGGAACGACAATTCCGGCAGCAACGAGAGCCGCAACAATAGGCCAGACTTGACCCATCGCAAAGAGGACTGCCACAAGCCAGATAACAAGGCCGAGTTTGAGTGCCCCGGGATATCGCCACACATTCCGCACACCACCGAATAATCGGCCACGCCAGTCCGGCCGGATAGCTTTCGAGTCCCCGGTGAGAGTTGTATCGACGGGGTCAACGCCCGGTGGTTCGTATGCCCAGCCAAATGTGACGGCCGTCGATTCGTCGAAGGCGGTGAGTTGATCACGGAAGACGCCAGCGAGATCAAAGCCAACCTTTACCATGACGATTCCAAGCAAAACTGGCGTCCCAACCAACGTAGGATCAAGCTCCGAGATCGGTGCGTCGCTTGCAACCGAATCACTTCCGACAGCGGCTGCCATGACGGTGAATAAGCCACCAACGAATAACAGTCCTCCACGGATGAACGGCCCACGGATCGCCGTTTGGGCTGAGTGTTCCTTGTAGTGGCCGTGATACAGATACTCCACAACTGTTTGCCCGGCCTCTTTGAGTACCATCGCAAAGAAAGCCAGGACGATCATCTCATACGTGGCATCACCGAGCCTGTCAGCACCGACGACACCGACCGTGAACATTCCAACGACGAGCCACACAGCTGACAACAGTGGAATAGCAATCAGCACCACTGGGAGCGACGACAAATGAATCGCAACATCTGTCCGTGGGACTGACAGGGATGCCCGTCGATCAGACAGCGCACCGATTATCAGCCCCGCTGATTCAAGCTCTGATCGCTGACCGGCGAGTAGTGCCTGGATGACTGCAAAAAAGAAGATCACCGCGAGTTCCAACCAATAAACCACCACGAGCGCACTGATATTCCAGCCGAACATCCCAACACCAATTAGTGGAATCGCATTCCCAGCAAGCACCCCAACCAACTCCCGTCGGTGCTTGAGAACAGTGACCGGGACGACACTGCTGAACCCCATTAGCCTTCACTCCCGTGGCTATCCAATTAAGAATTAATCTACAGCGGTAACGAGGCGAAAGTCCCACTCTCAACGACGCGAACGGCGAAGTCTTGAGCGAGTAGGGCAGGGTAGTTTACAGTGCCAATGGCATGGCTAACACGCCGAGGACAACCGCCAGAACTACGACCAACAGCACAACCCCTAGTGCAAGGCCCCAGAGGATTTTCGCTCCCTTTCGGCCACCCAGCTCAACGGCGGCAATCCCAAAGATCCCGAGCAGAATGACTGTCCAGATTTCGAGTGTGGTATGCTCGTTTGAATTCCCGTTGCTCGCTTTCATATAGAAATATCCGGGCACGAGTAGACCAACTGGGATCGTAAGCAGCCCAACGATCCCAGCGGCCAGCCACTCCAGCAGCGAGTAGTGATCGGTTAAACTCGATGTCCCTGCGGAACTGTGTTGTGTCGCCATACAGGCACCTGCAACCAAGAGATCAAAAACCCAGGAGTCGCATTTCAAGCGGAGAAACGCCGGTCGTGGTTTTTACACCTGGTTGTCAATATGTGGGTTATGGTGTTTCGCTGCTCCCGCCGTCGTGCCCTCCAACTCCTTGGTTCGGCCGGGCTCATGGCTGCCACCGCCGGGTGTTCAGGGCCGGGGAGTCTGGATGAATTATCACTCGTCGCCGGAGAGCTCTCTGTGGATAGCATCCAAGGACTGCAACACCACGAATACTACCGGGAAAATCCCGTCAAGATACCAGCGACGACACGTGTTGATTTTACTGAAGACACGAAAGCGCAGTATGTCACTGAACTCTTCGAGACTGGTTCGGTGTCCGCTCAACAGTGGCCGCTGGTACACCGGTCACGGTGGGGCACCACAACAGTCCCACGGCCGACCTTTCTCGAACGAAATGGCACCTACTATCAGGTTTCAGTTGCCGATGAGCAACAGCTCAAACGTGAACGGTGGCATTTTGCGGTCGAACGTGTTGAGGAACCCCCGCCAGACGACGCCACAGTCGTGGAAACGCCTGTCGATGGATCTTCTCAGGACAAGCGCATCATTGAGGCCGCTATGTCGGCGGTGTATGCTGGGGCTGATGATTTCTTGGGTGAGCCAGAATTCGAGGATCTCCAAGCTGTTCAGTACCATCAGGAACTTGACGCTGAGGCAAGCGAGTTGATTCCCTCACCGCCCTTTGACTACATCAAACACCAATACAGCGAGGAGTACTATCGCCCAGTGACCGAGCACCGCGTTGTCAGTGTCCCAGTATGGACATACACGATCAGTGAGGTTGGAAGTACCCAAGCGGAGATGATAGATCACGCAAAATCTGAAATCGTCACTCACGACCTAACTGATGGTCTCACAGGGGCCGCACAGAATGTCGTCGAAGATGCCATCAGCGAGGAAGATCCACGCCGCTACGGTGAGAGTGCACCGCCGTCAGATGCATTAGAAGAGGTGCTCACAAGGCTTGATATTGCTGCTGATCTCCAGCCGATCGATGCGTATTCCGAGCGGGTTGATTTCAAGGATGTCGTGGCAACGTATGATGACTCCACGTATTCGTTCGGACTCATCGTGAGTCCGTAATGGGAAAGCTACTATCGACCCGAATCGACTCACTCGGCATTGACAAGCTTTCGCTTCCAGAGGAGTGACCTCAAACACTGCTGTTGCAGCTTCAGAAACACGCATTCATGATTTATGCCACTTACACCCGGAAGATCTGATAGAGCCAGTATCATTCCCCACACTCCATACCTCACGTACGATCCCTTCCGCTGGCTCGTTAGGGTGTCACACACTGCGGTCGCATTGCTACCGCGACCGTAGCACCGTCTCTCACCGTGCATGCGGTGTAATCCTTAGTGCTTTTTGACTGGCCTACATGGCTGTTCAGTAATGGTCGATTGTCGCTACTGCGAGCGAAGTTTCACAGAGGAAGGTACACTCCGCGAACATCTCTATGAAACTCACGATAGAGAGGAACTGAGTCGAATTGACCGGAAGCGTGTTGAGCAATACGTCGACGAACACGGGTTAGATGAGAGCGATATCAACGCAGATACGGACGACAACCAGTCCAGCCAGCATGAGCAACAAACAGTGGATACATCAGACGGTGAGGATCATGCTGATCGCTGGGAACGCAGCGATGTTGAAGCACTCTCGACGGACGACATCGTGGACAAACTCACAAACCACGGGATCGAAACAAATGAGACGGCGTTTCGGAACCGAGCAAAGAATCTCAATTCGGCGACGACACTCTCTGAGCAGTGGGAAGCCGACTATGAAGTTGCGGCCACGGGCTTCGATCAGGACTTTATCTGGATGGCAGCACAAGAACTCTGGAAGCGGTGGGCCTCCGAGGTGCCGAATAAAGAACGGATCTATGACTTCGTACAAGAAGGACGCGATCTCCGAGAGAACGGAGACCGTGCTGAGGCCTGCGACCGGTGGCTAACTGCCTGGGAATACATCCTTGCTGTCATCCCCGATGACAGTACAACTATCGAAGAAGCAGATCAAACAACACCGACATTTCTCTCGGTTGAGGCGTTTATTCGATCGCTTGACAGTGATCTTGCAACCGTCGCTGAGGACGATCCCACCTATCACGAGCACCGACTCGACTTTTGTCGAGAAGTCTGTGAGACGTTTCCGGATGCAAACGACGAGTTGCTGCTTGATTTTCGCCACTTCGTCGCCGATTCGCTCAACGAGTTAAACAGAACCGCTGACAGCAGAACCGAGTTTGAGCTGCTCATAGAGGAGTACCCAGAGGATCCATGGGCATACAAGAAACTCGCGGACAGCTACTGGCTTGAAGAGTCTGACGAGCTATCGATCGAAACAGTAGAGCGAACTGCAGACCTCTACCGAACGGCATTAGACATCGACAAGCCTCTCGAAGGAGCCTCAATTGTAGCCGATCGTCTCGAAAAAGTAGAACGGAGACTAACCGACGCAAGGGGAGCAGACCACCACGGAGCTGAAAAGTCATGAAACTTCGATACTACGCTGACGCTTCAAATTATGACGATCACGAGCAAATCATCGACCTCCTGTACACGATTTCCGACAAATACGGGATCGCAGTCGAGATTGAGCGAGTGAACAATCGATATGGTTCGATCCAAGTCTTCCCGGGTGATATACGTGAGAACTCACCGGAAGACGTGTATGATCGTGATTTTCACTACAACCGGACGCTCGGCTCGAATATCGATGACTCGCCGTCAGAGGCGTTCAAATCCGGTGGCCGACACGTCAACATCGATGGGTACGTTGGTATCATCGACGACGGACTCGTCTGGGCGACAACCAATCGTGGTGATTCGATCGGCTACGGGCCGGATGTTGATGCGACGGATACCACACTCGGATTTCTCAATCAGGTCGCCAATCATGGGCTGGAGGAGATGGAGAGGAAGTATATGGACGAAGACGAACGGGAGCGAACCGTACTCAAGCAGTTCCTTGCAGCAGATGTGGTTGACGGCACTGTTCATCGAGATGTTAATGTCGGAACCT
>P_A23_Liq_2_FmtDRAFT_1000221_pt1 | contig 13015 bp, 12 predicted proteins | sample PonA232FremontCA_FD_10599 | JGI IMG/M metagenome (IMG submission 10599) | reverse complement strand
CTCGACGACCTCGAACGGCTCCGTCGGCGCGGCTCCCTCGTGGCGAGCCGTGTCGGCCGTCGCCGACTCGGCCGCCGGTGCCTGCGTGGCGTCCGGCTCCGCCGCTGGGGCCGGCTCCGTATCCGGTGGCGACTCTGCCGCCGGAGACGGGGTCGTGTCTGGCGTCGACGTGTCTGTCTCCGCCACGGCCGAGTTTCCGCCCGTCTCCGTCGCAACTGTCTCGACTGTCTCCGGCTCTGTCTCGACCGTCTCTGTCTCTCCGACCGCCGGCTCGTCCGACTCTGTCTCGTCGGGCGTCACCTGGTCGGGCCCCGGTTCGGCCGTCTCCTCGGACTCCGACTCGTCTGGCTCCGCCGTGGCCGTCTGCGGCTCTTCGGACTCCGACTCGTCTGGCTCCGTCTCTTCGGACTCCTCTGGTCGTGAGTCGGTCGCCTCGGTGTCGGAGTCGTCGGGAGCGAGGCCGTCCGCCGCCGGGCGAGACGCGCCCGACTCACCTGTCGCTCTCGGGTCGGAGTCGGTCGCCTCCGAGATCGACTCGGCAGACGCCGTGTCCTCTACTGCCCCCGCCGACTCGGACGCCGTCGTCGCTGACTCGGAGTCCGTGTCGTCGCCCCCCGACTCGTCCCTGTCGATCTCCGCGTCGACACCTGGTTGCTCTGTCGGGTTCGTCGGCTCGTCCGCCGTCGCGTCGTCTCGGGTGTCAACTGTCGAGCCGTCGCCTTCGGCCGGGCCGTCACGCCGTCCCGACCGGCCGCGGCTGATCCGATCGGCGCGTCCGCCACCCCCCTCGCGTGAGTCACGTAGCCGTTCCGCCCGGCTGGTCGGCTCGTCGCCGGCGGTCTCTGTGTCGGAGTCTGCCGACTCCGTGTCGTCCGTCTCGGCGTGCTCGGACGCCTCGGTGTCGGGGTCGTCCGTCTCCGACGCTTCGGCGTCCGCGTCCGTCTCGTCGGGGTCGGCACCGCGGCGACGGCGAATGCGGTCCGCACGCGTCTCGTCGTCGCTCATCGGGTCGCCTCCGGCCCGAACCGGTCCTCGATCGATCGGGCCGCGTCGAGAAACACCTCGCACATGTCGACACTGTCGTCGTACTCGAAGATCGACGTGCCGTTCGCGAACGCTCGTTGGAGCGCCACCCGCTTGCGGACCTCCCACACCGGCACGTCCGGAAACACCGTCTGGAACCACTCGACCATCTCCGCGTCCTCGTTGGTCGTCTCCACGCGGTTGGCGACGACGCCCACGTCCGACACCCGCACACCCGTCTCGTCTTCCAACACGGCCACCTGGTCGAACAACAGTTCGACGGCCCGCTTCGAGGTTGTCTCCGTCAGCGCCGGGATCAGGAGGTTCGGCGCTGCGTACATCGCGTTGTCCGTCAGCCGACCGTAGAACGGCGGCGTGTCGACGATCACGTAGTCGTACGGGTCGTCGATCCGGTCGAGCACGCGGTCGAGTTGGTCGACCGCGTGGCCGCCGTCGGTCGTGTCGACGATGGCGGGGTCGACGTTGAGCGACAACGTCGACAGACTCGCGGGGTCCAACTCGACGCCGGGCGTGTCGCGGGCCCGTGCGATCAGATCCGCGATCGTCAGCTCGTGTTCTGCGTGCAACAGGTCCGTACTACTCGGCAACAGATCCACCTCGGCGTGCTCGCGGATCACCCCCGCGGCGGCGTCGCGGTCGGCCGTCGAGGTGAGTGCGTCGAGGATCGTCGGCGGCTCGGCGTCGTACGCCTCGGGGAACCCCAACCCCTCGGTGGCGTTCCCCTGCGGGTCGAGATCGACGAACAACACCTCCTTGCCCAACTGCGCCAGCGCGCCCGCGATGTCGATCGCGACAGTCGTCTTCCCGGTTCCCCCCTTCGCGTTGGTGACACAGATCCGGACGGTACTGTCCGTGTCGGCGCTCATGGTTCTCACTACCGAGGATCAGGGTATAAACGCCCGCGCTTCGCGGCCGCCGGTCGGGGACGTTCGGTGAGACAGAGAAGACACTTGTACCAGCCAGTCGAGCAGCGAGTGTGACGGGAGCCGACGACGAGCCACGACTCTCGCGACGCCGAGCGCTGTGTGCGGTTGGAGCCGTCGTTCCGTCTGTCGCGGGGTGTCTCTCGTTCCACGAGCGGGTCCGTATCGCGAGCGTGAGCCTCGCGACCGAGCAGGTCGACGAGGCAGTGACTGCGAGCCTCCGAGTGCTGAAAGACGGCACCGAACGGCTGGACGAGAGCTACCGACTGTCGCCGGAGGACGCTCGCAGCATCACGGACGAGTGGCTGCACGACTCGCCCGGGCGGTTCACGCTCGAGTTCACCGCGTCGAACACCGACGAACGCGAACGACGGGAGTTCCCCAATCGGCTAGGTGGCGGCTGTTACGCTGTCGCCTTGCGGGTCAGAGACGACGACCTGTCCGTGCTCACCGCACACACCGACTCCGAGAACTGTCAGAGGTCGTGAGATGTCGAGGATGAACGGAGAGTCGAGCCGGCGAACTGTCCTCGAACTGCTCGGGAGCGGTGTGGCAGCGGCGAGTGGCGTCTCCCGACTGTCGGCCGCCGCGAGCGAGCGTGGCACCGCCGTGGAGACGCTCCGCGGGAGTCCGAACAGCCCGCTCACCCCCGAGGAGGTCGACGAACGCCGGCGTGCGTTCGTCGAACGGCACGCACCGACGGACAGCCGTCGTGTCGTGTTCACCGACCTGGAGGAGACGGTCGGGGACTCGCGGGTGCTGGGGTACAACCTGACTGTCGACGACGCCGGCGTCCCACGAGAGCAGTTCGCGACGCGCAGTGGTCCCGCCGACGCTCCCAGCGTCGGGGCTCGACAAGCGGACAGACTCCACGACAGAGCAGACGAGCTGTTGGCGGAAGCGACGGCACAGGAGGAGCCGTCGAACGAGATTTCGACGCGCGACAATCAGGAGAGGTGGCGTACGTGGATCGAGCACACGATCACGGACACGGTCCACGAGTTCCCGAAAGCGGGGGACGGTACCCGGCCGGGGAGGGTCAGGTTCGAGAACCGCGTCAGTGAGGACCGGGACGCGAACCGCATCGGAGCGAGAACGAGGGTCCGGATGGAGCCTGGCCGGCAGATCTGTGCGGAGTCCGACGTCGATGGGTTCTGTCCCTCGCTCCCACACGTCGAGTACAGGAACAAGTTCGGCGAGGTGACTCACGACTGGGACGCGGCCATCAACGACGCACCGGCTCACCAGTCGCTCACAGATGTCAGCACAGGACTCTCCGACGAAGAACAGACACAGTTGGCTTCGATCGGCCTCGACGTCGAGAGGAGTGACCCCGCAGGGTGGGTCGGTTACGAGACTCGTGTCTCAGTTCTCGGTGCAGACGTCGTCGACGCGACAGTAGCTGGTGCTGGACAGTCGCGTCACAAGTTCGACGTCGACTCACCGGCGAGTGTCTCGGCGAAGACCACTGCCGAGTTCGAGATCGGATCTGTCGCGAGGTGGAGTCCGGAGTACGGCGGGGGTTCGGCGTCCTCTCGTCGGATTCTCGGGATCGGCGGCACGTTCGAGTGGGGCGTCAGCCTGCCGTTCGTCGGGTGGGGTAACACCGTTTCGAGTGAGCGGGAGTTCGTCTACGTCGTGGTGTAGTGTTCTACTCCGGGAGTGCGGCTCTCAGACCGACGGGGACGCCTCGGTGTCGTTGGACGTGCGTGCTCGACAGTCGGTGCGGAGTTCGAGCGAGTCACCGACTACCGACTGATCGGTCGTGTACCACTCGCAATTCTTTCCGCACCGACACGACTCGACAGTCTCTTGTACGATCACGACCAGTGAACGATCGTGACAGATTCGCCGCCGTTGCGCGCCGTCGCCGCGGCCGTCGTCGCCGTCGCGATGCCGGCAGTGATGTTGGCCGTCTCGGCCGGGTTCGTCCCACGGCCCTCGTTCGGGTCGCCGGTCTGGTGGCTCCTCCCGGTCGTCGCGGTGGGGTACTGGGTCGCCTGGATCGCGTGGGCCGACGGCCGTCCCGTGCCGGGGCGTGGGACGCCGGCCGACGACTGATCGCACGGACCACTCGTCGCTACTCCTCGCGCAGACTCGGGTGGGTCTCCTGTTCGCCGGGGTGCGGCTCCGCGAAGCGGTCACGCATCACCGCGCGTGACCGCGCCTCGCGGTCGGCCCGCTCCGTCTCGTCGATCTCCTCACAGCCGGGAGGGAGCGCGCGATCGCGGTCGGTGAAGTACCCCTCGGGAGCGACCCAGTCGTGGTAGAACGGCGCGTCGTCGTCTTCGAGGATCGTCACCCCGACCTCGGTGCCGTGGCCGGCGCAGACAGCCGCCTGGTGTGGCTTCTGTGCGAGTCGGCCGGCCGCGTACAACCCCTCGACGCCGGTGCGTCCGCGTTCGTCCGTGTCGAGGAACTGTTTCCCGCGGTCGAGTATCTCGACGCCGTCGACTCCCGCCAGATAGCCGACCGTGTTCTTCGTCGCCGCGACGACGTACTCCGTCCGGTACCGGTCACCGGCGTCCGTCTCGACGACGAACCCCTCCCCGTCTTCGGCGACGCTCGTGACGGTCGCAGACACCTGTCGACAACCCGCCTCCGTCGCCTGTTCTTCGAGCAGATCGAGCAGTCGTCTGCCGTCGACGCCGGCGGGGAACCCGGGGAAGTTCTCCAGGTGTGCGTTGCGTCTGAGGAGCGACCCACCCGAGTCGACGACGACCGTCTCCAACCCGTGGCGCGCGGTGAACACGGCCGCCGAGAGACCCGCGACACCGCCGCCGACGACGACCGTCGATGGGGTCGTGGTCATCGGTCGACTGTCGCCGTCGGCTGTGATTGCGGGATGTCGTGCGAGCGCAGTCCGCGGCCTGGCGACGCCGTCTGGAGCGTGTCGTTCATCACCCCCCGGTAGGGGACGCCCCCGGATACAGATTGTCGTCTCGGACGCCACTGGATGCCCCGAGACCCCACCGACGCCGTCAGGACGAGTCCGTCCCCGCGTACCCCGTCAACCCCGCGAGCACGTCCGGCAACCCCGAGTCGAGCGCCGCCCGGAGCCGCACGACACCGGGTTTCTCCAGTCGGCTCTCGGCGGCCCACAGCCGCACCCGTTGTGTGTCGACGGGGACAAAACCCGTTTCGAGTCGGTCGGCGGTGGCCCGCAGTCCCAGTCCGGCGTCGGCGTCGCCCGCGAGCACACGCCGAGCGGGTGACTCGTGTGCCCGGACGGCGCGGTCGAAGCCGTCGACGGCGTCGACGAGATCGTGCCGTTCGACGCCGCGCTCGGCTGCCAACTCCGCGACCGCGAGCCCGAGACTCGTCCGCAGTCCCGACCCGGTGTCGCGGGTGACGAACGACAGGTCGCGGTCGACCAGATCCGCGAGTCCGGTCACGTCCGCGGGGTTGCCCGCCGGGACGATCAACCCCCACGCTCGACGCCACGAGCCGAGTTCGACACCGTCTGGCTCGCGGTCGAGCGGGCCGGCGGTGACGGCCACGTCGGTCACGCCCGCCCGGCGGTCCCGGACCCCCTGTCGGCTCCCGGCGGCGAGATACCGGGGTCGGTCCAGGCGGTCGAGCAGTCGGGAGACGGCAGGGTCGTCCTCGCCGACACCGAACACCGTCGGCGGCTGGACGCGCGCAGAGAACGTTCGAACGGTCACGTTCTCGCCGGCCGCGAGGTACGTCGTGTCGGCGTCGACCGCGACCACACCGTCCGCCTCGACGAGACTCGTCGTCGCGCCCGACCCCTTGTCGACCGGGTAGACCAGGGTGTCGCCGTCGCCGTCTTCGACCAGTCCGACCGCGACCAGCCGGCGACGGCCGTCCGGGGTGCGTTCCTCGACGGCCATCTCCCCGTCGACGGTGGTCGTCGCCGGCTCCGGCAGTCCCGCCGCGTCGCGGACGAGCGGCGCGACGAACGTCCGGAAGATCGTCAGTGCCGAGACTGGGTAGCCGGGTAAGCCGACGTACGCCGCCCCGTCGAGTGTGCCGACCAGCATCGGCTTCCCGGGTTTGATCGCGACGCCGTGGAGGAGGAGCTCACCCCGTTCCTCGATCACCCGGTAGATCACGTCGACGGCACTGGCGGAGGTCGACCCCGAGGAGACGACCAGGTCACACGCGTCGGCCGCCTCCCGCAGCGTCGCCGCCAGCTCGTCTCTGTCGTCGCCCGCGTGAGGGTAGAGTCGGGGATCGCCGCCCGCCTCCGCGACCGCCGCCGCGACCGTGTAGCTGTTCACGTCGTGGATCTCTCCGCGGTCGTGTCTCAACGGCTCGCCCGGCCGGACCAACTCCTCGCCCGTCGAGACGATCCCGACGGTCGGCTGCCCACGGACGGGCACCTCGTCGACACCCAGCGCCGACAGGAGGCCGATCTCGCGCGGACTCAGCTCCGTTCCGGGGCCGAGTGCGCGGGCACCGGCCGCGATGTCTGCCCCCGCGAACATGACGTGTTCGCCCGGCGCGACGGCCGTCCGGACGCGGACGGGAGGGTGACCGTCGTCCGTCGCCTCCGGCTCGTCGGTGTCCTCGACCATCACGACCGCGTCGGCACCGTCCGGCACCACCGCCCCGGTCGACACCTGGACACACGTCCCCGGCTCGACGGCCGTCTCGGGTCGTTCGCCGGCGTGGACTGTCCCCGCGAGTGGTAACTCGACCGGGTCCGTGTCGGCACCGGCCGTGTCGCGCGCCCGGACAGCGTAGCCGTCGACGGCCGCACGGTCGAACCCCGGCACGTCCAGCCTGGCGTCGACCCGGTCGGCGAGGACCCGTCCACGCGCACCAGTCAACGGCACCGTCTCTGGCTCGGGGGCGACGTCGAGTCCGGCGACGACCTCGTGGGCTGTCTCCGGGGCCGCGAGGTCGCGGAACTGTCTGCGGTCGCTCACGCCGTCTCACCCCCGGTAGTCGGCGGCTGCTCCCAGCGCTCGACGGACACCGTCTCGCCCGCGTCGACTCCCTCCCGCGACTCCGGGACGACAACCCAGCCGTCGGCGAGTCCGACCGTCGAGTGTGCGCTCGCGCCCCCGTCGGTCGGGGTCGCACGCGGAGCCGTCTCGCCGTCTGGGTTGTCGTCGGCGAGGGTGGGGGCGTCGGCGTCGTCCGGCGCGGACAACCGCACCTGCGCGAACGTCCGGACCCCCGGCCCGGACGGGATCTTCCGCGCGAGTCGGGCACGGGTCGTGGGGTGTGGCGGCACGTCACCACCCGCGAGCCGCCGGACTGCCGGGCGGAGCAACTGCACCGCGGCGACGACACACGCGACCGGGTAGCCCGGCAGACAGACCACGGGCGTGTCGTCGACCACACCCAGTGTCGTCGGGTGTGCTGGCTCCGTCGCGAGCCCGCGGACGACCACCTCGCCACAGTCGTCCACCACCGCCGGGAGGTGGTCGCGGCTCCCGACGGCAGTGCCGCCGACGGTGACGACCAGATCCGCCGACGCTGCCCGTGTCAACCGCTCGCCGAGGGCGTCCGGCTCGTCCGAGACGACACCGCCGACGGTCGCCGCTCCACCCCACTGTGCGACCAGTCGGTCGACGACGACCCCGTTCGTCTCCACGTTCTCGCCCGGTCCCGGGTCGGCGGCGACGAGTTCGTCGCCCGTCGGGACCACTGCGACCGTCGGGGGCTCGGCGACTGTCGGGCGGTCGACACCGACGGCACGGAGCAGTCCGAGGTCGGACGGACGGAGTCGGTGTCCCGTCTCGTACAGCCTCCGGTCCGCGGTCACGTCCTCGCCGCGGGCCACAACGTCGCCGCCGATCGGGACCGCGGCTTCGATCTCGATCTCCTCGTCGAGACGCGTCACTCGCTCGGTCCGGACGACTGCGTCTGCACCCGGTGGGAGTGACTGCCCCGTGTCGACTGCCACCGCGCGTCCGGTGGTCACCTCGTCACCGACACGTAGGACGGCCGGTGCGCGTGGACTCGCGCCGACCGTGTCGTCGGCACGGACGGCCCAGCCGTCGACGGCCGCACGGTCCTCGCTCGGGACGGCACGGTCGGCTGTCACCGGAGCCGCGAGGGTCCGTCCGACTGCCGTCGTGAGCGGCGTCCGTTCGGTGCGACCGTGGGCCGCGAGCCGCTCGCGGAGCCGCTCGCGGGCCGTCGCGAGCCGTGTCCGGCGTTTGATTCCGGCGTCCGTGTGGTCGTGTGTCACAGTTCACGTTGGGCGTGCCGGGTTACGGAGTTGACGGTCGACGTGTGAGAGTCGACAGTGGTCGGGTCGGCGACCGTCGTGTGGATCTCGCCGGGACGCGGTTGCGGATCGCGGCCTTTTTCGACCTGCTCCGTCTACTCGGGGGTATGTCGAAGCTCCGCGAGGCGCTCCGTGATCTACCGGAGACGGTGTTCGCCGACGTGTTGGAGAGCGAGTCCGCGTACCTCCTCGTCGTCGATCTCCCGGGTGCCAGCGCCGAGACGACGGACGTGTCGTTCGGGAGCGGCCGCCTCCGGATCGAAGCGCGCCGCGAGAAGGACACACCCCGCGAGTTCCAGTACGTGAGCGAGGATCGCGCGCTCTTCCTGGACGCCGAGTTGCCGTTGCCGCCGGACGCCGACGGCGACGACGCGGCGGCGTCGATGCGGCGTGGCGTGTTGGAGGTGCAGCTCCCCAAACGGGACGTGACCGGAGAACGGACGATCCCGGTCACCGACGCCGAGTCTGGGCCGACGACCACCGGAGACGCGGACGCGTAAACCGGGGTGGTCACGCTGGCCTCTCTCCGTGCGTACCGTCGGTTTCCGCTCGTCGTCTACCGGTTCCTGCCACTGATCGTCGCGTTACTCCGCGACCGCCGTCGGTTCGTCCTGTTCGGCCGGTCGCGGGAGGTGACGCCCGACCAGCGACGCGAACGGGCCGAGATCCTGCTCGACACGCTGCTCACGCTCGGCCCGACGTTCATCAAACTCGGGCAGATCCTCTCGACCCGGCCGGACGTACTCCCGGCAGAGTACATCGAGGCGCTCTCCGAGCTCCAAGACGACGTGCCGCCCGCGTCGTGGACGGAGTCGAGGGCGGTCGTCGAAGAGGAGTTGGGCCCCGTCGACGAGGTGTTCGACGAGTTCGACCGCGAACCCATCTCGGGGGCGAGTCTGGGGCAGGTGTACGTCGCAGAGTACGAGGGTGAGACGGTCGCAGTGAAGGTGCGCCGTCCCGGGATCGAGGAGCTCGTCAACGCCGACCTCCAGGTGATCAAGTGGTCGTTGCCGTTGTTGGTGCGGTTCGTCGGCCAGGGACAGGCGTTCTCGTTGGAGAACCTCGCCGAGGAGTTCGACGAGACGATCAACGAGGAGATGGACTACGGCCGAGAACGGCGTGTCCTCGGCCAGATCAAGGGGAACTTCGCGGACAACGACCGGGTCGTCATCCCGGAGCCGGTCCACCGCGTGTCGACGGGACGGGTGTTGACGATGGAGTACATCCCCGGGACGAAGATCTCCGACGTGGAGGGGTTGCAGGAGGCGGGGGTCGACCGGACGGAACTCGCCACGACCCTCCAACGGATCTACCTCCAGATGATCACCGAAGACGGCGTGTTCCACGCCGATCCGCACCCGGGGAACCTCGCGGTTCGGGACGACGGAGCGATCGTCTTCTACGACTTCGGGATGTCCGGCCGGGTGGACCCGTTCGTCCAGGAGAAGATCATCGACTTCTATATCGCCGTCGCCGACCAGAACATCGACGGCATTCTGGACACGCTCGTGGAGATGGGGACGCTCTCGCCGGAGGCCGACCGGGACGTGATGGCGGACGTGATGGAGCTCGCCATGGCCGACGTGCGCGGGGAGGACGTCGAACAGTACCGCGTCCAACAGGTGATCGAGGAGGTGGAGTCGACGATCTACGACTTCCCGTTGCGGCTCCCGCAGAACATGGCGCTGGTGTTGCGGGTCGCCACCGTCGTCGAAGGGGTGTGTGTCACGCTCGACCCCGACTTCGACTTCATCGAGGTGGCGACGGACTACCTCGGCGAGCAGGGCTACCTGGAGGAGACCGCCCAACGGTACGCCGCAGACGCGGCGGGGCAGGCCCGCGACACCGCCGGCTCCCTGTTCCGGGTGCCGCCGAAGTTGGAGTCGGTCCTCGACAGCGTCGAACGCGAGAGTCTCACCGTCAACGTCAACCTGGAAGACGACAGTGACGTGCTCGACCGGCTCGCCAAACGCTTGTCGTACTCGATCCTCACCGCAGTCGGGTTGTTGTCGGCGGCGATCGTCTACTCGTTCCGCACTGCCGCGACTGCGACGATCGACGTCTACATCGCCGGTGGGATCGCGCTGCTCACACTGCCGATGGTGTTCTTCCTCTACCGGTCGTTCCGCGGCCCCTCCCAGGACATCCCCGGCGAGCCGCAGTTCACCCGTCAACGGATGGACGACCAGGAGGGCGGGGTCGCCGCCGCGGCCGACTTCGAGGACGGGTTCGGTGACGACGGCGACGACGGGGACGGCGGCGGGGCGATGCTCCCGGGCGCGACCGGACAGGCACAGTCCGACGGGGACGACGACCGGGCCGTCGAACGGGAGCCGAGCCGCGCCGACGGCGGGAGAGAGCCTGGTGATCGGGCGACAACGAGTGGTGTAGACGACGGGAGTGAGCCGACAGACGAGACAGACGACACGGACGTGATCGAGATCGAGGTCACGGGGCCGGGCGACGAGACGGACGACTGACGCCGTCACTCGCGTGGGCAGTGGTAGTACTTCTGATCGCCGTCGACGACGTCGAGACAGTACAACTGGCCCTCGTAACGGACGTAGACAGCACTGACGTGTGACGGCGGGTTCGCCGCCGTCGCCGTAGGGTTCTCACTCTCGTACGTCCTCGTCTGGTCGTTCAGGCGGTCGACCACACGGCTTATCAACGACGACAGTCCGGCCGTCCGGCCGCCGTCAGTCGGGTACTCGGACCGACCGTAGCTGACGGAGAAACCACCGTCGGCCGCTGCCGCGATGATCCGTCGTTCGTCTGCGGGTAACGACTCGAACGACAACGGCTCGATCTGCTCGCGTTCTGCCGCCGAGAGGACGACAGAGTGTAGCTCGATCCGGGTCTCGAGTGTGGGCGTCTCTCGCGGTGTCGAGCCACTCCCGTCGCCGCGACTCGCGCAACCGGCGGTGAGAGCCCCACAGAGAACGGCACCGACCAGCCCTCTTCGCGTTCGTCTCACACGTATTGTTTCAACGAGAGGTAATAAAACCTGACGCAACATATTTTTTCACAGCACTTATTATGTTGTCAGCATACAGATGCGAATACAGATGTCGATCACAACAGACTGGAGGAACCGATAGATGGCAGACAAGAACGTCTATCTCTACCAGACACAGTCACTGCACGACCGCCTGAGCGACTCACAGAGGTCACTCGAACGCACCAAGACGTGCATCGAGGGGGCCTTCGACAGAATCAATCTCAGTGTCGACGTCGAGATCAAATCAGAGACACCGGACCCTCCACAGGAGGAGTACAGGGATGTCACTGGGTCGGCACCGTGTTCTTCGAAGTGTAGCAGTTGGGGTTGGCTCGTCGGCTGGTTTCGAGACTGGCTAGACTGTGAAAATCTCCAGTCGGGGCACGATAAACACGACGACGTGTCCGTGCTCATCTCGAACACGGACGAGACCAGCGGTGGAGCGTCGTTCCCGCGCTGTGTACACGTCCAAGCCGGCTACCACCTGTCGGATCTCCCGGCAAGTTACGAGAACTCGGGCACCGGGGACCCACACGCTGCGATGGACACTGTCCTCCACGAACTCGGGCACTCGTTCATGGAAGACACCAGTACGAACTACGAACACAACTCGGGGAACACAGACCGCACGTCTTCCTCCTCCACGAAGTACGAGACGACCCCCATGGGGGCCATCGTCGGGAAGGACGAAAACGAGTGTGGCAACGACCACTACTACGACAAGGGACCGAGCACCGGAACCGAGGACGTGAACTACCGAGCGATCTGGTCGGAGTGTTGTCTCGACGAGTGGAGCCCGTACGCGTATCAGGACTGAACTATGAGTGACCACACAGACCACGACAGACGAACCGTTCTCAAGTCTCTCACCGCGGCGACCGTCGTCGGAATCGGGTCGGCTTCGACGGCTGTTGCAGCGAGCGACGCGGACACCGAGGGTTCCGAGCAGACCATCCCGTTCGACATGAAGGTGACGAACCGGGCGTCGACGGGCTACAACCCGACGGTCAGGGTGGTTCCGGCCACTCGGACGAGCGACGGTCGATTCGAGACGGCCGAGACGGCGACCTACGAGCAGTCGTTCTCGTTGCCGAGTGTCGCCCCCGAGAGCTGTGGCACTGCGAGTGTCACCGAGGCGACGCTCGGGATCGAGGGGGACAGACAGTACGAGGTGCAGTTGACGTCCGCGAGACACGACGAGACCGAGACGATGGTGTTCGGCGTCCCGCCCGGTGGCGTCCCGGGCTACGCCGCCCTCGTGTTGGACATCTCCCCGAGCGACGAGCTTCGGGCGGCAATGATCAAAGACTGAGTCTACTCACCCCGGTCGCCCACGGGACGGGTGGCCGGGACCGTCCAGTTCGTCCAGAATCGCGTCTGTCACCTCCGCAGGCACGTCGTGTTGGAGCCAGTGGGTCGCCTCCGGCACCACCGTGGTCCGAATATCGGTGGCGTAGTCGGTGCTGTCGTGAGCCATCTGGGTCGGGAGGAAGCTGTCGTCGTCGCCCCAGACGACCCGGGTGGGTACGTCGACACTCCCAGAGAGATCCGGCGGGGAGCGCACGTTCGCCCGGTACCAGTTCAGCATCGCGGTGAACGCCCCCGGACGCTCCCAGGCGGCGACGTACCGCCGGAACTCACTCCTGCCGAAACTCCCGGGCATCGATGTCCGGCGCACGATCGTCTTCGGGAGCCACCAGTCGAACGCCCGGGAGACCACCTCCGGGGCCACCGGGAGTTGGAACGCGGCCGCGTGGCTCGCACGCAGGAGCGTCGCCGGCCGCCGCCGGAGTGTCTCGCGGATCACGCCCGGGTGGGGAGCCTGGACGGCGACGAGCC
>P_A23_Liq_2_FmtDRAFT_1000220_pt1 | contig 13047 bp, 15 predicted proteins | sample PonA232FremontCA_FD_10599 | JGI IMG/M metagenome (IMG submission 10599) | reverse complement strand
GCGACCGCGTGGAGCAGCCCCGAGACCGGCGTCGGCGCGACCATCGCGTCGGGGAGCCACGAGTGGACCGGCATCAGCGCCGCCTTGACGCCGAACCCGCCCGCCAAGAGGACGAACGTCGCCCGGGCCACGGTCGGGTCCGCGGTCGCGAGCGCCTCGATGCCGCCGGGCGTAAACGCCGTGGTGCCCGTCAGCACGTAGACGAGCGCCGTCCCGCCGAGGACGGCGACGCCGCCGCCGAAGGTGTACGCGAGGTACTTCCGGCCGGCCGCGCGCGCTTCGTCCGTCTCGTCGTGTGCGACAAGCGGGTACGTCGCCACCGTCAGCAGCTCGTAGAAGACGAACAGGGTCACGAGGTTCGCCCCGAACGCGACGCCGACGGCGCAGGCGAGGCTGGCGGCGAACGAGGCGAAGTAGCGGGTCTGTGCGTGCTCGCTCAGTCCTCGCATGTACCCGATGGAGTAGAAGCTCGTGACGATCCACAGGAGGCTCGCGAGCAGGCCGAACAGGAGCCCGAGCGGGTCCGCACGGAGCGCGATCGAGACTCCGCTCCCGAACTCGCCGATCCGGGTGACGTAGGTGGTCCCCGCGAGGACGCCCGGCACCATGCTCGCGACGAGCGCGAACTTCGTCGCGGCGACCGCGAGGGTCACCCCCTCGCGGACGTTCGGCCGCGACCGCAGCGAGAGGATGACCGGGATGGCGACAGTCGAGACGAGCACGGCGAGCAACGGTCGAATGGAGGCGACGTCTGTCATTGGCGGATCAGCTCGAAGACGGTCTGGTCAAGCAGCTGGTCGACCGCGGGGACGGCGGCCGTGAGCCCCACAGCGAGGACCGCGGCGACGACGACGGTCACGGTCATCGCCGTCGAGACGCTCTCGCCGCCGTCGGCGGCGGCCGGCTCCGGGGCGATCGTCGGCTCGGCGAAGTAGAGCCGCTCGCCGAGCCGGGCGAAGTACGCAAGCGTCAGCAGCGTGCTCCCGAGCAGAACGGCCACCACCGGCCAGACGCCGGCGTCGACGGCACCGAGGACGATGTACCACTTCCCGACGAACCCGACGGCGGGGGGGACCCCGACCATCGCGAGCGCCAACAGCGCGAAGACGCCGGCGGCGACCGGCTCCCGGCCACCCAGACCGGCGTAGCCGCCGACCGTCGACGCGCCGGTCCTCCGCTCGATGATGCCGGTGACCGCGAAGAGGCCGCCCTTCATCACCGCGTGGCCGACGAGGTGGACGGTCGCGCCGACGACGGCCAAAGGCGTCGCGACCGCGAACCCGGCGATCACGAGCCCGAACTGCGACACCGACGAGTACGCCAGCATCCGCTGGACGTCAGACTGTGCGACCGCGAGGACGCTCCCGACGACGATGCTGACGCAGGCGACGCCGACGAGCGCCCAGCGGGCGACGGGGACCGCCACGAGAAATTCGACGGTGAACACGGAAAAAAGCACCCGGGCGAGCGCGTACGCGGAGACCGTCGAGACGAGCGCCGAGATGAACGCGCTCGCGCTGTCCGGCGAGTCCGCGTACGCGTCCGGCTGCCAGGTGTGAAGCGGAAACAGCGCGACCTTCACCGTCAGCCCGGCGACGATCAGTCCGAACGCGGTCAAAACGAGCGTCGAGTCGTAGCCGACCGCGGCGAGTTTGACGCTGAGGTCGGCCATGTTCAGCGTGCCGGTGGCGGCGAGCGCGTAGCCGACGCCGAGCAGGTACAGCGACGCGCCGACGGTACCGACGACGAGGTACTTCAGAGCCGCGACCGAGGACCGTCCCCCCGGGCCGCTCGCGACGAGCCCGTACGACGCGATCCCCGTGATCTCGAGGAAGACGTACAGGTTGAACACGTCTCCCGTCACCGCCATGCCGGACAGCCCGGCGACGAGCAGGAGGAACTGCGAGTAGAACGTGTTCGTGTGCGGGCCGGCGTGACGGGCGTACGCGAGCACGCCGAGCGAGACGGCGCTGATGAGGACGGCGACGAGGACGGTCAGGCCGTCGGCGACGAGTTCGATCCCGTACGGCGCGACGAATCCGCCGACCGCGTACCGCACGACGCCGTCGGTCCAGACGGTCCACGCGAGCGCGCCGGCGATGGCGGCGTGGCCGAGCGCCGTCGCCGTCGCGACCGCCCACCCGACGCGGTCGTAACGCAGGCTGGCCAGCGGCGGGACGGCGGCGGCGAGGATCGGCAGTACGACCAGCGAGACGATGAGCTGATTACTCATGGTACAGTTGATCGAGGGTCGTTTCGTCGAGCGTTCCGTACTTCGAGTAGATGCGTACGACGAGCGCGAGCGCCACCGCCGTCAGGCTCACGCCGACGACGATGGCGGTCAGAACGAGCACGTGCGGCAGCGGGCTGACGTACGGGCCCGCGCCCTCGGTGACGACCGGCGGGTTTCCGCCGGCGCGGAACGCGAGCGTGACGAGAAACAGGAATATCCCCGTCTGGAACACGTTCATCCCGATTACTTTCTTTATGAGGTTCGCGGACTCAATGAGCATGTACAGTCCGATCCCGAGCAGCAGCGCGACCGCGTAGTAGTTGTACCGAGTCGCGAGCAGGTCGAGCGTCATACCGTGTCATCCTCCGTGTCGCGGTCGAAGCCGGCCGCGAGCAGAAAGAAGAGCCCGATCGCGACGGCGGCCACGATGGCACCGATGCCGAGCTCGACGAGCTCGATCGCGTACTTCGTCGCCTGACCGAACAGCGCCTCGTACTCCGAGTACTGGAGGAACTGCCCGCCGAGCGCCATCGCGCCGAGGCCGATTCCGACGAACGCGAACACGCCGCCGGAGGCGAGCGCCGCGACCACGCGGCCGTCGAGCCACTGCCGAGTCGAGTCGATGCCGTACGCGAACGCGAGCGTCATCACCACGGACCCCGCGACGACACCGCCTTGGAACCCGCCGCCGGGGGAGTCGGCCCCGTGGAACATAATGAACAGCGCGAACGTGAGGATAAACGGCGCCACGACCCGGACGGTCGTCATGATGATCGCGGACTCGACGTACAGTTCCGGCGTCTCGCCGTCTCCCGACGCGGCGTCGGCCGCGGCGTCCGAGTCCGTGCTGCCGGTGCTCATGCCACTACCTCCTGTTGGAGGACCGAGAGCGTGACGACCACGGCGGCGAAGACGACCACGCCCTCGCCGAGCGTGTCGAAGCCGCGGTAGGCCGCAAGCACCGCCGTCACGGCGTTGCGGACCTGGGTCTCCGCGTACGCGTTTTCGAGGTAGTACTGGCTCACCTCCCCGCCGACGACCGCGGCGTTCGGGTCGCCGATAGCCGGCAACGCGGGAACCGTAGCGCCGATCAGCAGGACGAAGCCGGCGACCGGCACCACCGTCCGCCACCGGACCGGCTCAAGCAGTCGGTTCGCGTCGGGCGAGGCGGTGTTCGACAGCGCCAGCAGGAACAGCACGGTCATGATNCCGGCGCCGACNGCCGCCTCGGTGAGCCCGACGTCCGGCGCTTGAAGCATGAGCCAGAGCACGGAGACGCCCAGGCTGTACGCGGCGAAGGCCATCACCGCCGCCAGCGTGTCTCTCAGCAGCGCCGCACCGACGGCACACCCGAGGACGAACACGAGCAACGCCGCCTCGATCAGGGTCAGCGTCATCGGTCGTCCCCCTCGTCGACGGTCCACGCTTCGATCCCCTGGTCTCGTGCGGCGCGGGCGACGGCGTGTGCGGCCGTCGGGTTCGTGACGAACATAAACAGCAGGAGGAACACCGACTTCGCCGTCGAGAGCCCCGACTGGAGCGCGAACGCGGCCGCGGCGACCGCGAGAACGGCCCCGAGCGTGTCGCTTTTCGAGGCCGCGTGCGACCGCGTGTAGACGTCCGGAAACCGGACGAGACCGACCGCCGCGACGCCGCCGAAGAAGGCCCCGGCGGCCGCGAGGGCGACGATGCCCCACTCGGTCGGCGTCACAGCACACCTCCGCGTTCGACGCTGAACTTCGAGAACGCTATCGACAGCAGGAAGTTCAGCAGGGCGTACACGAGCGCGATGTCGAGGAACGTCGACTCCTGGAACGCCGCCGCGACGAGCGCGATGGCGATGACGGTGTTCGTCCCGGCGACGTTCACCGCGATGACGCGGTCGTGGGTGGTCGGACCGACGTACACCCGATACAGCGCCACGACGGCGAAGGCGACGAAGGCGGCGGCGACGGCCAAAAGCGCCGTCTCGAGCTCAACCATTCAGCTCCTCCCCGGCGTCGCCGCGGTCGCGCGGCGTCGGTATCTCCGCCGCCGATCGGCCGTAGAAGACGTATCGGACCGCACGCTCTAAGCCGCCGTCGAAGAGGTCGGCGCGGGAGCCGGCGGTCAGCGAGTGGACGTCGAACGAGCGCCCGGAGACGGTGACCGTCAGCGTGCCGGGCGTGAGCGTGATGCTGTTCCCGAGCATCGTCACCGCGCCGTCGCCCCAGACCGCGGCCCGTATCCGAACGAACTCCGGGTCGATCGGCAGGTCCGGGTGTAAGACGACGTACGCGACCTGGAGGTTCGCGACAGCGATCTCCTTGAGCAGGTACGGGACGTACACGAGCAGCCGAGCGAGCCGACGGAGCGTCGCCCCGACCGGAGACGCGCGGCTCGCCACGACCGGCGCGAGCACGGCCGACACGATCGAGGCCGTCACGAACCCCGTGAAAAAGTCGAGGGGCTTCCAGGCGCTCAGCGACAGGTAAAACAGGTACGAGACGGCGAACATCGAGGCGTACATCGCCACCGACGTCGCGCGGGTGAGCGCCGTCCCCTCGGCCGACCGCTCGACCGGTGCCGTCTCGACCGCCACGTCGCCGCGGGACAGCTCCGCCGACATCGGCCGCAGCATCGACGCGGTTCCGGCGGGATTGTACTCCGGGCCGACGACGATCCGGTCTATCCCCGCCGCGGCCGCGTATTCGAGCAGCGAGTCGGCGTAGTCGTCCGGACTGAACAGGTACCGGTCGGTACCGATGACGTCGGTGACGACGGTGATCCGGCTCGAACGGTCTCCGACCGCCCGGCCGTCGGCGTGNGTGACCTCGGACCCGTCAGACGACTCCGCGTCGGTGTCGTCCTCACCGGCGATCTCCGCGTCGGCCACCTCCTCGTCGACCCAGAGCGTGGCGCGGTTGAGGCGCTCGTTCGCCGCTTTGAGCCTGTCGGGCGCGTCGGGGTCGACGGACCGCGTCCGAGTCGCGGCGACGAAGTGGAGCTCGACCGGCCGGTCCGCCGCGATCGCCCGCTCGACGACGTACGAGACCGTGTCTCGGCCGGCGTCCGAATCGCCGATCGGGACGAGTATGCGACGGGTGTCTGTGTCTGACATGTGTGAGCGGCCGTCTGTGCTTTCGTGAGAAAGCCGCAGGACTTGCGTCCGAAACAAGCGACAGGAACGGCAAAACTATTTCGCTACGGGCCGGCCGCCGAGTCCCCGATACGCCGGCGGGCCGGGGCGCTGGGTCACCCGAGCGCGTCCGCGAGTTCGTCGGCCACGCGCGCCCCGAGCCCGTCCTTGTCGCCGACGTACTCGCGCGGGTCGCCTCGGCCGACGAGGAGCGCACGGGTCTCCGCGTCGCCCATCACGCTCGCGTCGTTCGCGACGACGAACGCCAGCCCGACGCGGTCGCGGATGCGCTCGGCCGCCGCGACCATCGCCGCATCGTCGCCCCCCGTCTCGGCTTTGAAACCGACGATCGGCAGGTCTGGGTACGCCTCTCGGACGGAGTCGATGAGCTTCGGCGTCGGCCGCAGATCGAGCGACAGCGGGGAGCCCGACCGGATCTTCTCGTCGGCGTCGTCGGCGGTGAAGTCAGATATCGCCGCGGCCGACACCAGCGCGTCCGCGGTCGCCGCGGTCCGCCGGCAGGCGTCGATCATCTCGTCGGTCGTCTCGACGGCGACGGTGTCGGCGTATGCGACGTCGGGGCCGTCGTGGACGAGCGTCACGCTCGCCCCGCGGACGTACAGCGCGCGAGCGACCGCGCGACCGGTCTTGCCGGACGCGCGGCTCGTCAGGACCCGGATCGGGTCGATCCGCTCTTTCGTCGCGCCCGCGGTGACGACGACGTGCGTCCCGGCGAGCGTCGCCGGGGTCGCCGCGCGGGCGACCGCCGTCACGACGTCGTCCGCGGCGGCGATCTTCGCTTTCCCCTCCTCGATCCGCGGGTCCACGAGCCGGACGCCCCACGACTCCAGGCGGTCGAGCGCGTCGAGTACGCCGGGGTGGTCGTACATCGGCTCGTGCATCGCCGGGACCATCACGACCGAGACATCCGTGCCGAGCGCGGTGGTCGCACAGGTCGTGACGGGCGTGTCGTCGACCGCGGCCGCGACCTTCCCCGCGGTGTTCGCGGTCGCGGGCGCGAGGAGGAGCACGTCGGCCCACCCCTCCCGGCCGCACAGCTCGACGTGTTCCACGTCGCCGGTTATCTCCGTCACGACGGGCTCGTCGGTCGCGAAGTCGACCGCCCACGGGTGGATAATGTCCGTCGCCGCCGGCGACATGACGCCCCGGACGCTCGCTCCGTGGCGGCGCAGCTCGTGGGCGAGCTCGACGACTTTCACCGCCGCGATGCTCCCGGAGACCCCGAGCGCGACGTTGACCCCGTCTAACATCGTTCGCCCCGTCGCCCCGCGGCGATTTATACCTGTTCACGGAGAATACCCGCGGCCGAAGTCAGAGACGGCCGGCCGTAGTAACTATTAACTTGTCGTGATTTGACCGTTCGATATGGACCACCCGACCGTTCTCGTGTTCGTTCGGTTTCCCGATCCGACGTTCCCGACGCGGGGGTTCCTGAACAACCTCTCGTATCCGGACGTGCGGCTCGTCGGGTCGTATCGCCTCGACGAGGACGAGTCCGCCGAAGCGGCACGGGCCGAACACCGCGACGCGTTCGAGGCGACACTCCGAGAGCAGGCCGAACAGTTCGAGCAACGGGGGATACGCACGGAGACCGACCTCGTTTTCACCGCCGACCCGGTCGAGACCCGACGGCGAATCGCCGAGCGCGACGACGTCGACGCGATCCTCACGCCGGGGGGAGCAGACACGCTGGGCACGGTGCTGATCGCGTCCCGTCACACCAAGAACGCGGACGCGAAAGTGTCCTGTCTCCTCGGCGTCCTCGACCGCGACGACCTGCTTGCGGTCGATCTCATACACGTCGCCGACCCGAACGACGCGGAGGCGGCGGGCGAACGGGTGTTACGCGAGGTGCGGTCGGTGCTCGTCGACGAGGACGTTCCGCCGACCAAGATCAGCCAGGAGGTGCGAACCGGAGAGGACGTGGCGTTCGAACTGTCTCAGGCCGCCCGCGACCACGACCTCCTCGTGATGGGCGAGACCGAGCAGGATATCGGCGATAAGATATTCGGCCCGGTCAGCGATTACGTCGTCAACGAACGAGACGTTCCCGTGCTGGTCGTCCGGTAACTTTTAGCCGCGGGAAACCGCCGGCTCGCCGCGCCGTGTGCCGTCCGGCTCGACGCCGACTCGTTCGGTCCGACTACGACCCGTTCGGCTCCTCGCGTTGCGGCTCCGGGAAGTCCGCCGCGGCGAGGAGGGCGTTCACCGCGTCCGTCTCGAGCGCGTCGAGGACGGCCGCCGGCGTTCCGGCGACGAGAGCCGCGCCCGCCTGCTCGTTCGCGTTCTCCACGCGGAGCCCGTCGACCTCGCCCGCGTACGACTCAAGATCGTCGACCGCGGCCGCGACGACTTCGGCCTGCGCGTCGAGCAGCTCGGCCTGCGCGTCCTCCTGCGAGAGGTTCCCCGACTCGACGCGCTCGCGGATATCCTGTTGTGCGGCCTGTATCTCCGACTGGACGTCGAGTGCGACCGTCACGGTCGCCTCGCTCGCGCCGCCGTCGTCCGTCTGTGCGGACCCGTCGAGCGTGCCGCCGAGGTCGCCGCAGCCGGCGAGTCCGAGCGTCGATCCCGTCGCCGCCGCCGCGAGCACCTGCCGCCGCGGTGTGTCTCCCATGGCTCCGCTCTCACCCCCGGCCACTTGTCGGTTCCGTCGGCGGCGCGCCGCCGTCAGACGCCGAACGTCGCGCGGAGCATGTCTCGGGTCCCCGGTCCGAGCCCGACGGCGAGCACGGTGACGAGGAGAAGCAGGGTGTACTGCGGCGACTCGTCGAACAGCTCACCGTTGAACACCCAGACGACGAACGTCGCGGCCGCGAGCTTCACGAGCAGGAACGGCCACGCGTCGCCCGTGACGGCGACGACGGACGCGGGAAGCAGCCGACCGGTCCAGTCGACGATCAGCGCGTTGACGACGTGTTTCGGGACGAGGTTCGCGGTCCCGGCCAGCGCCGGCATCCAGTCGAGCCCGACAACGTTGGCGACGCCGTCGACCGCGTGGCCCCAGATGATCAGGACCCCCGCGGCACCGGTCCCGCGGCGAATCGCCGGGTGTCGCCGCGTCGCGACCGCCCACGTCGCGGCCGCCGCGACCGTCGAAACGACGAGCACCAGCCCGATCACCTGCGGGTAAAACGTGACGTACTCCGTCGTGACGGCCAGATACGAGAGGTAGCCGACGGCGAGCGCGAGCCCGCCGACGCCCGCCGCAAACAGCGGTCGAACGTAGTCGCCGACGACGCCCCGACGTTCGAGCGCGACCGTCGCGAGCACGCAGCCGAGCGTGAACGCGAACACGGTGCCGTAGATGAAGGGGCTTATGAGCAACGCGCTTACCGGAAACGGGATCAGCGGCTCGACGCCCGCCCGCGTCGCCGCGACGCCGGCGTCCTCGACGGTCCGCATCGCGCCGCCTAACAGCACGAACGGAAACAGCGCGTAGAACAGCTCGATGTCGCCGCCGAGGTCGAGCCGCCGGAGCAGGAAGACGACACCGACGAGCATACCCAGTAACACCGCGGCGTAGCTCACCGTCGAGACGGTGGTGTATCCCGGGGCGGCGACGACGCTTCCCGCCGCGGTCGCGGACTGACACGCCGCCTCGCTGCCGAGTAGCGCCGTCTCCCCGCCCTCCCGGACCGCACACTGCGCGCCTTCCCCGTCAGCGACGACCGGACCCCAGAAGTACCGCCAGAGGAACCGGTCGTACACGAGCCGCGGACGGAGGACGGACCCGACCGCGAGGACCGCGCTCACCCCGCCGACGGCGACCAACCACGCGCGTTCCGGCGACAGGCCGACCCGCTCTGTGACCCCGACGCTCATACAGGCCCGTCCGACAGGTCACGAGTTGAGCGTTCCGGTCCCGCACGGCCGTCGGTCCCGGTCCGGCACTGCGGTCCGTCGTCGCGTCCGGGACCCGTCACAGCGGCGGCCCCGCCCGTTCGTAGTCGGTGCCGAGGACGACCATCGTCTGCGACCGGGAAAACCCCTCGACCTCCGCGACGCGGTCGAACATCAGCTCCCGGAGCCGGTCCGTGTCCTCGGCGACGACCCGCAGGATCACGTCCCACTCGCCGGTCGTGAGGTGGACCTCTCTGACCTCGTCGATTCCGCGGAGCCGGTCGATCGCGTCCGTCTCGCCCCCGTCCGCGATACGCAGTCCGACGACGGCGCTCACGCCGTACCCCACGGCCTTCGGGTCGATGTCGGCGTGGTACCCCCGGATGACGCCTGCGTCTTCGAGCCGACCGACGCGGTCGTGGACGGTCGCGCTCGACATGTCGATCCGGCGTGCGACCTCCGAGAACGGGGTCCGCGCGTCCGACTGGAGTATCCGCAGGATCGCCCGGTCCGTCTCGTCGAGTTCCATGTCGACCCCTGCGGTCGGCTCGAACTTTTGCCTTCCGACCGAACGCGCGTCCCCGCGGTATCACGCGTCGTCGAGCGCGAACGACCCGTCCCGGATCGCCGCCTCCGCGGCGTCGAGCGCGGCCGCGGCGTCGAACGACTCGACGGTCGCGGAACGCTCCGCCGCCGAGGCGTCGCCGAGGTCTCGCGCGTGCTCGGTCACGTTCGGCACCGCCCGAAGCAGATTGTCGACGACCGGCACGTCGGCGGTCCGCGGTGACCGACTCCCCGGATTGAGGTCGATCACCACCTCCGTCTTGCCCATCGCGTCGAGCGCCGCCGCGCGGTCACCGTCCTCCAACGGGACGAGGACGGCGTCGGCCGCCTCGATCCCGTCGGCGTCGACGACCCCGCGCGCGTGGTCGAGCCCGGGGATCTCGCCGTCGCCGGCGAGCCCCTTCACGTCGCTCGCGCCGTGCTCGCGGAGGTGGTCGGCGATCCGGCGGGCGCGCTCGTCGGTGTGGTTGAAGAGGTTCACCTCGAGGTCGGCGTCGACGGCCGCGGCCAGTTCGACCGTCTCGGTCGGCGCGAGGGCGGCGACGTTGCCGTTCACCGATATCACGGGGCGCTCGGCGAGCAGGAGGGTCGCGGCCGCCGCCCGCGCCGCCCGGTCGGCGCTCGGGATCGTGCGCTCGCCGAGGAGGTAGTCGAACGCCTCGCCGCGCCCCTGCGCTATCAGCCCCTGTTCCGAGGTGATCCCCTTCTCGACGCCCGCCTCGATCCGGTGGCGCGTCACGAGCGACGCGTACCGCGGGTGGTCCTCGGGGACCGTCGGCTCGCTCATGGCCGCGCTACTCGGGGCGTCACTTAAAGCTGACCGCTCGCGGCCGCGGACGGCGTGCCGTGCCCCGCGGTGACGCACGGGATCGCCCCGATGACCGCCGCCGCGAGCCACGCGAGCGCGTCCTCACCGTAGATCAGGCCGACGACGAGCGGGACGCTCATCGCAGCCGAGAGGATCTTGAGGATCGTCCCGACGTAGCTGAGCGTCGCCCGGGGGTCGACGGTCGCCGTCATGTTGTCCAGAACGCCTTCGTGAACAACACGAGCACGGGGATGATCTCGATTCGCCCGATCCACATCAGGACGATCATCACCCCACGGGTGCTCATCGGGAAGGTCGCGAACGTGCCGTACGGGCCCGCGTCCCCGAACGCGGGGCCGATGTTGAGGAACGTCGTCGCCGCGGCGCCGAGCGCCTCGAACTCGTCGACTTGGGCGCCCGCGCGCTCGGCGTCGACGACGATGACGACCGCGAGCAGAAAGAAGATCACGATGCTCAACAGGAGGTACGCGTAGATGTCGCGGATCGCCGACTCGTCGATCGGATTCCCGGAGATCCGGACCGGCCGCACGGCCTCCGGGTGCGAGGCGGTGTAGAGGTTCCGGCGGAACGACTTCAACGCGACGAGCCACCGCAGCGACTTTATCGAACAGGTGGTCGACCCGACCATGCCGCCGATGAACATCCCCATAAACAGCATGTGCTTCGCCGCGGGGGCCCACTCCACGTAGTCGGTGCTCGCGTACCCGGTCGTCGTCACGATCGACGTGACGTTGAACACGGCGTGACGCACCGTCGCCTCGGCCCCGAAGTCGGTGCCGGAGNCGAGAANCAGGCCGACGGCGACGATCGACGCGAGCGTCGCGATCGCCCCGAGATAGAAGTGGAACTCCTCGTTNCCGAAAAGGCGCATCGGGTCGCCGTTTATCGCGAAGTAGATCAGGACGAAGCTCGTCGAACCCGTTATCATAAACGGGACGACCGCCCACTGGATGAGCGGGTGAAACGCGCCGATCGACAGCGGTTCCGGCGAGAACCCGGCGGTCGCGACCGAGGTGAACGCGTGGGCGACCGCGTTGTACAGGTCCATCCGCGGGTCGACGGCGAGCCCGAGCCCGAAGTAGACGCACACCGCAAGCGCCGTGAGACCGAAGTAGATACCCCAGATGAGACGCGCGGTCTGTGAGATCTTCGGCGTGAGCTTGTTGACGTCCCGGGTCTGTGACTCCGACTCCATCAGCTGTGCGCCGCCGACCCCGATCTCCGAGAGCACCGCGGTCGCCAGGATCAGGATGCCGAGCCCGCCGAGCCACTGGATCACCTGCCGCCACATCAGTATCGAGCGGGAGTGGACCGAGAAGTCGCGCAGGACGGTCGCTCCCGTCGTCGTCAGCCCGCTCATCGACTCGAACAGCGCGTTGACCGGGTGTGCGACCGTGCCGACGCCGGCGACGACGAACGGGACCGCGCCGACCACCGCGACGAGCAGCCAGATGATCGCTACCGCGAGGAACGCCTCCCGGGGGCCGAGGTCCACCGCGGGGTCGCCGAGCCGCCGGAACGCGGTCCCGAGCGCGAGCGTGACGCCGATGGCGACGAGAAACGGCGCCAGGGGCTCGCCGTAGTAGGCCGCGAGCAGGAGCGGAAACGAGAGCGGGACGGCGAGATACGACAGGACGTCGCCGGTGAGACCGAGACTGGCCTGCCAGCCGACCCGGATCCGCGTTTGCCCGGGCATCTCAGGCCATCGCGGTCACCTCGCTCGCCGCGTCCGACTCGACGAGGAGGATCACGTGGTCGCCCGGTCGTAACACGGTGTCACCCCGGGGTGTGACGAGTTCGCGGCCGCGGGTGATCGCGCCGATGACGAACTGCACGTCGGCGGCGGCGACGATCTCGGCGATCGGCCGGTCGACGAGTTCAGACCCCTCGGTGAGCTCGAGTTCGAGCACCTCCGCCTGCTCGTTTTCAAGCACCGCGACGTTCTCCGCGACGCTCTCGTAGGTGAACCGCGTTATCTCCTCGGCGGTGACGGTGCGGGGGTTGATCGCGATGTCGATGCCGATCGCTTCGAACACGGTCACGTAGTCCGCGCTGTCGACGACCGCGATCACGCGGTCGACGCCGAGCCGCTTCGCGAGCACGGAGATGAGCAGATTCTTCTCGTCGGACCGCAGCGCGGTGACGACGATGTCGGACTCGTCGACGTGCTCGCGGGAGAGAAACTCCGTGTCGGTCGCGTCGTGTTCCATCACGACGGTGTTCGGGAGGTTCTCCGCGAGCCACCGGGCCCGCTCCGGGTCCTGTTCTATCAGCCGCGGCTTGAAGCTGCGGTCCTCCAGCAGCCGGGCGGTCTGGTAGCCGACCTCGCTTCCCCCGACGATCGCGATGTCGTCGGCTCGGTCCGGAGTGGCGTCGGGAGCGATGTCGTTCGCGAACGCCAGCACGCTCTCCGGCCCGCCGACGACGGCGGCCCGATCG
>P_A23_Liq_2_FmtDRAFT_1000219_pt1 | contig 13048 bp, 11 predicted proteins | sample PonA232FremontCA_FD_10599 | JGI IMG/M metagenome (IMG submission 10599) | reverse complement strand
CCCCCCCGTCCCGTCGTCGACGCCCTCGCCGAGCGGCCGGGGAACTGGCACGTCCGTCCGATCGCCGATCGCCGTCAGCAGCGCCGCCTCGGTCCGGGTCGCGGCCGGCGTTTCGGAGCGTTGGACGACCACCGGCGCGGCGCTCTCGAATCGCACCACCTCCGTCCGCTTGCGGTTCCCCCGCCCGAGCGGTTCGACGCTCGCGACCGTCGCCCCCGGTCTCGCCTTGGCGAGGGCGCGACCCCTGACCGCGTCGCTCACCGACTCTCCTCCGGCTCGGTCGCCGCTGCTTCGCCTCCGGGCTCGCGGCCGTCGGCTCCGCGCCCCTCGGCCAGCAGGTCCGCGATCTCCGCTAACGAGTCGACGACGTGGTCCGGCCCGTACGCGCCGGGCGCGTCGTCGGGACTCGCGCGGAGCCACGCGGACCGGAGCCCGGCGTTGTGCGCGCCCGCGACGTCGTACGACAGCGAGTTCCCGACGTACAGCGTCTCTTCGGCATCGACCGACAGCGCCGCGGTCAGCCGCTCGAACGGTTCCGCGTGCGGCTTCCGGCGGGGCAGGTCCCCGGCGTACACGATCGCGTCGACGAGGTCGTCCAACCCGAGCGCCTCGATCTTCGCCCGCTGTCGGTCCTCGGGACCGTTCGTGAGCACGCCCACGGGACCCGCCGCCGCCGCGGCCGCCAGCGCCTCGGTCGCGCCCGGCAGGTACGCCACCCGCGACTCGTCCGCGACCGCCTCGAACGCCGCCGCGAGCGCGACGGGGTCCACGTCTCTCCCGTGTTGCGCCGCCAACCGCGCGAACCCCGCGCCGAGGTAGCCGACGCGATCGTCGGGGTCCGGCGGGCCGTCGAGGAGGGGCCACAGCTCCTCCGGCTCGCCGAACGGCTCCACGCCCGCCTCCTCGAACGCCCGGCGGTAGAGGGCGTCCACGTCGTGGTCGTGGCGGCACAGCGTGTCGTCGAGGTCGAACGCCACCGCCGCGAACCGGCTCATGGACGATCGGAGGCGCCGCGCGGCGAAGTCGGTTTCGCCGAGGCGCCCGTACGCCCGGCGATGACCGATCCCGACGACACCCACGACTGCGAGACCTGCGGCGCGAGCGTCGCCGCCGCGGACGCGCGCCGGTCCGAGCCGTTCGGCGATCTGGATCCCGACACCTGGCAGACGCTGAACTGCCCGCACTGCGGCGACCGCCTCGCGACCGTCCTCGTCGACGACGAGTGACCCGCGGTCGTCCGCTCGCTGTCGCTCGCGGGTTCAGAATATGCCGCCTCCCCGATTTGAACGGGGGACAGCTCGATCTTCAGTCGAGTGCTCTCCCAGTCTGAGCTAAGGCGGCTCGCACTCACATCAATGCCGATTCGGGACAAAAGGATTTCGAAAGGCCGCGGGCGGACCGCCTCGGTCGACGCCTCGACCCGCCCGCGTCGGTCGAATCCGGATCGACCGATCTGCCACGCGTCCTCGATATCGGACGATATCGCCGCCGATCCGCGTCGACGGCGGGGATCTCGGTTTTCGCAACGATCCCCTTTCTCCCACCCCTCCGATCGAGCGATGCCATCGCACGACCACGCCGACCACGACGCGCACCACGAACATCTCGACGCCGCGGTCGACGAGCGCGACGACTGGGCGCGCCGCCGCCGGAAAGGGATCCCGACCGATAAGAACCTCCTCGTCGTCGCCTGTATGGACGAGCGAATCCCGATCGAGGAGGCGCTCGGCATCGACCTCGGCGACGCGCAGGTGTTCCGCAACGCCGGCGGGAAGGTGACCGACGACGTGATCCGGTCGGCCGCGCTCACGACGAACTTCTTCGACACCGACGAGATCGTCGTTATCAACCACACCGACTGCGGGATGATGAGCGCGCCCGACGAGGCGATCCGCGAGGGGCTCGAAGCCGAGACGGGCGACATCGACGCCGCGGACCTCGACCCGTCGCTGCCGGAGCTCACGATCGGCGACGCCGACCTCCTCGACTGGGTGAAGATGACCGACGACATCGACGCGGCCTGCGCCGCGCAGGTCGAGTACCTCCGCGAGTCCGCGTTCATCCCGGACGACACCACCGTCTCCGGCTACGTCTACGAGGTCGAGTCCGGCGAGCTCCGCCGCCCCGACGAGCGGATCGCCGAGGAGATCAGCGAGCGGCGGGCCTGACGCCGGACGACGACGCGCCGGCCGCCAGCGAACCTGCCGTCCCGGCCTGAGGTGTGACGCTTTTATGCGCCCGCGGCGAATCGAGGCACGAAATGGATCGAGCACGCGTGTCCCCGCATCGCCGAGGTGATCCCGGTGGGCGCTGACGCCGACGCTGACGCGCCGGTGGTCGCCGGCTTCTTCTCCGGCTGCGGCGGCCTCGACTTGGGATTCGAGCGGGCGGGCTTCGACGTGGCCCTCGGGAGCGACCAGTGGGAGCCCGCGGCGGAGACGTACCGACGGAACTTCGCCGACACCGAGTTCCTCGAAGGGGACGTGCGCGAACTTGACGCCCCGGCGATCCGCGAGGCGGCCGCGGGCGCGGGCTACGACCCTGACGGCGTCGACGTGGTGATCGGCGGGCCGCCCTGTCAGGGGTTCAGCCGGCTCAACAACGAGCAGATCGAGCTCGACGAGATGGAGAAGGACCGCCGGAACACGCTGTTCGAGGAGTTCCTCCGGGTCGTCTCCGTCCTCGAACCACAGTTGGTGTTGATGGAGAACGTCCGCGACCTGATCAACCGCCAGACCAGTGACGACCGGTACGTGAAAGACCTCATCGTCGACGAGTTCGCGGCGCACGGCTACAAGTGCGAGTACCGAGTGCTGGAGGCCGAACAGTACGGCGTCCCCCAGAAGCGCCGCCGGATCTTCTTCATGGGCACCAATCGCGACGTGCCGATCCGCTTTCCTGAGCCGACGACGCCCGAGGGGCACTGGCGCACCGCCGGCGAGGCGCTCGCGGACGCGACCGACGACCTCCCGAACATGACGTACGCCGACACCGGCGAGAAGACGCTCGAACGCATCCGTCACGTTCCCCCGGGCGGTTACTACCGCGACCTCCCCGACCGGCTGAAGACGAAGAAGTACAAGTGCGACTGCGAGGACACCGACACCTGCCCGCACGAGCCGGAGATCGTCAAGCGGTACGGGACGTACCTCCGCCGGCTCGACCCCGAGGAGCCGTCGCTGACGGTGAGCACGAACGTCTTCATCCACCCCAGTGAGGACCGGTACCTCACGCCCCGCGAGATGGCTCGGCTCCAGACGTTCCCCGACGAGTTCGTCTTCGAGGGGACGAAGACCGACGTGATGAAACAGATCGGCAACGCCGTCCCGGTCCGGCTCGGCGAGGAGCTGGCGACGCAGCTGCTGGAGTACTACCCCGAGATCCGGGACGCGCCCCCCGCCGACCCCGACGTGTACGAACAGCAGTCGCTGACTGACTTGGCCTGAGATCGTTTTTAAATAGTGATCGGTGGTGCGGTGCGGAATTTCAAAATCCTGGCGGTCTATTTATAAACAGGCGCCGGTGGATCAGTGGTGAACACCTCCAAAGTCCCAGCCGGGAGGCGGGCGCACGCTCGCTGCGCTCCTCGTCACTCCGTTCGCTCCCTCGCTGCGGTGCTTGCGTCACCTGCGCCCGCCTCCCGGCTGCCCTTTTGAGTCCCACCCCGCACCGCGACCGCACCTCACNCCTCCCCAGCCTCGTCAGTCGCCTCCGCTTCGCTCCGGTGACTGACTCCCTCGCGCGTGCTGCTCGGCCGCGGGGCGGCCTCGCAGGCACGCGCCACCGCCTCTTATTTGTAAATAGTCGCCACTGCTCACGGATTGTTCGCAACAGCAGAATGGGACCGCCCGGATTCGAACCTCGGTCGTTCCGCTCGCGCTGCTCGCTCCACTCCCTGCTTCGAATCCGTTCCACCGCCGCTGCTCGCGAATTGCTCGCAGCGGCAGAATGGGACCGCCCGGATTCGAACCGGGGTCACGAGCACCCAAGGCTCGGAGTATACCACTAACCCACGGTCCCGTACTCCTACGTACCCCGAAGAGCCGCTAAAGGGTTTCGTTGCGCGTCGTCACTCCTCGTCGTCGCGCCGTTCGAGGTCGGCGACGATGTCGTACGGGTCGGTCCCCTTCCGGACCGAGTCGAGGATGAAGAACGCCTCGTCGGGCGCGAGGAAGTGCCGCGTCACCCCGCGGCCGAGCGGCGTCGGCTCGAAGCCGTCGATGAAGTTCCACTCCAGCAGCTTCCCGAGCGCGTGCTTGGTGGGGACCTCGCCGATCATCCGGTCGTTGAGGCGCTTCGCCTTCTTGCCGGCGACGACGACGTTCGCGAGCGTCTCCTCGGCGGCCGCGGTCTCGTCGTAGTGCGTCGCCACGTCCTCCATCTCGCCTTTCAGCAGGGTGAACGCCACCTCGTCCTCCGTGCGGTCCATCGACCCGTGGTAGACGCCGTCCGGCTCGACGAGGAGGTAGACTCGGCCGCGGTCGTGGTAGTCCGGGCGTCCGGCGCGCCCGAGCATCTGCGAGAACTCCTGGACGGAGAGCCACTCGATCCCCATCGCCAGCGAGTCGAAGATCACCTGTGAGGCGGGGAAGTCGACGCCGGCCGCCAGCGCCGCGGTGGTGACGACCGCCGAGAGGTCCTGATTCCCGAACATGCGCTCGACCTTCTTCCGGCGCCCGTAGTCGAGGCCGGCGTGGTACGGCGCGGAGTCGTACCGGAGCTTGCGGCTGATCTCGTGACAGCGCCGCCGCGAGTTGGTGAAGATGATCGTCTGCCCGCGGTACCCCTTCGACGACTTCGTGTCGAACTCGCGTTTTACGAGCTTGTCGGCGATCTGGGCCTTCTCACGGCTGTCAGCGAAGGTGACGTGGCGCTCGATGGGGACCGGGCGCTCCTCGTACTCGATGAGCGTCGCGCGGAGCTTCTCCGCGAGCCACTCCGGGTTCCCGACGGTCGCCGAGAGGTAGACGAACTGCGTCCCGTCGTAGCCCGCGCGGGTCTCCATCCGGTCCTCGCTGTAGTACTTCAGCCGGGAGATGAGCCCGTCGAGCCGGTGGCCGCGCTCGCCCTCCTTCAGCGTGTGGACCTCGTCGATGACGACCGTCCCCACGTCGCCGAGGTCCTTGCCCGTCCGGAGCGCGTGGTCGATCCCCTCGTAGGTGCCGACGATCACGTCGGCGTTCGGGTCGAAGCGGTTGCCGTCGTCGTTCACCCGCGAGGAGCCGACCCGGATGGAGACGTCGAGCAGGTCGCCGTAGCGGTCCTCGAAGTCCTCGTGCTTCTGGTTGGCGAGCGCGACGAGCGGGACCAAGAAGAGCAGCTTCCCGTCCCCCTTCAGCGCGCGGTCGATCCCGGTCAGCTCGCCGACGAGCGTCTTCCCCGTCGCCGTGGCGCTCACCACGAGCTGGTCGTCGCCGTCGAGCAGGCCGTTCCGCACGGAGAGACTCTGGACCGGCAGTAGATCCTCGAAGCGGCCTTGGAGGTGCGAAGAGAGGTCCGGATGGAGGTCCAAGTCTTCGGTCCGGACGGGCGAGACGTCGTCGACGTTCGCCGACACCTCGTCGTACTTCGTGAGGTCGGGGTCGAGTCCGCCCTGGAGGAGACTCACGATCCGGTCGAGGTCGCCCGACTCGTACAGCAGCTCCTCGAGGCGTTCCTCGGCCGCGCCCGTGAACTCCCCTTTGTACGACAGCTCCCGCTCTAACTCCCGGCGGGCGCAGTCCCGACAGATCAGCTCGCCGTTGTGGTCGATGGCGTCCTCGCTCGTGATCGGCCCGTAGCGCCCGTCGCTCGCGCAGCGCCGGCAGGTCCGGACCGCCGTCGCCTCCAGCTGGTAGCCGTCGAGCATCTCCTTCAGCCGCGTCCGGTTCTCCGGCGAGGTCTGCTCGGAGATGCGGATCCGACCCGCCGCCCGCGCGAGGTCGACGAACTCGTCCGGCTGGCGGGGGTGGTCCTCCCCGTCGCGGATCACCCGGAACTTCCCCGGGCGNGGGCCCGCGGAGGTCTCCTTGAGTTCGAGCCGCCCGCGGAGCACGCGCTTGCCGTCGCGGTTCGCGACGACGGTGTAGTCGCTCCGCGCCTCGTGGAGGAACAGCGTCTCGACCTCGGCCAGCTGCTGTGACACTGCCGTGCGGTACGCGAGCGAGGTATTTCAGGTGTTCGGCTCGGGGATCGGAACCGGTTCGAAGACACGCGGCGCCGCGGCTACGTCACGCGAACGCGCGGAGAAAAACCCGCCTCACGGACGGGGTCGGGGTCGAGGGGTCTACGAGACGAGCAGCTTCTCGCCGCGGTCGACCGTGATCCGGCACGGCGGGGAGAGCTTGTTGTACGCGCGGCGGAACGCCTCCTTCACGACGGAGGCCTGCTCGACGTCGCAGTAGGCGGTGAACACGACGTCGTCCTTGTTAAGCCGCGCGGCGGTGCCGACGGGCTTGCCGAACGCCTGGCGCATCCCGTCGGAGACGCGGTCCGCGCCGGCGCCGGTCGCCTGCTTGTTCTCTCGGATGACCTGGTGGGGGAACTTGCGGAGGGTCATCTTGTAGTTGCCCTCGCCGAGCTCCTTGATCAGGTGGCGGTTCGCCGAGAGGCGCGCGCTCTCAAGCGACCCGTGTCGAACCTGGAGCTCCTCCTCGACGCGGAGGCTGATCTGGACGGGGTAGTCGTCCGGCTCCGCGGAGAGGTCGCCCATGTTGTGCTGGGCGATCTTCGAGCCGGGGATACCCGTGATGTACTCGCGGCGGGTGTACGACGGCTTGTCGATCGTCCGATACATAGAGGCGGGTTTGTCAGACATGGCTACTTGTCCGATGTAGCCCGCGCTGCGGCGATAAACCCTTCGATAGCGAGGCGTCCGCCGCGGCTCCTCGGGGAGTCAGCGCCGGCGATCCACCGGATTGCGGTCTGCGTTGACACGCCGCCCGCTCACTCCTCCGGCGTCGGTTCGAGCGCGACGTGGTCGAAGCCGCGCTCCGCGAGCCGCTCCGCGGCGCGGTCGGTGACCGACGGGGCGACTAAGATCCCGCGCACCTCCGGCGAGTCCGCGTCGTCGGTCTCGCCGTCGTTCGCCTCGATCCCCAACTCCTCGCGGAGCGCCCGGACGTACCGCGCGAGCTGTCCCACGGCGTCCGGACCGACCCGGCGGCGCTTCAGCTCGACGACGACCGGCGTGCCGTCGGCGTCGACGCCGAAGACGTCCATTGGACCGGCGCTGGACGGGCGTTCGGTCTCGCGGGGCTCGAACCCGGGCTCGACGAGATCGGGGCGCTCCAAGATTCGGGTCCGGAGGTCCTCCTCGCTCCCGTGGAGCGTGAGGTCGCGGCCGCCGGTCACGGCCATCGCGGAGAGCTGGTCGACGGCCGCGAAGCGGACGGTCAGGGTCTCGTCGGGGTTGCTCCGCGTCGAGCGCACGCGCAGCCGTCCCTCGCGCACCGCGGCGCGGTGTTCCGACCCCGGCGGCTGCCAGTTGACGGGTTGCCGCCCCTCGTCGGTGTGGACGAGGGCGGCGCCGTCGGGCTTCAACACGAGCAGGCGGTCGCCGGCGCCCAGGTCCGAGGCCGCACGCCCCTCGTAGCTGACCGTACAGCGGCCGAAGACGCTGATCAGGTCGCCGCGCTCGAAGGCGTCCTCCAGCTCCCAGAGGGCCTCGCGGTGGCTCGGGTCGTGGACGCTCGTGACTGTCACTGGCTCTCGTAAGCGGTCGCGGGGGAAAAAGGACGCGAGCCGGGGCCGGTCGTCACCGTTCGGCGAGGCGACGCGCCGTTCGGCTCGTCTCAGTCGCCGCGCCGCGACACGACGATGCCGGCGACGAAGAGGACCGCGCCGAGCGCGAACGCGGCGACGCGAAGCGTCGTGTCGGAGACGAGGATTCCGGCCAACACCGAGACACCGAATCCGGAGTGTAACACCGCGGTGAGATTCATACGTCCGGTACGGTCGCGCGGCACAAAAGCGGGTCGAACCGGCGGGCTCGGCGGTCGCCGTCCGGCCGGGTCAGGTCCCGTGTTCCCAGCTCCCCATGTACTCGCGCTGCTCGTCGCTGAGGTCGTCGTACTCGACGCCCTCGGCGGCGAGCTTGATGTCCGCCACCTCGCGATCGAGCTCGTCGGGCACGTCGTGGACGCCGGCGTCGTACGCGTCGCCGTTGGCGGCGAGCTCGCGGACGACGACCGCCTGAACGCCGAAGCTCTGGTCCATCACCTCGACCGGGTGGCCTAAGGCGATGGGCGCGGCGAGGTTGACGAGGCGGCCCTCCGCGATGACGTTGAGGACGCGGCCGTCGGGCATCTCGAACCCCTCGACGCCGTCGCGGACCTCGTAGCGGTCCACGGCGAGGTCGTCGAGGTCGTCGAGGTTCACCTCCACGTCGAAGTGGCCGGCGTTCGCGAGCAGGACGCCGTCGCTCATCTCCGCGAAGTGCTCGCGGGTGATCACGTCGCGGTTGCCCGTCGTCGTGATGAACACGTCGCCCTTCGCGGCGGCCTCCTCCATGGGGAGCACCTCGTACCCCTCCATGTGCGCTTCGAGCGCCTTCCGCGGGTCGACCTCGCAGACGATGACGTTCGCGTTCTGCCCGGACGCCTTCTTGGCGACGCCCTTCCCGCACTGGCCGTAGCCACCGACGACGACGTTCTTCCCGGCCCACGAGAGGTTCGTCGTCATCGCGATGGTCGCGAGCGACGACTCGCCCGTGCCGTGGACGTTGTCGAACAGCTGCTTCATCGGCGTGTCGTTGACGGCGAAGACGGGGTAGTGGAGCTCGCCGTCGGCGTCCATCGCGCGCAGGCGGTCGACGCCCGTGGTCGTCTCCTCGGCGCCGCCGACGATGGAGTCGATCAGGTCGGGGTACTCCTCGTGGACGAGTTTCACCATGTCCATCCCGTCGTCGACGGTGACGGTCGGCTCGTGGGCGATGCAGGCGTGCATCGCGTCGTAGTACTCGTCGTCGTCGACGCCCCGCACGGCGTAGGAGGTGATCGACTCGTGGTCGTCGAGCGTGGCCGACACGTCGTCGTGCGTCGAGAGGGGGTTACACCCGGTGATCGCGACCTCGGCGCCGCCCTCGGCGAGCAGTTCGACGAGGTTCGCCGTCTTCGCCTCGACGTGCATCGCCATCGCGATGGTCTCGCCCGCGAGCGGCTGCTCGTCGACGAACTCCTCGCGCAGCGCGTTCAATATCGGCATGTGCTGGAGCGCCCAGTCCATCTTCCGGCGGCCCTCTTCCCGGGCCGCATCGACGTCGGAGAGGTGCTGTGACACCGGCGGATACGCGGTTTCGCTCATACCTCTCGGTTCGCTCACGGCGCACTAAACCCTGCCGACACCGGAGTGCGTCCGCAAAATGAGAGTCGGTCTCGGCGACCGTCGCCCGCGTTACCGAACCGAACTGCGGACCGCGTCGTCAGTTTCCGCCCGGGCCGCCCGCGTGGTCCGGCGGTCCGCCCTCGCCGTCGTCATCGTCGGCTTCCTCGTCCGCTTCGTCTTCGTCAGCGTCCTCGTCGGCTTCCGTTTCCTCCTCGTCGGCGTCGTCTTCAGCCTCGTCTTCCGCGCTCTCCTCGTCCTCTTCGTCTTCCGCGCTCTCCTCGTCCTCTTCGTCCTCGTCGGCGTCCTCGCCCTCTTCGTCGGCGTCGTCGTCTTCAGCGTCACCCTCGGTCTCCTCGGCATCGTCGTCCTCCTCGCGGTCAGGGTCGGCGTCGGACGGCGGGCCGCGCTCGTCGTCATCCTCACCGTCGGGACCGGCGTGATCGGGCGCGTTACCGGGCGCGTCGGTCTCGTTCTCGGCGTCGTCGCCATCGTCCGCGTCGTCCGGACCGCCGGGGCCGCCCGCGTGGTCCGGGGCGTTACCGGGGTTGTTCTCCGTCACGAAGTCGGAGACCGCGCCACCGATGCCGCCCTCGCGGTCCTCGATGTCCTCGATGAACTCCCGGACGAGCTGGCCGAACGGCTGCCCCTCGGCCTCGTCCTCGTCGCCGACGGTGAGGTCGACGGTCGTCGAGACGCTCTCGCCCTCGTACGCGGCGGTCACCTCGACCGTGACGTTCTCCTCGGCGGCCGGGAGGCCGACGGTTCCGTCTTCGTCCGTCTCGTACTCGCCCGCGCCGGCGTAGGTGGCGTTCTCGTCGACGGTCGTGACGGTCACCGAGGCGTTCTCGACCGCGGTGCCGTTGTCGGTGACCGTGACGACGGGCTCGCCGTCGGTGTCGTCGACGGCCACTTCGAGGCCGTCGGGCGCCTCGATGTCGACCGTCTCCGAGGCGCTCTCGTTGTCGTATTCGGCCGTGACGTTCACCGTCACGTCCTCCTCGGCGGTCGGCAGCGTCACCGTGCCGTTCGCGTCGGTCTCGTACTCGCCCGCGCCGACGTAGGAGGCGTTCTCGTCGACGGCCGTGACGTTCACCGAGGCGTTCTCGACCGGGTCGTCGTCGTTCGTCACTGTGACGACGGGCTCGCTCTCGGCGTTCTCCACGTCGAGTTCGAGGCCGTCGGGCGCTTCGAGGTCGACCGTCGTCGAGGCGGTGTCGTCGCCCGCGGCGGCGGTCACCGCGACGGTGACGTCCTCCTCGGCGGCGGGAAGGTCGACCGTGCCGTTCGCGTCGGTCTCGTACTCGCCGGTCCCCGCGTACGACGCGTTCTCGTCGTCATCGTCGACGACGCTCACGACGACCGTCGCGTTCTCGACCGCGGTGTCGTTCTCGGTCACCGTGACCGTCGGTTCGCCGTCCGCGTCGTCGACGGCCACTTCGAGGCCGCCGTCGGCGGCCGCGACGCCCGTCGCCGCGACGCCCGTCACGGCGCCGAGCGCGACGACCGCGGCCAGTAGGATCGCTCTCGTGCGTTCGCTCATGTCCACTCGGGTCCAGTCCCCCTTTCCGTATAAAAAGCGAAGTCGCTTAACGCGGTTTAATCCGGTTTGTATCCGGGTTAACGGCGCTGCTGCGTCTGTTTTGGTTGATCGCCGTTAACGCGAGTATCTCGGTCGTGATCCCCCAGAGTTCGCCCCCGATTCGGCTCGGTCGTCGCTCGCGCGCGACACGTTTCTCCGGTCGTATTCCGAGTCGCTCCCGCAGAGAACACGCCCAAAGCCCCCGTGGCTGCCCCTTTGAATCCCTCCCCGCCCGGCACCGCAGCCTCACGCCTCCCCAGCGTCGTCGGCCTCCCTCCGGTCGGCCGACTCCAGCGAGAAGCGAGGATTCCCCGGCAGCCGGCGCTACGCGCCGGCGACCTCGCGCGTGCTGACGAGCGCCCGCAGGGCGCGAGTCGCACGCGCCACCGCAGTTCTATACATGAATAGCCGTGCGTCCGCTACGCCGAATCCACGCGGTCGACGAGGTCGCTCGCGGCGGCCGCGGCGTGCTCCTGTACGGCCGCGGCGTCCAGCGTCAGCACCTCTCGGTCGCGCATGAGAATGTCGCCGTCACAGACCGTGTGGCGCACGTCGCTCCCGCGGGCCGCGTACGCGAGGTGCGAGACGGGGTCGTGGACCGGCGTCAGGTGCGGCGCGTCGAGGTCGACGACGGCGAGGTCGGCGGCCGCACCCGCCTCGATCCGACCACCCGGGAGTCCGAGGGCGTCCGCGCCGCCGGCCGTCGCCATCTCAACGACCGCCCCCGCAGGGACCGCGCTCGCGTCGTCCGCGGCGAGCTTCCCGAGCATGGCGGCGTCGCGCATCTCGTCGAACACGTCGAGGTCGTTGTTCGAGGCCGCGCCGTCGGTGCCGAGCGCGACGGTCACGCCGGCCTCGCGGAGCCGCTGAACCGGGGCCATCCCGCTGGCGAGCTTCATGTTCGAGGCCGGGCAGTGGACGACCGCCGTTCCCGACTCGGCGAGCCGGTCGATCTCGCCGCCGCCGACGTGAACGCCGTGCGCGAAGAAGTCGTCCGGGCCGAGCGCGCCGAGGTCCTCGGCGTACGCGATCGGTCGCTCCCCGCGCTCGTCGACGATCGGGTCGACCTCGTCCGCCGTCTCGTTGGCGTGGAGGTGGACCGGAACGCCCGCCTCCCGCGCCTCCGCGACCCCCTCGCGGAGGAACTCCTCGCCGACCGTCGTCAGCGAGTGCGGCATGAACGCCGTGCGGATCCGGCTGTCCGCCGCGCCGTCAAGTTCGCGGGCGACCGCGAGGCTCTCCTCGACGTCCGCGCGGGCGTCGGCCGCGTCCTTGCCGACCGTCACGACCCCGTGGCCGAGCCGCGCGCGCAGCCCCGCGCGGTCGACGACGTCCGCGACCCGGTCCATCGCGAAGTACATGTCCGCGAACGCGGTCGTCCCAGACCGGATCATCTCCAGGGCGCCGAGCTCCGCGCCCGCCTCGACGTCGTCCGGCGTCAGTTCGGCCTCCGCCGGCCAGATGTCCTCGCGGAGCCACGGGTCGAGCGGTTTGTCGTCTGCGTACCCGCGGAGCAGCGTCATCGCGACGTGCGTGTGCGCGTTGACGAGCCCCGGAATCACGAGCGACCCCGACGCGTCGAGCGTCTCGTCGGCGTCGGGCGGCGCCTCGCCGTCCGCGCTCACGTCTCGCACCTCGACGATCCGCCCGGCGTCGCGGTCGATCGTCACGTCGGCCTCGGTCACGGAGCCGTCGGGGCGGAGGACGCGGCCGCCCGTCACGCGAAGCGCGTTCATACGGACCGATCCCGCTCCCCGAACCAAACGGCTTCGGTTCCGCCGGGCCCCTCCGAAGCCTCTTAGGCCGGCGCCGCCGCAGTGCGGGCATGGCAACCGACGCCCAGCAGGCGTGTTTCGAGGCCGGGATCAAGTTCGGCTCGCTGTACCACCAGTTCGCCGGCACGCCGGTCAGCCCGTCGAGCACGCGGAGCATGGAGGCCGCGATGGCGGAGGCGATCGAGAACCAACCGCACTGCGAGGCGGTGACCGTCGACATCCACGACGACCGCGTCGCCGACGCGATCGACCACGAGAACGGCTACACGGAGCTCACCGGCTCGCTGATGGACGTGGAGATGCGGATCGCGTACGAGGGCGTCACGGTTCACACGCGGATGGCGATGGAAGACGGGTACCCGCTGATGGAACTGGTCGACGTGGTCGAGAC
>P_A23_Liq_2_FmtDRAFT_1000216_pt1 | contig 13147 bp, 12 predicted proteins | sample PonA232FremontCA_FD_10599 | JGI IMG/M metagenome (IMG submission 10599) | reverse complement strand
CACGGGTTTGTGGTCTAGTCTGGTTATGACACCTCCTTGACATGGAGGAGGCCGGCAGTTCAAATCTGCCCAAACCCACTTTCTGATCTCTCGCTCTTCCAGTAGCGACCACGCCCGATACATCCACTAAGACCTGCATATCGGGCGAATCTGACTATCAGGCAGATTCTGATTTCAACCGTTTACCGGACGTTCCTGTCTCAATCCGGAAGCCGTAATGCGGTCACCAATAAGTAAGTGTTCCAAGCTAATTAATAGCACGGCTGCACAGCTCTCTCTTATCATGTTATATGTGTCATAAAGCGTATCGTACATCGCGCGCACATGCTTACAGTACTGAAACAATCAAGCACCTCTAAGCAGCTATATTGGTCGGTCTCTCGCGCGCAAGCACCTCACTCACAAATAGCGGTACACCTACTCATAGCGCGCGAACCATCCCTGATCGTCTGAATGACAGCGCGACTTACACGAAACCCCCAGGGTATGATTGCTCAACATACGCCTATACCAACTCACTCTATCAGCCCCAACATACGACTACACCAGCTTCACTCAATCAGAATAGTCTCAAGCATCCGGCTTTGGATAGCCAGCCTCTTCCAGTTCCTGCATAATCCTCTCTCGTTCAGACGGCTCTAGATGGCCCCAGCTGGCGATCTGATTGAGTGTGCGGCCGCAGCTCACGCACATCCCTTTAGCTCGATCCACGTTGCATATGCTAATACACGGGCTTTCTATTCCGCTCATGGGCATGCTCCTGTCGTACAACGCATACAGGCAATCTCTTCTCCCATCAGTTCAGGCATCAACAGGCAAGTGGATGTACCTCTCGATCTCGATAAGCCGGTCTTCCCCTCTCCGGTATAGCATATTCTCACACTCACTAATTGAACAGATGACTAAACGGCCTGAGCTGGCTATCATCGACAGTTAGCGGATCATCAGCCGTTCTTGCAGCCCTGTCGCCAGCAGCTTCCGGTACCGTTCCATCCCATTGATTGCAGGCTCTCAAGACTGCCGGTGCCAGCTCTTCAGTGACGTACGCGATCTCGACTAATTCATCCTCGGTTGCATCGCTTACCGCCTCAACAGTTCCATACTCATCCAACAGGTTCCCGATCCCGGCTTTCCCAAGCCCATCAATATCAGACAGCACGACCCACAACTGCCGCCAGGCGTCCATTTCGTCTTCTACCAGTGGCATTACCCGTGTGAGCCACTCTTCTACCTCATCAGCAGAGATGGCAGTTCCCTCATCAAACTCGGATTCTACAACATAGCAATCATTCAGTTGATCAGGTTCGATATCACGATACTCCTCATACTCCGATGCCATCTCATGTAGGTCTGCAGAATCGAAATATCCGACCGTAATTTTTCGTTCGTTATCCACCAGTCTGTCAACACTCGGATCATACCCATCAAGATAGACGAAGAGCATTTTCGTTGATATCGGCTCTTCAGGCAGGCCAGGCGATAGATCCCGTGCGAACATTCGATCAATCTCATTTGGCTCCCCATCAATCGCCTGTAGTGGATGTTTGGCCAGGGCTCTCACCCATCCTTCAGGCAGCTGCATCGAGAGAAAGGGATCGAGTTCGTCTACATACTCAATCGGGACGGTCATAGTTGCTCTCTGGTGCGCGGGCCGCAGAAAAAACAATGTTGAACGCCTGACTGCTCGGCTTGTTTCGCATTAGGCTATAGATCTCTCACACTGTAGCTTACCCTTCCATCACTGGTGATTCTGCAGGCATTGTTGGGGCGAGTCTAACGTCTCAAATCGCCCGTTCTGACCGATCTGTAGGATCACTAGGATTCGTTCTCACAAACCAAAGAAACGCTTAGACACCCCTGCAATAGGCTTGAGGCATGCCGTTTCTGTTCGATTTCTCATGCACACAAATACCCTATTTGTTCTAACACTTTGCAAACCCCATGAGATTTCAGCATTTGAGTCCTTTTCTAAACGAGACTTTGATTGTTTGATCATTGATTTCACTATATGTGGGATCCATACACTCAAACTGTGACTGGCTGAATTCCAATATATGATCTTCCTTATTTAGATACGTTAATACTGGATCATCACCAGTAATTAGCAGACAAGCTGAATAGTTTTCTAATTTTATATCAAGCTCTTTTTCGATTGAATTCTTGGCTCTATTAAAAATATTATAGATGTTGAGATCTGTGGACGGATTAAATTCAAACACAAATCTAATAGATCCAAACTTATTGTATTCAATTCGATGCTTCCTGTCAATATCTATAGTGGAAATATCGAAATTAGAGGACATATTAGAATTTGGAACCTCCCCAATCTGTCGCGGGATAAACTGGAATATTATTTCAGTCATCTTCTTCCTCGTCTGAGCTTGTTGAGTCATCTAAATCAATGAGGCTACTCGTTATGCGGCTGATACTATGATCGAGCTCACTCTTCCTCTTTTCTAATTCAATGCGTTCTTCAAATATCTCTTCCAGTTGTGTAGCATGGGTCTCAACTACGCTATCATCGACAGAATCAGCGTTCTCTGAAAGCCGTTCAGCATACCCTTGTGCTGTGGCTTTATCAGAGGCAACATCACTAATTTGCTCACTTTGTGTGGAATATCGATCCGAAATAGATTCAACATTATCTTGTAGCTCAGATAAATCAGCAGAGGTACTACTGGTTGAGTCATTGTGAGGAACTAAATCGAAGCCAATCTTTTTTTCTAATTCGTCACGTCTGATAATACCAGTATCCATTTCGTGTATCTGGTTCAGAATAATTTGTTTTGCTTTTCTATGTTTACGGGGCGAACAGTCACGGAGGTAATTTTCTAATCGAGAATCTAATTCGGATTTTGAGATAGCATGACCGAACAACCCCCAAATCAAGTCATAAAATATTGATTCTTGATCCTCTAACCCGACTGCATTTCTAATTGTGTCGTATCGACGTTCACGACGTGTGGAAAGTGCAGGCCAACTATTCTGACCATGTCTAAGTGATTTAGCATCATCATGTAGGTTTGCGATTTTACGTGCGAACGCGGTGTTAACAACAGTATGAAAAACACCAGTGTCGAAATGTCTAGGCGAATCTTTTATAATTGAAGTGAATTCAGTCAATATATCATTTTTAAACTTATTCCATTTAAGTTCGCCTTTCTGTTTTTCTTTAACCTCAAAATAGTGTGCAATTTCTCCATCCGAGTTGCGAATGAAATAGACGAAATCAGAGTCATCTTGCTCAATATGAAGTTCTAGCGGATGCTCTGACCGGAAAGTCGGCTCATCGGATACGAAAAAATATGCCGCCGCGTAATCTTGGTAGGTGAAGCCCCTTCTCGGTGCAGCACCTCCTGATTCCTGAGACATTTATTCAGATTATTGATCCTCAGATGTGTCAGATGATTCTTCGCTATCTTCCTCCGAATCCATCTCTCCAATTTGATCAATCTCTTCCTCATAATCATTTATATCCTGTTCCAATTTTTCTAGTCTGTCTATCACATCTTGGATTGCTCCTTTATTCATTTCTAATAGTACGTCTTCACCAACTAGTTCTGGGGCAGATTCTAATTGTTTGGCAAAATGGTTTATCAGTATTAACGTCGTGTTAGGACTTGAATTGAAGACTACTGTTTCAGAGTAGTCTATCGTAAGTTCATGTTCAAATGTGGGTCTCTGACTACGGAACCCAGCATTTGTTTTGATGTTACTCCACCAGTTCCGTCCTTTCCTTAGTCGGTTGAATTGACGATCAAGTCTATAACCATAATCAAAGTTTAGTTCTTTTAATAATTTAACCAGCTCTTCACTGGCATCTTTCTCGCGCAGAAGGACTACAGTTTCCGAATCGAGATTCTGTACAGTGTTAACTAGTGCATTCACTACATCTGCTAGGTCATCAATATCTTCGAATTCAGGTTCAAGCGTTATACGAATATTCTCCCATAATTTAGACAAATCATTGAATTCATAATCAGATTCAAAGAATTTCCCAAATGATTTTGTTAAGTGTTTTGAGTTTTCTGTGATGATATCTTCATATTCGATTAAGTCTTCGAAATCGGAGGTTCGGTGCGTTTCCTCTTCTATAACATCCATATTATATTCTTCAGTATTCTCATCCTCGTTGTCGCTCATCTGTTATTCTGCCATTCTTCAGACTGGTTGATAAGAATTCGGGTGTAATTCTGGTGAGGCTCATAAATAGCAGATATAGCAACCCACAGTCTACGAACCACCCCCGCAGGCTTGAGCGAGATCTGATCTCACACGAAACCCCCATGCCCAGTAGAGCTACCAACATACCCGATTAACCAGCGGCACGCTCCCCTGTTGGGTAAGGAAATGCGTTCAGTTTCAGTGCTTCTGGTGCTCACACAGTCGGCTCTAACCCCACACAACAGCTCTCTGTGGCCCTCTCTGTCGAAGATACTTCTGGGATTCATCCATCCATCAATCGCTTCTAGACACCATCAGCTGTCTCTGCGACCACAAGAGCGGCTACATCAACCAGCCATTCCATCGCGCTTGCTGCCACTGCCCCAATCATCCCCACATTCTCGGTACCGAACTGCTGCAGCACTATCAGCCGTCTCCTCAATCAGGAATCTGGATCGGTATTCAATTCATGAGCCATCATACAGCAGCATCCACTCCTGGCCGAGTAACGACCGTGAGTGCCAGGTAGATCTCCCACTTCAACTCACTGATCTCCACCCGAAATATGGGGCTTACTCACACAATCCTCATGGTCTCAAAATTCACCGATTTCATGCTTATTTTATTAGCAGCGTAGAACATTTCCGGTGGCCGCCTTGTGCAATACGGCCAACCCCACCACAACCGCCGAACGCGAGATCTGGTGCGATACTGTCCGATCCAGACCACCTCTCACATGCGGTGTTTAGAGGCACACCCACAACGCCTCTTTTGTTCTTACATGTTGGTAGTACTGTAGCTAAATACGGCTGAACACCTCGTTTAAATCCCCCTACATGATCTCCATTTGTAAGCTGGTGCAGAAGCATTCACTGACCCCCTGTTGGGAGATCTCAACTCGTGAGTTCTCTCGCTGGCTTTGAATATTGGAAATGAATCTTCCTCGATTGCGGTTCTTACCGATGTTGGATTAAAATAGAGTGATCAGTCAAATCCGTATATCTCTCTATGTTTTGCGAGAAACATCGGATGTGGGTGTGCATCTTCCTCATCGGGCAGGTGTAATGAATCTCCCTCTAATCTCTTGAACTCATGATAGCCGTTTTGATCTGGTGCATCAGCTATCAGTATCTCGTGATTGTCGGTAAACGATAACCATCCAGAGTCAAACGCCCAGTGGTGGAGTTTACACAGGGCAAGACCATTCCGAATATCGTCACTTCCACCCTCTGATTTCGGATAAATGTGAGCTGCCTCCACTTCAGGACTGCCAGCTGGTGTTTCCCGTTGGTTTCCGCAAACAGCACACGTATTATCGTATGTGTCTCGGATCAAACTCCGGAAGGCATGATTACGAACTTTCCGTTGGGTATCGACATACTCTGGTTGATTTTCTGTTAATTCTGGTTCGGATTCGATTGCCTCTTCCAATTTGGATTTTTCATCCTCAACCTATTCATCTGGTAGAGTTTCCATCTTACTCCCAAAGAGTGCAGAACTAAGCGAATCATACTCCTGAGTGATATTAGCGACTCGTTCGTTTGCAACTCGCGTAAATCCTTGAACGACCTGCCGACCGTCATATCCGATCATATTCCACACACGCTCAATTTCAGGAACATTATACGTGAAATCATCTATCGTATATATGTGCCTGCTTTCAGGTTGACTCCAAATTAACTCTCCGACGTCAGAACTTTCAAACGACCTTCTGATCCTTCCTCCCGAAAATATCTCACCGTCATAATAGAACAAGATATAGTCTCCAGGCTCCATCTTGTCAATAGCTGATTGTTTCTTATCACCGTCCGTTTCAGTTGTTGCCCAGATTCGAAGTTGGCCTATTCCGCTTAATTCAGGAGGTACATCCTCGTATTGCTGCAGGTCTAATGGCTTCTCAACAGACGCTCTGAACTTATCTCGCCAGTAATCACTGATAGGTACAAGGTATAATCCGTGAGTTGTGGATCCTGTATTCTCGATCCCTTCGCTTGAACTATTTTCATGTTCTATCTCAAATACAAGAACCTGCCGACCATCACGTTGCTCCTGTTGATATCCGATTACATCGACTTGATCTTGATACTCCCACTTTGTGCTCTCTGTTTGAGTATAAAAGAAGAACACTGGAAAATCAGATGAAACGGCATCTATAAGAGCTGAATTACCAGGCGAATTTTCAGATTGATCGCCCTCTAATCCCTCACCAATATATTCAAATTTACCATGCGTCACGGAGTCGCCATAGGGGCCATCCTCGTTAGCAAAAAGGAGGAGGTACCGGTCATCATTATCATCACGACGGGGATTGATCCCCTTTACATAATACCCGAAATCTGTATCAAAAGCGTCCTCAATTTCTTCTTGAGTAAGTCGGGCACCGCTCTCAAGATTTTCAGGTGGAGTGTACATGTATAATGTGATTACAAGAGAACATAATTATTCTTTGCACAGCAAGTCACAACCCGAGCGAGTGGATCTAGTCAGTGACGGCCAATATCTCAACACTGCCAACTGATATCTCAAATCTGTTGAATGACTCGTCAATACAAATCAGTTCAATATATCCGCTTTGTGGGGATCACGCCGCGAACACCACCAGTCGGATCATCAATGTCGCCTTCATATCGAGGAATGATGTGCCAGTGGAGGTGTGAAATAGTCTGTCCGGCAGCTTTCCCTTCGTTCAACCCGATGTTAATGCCATCGGGGTCATATCGTCGTTTTACCTCTTCTATCGCTTGTTCAAGGAATTCGTAGAGAGCCACACTATCGGCCTCCCCAAGAGACTCAACGTGAGTTTTTGACACAGCAAGCGCATGCCCCTCACTTACAGGGTACTTATCTAGAAAGCAGATGTGCCTATCTGTTTCCAGAAGGATTGTAGCCTCCCGAGTACCATCAGCAATACCACAGAATACACAATCGCTGTCGTTCACACCTATCTGTTCAAACTGGCCTGTGATAAACTTCACACTGAGCAATATGATTGCACCAGCAACTATACTACATCCCTGTGATCAATCTTTGTATGAGTCATTGGGATCCAGCCTTACGCTCACTACAAGATTCAACCGATAATCTGTACGGCCCAGAGTCCTTCATCGGCTATTTACGAGATACTGGTCAGGATCCCAATCAATACCGAACAGCAGCCGAACTCTCAATCGATACCCGCACAGAGCTCTCAAATCGACTGCAAGAAGAGGATACGATGGTTTTGCGTCTCGGACGAGCACCAGACAGACCTGGAACTCAATTTGCTCTCGTCAACGCTGCTAACACGCTTGATGACTTCTTTATCAATGAGAGCGAATTCACCCCAGTCAACCGGCAAACACTCGATTATTCTTCTGGAGGCGATGACGCACTCGAACTTCAACAGAGCGCGAAAGACATGCTTGAGGTATACAGAACACTTCCAACTTTCTCTGAGACCTCATTCGTGAATTTTGCATTATCGACAGGAATTGTCTCTCAGGCACTCGATCTCGATTCAGAGCAGATAGGAACGGCTCCAACAACGGTTGCATCTACATTCGACTTCAGATACGAGCCCCACCCCGAACACCCGTCAGTCGTCCATCACAATAGCGGTCAGATCGAAATTGATGCTCTCATTATGACCCGTCGCAATGGGAAGCGGATTCTACTCGTTATCGAGGCCAAACGTGGATCACCACTAAATCTAGCTAAGCATAAGTTAGCTTACCCTGCAATTGCTGCGAAAACATCGCTATCACTCGCTGTCGACCACATTATTCCAGTCTACATCAGAGCAAACTCAATAGATGATATGATTCGCTACAGTATCTACGAGTGCTCAGACGTTCCAGCAGGCGAAACAAAGCCATCCCTTGCTGGATTGGAAGTAGTTGATGATCATCATTATGAAGTCATCATCAACCAATCAGGCTCTCAACAGCAGCGGCTCACTTGATACCCACCGCATGAATTTCTGTTGGTGGTTCACATGCCTACGAATCTATACTGCCGATGTACACTACAGGATCCATATCAGCCTCATAAATAGCAGACATGCCGGCAGGCCCGCACAGGTCGGCCTCTGAATGAAGCTCTCTCAACCGTTTCTCAGGCCATTCAGCTACACTCACGCCTGACCTGACTCTTTCCAGAAGAATTCCACTGAAGAGTGTTCACTACTATATCGTGGCCGTTTTGCTGGTAGGCTTTATATGTTTTAACTACTACAACATCTATACTCATCTCAGCAGCCTTTGCTGTCGTCATACAGGCACTATCAGAGAATACATACAGGCCAATCAATCAACGGCAAACCCCTGCTCACAATCCCCATCACACTTTCTTAATCCATGCTCGCCACAAACGACTTCAGAACAATTCGATGATCTTGCATGCAAGTTAGTCCTGGAACCGGTCACGGCAATACCTCCTTTTGTTGCTGATCTACATATTATCATCTATATCGCCATACAGCATTGGGGTACACTCAATCAATAGCATCTACATTTCGTGATCTTGCATGTAAGATCGACCCAGTCTGACTTAATTTCATTCTAATAATTATCAGATAATTGATAGTATTTATTTTCAAGCAACCCATAGGGACACCTACGGTTAACAATCAAAATGAGTCGGAATTTGTCAAACTTAGGTGGTTATCATGATCAATACAAGCATCGAGTCGAATCAGCTCTCCAGCAAGCCAGCCTTCGTATCGAGCGAAGCGTTTCACTTGCAGACGGTCACAAGCACCCACAAGCTGGTGAGACTGGCCACACCGATCCAGCTAATCAACGACGACCAACCAACATTAGCGGCAACTGCTCACTCCATACTGGCGATGGGCTAGCCGCTATCGACCTTGACGATCAGCAGGCATTCCCCGCTGAGATCAAATCGATGCTTCCCGACACATTCGCTATCCGGACACCCCATGATGGGAAGCATCTTCTCTATCACGTACCGGACGATACCGGGATTACAAACGCCAAGCTACCCAACAGTTCTGGCGATTTCCAGTATGATGGAAAGTATGTTGTCTGTCCCGGCTCCTATGTAGATCATTCAGATTGCGATTCCAGCAAAGCCAATTGCCCTGGTAATGGTGCCGATTTTTATCAACCAGCAAATGATCTAGCTATCGCTACGCTATCCCAATCTGAACACCCAGAACTGCTTGAGTGGCTGCGCAATCTCGGTTCCGATTATCGATCAGCATCTTCATCATCAAGCGCGAGTACTTCGGACGCTCAACAGGAGCTTGATCCACTTGATCAGGGTCAGGCAGAGGAACAATACCATTGGTTCTATCGGTTCCTTCGGGATGAAGCAGGTAATGAGGCGCGGAAGACGCTTCACAGCGTCCTGAAAGGCGGTCGTGGCGATATCATCGACTTATCTGATGATGGCACTATCGACCGAAACAAAGCCGATCTATACGCACTGAAGCGTATCTATGGAGCTTTTATTTACCGTGGCGACTCTAAATCAGAAGCCAGAAAGAACACCCGTCTTGTGTTCAGGCATTTTATTCAAGAACAGCCTGAGCATTCAGATCTTCAACAGCGAAAGCTTCTCACTCATAACCAACCAGAAAAATATCTTGAATACATGATGGATTCCGTTGAATCCGAGTTTGATCAGGGTGATTGGTATGAATGGTTCAATTGGCAATCATCTGACTCTTCAAAAAACTTCGCGCATCTGAATAAATCAAGCCGCCTCACCAAAGCGACTGTACTTGCAGCTATTGAATATTTAACTAGTTTCGACAGCGAATCAGCTGTCTCAATCGAATATCTACAACACAATTACCAAGCACATTTCGAGCAGATTGAGCCTGATCAGCTTGCATGCGAGCTTCCAAGCCTTCCACAACACACAACAATGTCATCAAGCATGAACCCCCACGGCCCAAACGCTCACTCATCCAATCAGGTTCATGTGATAGATTCGGAAGGGGAGCTGAGTGAGATAGCGAGTGATCGGACATACCCAACGAGAAGAGAGATTCAGGTGATAGCACGGTTGCTCAATCCTGTTCCGTCTGAAGAACATTTCCAGAACACGTTGAGCGAGATGGTGAATGATCTTGACCCATTGGTGACTGTCGTGCAAGCAAAGTGCCCGAGCCGTTCCAATGGTGAACGATATGTATATTATCTCGACCGTGAGTCCGATGGCGAACGCGATCCTGCCGATGCGGAATGTGTCAAGCTGCATGGACGCGAGCTTGAGCCGACTACCCGCGACCCATATGATGACGATACAGATTCAGTTCAGGAAATGTCGATATAGCCACGGGAGATGTTTCGATCCAAACTGGCTTGGGTATGCCTGTAGAGATTGATTACAAGCCGTTAGAGTGACTGCTGATGGTGTTTTGAGAGCATCAACAGATCGATACCTTCCCCGTTCAACCGGTATAGAGAGTGCTGGCGTACAGGCTATTCCCCCTCTGATCGGTATGGTGAGTGATCCGCTCAGGTGAACAGTCGAGAGTACTCCTCTTGCAGATAGCGGGGCGAAACGTACTGATGTGAGCTTGCGTGCAAGCTAATCCTGCATCAGGTGTTGATCCGACTTCAGATATGAGCTGACAGATGTAGATTGTAGCCGATCTGAAACACGGTTCGATGTATGGACTGATCACGGATACTGATGCTGAGGCAATCGAAAGGGTGTGAGAAATAAACCGATTTAAAACACTCAACAACCGAGCTGAGCAGTCCAGTCATTTTGCGCCTTAGATATACTACATCGAGAGACAATCGGCCTGACGGCCTGTTAGAGATCGTTGTGCTCGATCAGGGCTCTCTCGGCTGGAAGAGCTTGAGTGCGCCCTCGATTACAGTACGATAGTTGATGATCGGAAACAGAGTTCATGGTAATGTCACTACCAGCCTATCAGTACAATAAGGAGTTGTGTGATCGTTTGGTATTGCTGCTACACCAAGTGAACGGGTGGGATGGTATTGATCTTGCGTGCAAGCTGAGATTCTTCTTTGAGATGCCCCTGATGGCAAGCGCGATCTACAGTCTCTCGATCAATATCAACTGGAGACTGAGCTGTTGAGAGAATGCCGAGTAAGCAGCCTCAATCGGTTTTATCGAGAGATGTTTGGAAACACTAACTGGGCTAAAGAAGCTATCAGAACCTGATTAAGCGGGTCTAACGGTATTCGAATATGGGTCTGATGCTGCCGATCTGCCCTCTCTGTTGAGCGTGCTGGGATCAACCTGGATGGCCTTGATTGGGGTTGTTAGCCATCTGCTCAACCTGACTCAAGATAGTGTACGGGCCGTCTATTCGTTCGAGGAAGTACTGGATGCTGTGGCCATGCCACATATCTTCAGGGTAGATTCTAGTGAAGGCTTCTGGCGGGTTATCTTCTCGTTCGGTATTCCATTGCGCGACTGTCTCGTAATGGTCTTGATCATCATTTAAACGCTGAAGCAGGAGGGTAGGCATGCTGTCGGGCGGTATGATCCGGAGTCAGATAATAGCCCGTATCACCCCGTAAAAGCCGCTCTGATCAGTCGCAAGCAATAGATTTGGATAGTCTAACGGGCTGAGAGCCGGCATTAGCATGCCCAGAACCCAGTGTACAGACCGAGACGAATATCTCAGATATCAGTAGATCAATTGTCCCGAACTACCAGATCTACTAATCGAGATCCCATCGTGTGGGACGAACCTTTCTGATACGCTAGGTGGCACCAACAGCCCAGTTCTGTAGGGTGAGTAGCTACACAGTGAGCGAGATTGGTTCGAGAGACCATGCAGTTGAGTTCGAATGCCCACTGTGAGGTATGCATTTGTTTAGTTCATATCGAACTGTTCCCGCCGGAGCTGACGCTTCTCGCTTTCAGTGCGGGCATCATAGTGCTTATCGAGCGTATCAGTGTTAACATCCATTCGGTCGGATATGAGTTCCTTGCGATGGCCATCATTAAGCCAAGCAGTGATCGCGCTCCTTCTAATTGGATGGGGGCTTACTGATGAGGGGCATCGCTGGCTATATTGGTACGTGGCAGCCTCACAGTCCGATTGATCACGGTCGTGAGGGCATTCCCCTAAGTAGATACAGGGACGCGTGAGAGCGTTAATATGCGCCCTCAGGTTGGAATTAACGGGTCGTCCATGCTCACTGGTAACTAGTGGATTCCGGTCGTGATCATCTGTAACGGAATGCCGGTTGATCTGGATGTAATCGTCAATGATCTCGCACACCCACTTGTGAAGATTAACTTGTCGTTCGGCTGCATTCCCGTTTTTGAGAGGGGTGCCAGTTTCCGGTCTATGATTGATAGATACGTACTGTTCATCGGAATGATAGTCCTCTAGATCAATCGCACGGAAGGTTCCAAGCCTGAATCCTGTATCCCACAACACGGCAAACAGGACGTGCGTGAAGGTGGCATACTCGAATTTATCGAGGTAGGTGAGGATCTTGTTAGCCGTTTCAGGCTCAATCTTCGTATCACGCGTTCCATCTGGATCGGGAAGGATCATTGAGTCAGCTAGACCGGAATCAACAAGATCCATTGATGCAGCCCATCTGATAAATACACGAACGACTGAGAGATTATTGTAGGCTGTCATATCGCTCACTTCCTCTTGTCGTTGTAGTTTAAAGTCTGACAGATGGAACGCATCGATTTGGGCCATCTGCTTGATCTCCTCCTGCTCACAGAACGTCAGAAACTGCCTAAGCGCGCATCTGTTGTTGTAGATGGTTGAGTCGGATGCATTCTGCTTCTTTTCTTTGAGGTACCGTTCAACTGCTTGCTCAACTTCCATGTTGCGTGTCATTTTCCAAGTGACCGCTTACGATCAACCGGAATGAGCAATCTTGGTTATGACACCTCTTTGACATGGAGGAGGCCGGCAGGGCATCTGCCCAAACCCACTTTCTGATCTCTCGTACTGAAGCTCAATACGACTACGCTTGAGCCCCAGCATAATCTCACCACTATCGGATTAGTAGCATTCGAT
>P_A23_Liq_2_FmtDRAFT_1000213_pt1 | contig 13167 bp, 14 predicted proteins | sample PonA232FremontCA_FD_10599 | JGI IMG/M metagenome (IMG submission 10599) | reverse complement strand
GAGCCGATAGTTTATGAGGCGGGCGCCACCTCTCACGGGTATGAGCGAGGAGGAGGCGATCCACGTCGCGGACGTCAGCGAGGGGATCGGCGGCGACGCGACGGCGGAACCCGGCTCGCCGGTCGAACTCCCGGTCGTCGACGTGCTCACCGGCCGGTCCTTCATCACGGGGAAGAGCGGGTCCGGGAAGAGCAACACCGCAAGTGTCGTGATAGAAAATCTGCTATCTAACGGATTTCCTGTCATGATCGTGGACACAGACGGTGAATATTACGGTTTAAAGGAAGAATATGAAATTCTTCACGCCGGCGCCGACGACGAGTGCGACATCGTCGTCTCCCCCGAGCACGCCGAGAAGCTCGCGACCCTCGCCTTAGAGCAGAACGTCCCGATCATCTTGGACGTCTCCGGCTACCTCGAAGAGGACACCGCCAACGAGCTCCTCTTGGAGGTCGTCAAGCAGCTGTTCGCGAAGGAGAAGCGCATGAAGAAGCCCTTCCTGCTCGTCATCGAGGAGTGCCACGAGTACATCCCCGAGGGCGGCGGCATGGACGAGACGGGGAAGATGCTGATCAAGGTGGGGAAGCGCGGCCGGAAGCACGGGCTCGGCATCGTCGGCATCAGCCAGCGCCCGGCCGACGTCAAGAAGGACTTCATCACCCAGTGCGACTGGCTCTGCTGGCACCGGCTCACCTGGGACAACGACACGAAGGTGGTCGGGCGCATCCTCGGCTCGAAGTACGCCAGCGCGGTCGAGGACCTCGGCGACGGCGAGGCGTTCCTGATGACCGACTGGGACGAGTCGATCCGCCGGATCCAGTTCCACCGCAAGGAGACGTTCGACGCGGGCGCGACCCCCGGGCTCGACGACTTCGAGCGCCCCGAACTGAAGTCCGTCTCCAGCGACCTCGTCGGCGAGCTCCAGTCGATCTCCGACGAGAAGGAGCGCCGCGAGTCCGAGATCGCCGACCTCAAGCAGGAGTTACAAAAGAAGGACCGGCGGATCGCCGACCTCGAACGCGAGCTGGAGGAGGCCCGCGACCTGAGCGACATGGCCGACCAGTTCGCGCAGGCGCTCCTCGGTAAGGCGGAGGCCCCGTACCGGGGCGGCGGTCGACCTCCGGCCGGCGACGAGCGACTCGGAGGGACGGACGACGGCGACGAGGGCCAGTCCGTCCTCAAGTCGTACGACGAGGCGGTCGCCGCGACCGAGGAGAGCGACGCGGACGCGGAAGCGGAGACCGACGCCGCGCCCGGACCGGGCCCATCGGCCGCCGACGGCGGCGCCGAGGTCGACGCCGACGCCGCGACCGGTGACGCCGCGACCGGTGACGCCGCGGATGTCGACGCGACGGCCGCCGATTCTGCGGACGAACCGAACCCCCCGGACGACGTCGACCCGGTCACCCGCGACGACGTGGCCGAGAGCGCGCTCCGGTTCGACGAGGCGATCGAGCTCGGTACCCGCGAAGCGGTCATCGATGAGCTCCGCTCGCGGATCGAGTCCCTCCCGGAGCTCTCGCGCGGGATGCTCCGCCACTATCGACGCGAGGGCGCGAGCGACCCCGTCGCGGCCCACATCGACGCCGGGGGCGACGGCGACTCCGGCCACGCGTACAGCCGTCACCGCCCGATCCGGCGGGCGGGACTCATCCGCCACGCCGGTCGGGGCAGCTACGCCTACGCGGTCCCGGACCTCGTCCGGGAGGCGTACGCCGACCGCCTCGACGAGGCGCAGGTCGACGAGATCGTTCGCGCCGTCGAGCGCGTCTTCGTCCCGTCCGCCGAACTGGACTACCCGCCGGACGCCGCTCCGGCCGAGGTCGGTGACCGGGCGCCCGCCGGAGACGACGAGGCCGAGGAGAACACGGACACCGACGCGGCCGACGGGGACGAGGAGCCTTCGGCGCCGACCGACGCCGGCCTGAGCGACGCCGCGCGTCGGTTCGCCGAGCGATCGGAGCGCTGAGGCCGGAGTGCCGGGGCCGGAGCGCTGAGACCGGAGCGCTGCGGTCGGCGAACCCCGCGGCCGGCTCTCGAGGTAACTCTCCGCTCGGTAGCCCGGTCAGAACGGGACCGAGAGGTACTCGCTCGGCACCGCGTTCCGTGCCGTCACCTGCGGGTCGACCACCTGACTGATCTCCAAGCCCCCGACGAGGCTGGAGAAGAGATACGCCTCGGTGCGCGAGAAGCCGTGGTGGTGCGCCAGCAGGTCGAGCATGTCGGCGTTCGCCAGCTCGACCGCCCCCTCCAGCGTCTCGGCGCTCGCGAGCGTCTTCACCGCGTCGCCGGTGTCGAGGAGCGGACGGTCGAGCGGCACGGCCGGATCCTCGACCACGGAGAGCGTCGCGTCGACCTCGACCGCGATCTCCGCGCCGGTCCCGCACATCTCCCCGTCCGCCATCGCCGCTTTCGCGTCGCCCAGCGCCAACATGGCGCCCTCCTGAAACACCGGGAAGTAGACGGTCGTCCCCCCGGTCACGTCGGTCGTGTCGAGGTTACCGCCGTGGTCGTCGGGCGTGAGCGTCGAGACCGTCCCGCCGCCGGTGGCGACCCCGATCGTTCCGATCACGGGTTCGATCGGTACGTCGATCCCCTCGAACTCGACCGCCCCGGCCTCCGACTCGTCGGTGTCGACCTCGGTGATCCGCGTCGCGGGGTGGTCGATCTCGGGGTCGTCCTGAAGCAGTCCGAACCCGGGTGCGGTGAGCACACGGCCGCGGTCTTCGGCGACGCGCACGGCCTCGATCTCCACCGCGAGGACGTCGCCGGGGCTCGCGCCGGCTACCGCGATCGGTCCCGTCGCGGCGTTGACCTCTTCCGGGATCGCGTCGAGGAGGTCGTCGTCGCGCTGAATCTCGCCGTTCAGACTGTCGATCGTCTCGACCGTCAGCGACTCGCCGTCGGCGGCCTCGTAGACGGGGTCCATCTCCGGACCGAACTCGTAGACGTGGCCGTCGCGGTGTGAGACTGTCTCTCGCGTCATTACGTCCACCTGGGCGCCCCGGTAACAAAAAGCCCGGCCGGCGTCAGCGCGGCGCCGCCGCCTCGGGCGGGACGAGCAGGACGTTGTTCGTCCCGCGCGCGACGATCGACTCCGCGGTGCTCCCGAGGAGGAGCCGCCGGAGTCGGCTCGTCCCGCGCGCGCCGATGAGCGTCGTCGTCGCGCCCACGCGCTCCTCTTCGGCCGTGATCTCGTCGACGGGGTTGCCGGACCTGACGTTGGTCTCGACGTGGAACCCGGTCCGGTCGCCGAGGTCACTCGCAAGCTCGTCCAGCCGCTCCTCGGCGGTCGCCGTCGACTCCGCGTCTCCGCCGCCCACGTGGAGCAGGTACGCCCGCTCGGTCGCGCCCGTCAGCGCCGGGAAGTAGTCGTAGGCGCGCGCCGCGTTCTCGGAGAAGTCGGTGGCGTACAGCACGTCCTGGAACAGGTGTTCCTTCTTGACCGCGTGTCCGTCCGGCGTCTCCTCGATCCGCTCGACGAGCAGCGGCCTGACGGCCGTCCGCGCGACGTTGCGCACGGTGCCGCCGATGAGCCGATTCTGGAGCGGCGCCTGTCCGCGCGACCCGACGACGATCATGTCCGCGTCGAGCCGCTCGGCCAAGCCGTTGATCCGTCGATGCGGCGTCCCGCGGGCGACGTGCGTCTCCACGTCGAACCCCGCGCGCTCGAACACGCTCCGCTGCGGCGCGAGCGCCTCTCGGGCGTCGCTGGCGGCGTCCATCCCCGGCAGCCCGCTGGAGACGTTGTCCGGGACGACCGTCAACAGGTGAACCTCGCTGACACCGATATTGTCGAGACACTCCAGACAGGTCCGAGACTCGATCGCCGCCTCGTTCGCGTCCGAGAGGTCTGTCGCGAATACGATCCTCATACGCGACTGTTCGTGCTGATGAGTAATATTGTTTTTGTTGTACAATACAAGAGCCTTCGAAGACGGCACAGCGGTCGGTCGGTGACGGCACACTCCGGTTCGGGGCCGGTCGCTGCCGGGGAGCAACCCGCCTCAGGCGTCCGGGTCGGCCGCCGCCGACGGTCCGTGATCGAGGAGCGGTGAGTCCGCGTTCGCACACTCGTCCCGGCCACAGACGCCGGCGTCGTCGCCCGCTCGCTCGACGCCTGCCGTGAGTCCGCCAATCTGCCAGTCGACGGCGTGCCCCGTCGCGCGCTCGTGGTCGTCGAGCGCGGTCCGCGCCCGCCGGAGCGAGTCGAACGCTTCGTCGTACGCACAGTCGGTACAGCGGACGCGAACGGTCGTCGACATGGCCCTCTCTTCGGTCTCGACCACCGTAAGTGCCGCTATCGGCTACTGGGCCGATCGCCCCGGCGTCGGATTCCCTCGGACGGGACTGTATTGAAACAGATACGCAAGATTAAAACACCTGTGCGTAGTATTGTCTTTTGCGCACAAACTACTAACCCATGAGCACCGAACTCGATATCGCGGAGACGCTGGACGTGAAAGGACTGAGCTGCCCGATGCCTATCGTGAAGACGAAGGGCGCGATCGACGACCTCGCCCCCGGTGAGGTGCTGGAGGTCGTCGCGACCGATCCCGGAAGCGTGAGCGACATCGACGGGTGGGCGACGGGCACCGACGGCGTCACGCTCCTTGAACAGGAGGAGGGCGACGACGTGTACACGCACTACGTCCGCAAGGAAGAATGAGCATGGACGAGATCGGCATCATCGTCTCCAGCGACGACCCGAAGAGCCTCGCGATGGCGACCAACCTCGGCCACGTCGCGCTGACGATGGACACCGACGTGTTCCTTTACTTCACCTTCGACGGACTGACGCACCTGCTGGAGGGCGAGAAAGACCTCTCGTCGGTCCAGCCGCTGCTCGACGAGGGGATGCCGAACCCCTACGACATGCTCGACCAGCTGATCGCCGACGGCGGGGAGGCGGTCACCTCGGTCGCGTGTACGACCACGCTGGACATGCTCCAGTGGGAGCAGGAGGCCATCGACGACGACCTGACGACGCAGTTCGCCGGCGCGGTCACCTTCCTCGAGGCCGCCGAGGAGGCCGACCACGTGTTCACGTTCTGAGCGCCGGCGTCGCGTCGGTCCGCTCCACCTTTCCCGCCGCTGTACGTGTGCCCCTGAGACGTATCGCCGTCCGAAACAACTCTCCCACCGTCCGAACTCCCGCGCCGTCCGAAGCTTGCCACCGCGAGACGTGTCCGACTCGACGTGAGAACGGATCTGTCCTCAATCGGGAGCGTACGGATCACAACTATTTTGGAGAGTACTGGAAAAATCACACACATGCCCTCTGAACAGACCTGTCCGGACTGCGAGGAGCCGCTAGAGGAGATGGAGCTACAGGGAACCGACGCTCTCGGGACGCTCTCCGTGGTCTCCGACGGGTCGAGCGACGGGTTTCTCGGCGGCCTCAGCGCCGACGAGATCCTCACGCCGGTCCCGTACGTGTGCCCCGAGTGCCGGCGGACCCTCATCTACGCGGAATAGCGACCGAAAGTAGCGCGCGAAACCCTGCGACGCCCACCGCCCTCGCGTCGAGTCCGCCTCGTGAGGGGTCTCGGTGCTCCGCTCAGCTCTCGACGGCGGCGCGCTCGGGTTCGTCGTACTTCTCCTCGAACTCGCCGATGAGCTGGCCCATCTTCGCGTACCAGTCGTTGAGCATCCGCTGCATGTCGTCGGCGATCTGGGACGGATCCGTGGGGCTGTACACGTGGTAGTAGCCGCCGTGGTCGTAGTTGATCTGTTCCTTCTGGATGAAGCCGGCGTTCAGGAGGCGCTGGACCGCGCGGTAGGCGGTCGAGCGCTCGCGGTCCACGCGTTCGGCGACCTCGTCGATCGTGAGCGCCTCTTCGGCCGAGACCATCGCTCGGTAGCAGTCCTTGTCCAACTGTTTCAGACCGTGGAAGCACTCGAGTAACCCCTCGCACTCCATGTCTCGTTGGAGCTGTTCGGACATCGAATCGGACATTTTACGTGGTAACTGACGGTTTCCGCCGCAAAAAGTGTTGTGTGTGTCGTACAATCGCGCGCTTCCGAGCCCGGACTCCCGCTCCTCCCGGCGCTGCCCGCGCCGGTCGCTCCCGCCGCGAGGAGGCGCGGCGGCGCGGTTCGGTCCCGGCTCCCGCACGCGGTCGCTACTCGTCGCCGTCGGACGCGTCGTCGTCCGTCTCCTCCGCGTCCTCCTCGTCCGCCGCGAGCCCGGCGGCCTCGACGGCGGCCTCGACCTCGTCGGTCGGGACCGTCCGGAAGCCGTCGGCCTCGGTCACGGTCGCGACCGCGAGGTCGGACGCCTCGAACTCGTCGTCGTGGGCGGCCAAGGCCGCGACCGCGAGTTCGATGCCGTCCTCGAGCGAGAGGTCGTCGCTCCACTCGTCTTCGAGGTGTCCCTGAATGTCCTGCCGGCCGCCGCCGATGACGGTCGCCTTCCACTCGTTGGGCGTACCCGAGGGGTCGGCGGCGAACAGGCGCGGCTCGCCGTCGTCGATGCCGCCGATGAGGAGGGCGGCACCGTACGGGCGCGTGCCACCGCGCTGGGTGTTCTCTTGGATGTGGTCGGTAATGAACTTCGTCAGCGTCTCGACGCCGACGGGCTCGCCGTAGCGGAGGCGGTTCCCCTGCGACTGGCGGCGCGCGAGGTCGATCAGCTGCCGGGCGTCGGCGACGTGGCCGGCGCTCGCGGTGCCGACGTGGTCGTCGAGCTTGTGGAGCTTCTCGATGCTCTCGGCCTCCATCAGCGACGAGGAGGGGCGGGACATCGCGACGAAGACGACGCCGTCAGTCGTCCGGACGCCGACGCTCGGCGCGCCGCGCGAGACCGCCTCGCGGGCGTACTCGACCTGATATATCCGGCCGTCCGGCGAGAACAGCGACGTGCCGCGGTCGTACGCCTGCTGGTCGTTGCCGCCCATCATCGCCGATCACCCGCTCGCGCGGTGTCGCGTTCGGTCATTACCCTCACTTACGTCGGCCCGTTGAAAAAGCATCCGTAACCGGTACGTCTCGGTGGCCGTCGAAACCGCGGGTCCCCGCCGGCCGCGTTCGCCGCCTAGCGGCGGAGTCGAGTTCGCCGACGAAGCGCCGGTAGGAGCCGTCAGCTTCCGTCGCCGACGGATATAACCACGCAGGTCGCGTAGTCATAGTGACATTGACGCCCACACGAACTACAGCCGCGCTGCTGGCCGCGTTAACGGTGCTGTCCGTCGTCGGCGGCGGGTTCGCGGTCGGCGGCGCGGCGGCGGTACCGGACGCGCGGATCACCCTCACCGAGGTCGGCGTGTCTCCGGGCGCTCCGACCGTCGACGAGCGCGCGACCCTGAACGTCACGGTCTCGAACTCCGGCGGCAGCGACGCGGCGGCGAACCTCACGACGGTCCGCGTCCGGGACGCGGACGGCGACGTGCTCGACAGCGCCTCGGGCGTCGGGGCGCTCTCGGCGGGCGACTCGCTGGACGCGACGCTGTGGACGACGTTCAGGGAACCGGGCGAGAAGCGGCTCACCGTCGAGGTCGTCGCGAACCAGTCGACGAGCGGCGAGTTCGTGACTGTCAGCCGCGACGTCGTGTTCGAGGTGCGCCCGACCGAGGTCGCGCTCGACCTCCGCACCCGCGCGCTCGACCCCGAGGACCTCCGGAGCGACGACGAGAGCGAGAGCGCCACCGGCGACCTCGGCATCGGCGGCATCCAGGGCGTCTTCGGCGGGGGCGGCGGGCTCGATACCGGCGACGGCGGTCAGGGCGAGGCGTCGCCGCCGGCCGTCGATTCGCCCGTCGAGGTGACCGTGGTCAACACCGGTACGACGGCCGCCGACCGGATCAGCCTCCGCGCCGTCGGGGCCGCGGTCGACGGTGACGGCGCGGAGACGGTCGACGTCGGCCCGTTCGTCGTCGAGGGCGTGGCGCCCGGCGAGGAGCGACGCGTGATCGTCGATCTCGGACCGCTCGACCGGCGCTCGGACGTGACGGTCACCGCCGCCTTCCGCGCCGACACGGACCGGCGGAACGATCGCGGCGCCGACCGGAGCGCGGAGTCGACGGTGACGTACCCCGTCCGCGAGGCGACGCCGACCGTGACCGACGCGACCGTGCGCGAGACCGCTGACGGCGTCGTCGTCGACGCCAACCTCGGCAACGCGGGGAGCGGCGAGATGACCGGTGCGGTCGTCTCGGTCGGCGACGCGCCCGGCGTCGCGCCGACCCCCGCGGGCGGCGAGTACTTCGTCGGGACGCTCGGCGCCAGCGACTTCGTCGGCTTCGACGTGACGACCGCGGCGAACGTCACGGTCGCCGAGGAGATCCCGATCCGCGTCACGTACACCGAGCGCGGCGTGCGGTACACGGAGACGTTCTCGGTGGCCGCGCCGGAGCCGGCTACCGACGATCGCGACGGCGGCGGCACCCTCGGCCGACTCGGCGCCGGCGGGCTGGGGACCGTGGGGACGGTCGCGAGCGGCCTCGCGCTCGTCGGCCTCGCCGGGGCGGTCGGCGTCGCGGTCAGGACCGGACGANTCGGGGGACCGACCGGNCGACGACGCGACGGGTCGGCGCCGTGAGCCGGAACCGCACGACCGACGAGGCGGAGGATCTTGCGGCCGGTCGGGCGACGAACGGCGCTGCGGCCGACTGGGAGACGAGCGGCGACAGCAATCTCGCTGACGACGACTACGCCGTCGCGCTCCGCGGGGTCGTCAAGCGGTATCCGAGCGGGGGCGGCGAGCCGGTGGTCGCGCTCGACGACGTCGACTTCGCGGCCCGGCCCGGCGAGTTCGTCGCGGTAGTCGGGCCGAGCGGCTCCGGCAAGTCGACGCTGCTGAACGTCCTCGGGCTCCTTGACGACCCCACTTCCGGCCGACGGCTGCTCGGCGACACCGACGTGACGAGCCTCTCCGTCGCGGAGCGAACGCGGGCGCGCAAGGAGTCGATCGGGTTCGTGTTCCAGGACTTCCACCTGCTGCCGACGCTCACCGCCGTCGAGAACGTCGCGATGCCGACGGCGTTCGACCCCGGCGACGCGAGCGACCGGGCCGCGAACCTGCTCGCGCGGTTCGGGCTCGGCGACCGGCTCGACCACGAACCGAACGAGCTCTCCGGCGGGCAGAAACAGCGCGTCGCGATCGCCCGGTCGCTGATAAACGAGCCCGCGGTCCTGCTCGCGGACGAGCCGACGGGGAACCTCGACACCGACACCGGCGAGGCGATCCTCGCCGAGTTCGAGCGCGTCAAGGCCGAGGGGGTCGCCGTCATCGCCGTCACGCACGATCCGCTCGTCGAGGAGTACGCCGACCGCGTCGTCGACCTCACCGACGGCGTGCTGACCGGCGGCTTGCCCGGCGAGTCCGATCCGCACGCCGACGCGGACCGGCGCGGCGGCCGCGACGCCGGCCGGACCGCTCCGGGACCGCAGGTGGGCGGTGACCGCGGATGAGCGGGGACCACGGATGAGCGCCGACGACCGCGCACCGGGGGGCGCCGCCGGCTGGCTCCGCGGCTGGCGCCCCGCGGTGTCGATGGCGTCGCGGAACCTCCGACGAAACCGGGTCCGGACCGTGCTGGCGGTCCTCGGGGTCTGTATCGGGGTCCTCGCGGTCGCGGCGCTCGGCATCTTCGGGAACGTGCTGGCGCTGGGCGCGGACGACGCCATCGGCGATATCGGCACGCAGGTCGTCGTGTCGCCGAACACCGACGCCGGCGTGGAGTCGCTGTCCGACGCGGACATCGCCTCGATCCGCCGGGCGGTCGGCGAGCCCGCAGTGATCCCGCTGTACTCCGACAGCGCCACGGTCGCGCGGCAGGGCGACCAGACGTTCGCGACGGTGTACGGGGTCGAAGAGCCCGCGCTGGCGTACGAGGCAGCCGAGGGGCGACTCCCCGAGCGGCACCGACAGGGCGCGATCCTCGGCGCGGGGATCGCCGAGGACCTCGGCGCCGGCGCGGGCGACACCGTCGAGATCGCCGGCTCGCAGGTCCGCGTCATCGCGGTGTTGGTCGAGAGCCAGACGTTCAGCCCGGTCGCGCCCGACGACGCGGTGTACCTCCCCGAGTCGGCGTTCTCGGCCGACGGCTACGCGCAGGCGCTCGTCGTCTCCGACACCGGCGCCGAGGCGCGGGCGGCCGCGGACGCCATCCGCGAGGCGGTGAACGCCCGCGAGGACCGGGTGGAGCTGTTCGAGCTGGCCGCCCTCGTCGACGAGATCAACGAGTTCTTCGGCCTCCTCTCGACGTTCCTGCTCGGGCTCGGCGCGATCTCCCTCGTCGTCGCCGGGGTCTCGATCCTCAACGTGATGCTGATGAGTACCGTCGAGCGCCGGCAGGAGATCGGGGTGATGCGCGCGGTCGGCGTCGCCCGCCGCGACGTGTTGCGCGTCCTGCTCGCGGAGGCCGGGCTGATCGGCGCGGCCGGCGCCGCGGCCGGCACCCTGCTCACCGTCCTGCTCGTCGCGGGCCTGGTCCTCGCGACGCCCGCCGTCGACACGGCGCTCGTGCTCGACCGTACGAACGCCTACTACCTCCTCTTGGCGCTCGGCTTCGGCGTCGGCGTGGGGCTCGTCAGCGGCGCGTACCCCGCGTGGAAGGCGGCCAACGAGCGGCCCGTCGAGGCGCTTCGGAGCTGACGCGGTCGCCGACATCCACAGCCGAGCGTCCGCGGGACTCCTCGCGACGGTCCGACCGGATCTACTCCAGTCGGCGGTCGCGGAACGCGCGGATCACATCCTGACGCGCGATGATCCCGATGATACGGCCGTCGTCGTCGACGACGGGCACGCGGTTGATATCGGGGTCGTCGCCGACGAGCAGATCCAGCACGTCGTCGACGCTCACGTCCGGCGTCACGGTCGCCACGTCCGCGCTCATCACCTCGGAGACGGGTCGGTCCGCGTTGCGGAGCATGTCGACGCCCAGATCGAGGTCGGCCCACGGGCGCTTCACCTGATACGAGAGGGTGTCCACGAACGGAGGGAGTCCGACGGGGATCCACAGCGTCTCGTCCTCCGGCTCGAACAGGTCGACGAGGTCGGACTCGGTGACGATCCCGACCACCCGCTCGTCCTCGTCGACGACCGGGAACCCGCTGAACTCGTACCGAGCGAACCGCTTGAACGCGTCGGCGACGTCGTCGTCCGGCGAGACCGTCTTCACGTCCGGCTCCATCAGGTCGCGGGCGGTCAGTGTCATACCGGAGCGTCACGGCGGGAGGCCGTAGGCGTTTCGCCCCGACAACGCGACGGGACCGCGAGCTCCGCGGACGCGTCCGGAGACGCGCCGTGGGGGGTCGCGTCTCGACGTAACGGACTTACGGACCCGGAACGCAGTCGTCAACATGTACCGGAAGGGACACGTCGGGGCCTCGCTCGTCGTCTACGCCCCGTTCGGGTTTCTCGTCACCGCCCTCCTCTCGATAGAGGCCGGCCTCGTCGGCGCCGCCGGCGTCGCCTCGACGGCGATGGTCCCCGACCTCGACATGCGAGTTCCCGTCGTCAGGCATCGGGGGATCACGCACACCGTCTGGTTCGCGCTGCTCGTCGGAGTCGTCCTCGGGGGCGTCGGGCTGGCGGTCGGGCTTCAGCGCGGACTCGCCGAGGCGCTGCTGTTCGGCGCCGCCGCGTTCCTGTTCGGCGCCGTGACGATCGTCTCGCACATCCTCGCGGACGCGCTCACACCGACGGGCATCCGACCGTACGCGCCCGTGCGAGACACCGAGTATTCGCTCGACCTGTTCACCGCGGCGAATCCCTTCGCGAACTACGGACTGTTGGGACTGGGCGGCGTCGTCGTCGCGGTCGCGCTCGTCGCCGGCGAGGCGGTTCCGGTGTAGCACTCGATCCGGCGGCGACGGCGGACGGATCGGCGGGGCCGGCGCTCGCCGACCGGTCGGTCGTAGAAATGGCCGGGGTGGGCTCCGAACCCACGATCTCCGCATGTCCCAGGTCCGAGGCTCGGCGGAGCCACGGGAAGGACGCGGACGCTTCCAAGGCGTCACCGCACCGAATCTCCGAACCCTATGAGTGCGGCGCTATGTCCAGCTAAGCCACCCGGCCTCACCTTCTCGTACCGCGATGAGACCCTTTAACCTTCCCATCCGTCGGAGGGTTGTGAACCGATCGCAGATCGCCGCGGCCGGTCGCCTTCGGGAGGATCGCTTCAGGGCTGTCACTTTCGGGAGGATCGTTTCGGGGGCTGTCACTTTCGGGAGGATCGTTTCGGGGGCTGTCACTTTCGGGAGGATCGCTTCGGGGGCTGTCGCTTTCGGGAGGATCGCTTCGGGGGCTGTCGCTTTCGGGAGGATCGCTTCGGGGGCTGTCGCTTTCGGGGGCGATCGCTCCCGCCTCGGGCCGGCGGCGCGGGCGGCGCGTCGGGAGCGCGGTGAACGCGGTGACTGGGCTCGATCGACCCCGAGCCAGCGGATTTATGCCGGGCGCGGCGTATCTCCGGCGTATGAGCCTTCCCGACCTGCTCGCGGGGACCGTCGGCGACGAGGACGTCGTCGCCGAGGTGCCGTTGGGCGGCGACGATCGACTCGCGGTCACGCCCACCCGGACCCTCGTCTACCGCGGCGACGGACTCCTGTCCGACGAGTCCGTCGACGAGTACGGCCACGACGTCGAGCGAATCGAGGTCTCGACGGGACGCCGCAAGGCGAAGATCACCCTCGGGTACGGCCTCGACGGCGACGAGACGCTCTCGGTACCGACCAAGCGCGTCGACGATGTCCTCCACCCGATCCTCGCGGGCGTCCTCTCCGCGAGCGGCGTCACCGGGCCCGGCGAGACGGTCGTGCGCACCTTCCGCTTCTCGGAGCTCACCCTGATCGTCACCAGCGAGCGACTGGTCAAACACGTCGGCTCGGCGGTCTGGGACCCCGAGTTCGAGGAGTTCGGCTACGACGACCTCACCGGGCTCGACTTCGAGGAGGGGACCGTCGCCACCGCGGTCGTCCTCGTCCACGACGGCCGCTCGGAGCGGTTCAAGGCCCCGAACGAGTCCGCCCGGGCGGTCCGGGAGACGCTCGCCGACGCGGTGTGCTCGTTCCACGGCGTCGACAGCTTAGAGGAGTTCCGCGTCGCCGCCGCCGAGGCCGAGGAGGCGGCGTCCGACGCCGAACAGACCGGCACGACCGACTTCGGCGAGGGACCGGACCCGCTGTCGGCTTCCCCGGCCGCCGACGCCGAGGCGGACGCCGACG
>P_A23_Liq_2_FmtDRAFT_1000212_pt1 | contig 13196 bp, 12 predicted proteins | sample PonA232FremontCA_FD_10599 | JGI IMG/M metagenome (IMG submission 10599) | reverse complement strand
CCGCGTGCTGAAGCCGGGCGGTACCTTCTACTGCGCGGTGAACTACTTCGCGGAGAGCGAGACGACCCACGCGTGGCAGGAGAACATCGCCGTCGAGATGACGCTGTGGAGCCGCGAGGAGTACCGCGAAGCGTTCCGCGAGGCCGGCCTGTACGTCGCCGAGCAGGACGCGATCCCGGACCGCGAGACCGAGATTCCCGACGCCTCCGAGTTCCCGACCGAGGGGTACGAGACGCGCGAGGCGATGGTGGACCGCTACCGGACGTGGGGGACGCTGCTGACGGTCGGCGTGGCTCCCTGAGTCGGTCCGTCGGGATTCGACCTCCCGTGGCGGCCGGTGCGAGACGAACAGTTGATCTCCCAACCGTTTTACCGAGTCCCACAGTCGTCTCCCTCAATGGACGTCCGCCGTGCCCTCCTCGGCCGTCCCGACGGTCGCTTCCGTATCGCCGGCACCGTCGGTCTCGTGTTCGTCTTTGCGTTCGTCCTCTACGCCGCCTACTGGCGGTCGAACGCGGCGTACGGTGCGAGTACGGAGGTGACCACCCAACTCGGTGCCATCCGCGCGGTCGCCCCGGAGATCAGCGACATCGGTCACTCGCGTGCCACCGCCGTCCTCTACCTGCCCGCCGCGGCGATCGCTATCCTCGTTCAGTATCACGGTGGCGCCGCCATCTACACGCTCGCAGCGGGGCCCGCCATCCCGGTCGCGTCGGCTCTCGCGCGTGCGGCGTTCAGCCCCTTGCCGGACGTACTGGAGATGGAGGTCCTCGGCGTCACGCTTCCGACTCACCTCCGGCTCGGCCTCGCGGTCGGCGCCTTCGCCGTCGTCGTCGGTTCTGCCCTCCGTCGATTGAGTCCCCCGAGCGAGCGTTCAGCGTCGGAACGCTTCTTCGGCTCGTCGGGGGAGCGGCACAGAGCGGTTGTCGTCATCGCTGTCGCCGCCGTTCTCTCGGTCCCGTCCACGTTCTGGTTATATGCCTCCTATCCGACCTACCAGCCGTTCGGGTACGCCGTGTTCGGGGCTCCGATCGCGGCGCTCGTCTACTGGTACCGGGGCGGGATCGCACTCGCGTGGCTCGGTGACGCCGCGGCCGTCTTGGGACACGCAACCGCGATCGCGTTTATCGCCGATTCGCCCGACTACGTCCTCGATCCGGCCTTCTTCGTTCCCGCGCTCGCCGTTGCGACCGCGCTCGGGTCGCTCGGCGCGGGCGTCGCCGTCGGCTTTCGAGGACTGTACGTGGTCGTCAGCCGCCGGGACGCTGTAGGGTCGGGATCGCACGGGGGGTAGGTCGCGAGACGGCGCCCTTGGTCTGCCCCCGGCCGCCAGCGACTCGCGCGCGCAGCTCGCGGCCTTCGCTTCGCTCCGGCCGCTCACCGACACGCGCCGCCGCGCGTTCTTCCGCTATGTTCGGCCCGTTCCGACGGTTTAAATCGAGGCGGGGCCCAGACTCCGGTAATGGAACCGAGTTCGCTCTCCGGGCTCCCCGCGGGCGTCGGCGAGGCGCTCGAAGCGGAGGGCGTCGCGGAGCTGTATCCGCCGCAGGAAGCGGCGGTCGAGGCGGGCGTCACCGACGGCGAGAGCCTCGTCGCGGCGGTCCCGACCGCGTCCGGCAAGACGCTGATCGCCGAGCTGGCGATGCTCTCCTCCGTCGAGCGCGGCGGCAAGGCGCTGTACATCGTCCCGCTGCGCGCGCTCGCCAGCGAGAAGAAGGCCGAGTTCGAGCGCTGGGAAGAGTTCGATGTGACGGTCGGCGTCTCCACCGGCAACTACGACTCCGACGGCGAGTGGCTCGCCAGCCGCGACATCATCGTCGCCACCTCGGAGAAGGTCGACTCGCTCATCCGCAACGGCGCCCCGTGGATCGACGACCTCACCTGCGTCGTCAGCGACGAGGTCCACCTCGTCGACGACTCGCACCGCGGCCCCACCCTCGAAGTGACCCTCGCGAAGCTCCGCAAGGTGAACCCCGGCCTCCAGACGGTCGCGCTCTCGGCGACCGTCGGCAACGCCGACGTCATCGCGGACTGGCTCGACGCCGAACTCGTCGAGTCCGACTGGCGACCGATCGAGCTCCACACCGGCGTCCACTTCGGCAACGCGATCAACTTCGACGACGGGAGCCAGCGCGAGGTCCCAGTCGAGCGCGGCGAGGACCAGACCGCGAGGCTCGTCGCCGACGCCCTGGACACCGAGGAGGACGGCCAGGGCGGCTCCTCGCTCGTCTTCGTCAATTCGCGGCGCAACGCCGAGTCGTCGGCCCGCAAGCTCACCGACGTGACGGGGCCGCGGCTCACCGGCGACGAGCGCGACCGCCTCCGCGAGCTGGCCGAGGAGATCCGCGGCGTCTCCGACACCGACACCTCCGAGGACCTCGCCGACGCGGTCGAGGAGGGGTCGGCGTTCCACCACGCCGGCCTCGCGAGCGAGCACCGCAGCCTCGTCGAGGACGCCTTCCGCGACCGCCTCATCAAGTGCGTCTCCGCGACGCCGACGCTCGCGGCCGGCGTCAACACGCCCGCGCGCCGCGTGATAGTCCGCGACTGGCGGCGTTACGACGGCGAGTTCGGCGGGATGAAACCGCTCGACGTGCTCGAGGTCCACCAGATGTGCGGCCGCGCGGGCCGCCCCGGCCTCGACCCCTACGGCGAGGCGGTGCTGCTCGCGAACAACGCCGACACCCGCGAGGAGCTGTTCGAGCGGTACGTCTGGGCCGAGGCCGAACCCGTCCGCTCGAAGCTCGCCGCCGAGCCCGCCCTCCGCACCCACGTCCTCGCGACGGTCGCGTCCGGCTTCGCCGCCACCCGCGACGGGCTCCTCTCGTTCCTCGACAACACGCTCTACGCCACGCAGACCGACGACGAGGGGCGGCTCGCGGCGGTCACCGACACCGTCCTCGACTACCTCGAAGTCAACGGCTTCGTCGAGCGCGACCGCGACGGCGGGAGCGAGGGCCTCGCCGCGACCGGGATCGGTCACACCGTCTCGCGGCTCTACCTCGACCCGATGAGCGCGGCCGAGATACTCGACGGGCTTCGGACCGTCGCGGACGACGGGTCCGGGCCTGTCGGATCCGCGGACGCGGACGGCGAGTTCGTCGCGGCCGACGACCCGACCGCCGACGCCGACGACCCCGGGTTCACCACGTACACTCGCGCCGGCGAGGACGAACCGGACGACCCCGCCTCAGAGGGGCCGGCGTCGGCCGGCGACGCCGCCCCGGCGGTCACGCCGCTCGGACTCTACCACCTCGTCAGCCGGACGCCCGACACCTACGAGCTGTACCTCAAGTCGGGCGACCGCGAGGAGTACACCGAGGTCTGCTACGAGCGCGAGGCGGAGCTCCTCGGCGACGTGCCCTCCGAGTACGAGGACGTGCGCTTCGAGGACTGGCTCGCCGCGCTGAAGACGGGGCGCCTGCTCGAAGACTGGGCTAACGAGGTGGACGAGGACCGGATCGCGGAGCGGTACGGCGTCGGCCCCGGCGACATCCGCGGGAAGGTCGACACCGCCGAGTGGCTCCTCCGGGCGGCCGAGACGCTCGCGCGCGACGTGGAGGGGATCGACGGCGACACCGTCGTCCAGGTGCGCGAGGCCCGCAAGCGGCTGGAGTACGGGGTCCGGGAGGAACTCCTCGACCTCGCGGGCGTCCGCAACGTCGGTCGGAAGCGCGCCCGCCGCCTCTACGAGGCAGGCATCGAGAGCCGCGCCGACCTCCGCGAGGCGGACAAGGCGGTCGTCCTCGGCGCGCTGCGGGGCCGCGAGCGAACCGCCGAGCGCATCCTGGAGAACGCCGGCCGCGAGGACCCCTCGCTCGACGGCGTCGACCCCGACAGCTCGGCCTCCGCGGCGGCGACCGCGGGCGCGGACGCCGACGGCGACGGCGACGGACAGGCCAGCCTGGGTGATTTCGGATGACCGACTCCGCGGCCGGCGGCGACGGGATGCCAGCGCCCGACCCCGGGGTCAGCCTCGTCGCCGGCACCTTCGCGATCGACGACCTCGACGCGTTTCTCGCGGACCTCGACGCGATTGCGGCCGATACCGGCGCGGTCGTCCAGGCGTTCGACGCCGACCTCGTCGTCTCCCCGACGCACCTCCGCGAGGCGGCGCGACTGGCGGCGCGGGCGATCGCTCGCGGCGAGGCCGTCGCGCGCGACCCGGGCGTCGAGGTCCTGCTGTACGCGGCCGGGCGCAGGCAGATCGACCGCGCGCTCGAACTCGGCGTCTCGGAGGGCGAGCGCGCCGCGGTCGTCCTCGTCGCGGACTTCGGTGACGTGTCCGGCGCCGACCGCCCGTCCGCGGACCTCGACGAGGCGACCGAGTCCGTTCGCGAACTCGCCGCCGACTCGCGCACCGACCCCGACGACTCCGGGCTTCCGGTCGACTTCGACGAGGAACGGGTGCGCGAGTTCTACGGAGTCACTGATCGCGAACTCACCGCGACTACCGGCGGTCTCGCCGATGTCGTCCGCGAGCGGGTCGCCCTGCTGGACGTCGAGAAGTGACGGCGGCCGCCCGCTCATCGGTACCCCTTCGTTTCAACTGGAAACCACGAGACGTGGATGCCACTCCGTTCCACTCGAAACGAAACCGAGAGAAGTAGTCCATCCTGGATTCGAACCAGGGTCGTTGCCCCCAGAAGGCAACAGGATTGGCCACTACCCCAATGGACTGCGCACCTACGGATAGCCAGTACGTGTTTGTAAGCGTTGCGCGTTGCGGTCGCCGTGCGATCGGTTGACGAGCATCGGCGGGCGCCGGCGGGCGTCGCTGCCCGCCCCCACTGTTGTCTCGCTGTCCTGTCCCCACTGTTGTCGTCGCCGTCCCGTCCCCACTGTTGTCGTCGCCGCCCCGCCGTCACCGCCCCGCCGTCGCCGGCGGCAGATCATGAAGAAGGCATCTCGCCCACGGATCGCGTTCGTGCGCATATCGATGCGCTTTATGCGACTCGATACACACGAAAATGTATGTACGTCGGACGATTCGTCGTCGTCGCGCCCGGCATCGGCGGCTACCGCGTCTCTTCGCGCTCGTTCCCGAACCGCCGCGTCCGCGACCGCGGCGGGACGCTCACCGTCGGCCCGACCGCGGACGCGCCGGAGACCGACAACCCCTACGTCTCGTACAACTGCGCTCGCGCGGTCGAGACCCCGACCGAGGAGCCGCTGGCGGTCCTCGGCAACGGCTCGCACGTCGACCCGATCGCGGAGAAACTGGAGCGCGGGTACCCCGCGCGCGACGCGCTCGCCTCCGCGCTGCTCGCGCTCGACTACGAGAAGGACGACTACGACACGCCTCGCGTCGCCGGCGTGGTCGGCGCTGAGTCGGCGACGATCGGAACCGTCCGCCGCGACGCGCTCCTCGTCGAGGCCGTCGAGGAGCCGACCGTCGTCGCGACCTACGAGACGGACTCTCCCGAGCCGTACGACCTGACCGCGACCGACGCCGAGCCCGTCGCGACCGAACTGCTCGGCGCCGACCTCGAACACCCGGTCTGCGCCGCGGGCGCGACCGTCGACGCAGACGGCGTCTCGCTCGCGTTCGACAACGGCGGCGACTGAGCGACGGACGACTGGGCGCTGCCCACGGCGCGGGCTCGGCGTCGGCGTCGCTCGCGCCGCCGCCCGGCTTTCCGTCTCCTGACGCTCGCCTTTCCGTCCCCCGACACGCGGCCTTTCGCCTGTCGATCCTCGCCTTTCCGCCTCCCGACGCCTTTTGCCTCCCCCGTCCGACCCACACGCATGGAGCCGATCACCGCGGCCGACTACCACGACATCGCGGTCCCGTCCGACCCCCGGATCTCGCCGGGCGGCGACCGCGTCGCCTTCGTGCGCCGACAGCCGAACGACGACGACAGCTACGAGACGACGGTGTACCTCGTCGACGCAGCGGGCGAGGGCGAGCCGCGCCGCCTCACCCTCGCCGAGGGCGCCGACGCCGAGCCGCGCTGGAGTCCCTCGGGGGACCGCATCGCGTTCACCTCCACCCGCGGCGCGGCCGACGACCGCCAGCAGCTGTGGGTCCTCCCGCTCGACGGCGGCGAGGCCCGTCGCGTCACCGACGTGGTCGGCGGCGTCTCGTCGATCGCGTGGTCGCCCGACGGCGAGCGGATCGCCTTCGTCCAGTCCGTGACCGCCGACGACCGCGAGACCGACCGCGACCTCGCGGTGCCGGACGACTACGAGCCCGAGGACCATCCCGACCCGCGCGTCATCGACCGGACCGTCTACCGCGCCGCCGAGCGTCACTTCGACGGCCGACGCCCCGGCGTGTACGTCGTCGACGCCGACGCGACGGTCGGCGGCGTCACCGACCCCGACCCGGCCGAGTCCGGCGCGGTCGACCGAGTCACGGACCGGGAGGCCGACTTCGCCGCGCCGTCGTGGGGCGACGCCGACACGCTGTACTACACCGAGGCGGTCGGCGACGACCCCGACGACTCCGTCGAGATCGCGATCCACGCCCACGACCTCGACGCGGGCGAGGCCGAGCGCGCCCACACCACGACCGGGTGGGGCGCCGACCTCGCGGCGACCGCGGACGGCCGCGTCGCGTTCACGCATGCGGAGCCGAAGCAGGTGTCGATGCAGCCGACGGACCTCCGCGTCCTCGACGTCGAGTCGGGCTCGGTCACCGACCTCACCGGCGGTGTCGACCGGGGCCTCGGCCGCGGGACGACCCCGCAGTGGGGGCCGGCCGACGAGACGCTGTACTTCGCGACGCCCGACGAGGGGAAGACGGCGCTGTGGCGGGTCCCCGCAGACGGGAGCGAGACGCCCGAGCGCCTGCTCCGGCCGGGGACCGTCTCGGGCGCGACCGTCGGGGGCGACGCCGACGCGGGTCCCGAGTCGGTCACCGTCGCGTTCGCCGCCAGCGAGTGGGACCACCCGGGCGACGCGTTCGCCTACGACGCCGCGGCCGACGAGACGACCCGCCTGACCGACCTGAACGCCGACTACCTCGACGAGCGCGCGGTCGGCGAGCCCGAGGAGCTTCGCTTCGAGTCCGACGGCGTCGAGATCCAGGGGTGGTTGCTGACCCCACCGGTCGAGGCCGGTGACGCCGAGTCCGCCGACGCGGACGGTCAGTACCCGCTCGCGGTCGAGATCCACGGCGGCCCGCACGCGATGTGGTCGACCGCCGGAACGATGTGGCACGAGTTCCAGACGCTCGCGGCCCGCGGCTACGCCGTCTTCTGGTCGAACCCCCGCGGCTCGACCGGCTACGGCGAGGCGTTCACGCAAGCAATCGAGCGCGACTGGGGCGCGATCACGCTCCGCGACGTGATGGCGGGCGTCGAGACGGTCGCCGACCGCCCCCAGATCGACGACTCGAACGCGTTCGTCACCGGCGGCTCCTTCGGCGGGTTCATGACCGCGTGGGCGGTCGGGCAGACGGACTACTTCCGCGCGGCCGTCTCCCAGCGTGGCGTCTACGACCTCACCGGCTTTTACGGGTCGACCGACGCGGCGTACAAGCTCGTCGAGGGCGACTTCGACACGGTGCCCTCGGCGGAGCCGGAGTGGCTCTGGGAGCAGTCGCCGACGGGCCACGCCGACGCGGTCGACACCCCGACCCTGCTGATTCACTCCGAGGACGACACCCGGACGCCGATCTGTACGGCGGAGCTGTACCACCGACTCTTACGGAAGAACGGCGTCGACACCCGATTCGTCAGGTACCCCCGCGAGGGCCACGAGCTCTCGCGGTCCGGCGAGCCCGCGCACGTCGTCGACCGCATCGAGCGGATCGCCCGCTGGTTCGACGGCTACTCCGAGCACCACGACGCCGAGCGCGCGCTCAACCGCCCTGAGGACGACGGGCTGAGCGCCGGAGAAGAGCCGGAGGACTCGGCGGAGTCCGAGACGTAGTCGCCGCGAGCGACGCGATCAGCTCTCGTCCGGCTCGAACCCGTCGATGGCGTCGTGGACGTCGGCCACCCACTCGTCGAGGGCGTCGTGGAGCCGGCGCTTGGCCTCCGGCACGGGCGTCGCGGTGTACTGGTAGACGTAGCCGCCGGAGTCGAGCAGGCGGCGGCGGCGCTCGACGAGCCCCTTCTCGCGGAGCGTCGACAGCGAACGGTTCACGTTCGAGCGGTCCCGGTCGAGCGCGTCGGCGAGTTCCGACACGGTGCTGCCCGGGTACTCCAGCAGCGCGAGGTACGCGCGGCTCTCGTGGTCGCGCACGCCGAAGACACAAGAGAGGACGTGTTCGAAGGAGGGAGAGCCGTCGCCGACGAGGTCCTCGATTTCGGGGTCGCTCATGCGGGCCGATTCGTGCGCGGCGAGGTTAAATGCCGGTTTCTCCGACTCGGGGTGGTCACTCCTTGGCGGCGTACCCCATCTGGTCGATACAGCCGCGCATCCCTGACTCGTCGGCGTGCCGGTGGAGGTTCGTCGGCGTGTCGCAGTGGTACGTCTCCCCGTCGTATCGGAGGGCGACCTCGTGGTTGGCGCCCGCGACCTCGACGTCGACGAGGATCCGCTGCCCGTCGTTGAGCGCGTCGATGAGTTCGTCCACGGACAGCTCGCCCGCCTCGACTCGGAGTACCTCGCTCATGGGCTCGATTCAGCGGTGAGCGAGTTAAAGACGACCGATGTGGCTCCGCGTTCGCGGCCGCCCGACACGCTCCGCCTCACGTCGTCGTCGAGTCCGGCCCGCCCTCCTCGGCGGGCGGCTCGACGCCCTCGGCGGCCGCGACCTCGTCGGTCCGCTTCTCGGTCTCGACGTGCCAGCGGTCGATTTCGGACTCGTACTCGTCGAGGACCGCCGACACCTCCGATTTCAGCTCGTCGTCGTTGACGTTCACCTCGAAGACGAACGTCTCGCCGTCCTCGGCTCGGGCGACCTCCTGGATGTTGGCGCTGACGAGATCGTTGTCGAAGTAGTACGGCGCCACTTGAGTCATCACGTTCCGGTAGACGGCGTCCTCCACCTTCCGGATCGCCTTCCGACCGGCCGAGTCGGCCGCCCGGGCGACGTGTCCGATCGACTCGCCCCAGCTTTCGCGGGCGCTCTCGGTGTCGTTCTCCTCGACCTTCTCGTAGGACTCGGTGAGCTTCTCGCCGGCCGTCTGGAGGTCGTCGCCCGGCGATTTTCCCGCGCGCTCGCCCTCTCCCTCGTCGACGGACGCCTGCGCCGCGGTCTTCTCCGAGACGTCCTCGTCGATGCGCTCGTGGGTCTTGGGACGCCACTCGTCGAACTCGTAGTAGGCGTCGCTGTCGACGCCCACCTCCCGGAGCGCCAAGGCGATCCGCTCGCCGTGTTCGACGACGTCGCCCCAGTCCCCGCGCACCTTGAAGCCGGAGATGCTCTCTTCCATCGGTTGCCCTCATTACGGAACGGAGGGGTATAAGTCTCTCCGAACTGACGGGACTCGGCCGCTCGGTTCGCCGGCCGGAACCGCTACGGCGCGCGCCTCCTCGGCCGGGACCGCTGCGACGCTCACCTGCCGTACGCGATCCGGCGCGCGACCGCGTCGAGCCGCTCTTTAACTTCGCCGAGGTAGCCGGCCGGCGACGCGCGCCGGACGGCGGACTCGTCGACTTCGATACGCTCGCCGCGGAACGGGTCGCGCTCGGCGCGCTCCTCGGGGGACTGGTCTTTCGCCACCGCCCCCACGACCGTCGACATCGAGCAGCGGCCGCAGGCCTCCGCCTCGACCGCGCCGTCCGCCTCGTCTCCTTCGTCTGTCATGGTCTCTCACATCACACGACGTGGTCCTCCCGGTTAAAACTCCGCCTCGGGAAAACGACGCCTCGGGGGCGCTCGCGCCCGCTCCGCTCCCGACGCCCTTTTCACTCGCTCCGTGGAATGCGTTCCCATGGGATATCGTGTCGTCGACGTCGACTCGGTCGACCCGGAGCCGGACCGGCCGTGCGAGTGTCGAAAGCTGTCCGATTCTGGAGGGCTCGACGCCGCGGCGATCAACCGATTCAGGGCCGCCCCCGGCGAGCAGCTCCCGCTGGCGTACCACTACCACGAGACCCAACAGGAGGCGTTCTACGTGCTCGACGGCACCCTCGTGATCGAGACCCCCGACGAGACATACGAGGTGCCCGCGGACGACCTGTTCGTCGTCGACCCGGAGAGCCCCCAACGGGCGTACAACCCGGCCGACGCCGACGCTCCCGTCACCGTGCTGGCGATCGGTGCGCCCCCGGCCGACGGCGACGCGGTCGCGTACGAGCCCGCCGATGAGTGAGCGTGCCGAGCCGGAGGCGGACGGCGAGGGGGGTGCCGACGCCGCGGACCCGGCGGGGGGCGACGACCGCCGCGCCCCCGAGGAGCTGCCGGCGGAGATTCGCGAGGCCGTCCCCGAGTACGACGACGAGTACCTCGACCGCGTCTCCGACCGGCTGATGTACAGCTACGACCTCGACCGCGACGCGGTCGTCGACGGCGAGCGCTTCGAGATGACCGCCGAGATGCGGGTACGCAATCAGAAGCAGTTCCTCCACCCGGCGCTGAGCTACGCGGACCACGACATGCGGGAGTACGTGTACGTCCGCCGGGTGTCGACCCCGAGCGTCGGGGAGCTAGAGCGACTGGTCGAGTTCGCTCACGACGTCGCCGACGAGCGCGTCGAGGGCCACGAGGAGCACTACGGCACGGACGTCACCGTCGTCGTCGTCGCCGACCGTATCCCGGACGACGTCGCCGACTTCGTCGCCGGGTTCAGCGACCGCACGCTGCTGAAGTTCGGCTACTACGGCCACTACGAGGTGAACCTCGTCGCGGTCGCGCCCGACCGCGAGGCACTCGTCGCCAGCGAGAACGCTGACACCGCGGCCGCGTTCCGGCTGTGGGAACGGGTCGACTCGCCGGACGAAGGGTTCTTCTCGCGGTTCGCGAAGCGCTTCTGGCGCTGACCGTCGCCGGTCGTTCGGAAAAAACCGCGCCGAACCGGGCCGATCTCAGTCAGTCGTCGCTCGGTTCTGCGGCCGCTCCGCTGTCGCTCCGCACGGTCGTGATGTTGTCGTAGCCGATCCGCACCAGCGACAGGGCCAGGTAGATGAGGACGAACGCGAGCCCCATCTGGACCACCGCCGATATCTGGCCGCTGAGTCCGGCCACGTTACCGAGGATGAGCTTCTGATAGAGGTTGTCCCACAGCGCCACCCACGACAGCCCGAGGACGGTGATCGTCACCATGATCGTCATCGGGACGCCGGTGGAGGCGAGCTGCTTGGACTCGTCCCAGTTCGCGAGCCAGACCGTGCCGGCGAGCAGCGCCAGCGCCGCGAGAAGCTGGTTCGCGCCACCGAACAGCGCCCACAGCGTCACCCACTCGCCGGAGATGACGAGCAGGTACGCGACGAGCGACTGGACGGCCGGATTCGTGTACCGGCCCTTGGCGATGCTCCCGAGGTCGGCGGAGAAGCCCGTCGTCGTCCCGCTCCCGGTCGTTCCGACGATCTCTTCCATCATGTACCGACCGAGCCGCGCCGCGGTGTCGGTCGAGGTGAGCAGGAAGCTCACCAACACGAGCGCCATGAACGGCGCGCCGACGCCCTGCGGGATCCCGAGGCTGGTGAGGATGATCCCCCCGCCGGTCGCGAAGTTCGGCAGCGCGCCGCCGATGCCGCCGCCCGCGGCCGCCGTGGTCGCCCCGGCCACCGCGAGCGTCGAGATGGCGACCGACGCGAGCAGCCCCTCACCGAGCATCCCGCCGTAGCCGATGAGGCGAGCGTCGCTCTCCTTGTTCAGCTGTTTTGCCGTCGTCCCGGAGGACACCAGCGAGTGGAACCCGCTGATGGTTCCGCAGGCGATTGTCACGAACAACAGCGGGAAAAGCGGCGTGATACCCCGGGTATCGACGGCCAATTCGCTACCGAAGAAGCCCATGTACGCGCCGATGGAGGGATCGACGGTCAGCGGCTGGGCCGAGGTGCCGAGCAGCGTTCCGACGATAATCGCGAGCAGCGCGCCGCCGACTCCCGAGTAGAGGAGGAACGACGACAGGTAGTCGCGGGGCTGAAGCAGCACCCACACCGGGAGCGCGCTCGCCAGTGTCGCGTAGACGAGGATGACCGGCACCCACGCGGCGACGTTCGGCTGGAGGATGGCGTCCGCACTCATCACCGCTCCGGGCAGCCACCCGCCGTTACCGAGGAACTCGAAGAGCACGATGGTCCCCTGGGGGAACGCCCCGGACTCCACCGCCGGGAACAGCGCGATCGGGTACTGGATACCGAGCCAGACGCCCGCGAACACGCCCGCGACGAACACCACCGTCCCCGGGAGGAACGGGCCGTCGAGCTGGTACAGGTAGACGCCGAACAGGAACGCCAGCGCGATGTACACGAGGCTCGCGGTCGCGGCCGAGGGGAACGCGTTCAACACGATCCCGACGACCAAGGCGAACACCGCCACCACGAGGATGATGGTGAGGAACGCGAACCACAGCAGCATGTCCTTGCCGCGTTCGCCGACGTACTCGCCGATGATGTAGCCGATCGACTTCCCCTCGTGTCGCATCGACCCGGACAGCGAGATGAAGTCGTGGACCGCTCCCATCAGCGGATTGCCGATGGCGACCCACAACAGCGCCGGCACCCAGCCCCAGATGGCTCCGGCGGTGATCGGGCCGACGATCGGCGCGCCGCCCGCGATACTTGAGAAGTGATGCCCCAACAGAACCGGCTTCTTCGCCGGTACGTACTCTTGGCCGTCCTCGTACTTGTGTGCCGGCGTCTCCCGCTCGTCGTCGAGATCGACGAAACGAGAGAGGTACCGCGAGTACCCCACGTATCCCACGGTGAACGTACTGAGCACGGCGACGACGATCCAAATTATACTTGTCATAAGGTCCCTGCCTCGTGGTATCGATTCACTATGTCGAACTTAAACGTTATCTTCGTTCATGACGATCGACGACTCCCCCGGATCGAGTAACGCTACTCACCGTCGAAACGAAGTTAATTTCTCTGACTAATAGGTAAAATCTGCCCAGATCGCCCGTCGACCCACCTCGCGCGCACCCGGACGGACCGCAGCCGCCGCGCGCGATCGAGTCGGATCGCCGCGCGCGCTCTCCCAGCTCGCGGCCGCGCGCTCGCCTCCGACGGATCTACGGCTCCACGTCGAGCGACGCGGCCACGTCGGCGAGCACGTCCCCCCGGACCTCCGTCGTGCGCGACTCGATCTCGGCGACGAGCGGCGGGTCGAACCCCTCGCGGACCTGCGC
>P_A23_Liq_2_FmtDRAFT_1000211_pt1 | contig 13261 bp, 10 predicted proteins | sample PonA232FremontCA_FD_10599 | JGI IMG/M metagenome (IMG submission 10599) | reverse complement strand
ACTTCTGGGTGAACTAATTCACTCAGTCGATGCGAGAGAACTATTCTGACTGATGCATGTCTACTCAAGCACCCACTTCTTCTGTGAACTACTACAGCCGCAGGATGAATCCGACAACTCGGAGTCAATCTCCGCTACGAAAGCCACTCTGAGACTTGACAATCCGTAACCTAAACTGATAGGCAGTTCTACATATCGGTAGGAATCAGGCTGGGAACCGAGCGATTCCCTCCAGTCCGACGATGGCGGCCTGTCCGCCCCAAGCAATGAGACAATAATCCGAACCAGTCAGATGAACGGTCGGTTCATCTCATGAATCGATGCAGTGCCCGACTGCTTGAAAACAGCACAGAAAGTAACTCCAAGTCTAGTGAGACTGACGGAAGAACTTGTGGCAAAGACAACCCAAGAGTTTCGATTCAGTTGAGGATAGAAGAACCGGAGGCTTGGCACTTCCAGCAGTTCTACCCGCGACAGCTCATGAACCCCACACGGATTCTCACCGCATTGGGGTTCGGTAGAATTACAAACCTGAAATCTCCAATGTTCACGGTCAGGATTCCTTCCGCGTTTACGCGGAGGAGGATGTCAATTCCACTCGCAGTGTCTGTTGATAACCGTTATCCGGCCGCCAGTGGTATAATATGTAATGGCAGACGGTACCGCCACGCGAGGTGCAGATGTTTTTAGCGAGTTCAGCGCGCCGGTTCGGGAGGCGCTATCTGAGCGAGGATTCACCACACCAACGGAGCCACAGCGCCGTGCGATTCCACCATTGGCACATGACAGGAATGCACTCGTCATTGCGCCAACGGGAACAGGGAAGACAGAAACAGCGATGCTTCCCGTCTTCGATGCAATTGCTGAAAGCGATTTTGATGATTCCGAGCGTGAGGGATTCTCCGCACTGTATATTACACCACTTCGAGCACTTAATCGAGATATGCGTGATCGGCTTACATGGTGGGGTGAGACGCTTGATATTGATATTGACGTCAGACATGGTGATACAACGCAGTATCAACGGCGTCAACAAGCTGAGGACCCACCAGATGTGCTTGTGACGACACCTGAAACATTACAAGCAATGCTTACCGGATCAAAGCTCAGAAAAGCACTTGCTGGGGTTGACCACGTTGTTGTTGATGAGGTGCACGAACTTGCTGCTGCAAAACGAGGTGTACAATTGTCAGTTGCGCTTGAGCGGCTTCAAGTACTTGCGGGATCGTTTCAGCGAATTGGACTCTCAGCAACAGTTGGATCCCCAACGGAGGTCGCCCGATTTCTGACGGGTGATCGGTCATTTGAGGTCATTGAGATTGATGCTGGTAGCGCGATTGAGTTTTCTGTTCATCACCCAACAGTTACTCAAAAAGATGAACAACTGTCACGTGAGTTAGCGACTGATGAGACGATTGCAAGTCACGTCCGTGTCATTCGAGATATCGTTTCGGATCATAGTTCGACTCTTATATTCGTCAATACACGGCAGACGGCTGAGGCGCTAGGGTCACGATTTAAAAAACTTGGTGAGCCAATTGAGGTTCATCATGGATCACTTTCAAAAGATGTTCGTATCGACGTTGAGGATAGATTCAAGAATGGCTCGTTAGATGGGCTTGTTTGCACCTCTTCGATGGAGTTAGGTATCGATGTTGGAGAGGTTGATCACGTCGTGCAATATGGGAGTCCTCGAGAGGTCGCACGACTGCTACAGCGAGTGGGACGGGCTGGACATCATCGTGATCGCATCTCACATGGAACGGTCATTACCTCATCACCGGATGATACACTTGAAGCGCTGGCAATTGCGCGACGCGCCACAGAGGGTATTGTCGAGCCTGCACGGATTCATCATGCGAGTCTCGATACTGTTGCGAATCAGATTATCGGCATTGTGATGGATGAAGGGGAGGTATCAGCTCGTCGAGCATATCAAATTGTGACAGCTGCATATCCATTCGCCAACCTAGATAAACAGACATTTCGAGAAGTCATACGGGAATTATCGTCAAATCGGCTTGTGTGGCTTGAAGAGGATGCGGATCGGCTTGAGAAATCCAGCGGGACGTGGCAGTACTTCTATGCGAATCTCTCGATGATTCCTGACGAGGAAACATATGATGTATACGATATGTCCTCACGCGGGCAGATTGGGACGCTTGATGAGCGATTTGTATTGAATTTTGCCGAACCGGGGGCTGCGTTTATTCAGCGTGGCGAAATGTGGCGGATTAATGATATTGATGATGATGAAACCCAGGTGAATGTAACACCAATTGAAGACCCGAGTGGTGAGGTGCCATCATGGACTGGTGCTGAGATTCCAGTCCCTGCACACGTTGCAAATGAGGTCGGTGAAATGCGCGCTGCGGCTGCAAAGCAACTTGCGACGGGCGCAAATAAAGAAGCTGTAGGGCGAGATCTCGCAAGACGATATCCTGCAGATGTCTCAACAATTACATCTGCGATCGAGCCGATTGAAAGACAGATTATTGGTGAATATCCGATTCCAACAGCAGATCGTCTTGTGATCGAAGCACAGGCACAAACTGTTGTAATAAATAGCCCGCATGGGCATCGAATCAATGAGACACTTGGACGCTTACTCGCAGCGCTTGTTGGTCAGCGGACTGGTGCCTCTGTTGGGTTGGATGTCAGTCCATATCGAATTGAATTGGAACTTCCAAGACAGGCGTCGATTGGTGATGTCACCGCTGTTTTCGATGAAACAGACCCAATGCATGTTGAAGCAATCCTTGAGTTGGCGTTAAAAAAGGCAGATGCACTGAAGTTCACACTTGCACAGGTTGCCGCGAAGTTTGGTGCACTTAAACGGTATCAAGGACGTGAACGGTTTGGTGGGGACCGACTGATGGCTGCTCTTGAAGATACACCGGTGTATGATGAAGCAGTTCGAGAGGTATTCCATACTGACCTTGCAGTTCCAGAGACAACAGCACTTCTTGAACGGTATCATACTGATGAACTGACAATAGCAACAACACGTGAGCGAACACCAATTGGAGTTGACGGGCGGTCACATGGAAAGGAACTCCTTGTGCCTTCGAATGCCGATGCCGGAGTGATTGAAGCGGTACGTGATCGAATTCAAGATGATAATGTGCGATTACTGTGTTTGCATTGTACAGACTGGGAGCAAAAAAAGCCAGTACGTCGGGTTCGTGACCAACCACGATGTCCACGATGTGAAGCGACTCGCATCGCATGCTTAAACCCATGGGATGAGGATACTCCAAAGGCAGTTCGTGGTGGGACACTCGAAGAGGACACCGACGCTGATAGACTTCAGCGGCGTGCACACCGATCTGCAAGTCTTATCCAGAGTCATGGAAAACAAGCGGCGATTGCTCTTGCTGCCCGTGGGGTTGGACCACAGACAGCCGCTCGAATTATCGGAAATCTTCGCGAGGATGAAACAGAGTTCTACCGGGATATTCTCAAACAAGAACAGCAGTACGCACGGACGCAATCGTTTTGGGACTGATTTTAGCCTGATTTCAGGCGCTAAGCCCTCTTCCTCTAGGAGCAACGCAGTGAGCGAAGCGACCGAGTAGCGCAGTAGGCAGGGGTAGTTCACATGATATATCAGTAGATATCATCGCCATTATCATGCATTGTGCTGTCTTCACCACGGTTTTCAGTTGGTTCAATCGAGTCGAGTGCTGTTTCGAAATGTGATCGTGTAAGGACAATCTCATCGGCGTGTTCGTTTGCGGTCGCGCCATCATATTCAGTGGTGACAGATTCAATTGCACGGACCGATGCATCGCGAACCATCGCCTCAATATCTGCGCCGACATATCCTGCGGTTTTACCAACAAGTTCATCACGGTCAATATTATCAGCAAGTGGCTTACCAGCAAGATGAATCTCTAGAATCGCACGACGTGCTGCGGCATCTGGACGTGGGACCGCAATATGCGATTCGAGTCGACCAGGACGAAGCAATGCAGAGTCAATTGTATCTCGTCGATTCGTCGCTGCAAGCACAACTAGATTTGGATGATCAGTAATCCGATCAAGTTCGGTGAGTAGTTGTGACACGACACGATCACCAACGCCACTGTCGGTGCCACCGCCTGCTCGATTCGCTGCGACTGCATCAATCTCGTCGAAGAAAATAATTGCTGGAGCGGCTTGTCGAGCCCGTTCAAACACTTCTCTGACGGCTTTCTCGGACTCACCAACATATCGATCAAGTAGTTCTGGACCGGCAACTTCGACAAAATTAATCTCAGCTTCACCAGCAATCGCACGGGCAAGTAACGTCTTTCCAGTTCCTGGTGGTCCGTATAATAATGCACCTGTTGGCGGGTCTGTATTGACCGAATCAAAAAGCGGACCGTAGGTAAGTGGCCATATGACTGCCCGTTCAAGTGTCTGTTTCGCTGCATCAAGCCCACCGACGTCATCGAAGGTTGTCGTGGGCGACTCAGCAACATATTCACGAATTGCTGATGGGTCAACAGCTGCCATTGCATCCATCATATCCTCACGTGTGACGGAGAGTGAGGTGAGCGTCTCAGCAGCGTCATCATCACGACGACCACGACGGAGTGCTGCCATTGCTGCCTCAGTGCTAAGCGATTCAAGATCAGCACCAACAAATCCATGCGTCTGTGCTGCAAGGCGGTCAAGATCGATATTATCCGCAAGTGGCATCTGTCGCGTGTGAACAGCAAGGATTTCACGTCGCCCTTTCTCGTCTGGAACACCAATCTCAATTTCACGGTCAAATCGACCGCCACGACGAAGCGCAGGGTCAAGCGTATCAATGCGGTTTGTCGCTCCGACAACGACGACATCACCACGAGCATCAAGTCCATCCATGAGTGAAAGCAACTGTCCAACGATACGGTTTTCCACATCACCACCATCATCACGAGCAGGCGCGATTGAGTCAATCTCATCGAAAAAGACGATTGAGGGTGCCTCCTCACGAGCCATCTCAAACTTCTCTCGAAGTTGCTCTTCAGATTCACCCTTGTATTTCGACATGATCTCTGGTCCAGAGATATTGATAAACGTTGCATCAACCTCGTTGGCGACAGCTTTTGCAATGAGCGTTTTTCCGGTTCCTGGAGGACCATGTAATAGTACGCCTTTTGGGGGGTCAACACCGAGATGTGTGAATACCGTTGGTGCTGATAACGGAAGTTCAATCATCTCTCGAACCAATTCAAGTTCATCATCAAGCCCACCAATATCCTCATACGTAACAGTGGGTGATTTTGCAACTGATGATTCGTTGTCGATTGAGTCGGATGTGGATACAGGCGTTGTTGATGTATCGTCTTGATTATCGTTTGTTGTCTCATTGCCTGTCCTGCCGCGTTGTGTTCCCGTTGAAGTTGAGAAAACACGGTCATCCGTTGATGACTGTCCCCGTCGGGTAAGTCGGAGTGTCGTCGTGTCAGTGACGCGAACCTGACCTTCTGGGCGTGTTTCAGTGACGACAAACGGCTTATCACTCACTGACTCAAACCGGATTTGACCATCAGCCTGGATTGGGCGATCACGGAGTGCCCGTTTGATTAATTCAACCGCACGATCTTCATCCGCAAAGGAAACATCTGGCGGCATTGATAGCGTGACTGATCGAGCATCATCAACACCTATCGGATGGATGCGAACTGTATCTCCAATGGTCACATCAGCATTCGTTCGTGTATCAGCATCAACAAGGACAATACTCTCCGAGACACTACCATTAGCTGGCCATACTTTGGCGACTGTCTCACGACTACCAATGATCAATACTGTATCACCACTGAGGACACCGAGTTGCTGTCGGGCTGACTCAGGGAGACGAGCAATCCCACGCCCTGCATCACTTTTTTCCGCACCACGAACAGTCAGAGAAATAGCGTTGTCCTTATCCATATATTATATTGGGCTCACGCGCTCTTTTGTCTTGTCCGTCGATTGCTGATGACGTCAACCGCGAAAATAGTGTAGCCAACTGCATCATATCATTTATGTTTCCCCTTACTGAATGTACTCTATGATACAACGGCGTAAATTCGTAGCCGGAACTGGTGCGGCTACGGTTGCCGCGTTAGCAGGTTGTTCTGGAAGCTCAGACACTGGCGATGAATCCGGTGGGGAGAACACTGCGGCGGGGGGTGCCGAGACAACGACGAACGAGAGTGACGGCGAAATGACTGCTGAGGCAATTCCTGTCGGGGTATTATTACCATTTTCCGGTGAATACGCATGGGTTGGGGAGAACGTGCTCCCTGTTGTACGGATGCTTGCACAGGAGATTAACGAACAGGGTGGCATCAATGACCGTCAGATAACCCTCGCCCAAGGTGATACGGAGGGGTCACCCTCTGCGTCATTATCAGCAGCAAAGAAATTAATTACCGTTGAAAATGTGGCGGGGATTATTGGTCCAACATCAATCACAATGTCTGCCGTGTTTGATCTATTTCAGACCAATGAGGTGCCGGTTGTGACACCAACAGCAGGCACAACCTCACTTGATGACCGTGGTGGTGAGTACGTCTTCCGGACAGTGCCATCTGATGCACTTGGTGGGCGCGCTATTGCACGAGCACTCCGTAATGAGAGGTATAATAATATTGCCAGCTATTCAGATATGGCGCTGATGGTCGGGAATAAGGAGGTATTTCAGTCATTCAAGACTCCAATCAAGAGTTCATTTGCCGAATTTGGTGGAACCATCACTGAGACAATAAATTTCAAAACTGGGAAAGCATCGTATGAAAGCGAGATGCAGACCGTCATGAACACCGACCCGGCAGTTACCGTCCTTGTCGGATCAAAAGATGACAGTATCAAAATTATGCGAGCTGCATTTCAGGCTGGCTATGAAGGGAATTGGTATGTCACACAAGATCAGACGACTGAGGTCTTTCTTAGTGAAGCTCCAGAAGAAGTCACAAATAATATACTTGGACTCCAATCAGCAACATATCAGGCTGCCGAAGAGAAGGGACGAATTGAGAGATTCAAACAGCGTGTACAGGAGTTCACAGGTTCAGAACCACGGTTATTTGCACGCAACGCGTATGATGCAATGAATGTTCTTGGTCTTGCAATGAATGTAACAGCAGCTGCTGATAATAAAATCACATCAACGAATGTCGCAGACAATATCCGGACCGTAACAGACCCATCAGGCGCAGTTGTCACAGACTATACACAGGGTGCATCCACCATCGATGATCAGAGCACACTTGATTATCGGGGACTCATTGGTCCAATCAACTTTGATGAGCATGGCGATGTCAGCTCGCCGTTTGCAATCATGCAATCAAAGGATGGATCCTGGGCAGAAACAGCAGTGATTCCAGCAAGCGAACTCTAATATTCGGTTTATTCTATGGCTGGAGTTATTACACAATTCATACAAACACTAATTTATGGACTGATTGAGGGTAGTGTTATTTCCGTTGGTGCGGTTGGGTTAACATTATCATACGGTGTGACTCGGTTTATTAACTTTGCATATGGAGAATTCCTGACATACGGTGCATATATCACATTGTTTCTATCTGGGACCGGAATTGGTATTTCATTATCGCTTCCGGTCTCGGTAGTCGGTGCGGTTTTATTAGTCGGAGTCTTTGGCGTCATCATTTCACGAGTCTTTTTCGAGCCACTATCGACCCGGGGACCAATTCCACTGCTCATCACTTCAATTGGCGTTGCATTTATTCTTCGATACTCGTTGACGGCTGCTGTGGGTGTATCAGCACGGCAACTTCCAGTGCCCTTGATGCGTCCAGTCGAATTCTTTGGTGTTGGCACAACACCAATTCGTGCAACAGTATTTGTTGTTGCAATTGCGACGATGCTGCTTATTCATATTCTTCTCAAATATACAATGCTTGGAAAAACAATGCGGGCAACAAGTGGTAATCGAAACCTCGCTGAGATTGCTGGAATCGATACCAAGGGTGTTATTCGACGAACATGGTTCATCTCTGCGGGTGCAGGTGCACTTGCCGGCGTACTTTATGCAATACTATTTGCACCCTTTCGCCCGACGATTGGATTTGAGTATCTTATCGTCATTTTTGCCGCGACGCTTCTTGGTGGGATTGGTCGCCCATATGGGGCAATGCTCGGCGCGATTGTCGTTGGAATCGCAATGAGTCTTGGCACAACATATCTTTCTGCAGAGTACACAATGGCGTACGCATTCGCCATTCTTGTGGGCGTCTTATTACTCAACCCAACTGGCATTGCCGGGAGTGAGATCTGATGAGCACTGTGAATTTGATCACGCTCATTTCACTGCCTGGGTGGAGTTCATTTCTGCTCACTGTATTGACCATCGCAGGTATTTACTCATTGTTAACAGTTGGATTGAATATTCATTATGGATATACCGGATTGATTAATTTTGGACATGTTGCATTCTTCGCAGCAGGTGCATATGCCGCAGCGTTATTGACAATCCCCCCGCCGGCGCAAACTATTGGTGCAGAGTACATATTTGGGTTGAACCTCCCAATGCCAATCGGCTTTCTCATCAGTCTTATCGGTGCTACAATCACTGGCGGTCTCCTCTCAGCATGTATCGGCATGACAAGTGCTCGTCTTGGAAGTCATTATCTTGCAATTGCGACATTTGCTCTTGCCGGAATATTCGGCAGCGTTCTTGAGAATGAAGCATGGCTGACAAACGGCTCATTTGGACTGAATAATGTCCCAAGACCCGGACGTGCAGCGATGGGTGCTATCGAATGGGAGGTATTGTATTTCATTTTTGTTATTATTGTATTAGTGAGCGTCATGATTGTGCTCACCCGATTGACTCATTCACCATTTGGTCGTTTATTGAAGGGCGTTCGCGAAAATGAAGATGCTGCGAAGATGCTTGGAAAAGATATTACACGGGTGAAACTCACTTCATTTGCGATTGGTGGCGCAGTTGCAGGTCTCGCTGGTGGGCTTTATGCACACTATATTGGAAGTGTCGTTGTTCAGCAGTTCGTGCCATCAGTGACATTTACAATCTGGGCGGCGTTGCTCCTTGGTGGAGTTGCCTCGAATAGTGGTGCTATCTTTGGTGCATTCTTACTTATTGGATTTCAAGAATCGACGCGCTTTCTGAGCAATATATATGATGGACTACTTGCAGTGTTACCTGAGATTATAGCCAATACATTGCGTATCTTAATTCAACCACTGCCAGATCACCCATCATTTGTCCCAAGTCTACGGTTCGTCGTCATTGGCGTATTGATCGTATGTGTGATTCGATATCAACCTGAGGGCGTCTTTGGTGATTCGCGAGAGATTGAGGCGATTGGTGAGGAAGAATAATGCATCAACACACAACGAACAGTGAGTAAGTAAAAAGCAAAATCAAAAATTAAATAAAATGACGGCATCAGATACCCCGCTGTTATTGATCGAGGATGTTGTGAAGCGATTTGGCGGCTTAACAGCAGTTGACCACGTCTCATTTACTGTTAAATCAAACTCAATCACTGGACTCATTGGACCGAACGGGGCTGGCAAGTCAACATTATTTAATTGTATTACAGGGATCGTTCAGCCTGATTCAGGCACAATCCAATTAGATGGTGTGAAAATACAAGAGAAGTCTCCAAATCAGATTGCACAACATGGACTGGGACGAACATTCCAGACGCCGAAGATATTCCGTGGAATGAGCGTTCGAGAAAATCTTGCGTTTGCTGCACCTGTACAGCATGGTGAAAGACCAGTGTCAACCCTGATTCACCCTCAGAAAATTAAAGAAGAGGAGACAGCGGTTCAATCGCAAGTTGAAGACACCTTGGAGTTTTTATCATTAGATCATCTTGCCGACGAGTACGCCAGCGGATTATCTGGTGGTCAGCGAAAGTTACTCGAGTTAGGTCGTGTGCTGATGCTTGATCCAGACCTGATTCTGCTTGATGAACCGATGGCAGGAGTCAATCCAGCGCTGACAAATGAATTGCTTGACCGACTGCATGAACTTACCAATCGTGGACGGACAATCTTACTCATCGAACACGATATGGATCTCATAATGAATCATTGTGACCGTGTCGTTGTTTTGCATAACGGGCAAACACTCGCGAGTGGGTCACCGTCACTTGTCCAAGATGATGAACGCGTTATCGAAGCATATCTAGGAGATGTTATTGATGAGTGATTCAAGTCTTGAGACTATCCCGACAGTTGATGATGCGCTTTTTTCAGCACGGGATATTGAAACAGGATATGGAGAGTTACAGGTATTGTATGGTGTTGATATCGATATTCGCCAGAATGAGATCGTATTAGTGTTTGGTCCAAATGGAGCCGGGAAATCAACACTTATCAAAGCTCTGTATCAACGGTTGCCACTTTGGGGCGGGGAAGTCGAAATCGATGGCTCAGATCTCTCAGATGTCAACTCAAATCAGATGATTGAACACGGAATCGGATTTGTTCCACAAACAGAAAATGTGTTTCCGAATCTCACCGTTGCAGAGAATCTTGATATCGGGGCAATACATGTTACCAACCCTGAATCGCGACGAGCAGCGTTATTGGAATTATTCCCACGATTAAAAGAACGTCTCATGCAGACCGCTGAGACACTCTCTGGGGGCGAACGACAGATGCTCGCAATGGCTCGGGCGTTGATGCCGAATCCGGAGTTATTATTCATCGATGAACCATCTGCAGGACTGTCACCACAACTTATTGAACGCACATTTGATCATATCGCACAAATCAGAGAAAGTGGGACAGCAGTGCTGATGATTGAACAAGATGTAAATGCCGCGTTGTCAGTTGCTGATCGTGGGTATGTTCTTGAGATGGGTGAGAACCGATTTGAGGGCGATGCTATGAGTATCCGAGAATCCCAGCANATTCGAGATCTNTATCTTGGACGATGATAATATGAAACTGATCGAAACCAAAATAACAGCCAATCTGTGGCTGTTTATTCGCGATTTATTTGTGACAGCAATTAGCAGAAGCGTTTTGAGTAATCGTTGTTTTCCCTCTGATATGGTGTCGATGGTTACGCGTGATAGTGATCAATGGTACCAATGTGATAAGTGTGAAATGTTATTTGATAATGAAGCAGACGCGAAAACACATGAAGAACACTGTGAGGGTGATGAAGAACCGTCATACCTACAATAGTAATTAACTGATATAATTTCTAAGCTATGTATTGAGGATTAACATATATATTGTGTTCAAAAACTGAGGCTTCTTTAATATTCAATATTTGATATTTATCTAAGGTGTGCTCAGGGCATCGCACCGGCTATCATATAGTCTAAACAAAAAGCAGCGCGAGTTCCCCGCCCCACCGTGGGCGGGGGTGAAGCGCGTCACTCCGGCGCGTGTTCCGTCTCTTCGATATACCGTTCAACCACTTCCTCCGACACCGCTCCCGTCACGTCGTTCCCACGGAGTATCCACCCTTCCAGAATCCGCCACCCCAGAAATACGACTCCCGAATCTCGGGATACTGCTCCAGCAAGTGCTTACTCGAATACGACTTGAATTGCCGAGCGATGTCCGCCGGACTGTGTTTTTGGTCTGTTTGCACAAACAAGTGTACGTGGTCATCCGCGATCTTCAACGTCATAATCTCGTGTCCGAAGTGGTCCGAAGTGGTCCGAAGTGGTCCGAAGTGGTCCGNAGTGGTCCGNAGTNGTCCGCAAACAACTCTCGCACATCGTCCTCCACTACATCCAGAACCGGGTGTCGATACTTTGGGCACCAGACGAAGTGATACTTACAGGAACTAACCGAATGTGCGTGACTGCGGTGCTCTTCCATCCATAATCCCTACATTTATGATAGTATAGAACGACTGTCAGGGTATGGGTGAGGAAGCTACGAAGACGATTCAGACGCGCCTTCACCTCGCGTCTGGTGAGCGGTCGTGGCTTCACGACGCCCGCCTCGCCTCACACGAAATATTCAACGACACCATCCGCCTCAAACAGCAAGGGTACACTCGCACCGAGATACAGAAGGAGGTTGACCGCGACGACTTCTTGCGGAACAACAAGTGCGCGGTCGTCGGCAAAGCCCTCCAAACGTGGGACTCCTACCAGTCACTCAAAGAGTGGTGGGAGAATCAAGACGACCCTGATGGCGGCAAGCCGACGCCGCCGAGTACGGACAACTCTGGTGCGTACCCGCTCGTGATGGCGCATACGGAAGGCTATCGCCTCACCGTTGACGACGACACGAACCGCGTCCAGTTCCGCATCAGTCCGAAACCCTACAAGAAGGTGACAGGCCACCTGCGCGGCGAACCGGGCGCGATGGACGAACTTCGAGAGGCCCTCACGTCGGACGAGGTGGATATGGGGCAGGCCGAACTCCTGTACTGCGATGGCGTGTACTACCTACACGTCACGGTCACACGCGAGTTCGACGTGCCCGAAGCTGACACCAGCGACACGCTTGTCGGTGTGGACATCAACGAGCGCAACGTCGCTCTCACCGCCCTTGACCGCGAGACGATGCGGACGAAGGGCACGCTCGTTCTCGACTACGGGCGAGTCAAGCAGGAACGCCAACGCTATCACACGATTACGAAACGCTGTCAGGAACACGGCAAGACGAGCATCCACCGGAAACTCGATAATAAGGAGGAGCGATTCACCGAGTGGGTGTTGCATCGGCTTTCCCGTGCTGTCGTGGAGTTTGCAGAGCAGTTCCTGAATCCGGTCATCGTGTTCGAGGATATGGAAGATATCCGCGAGGAAATGCAGTACGGGTCGTATATGAACCGCCGATTGCACAAACTGCCGTTCCACAAGTTCGAGACATTCGTCTCGTACAAGGCGACGTGGCGAGAGATTCCGACGGACACGGTGGATGCGTACTACAACTCGAAGACGTGTTCGTGCTGTGGTGAACGTGGAAGTCGGCAGGGACGGCGGTTCCGCTGTACGAACGACGATTGTGACGTGGTGCAAGACCATGCCGACCGGAACGCGTCGGTGAACATCGCGTGGCGTGAGAAGGCGAAACTTGACGGTAACGAATCGAATTACCGGACTCACAAAACCCAACCACAAGTACGGTTGGTGCGTCTGTCCGGGTCGGGGCGTATAAGCCGCCCACCCTCATCCCGTTCCCTTGCGGAACAGGGAGTGCGAGCGCACGGCTGAGGGAATACAAAAGTCTCGGGCCACCGCGCCCGAGGTTGTTTACTGCACGTTATCAAATTATTATTCTTCATGAGATTCTGCTGAATCGGTTGTCTGCTGTACGAATTCAT
>P_A23_Liq_2_FmtDRAFT_1000209_pt1 | contig 13372 bp, 11 predicted proteins | sample PonA232FremontCA_FD_10599 | JGI IMG/M metagenome (IMG submission 10599) | reverse complement strand
CCCCAGCGGAAACCAGTACTGTGGATCGCTAACGATCCCCCAACACTTGCTGATGAGGTCGCGGTGATCCTCAGAGAGGATTCCTTCGAATGTCACCGTCCGTGGCGTCATCCCGTCTGTAAGTGCGACTGATGTCTGATGAGACTCGGTGTCGGCGACCGATTCGGCATACTCTGCCCGGATTGCTTCGAGCTCAGATCGGCCGTCGGCGGTGAATCCATGGCCAGTGCGTTCAAGTTCGAAAACGATCTCGGCGTATTTGTTCTTCTCACGGTATTTGACCAGGGGCCGGTTGCTCCCGACGAGCTCTGTTGGATCATAGTCTGGCAGTGTCGTCCCGAAGACAATCGGCGTGATGATGTCAGTGGGTGTTTCTGGGAGTCGATCCCTGTCAGGGGCATCCTCATCGCTGGGCTCGCCAAATGGTGTCTCGAAGAGTCGGCGACAGGATGGACAGATTCGTGCGCCGAGGCCACTGTGGGTTTTGTGTTCGGATGCTCGGCACCAGTCACAGGCCTGCCGGTGATCGTGGTCAAACTGGTTCCACTCGATCTCCCGACGTGTCGTTACCAACTTGAGCTCTGTAATCACCTTCGAGCGGCGAGTTTGCTGACTCTCAAGCGTGGATCGACAGGAGCCACAGAGGTCATTGTTGCTCTCTTTGATATCGCCGGGCAAAACGAGTCGCTGTCGTTGGATGTCGCCACGGGGGAACGAACTCCCACCCGCTGCAAGCGAGACTGTCACTCTGCTGGTTGTCTGTTGATCCGGTTCGTCGGGTGGCTCGTAGGCGATGATATCGGTCGCAGTGACGGTCTCGCCTGGGTTATCAGTCGCTGCTAACTCTTGGCCGTACCGGCAGCCGTCCGATCCGGCGAGATGCCATTTTCCTGACCCCGAGCGAGCAAACGCTGGCACGGCTACAGCGAAGATTGGCTGGTGAAACAGTGTTACGGTTAGTGTGGAAGTTGTTATCTCAGTATCCAAGCAATCAGTATTTGATTCAGTTCGTCTTTTGACTCCGCGGAATATACACGTCAGAGCGTGTTTCGCCGCATTACTTCCAATCTCGCCGGACTCGTTGTCGCCCGCAGAAGCAGATACACAGTTGATCATATCGAGAAGTTCCCAGCCTCCGATAGCGGATGCTGTCTCGGTGGTTTCGGTGATCATCTGAGCGTTGAAGTTTCGTTAACAGGGTGTTCTACCTGTGGCAGTCGCTGTCGGCAGCGATCTGCCGCTTCACGATACCGCCAGCCCGCACCCTCGGGTAAGTGTCTACTGAGCTACAGCACTCGTCTCTGACGGCTACATGAGTTCTCTTTGCTTGGTTCAGTTGATCTGCGAACTCTATTTCACTCTTCACAGAGCAATCTTTATACGTTTGATCCAGTAGAGCGTGACTCAGCACAACTTACGAAGCAGCGTTCAGGAAGTACCGATATTATGATCTGTTGATCTCTACAGGGGTCTATTTTGATTTGCTTCATGACGACTGTGGTTTCTGAAACGATGCCCTGTTTTAGCTCTAATTGACGGTAGTTTCAGACGCTCTCACGGGTGGATTCTGTCAGACTAACCGGGAAATGGACGCCGTCTGGCGATATGGCATCGCTCAGACGCCTCGCACGGATGTGTCGAAATCTTCTTAAACAGCACGTTGTCGATCCGGACGTACCCGCCGCGCCGGGGCGCGGACGGGTGCGCCAAGTGGGTGCAGATCGCGTTGATTCTGTACCGTGTCGAACTGGAGAAGAGCCTCCGTGAGACTGAAGACTACCTCAACGAAATGCCCGGCATTCTCAACGTGTTCGACCTCAATGAGGCACCGCACTACACTTCGTTCTGTCGGTGGGAACGGGAGTACCGGATGCGTGAACTCCGCCGCCTGCTCCGCGATTCGGCGGAGCAGGCTGGCTGGAGTGGTGAATCCGCGATTGACGCGAGTGGCTCCCAGCGCGATCCAACCGGCTACCACCACCGCGACCGCGCGAACTTTTTGTTCCAGCCGATGAAGACGATGATCTTGATCGACGTGAATTCACTGGCGATCAAGGACGTTCATCTCACGACCCAGAAGGCATGGGACGGCCACATCGGGATGCAGGTCTTCCGCATTCCGCCGGAAGACCTGCGAGTGTTGTCTGTTGACGCGAACTATTCGTGGGGTGAATTCCGCGAGGAGTGTCGTTCCGAGTCAACGCGACCAATGGTCAAGCACAGAGAGCAGACTCCGCTGCAGAAGGATCACAACGCTCGGATGAACGAGGATTACAACCAGCGCTGGATGAGTGAAACCGGCTTCTCACAGTTGAAGGAAGATGACAGCGAGGAGCTCCTCTCCCGGAGCTGGCACGGGAGTGCATCGTCCATAACCTGACGCAGGCGGCGAGCGATTAAGTCGCCGCCTGCTTCCTTTCTCCGAACATCTCCGGGAGAGGCATCGCCGTCGTCATTAGGGCAAGAACGTTAAGTGTAATAAATTTTATTATTCAACAACCGACGGAAGCTGCGACTACTGCATCTTCTGCATTCGAAAAGTTGTCTCTGACGCCGTGTAGCTGTAGACTGTCAACCCTACCCTGACGCTGTCTGGCGTTCAACAAAGCAAGCCAACGTGGAGAAGAGATACCTATGATGAACATCCCAGAGATCAGGCGGGCCACCGTTGCAAAGTTCAGGTGCTGGCCGTTCTAACGCCCCTCTTGACAGCTCGCTATCTCTCATATGTGCCGCGTATTCAGATATGACTTTGACTCAAATTCGCCGATCTTGGAAGTGCTCTCTTTGCTGCACCTTGTGTCAGATTAGAAAAAATAAAGTAGTAAAAATCTAGTTTTTTGCCATGATCATTAAAAATACGACCTATGATCTCCTGTCGCTTGACCTGTCCGGTCAGTATGTCCAGAGGCGAACTAGTGGGAGAACCCTCCGCTCGCGGAAGCAAAACCACTCTACGCCACCCAAACGGAGCTAACACAGTATGGATTTTATAAGTGCATCATCGATTTCTGAATCCGATCCCGGCGGCACGGCCGAATTAGACGCGTGGGACTCCTTGCGGTCGTGTTTCGACACCAATGAGCCGGGGGTCATGTATCACCAATACCCCATCATCGAACAGGGTGGCAGCCGGTTTGATCGAAAACCCGATTTTGTGCTCTTACACAAAGAGTACGGATTGGCAATACTCGAATGCAAGGGGTTCAGTATCGATCAAATCGACGAAATACGTGGCGAAAAATGGGTGCTCAGTGGCACCACCGAACGCACCCCAACACCGCTTGAACAAGCCAGAGATCAAGGCTTCCATCTAATTTCGTTTTTCCGACGTGAACGCGACCTCCGGAATGATCGTGGAGAATGTTCGGTGCCAATGACTCCGGTTGTTGTCCTGCCAAACATTGCTCGTGAGGAGTGGGAACAGCAGGGCTTCGATGGGCCAGCCGCGCCGCGTGTAATCACCGGCGATGAGCTTGGGAAAGTCGCCTTACGTGAGAGGTTCGATTCTCTACTGCCTGCAGCGGAACTCACCGAGACGGAATACCAAGTATCAAAAGATGTCTTGAGTTGCGGGCAAGCGGTTGGTGGCTCTCCAGGTGAGCCCACCAGTGATCCTCAGACACGGGCTGAATATTATGAACAGATAACTAAGGGTATCAGCGGATTGGACGAAAAGCAACAACAGATCGGATTACAGACACCGCCTGGCCCACAGCAAATTCGTGGGATCGCTGGCTCAGGAAAGACCGTCTTGATCGCGATGAAAGCCGCCCGGATGCTTAGCGAGCCATCGTCGTGGACAGATGCCGACCCGGAAAATGTGACTATCGCATTAACCTTTAGCACAAAAAGCCTGTACGAAACACTGACCGACCTAGTTAAACGATTCTTCAGACAGTTCAGCGGAACGCCCCTTGAGGAGGCCGACGCAACCCTGGATATACTCCACGGCTGGGGTGGCCGCAAAACCGGCGATGGAATATATTATCGGCTATCGAGCCAGATGCAAAATGTCAGATACAAAAATTATTCGCTCGCATCTAGAGAGTATCCTGACGCAGATGACCTCCAGGAACCTATTGCGAATGAGGTATTGGAAGCTGGAGACATCCCACAGATTTGGGATGCCATTCTGATTGATGAGGCACAGGATTTCGGGCCAAATTTCCTCAATATGTGTCGTGAGGCGATAACGGAAGAAAATCGACTAATTTGGGCGTATGATGAGGCCCAGGATCTGAGTAGTCTCACTGCGCCATCACCAAAAAATGTGTTTGGGGTCGATGAGGACGGAAATGCAGTCTTAGATCTTAGCGGGCAGTATCGCGGGGGGCCACAAAAGACATTCATTATGCGGAAGTCGTACCGAGCACCCCGTTCGTTGCTGATGTTGGCCCATACGATCGGGATGGGGCTCAAACGAGAGGACGGCCCTGTTCAGGCAATCACACGCCAAGATGGATGGGAAAATATCGGGTATGATGTCGATGCCGACTTTCGGAAAATCGGCAGTGAAGCTGTGCTTCGAAGACCGGTTGAGAACTCACCACATCCCATGCAAGACGAATTATCCCCCAAAGAGCTCATTACACACCGATCGTTCGAGACTAAAGTAGACGAACTGCAGTGGGTGAGCAAGGAGATTAAGGCCGATATTCAACAAGAGAATCTCGATCCAGACCAAATCCTTGTCATCCCACTTTGTAAGGGTCGCACAAACGATATGAAAAATATAGATTTTGTCGCTGAGAAATTAGAGTCACTGCTTGGCCGCCATGACATCCACATCAATCCGGTCTGGGAAGATGACAACAAGATATTTACTCAAGAGGGAAAGGTGACACTCGCAGGGGTAAATAGGGCAAAAGGCAACGAGGCTGGCTCTGTATATGTATTGGGTGTCGATGCAGTCAATACGGAACAATGGCGAGATAAGGAGATACATAGGCGCAACCAGCTGTTCGTCGCAATAACCCGGTCGCGAGCTTGGGTATCCATATCTGGTACCCATCCCAATGCGTCGATCCACACTGAGGTGAGTAGTGTGGTTGATGACGTGCAATCTACACCGCCACATGTTACCTTTGAGGTTCCAAATAGTCGTGAGTTAGATAATGAGCTAGAGGAAGGCACCGAGGAATTAGAAAGTCCAACGCTTGATGACTTTTAATATAGACTAATGGATCGGGGCCGTCGATTTGAGTGGCCGTTTGCTTTCGCCTCACTCGTTCATATATTCTAAATTCTCAGGATATTTTCATATTTCAGGTCTCCAGTCATAGAGACCTTGTGACGTACTCTATAATAACTCGCTTACGCCAACACACCACTGTTTCAACTATTCTTCATCTCGTTTGCCAATGGCAATTTCTCTCTGAAGAGTATCGATCCGCCTGACTTAGGATTATTAGAAAATTCTAACAACTGGCGGCCAACCGACCCACTGCTATCGTTGATCGAATATGTTCATCAAAAGGACAGGTAATATCGAATCTTATACTCCAAGTCCACTTTAGTAACTTTGATGCGCTAATAGTGTCTCTAAGCTTATTTGACGGGCAAGTATCTAATGAAGAGGGGCACACCTAATTAAATACCTCTTAAATTATTTTTCATATTTGGAATCCTATTGATCATGACTCTTGATTGGCCTTCCAACGAACCGGGGATCCGCCTGTCAGTATCGAAGGGTTCACAAGTGTAGTTCGGAAGAACTCGGTTGGGTATTTGCTGCCAGTCAGAAAGCTTATTGAGTGGACACAGTGTACTATCAGTGATGAGTAGTTCGTCTGATTTCGATCCAAGTGCCTACCTCTGCCATCAGATATTAGAGCAGATGGATCGAGCTTCGGGCGGGAAGAAGATCATATACGAGACAGAGTTCAACAAACTCTGTTACCTCGCGTACAAGGAACTGGAAGAAGAGGGTTACGCTAATGAGGTTGAGCTTCCGATGCGGTGGTACCAGTTTGGAATGGAACTCTGGGGGCAGCCGGAAGCATACGGTGTGATCTATCAGGGTGATGACCGAGGGACGCAGGTGACGCGACAGACACTGTCTGAGAGAGTATTTGATGTTGGAGATGAGCTCCAGAGTGCAATCTATAAAGTAGCGCGCCAACTCGCCGGGGAGTACAAGAACATATACGGGACTGATAAGATCGTTGACGATAGCTATGAAGACTACGCACCCACGGAATTCGTCCGCGAGTATCACGAGTTTCGCTCGGTGTTTGATACTCTCGAAGAAGATCAGTCCTCACTCACTAGTTTTGTCAACGACGAGAGCCCGGTAGATCATATCTCGACTGTGCGACGCCATATGGAGCGGCTTGTCGAGTCGTACCCGCGCTCGAAGTACGACGAAGCGTATACATTGTTCCGACGCTGGGATTCAGTGACACGCCAGCTGGCCAAGAACGGTGATCTTGCCGCAATGGAGACGCTTGCTAATGACTTCTGGGAGATGTTTAGTCGCGTTGAGCTTCGGATTCATCATCAAATCGATATCCCTTCCGATGATCAGGCAGATTGGATTATAGAACGGCCCCGTCACAAGGATGCGTTTGAAGAGACACTCAAGGAGTACCGTCAGATTGCACTCAAGGGACGTGACGACACCGGCCATCTTTACCGTGTTTCTGCGAGCTACAGTGAAGCTGTTCGAAATATTGCAAACGAGTCTGACTAATCCTCTTCACTTCTTTAGATATGCCTGATATTTCGGTTCTGGATACGGGAGTGCTGATTGGTGCTACGATACAAAAGGACACACACCATGAGGAGTGCATTGAATACTTACTCACGAAAGAAACCTGCTTCCTTACTCCAACGGTCGAACGAGAGTTTGATAACAAAGAGGAGGATATCCGGGAAACACTCTCAGACGAAATAACTCAACATCGGCATGATGTGAGTAACGAGGTAGACAATCAGACGCTATCACCATCGACGATTGACTGGATCCGAACTAATCTCTTGACTCGGGAGCTCAATTCTTACAGATTTCTCAGTCGGTATTATCAAAATCTTCGCAACGAAGCCAGGTACGCAACTATTGACCGGCTTCAAGTGATATCCGATCTTGAGGAGATTGAATTCGAAGTGTGGCAAGACGAAACAGAGGAGTATGGCGGTCTTGAATCACTTGTTGAGTACTGGGATGAGCCAATTCCATCGTATCCTGACGTTACGCACGACCTCCTTATTCATGAAGGCGATGACCCGATAGTCTGTATTGAGGCCCATCATATTGCGACTGAAAAGCCATCCTCGACAGAACTTGCTACAACCAACCCTCGCCACTTCATCCGGCAGGTAGGGGATGAACCAGAGACACGTGAAAAGAATATTCTTCGTGTGACCAATCTTGATGCCGTCGTCGATCAGTCATGGGACAGAGGTAGTTAATTGGCAACAAGTGAACTACCACGGGCACAGTGGCCCGTAGCTCCCGTGCTCTCTCAACGGCGAGACAACGGAATGTAGTTGTCCGAGACTTGACCGGACATCGGCGGGCGTCTCGTCGGCCATTACTATGATCTGCGCTGGAGCATCATGAACACGATGGAGGATCCCTCTATAATTCAAGAGTCAAGCGAGTCGCCGAACTCCTTCTGGAATCCCTCAATGATACGTCCGAGTCCGGATTGCAGGAAGAACTCGGCGTCTTCTTTAGCCTCTCGCAGGTGTTTTGCTTGTTTGCCGGAGGCATCGGCGGCCATCGTCTCTAATTCCTCGATGAGCCCCTCGATTGTTGCTGTCTCATCAAGTGCGTCGTACGCTCGGACGCAATCTTTCAGGGCACGTTTGGCAGACTGTCTGACACGGCCGTCATCGTCGGTTAACGCTTCGAGTAGAAACCCACAGACAGCATCGGTTTGATCATGGACGGTTTCTGCCGATGGGCTCTCAACATCCGACGACTGGAGACTGGCTGCCGCCGGGAGTCTCGGCGCAAACTGCTGGACAACGCGGACACAGGACTGCCGGATGTATCCATCTTCGTGGCTCTCGTAAAGATCGGTTGCACCCGCAAAACAGTTCTTAAATGCCTCAGTACGCTCGATAATGCTCATGTCTCTGATTTCATCAACGACTGCGTTGATCCGATCAGCATCACCAGAGCGTAACTCGGATTCGTACTCCTCCCACTGTGAGGTCATGATATATGACAGATATCGTGGATTGCACTTCGGTGTATTGGCTTCGTCAAGTCGGTGAGCCAACTGCACATCAATATCTATAGAGTAGTATTCGACACAATAGCTCTCATAGCGAAGTCTAAGCCCCGCTGTTGCGGACGCTCATGTGTGGCTTCCAAAGGGTCAAACCCGAACGTGTTACTCGTCGTGCTTGACTCAGTTCGGGCGCAGAATTGTTCAGTGTATGGCCACCGCAACCAAACCACCCCATATCTGGAAGAACTCGCTTCCGAGGCGACACTCTACACACAGGCACGTGCGCCTTCAAACTGGAGCCTTCCAAGCCATGTGAGTCTCTTTACTGGAATTGAAACACACGCCCACAAAGTCACGGTTCATGACCAGCTACAGCCGGGGCAAACAATATTCGAAACCTTAGCTGACCGTGGGTATGAGACGGGGCTGTTCAGCGAAAATGGCTTTCTAACAAGCCATGAGACTGGTCTGAAGAATGCTTTTGAGACAGTTACTGGCGTCCCAGAGCAGTATGCCGATCAGTATAATACGACCTCGCTCAATCCTGGGCCGGATGGCTATTATTACGCCGATGCGTTCGATTCATGGCGTCAAAACCAAACTGATCCCTGGGCAGCATGTGTGAACCTGATGGATGCCCATCGACCGTTCGAACCACGAGAACCATATGATCAGTGGGGGCATGACCATTGTCGCTCGTTGCAGGCAGACCTTCCGGTTCGATGGGAATGGGAATTCCACGGTGGAGAACGGCCTTACTGGCAATTACAGGCACTCGAACAGCTGTATGATGGTGGCATCCGACAGGTGGATGCGATTCTTGAGTATCTCGTCACCGTACTGCGAGAAACCGGTGACCTAGATGAGACGTTACTCGTCGTTTGTGGCGACCATGGCGATGGGTTTGGCGAACGTGGAGCTGTTCGAAGTGAGCCCCCTGCGGTGTCACATATCATTCCAATGTCGGAGGCCCTCCTGCATGTCCCATTGCTCGTGCGTCCACCTGGCGGCGGCAAGGGCAAGCGGTGTCATCATCCAGCGGCCCTCACTGCCTTTCGGGATGTTGTAATGAACGCTGTCACCGGGACAACCGACCGGCAGGGGTTCGCCCGAGATCAGGTATTTTCGACAAAACAGCCAGTCACCGATAACCTTCGGGAGCGATACGAAAACCACTGTGCTGAACCAGAACCGTATCTACAGTCAAGTCAAGCGGTGTATGTCGATAGCCCTAGTGACGGCATATCAGTTCGAAAACAGTACTACTGGGGTAAGGATGCGGTAGAACAGCGGATTCACTCACCGCATGAATCTGAAAGTATTGCGGAAATCACCCCACAACGAGTAGAGGAGTCATTTGACGAAACCGAAGCTAATGTTCGTATTCCACTCTCTGGGCAACAGGTAACAGAGGGAGCCAAAGAGCAATTAGCTGCACTTGGGTACTACTAACGAACAGACCATCACAGTCGCTCTTGAGAAGCAGGTTGTTGGTGACAATGATTCGATCCAAGCTAACTCAAGAATAGCTACTGTATGTCTCATCCCCTCATCGCTCTGAACATTAGGGCACTGAGAAACAACAGGCAGCAGAATCGAAAGATAGCACACCAGCAACACTGCTCTACCCAAGAGCGTGAGAAAAATTCAGTAATATTGTCTGCTGCAGTTATTCAGGAAAATCCGATGCAGTGATCAACTAGTCTTAATTGGTGACAGCAATTAACGATGCATCGGATGGATTAACGCCGCCATCGACGGCGGCAGCGACGTGGGGAACTATCGCTTGTGACACCACCCCCGGCGGCGACCGGCATCAACGTCGCCACAATCATGGTGATCTCTGTTGGCACCGGCGGCGTTATCCTCGACATCGGCGTCGGCGGTGACACCTCCACCGGCGTCGGCGAGCTCACCATCGTCGCCGTCACGATCACCGTCGGCACCGGCGGCGTCGGCTTCGGCACCGGCGTTGTCTTCGATACTGACACCTGCGGCAGCATCAACATCGGTGCCGGTGCCAGTGTCACCGGGGGAATCATCATTAACAGCCGTATCACCGCGGAGCTCATCGAGGTGTTGTTGGTTATTGGGAACGCCGCCGTCAGTTGGAGACTGACAGTCAGTCTCGAAACTTTCGTTTCGGGGACGACCGCGGCCCATAAAATCGTCAAGCGGGAAGTCGTACGCTCGGCCCCGGTGGCCATACCGATTGACAGTCCGTTTGTTGACACCGAGTACCTCACTGATGGTCTTATTGTCACAGCCGCGGTCGCGGGCTTTCACAACCAGCTTATCGAGTGTCCGCCGAACTGATTCATCGACATTCGATGGGAGTCGGCGTTCGGTCTTTGTAATCTGTTGAGTGAATCCCCACTCATCGGTGTGAGGATTTCTGTCGAGGATTTGCTGTTGTTCCTCAACGAGGTTATCGACCCCCATCACCCGCCAGAGGCACTCTTCAATAGCGTTACGGCATTTATCGGGTCTAATGCGATCCTCAATTTCCTTCGTTTTTAGAGGCCCTTCTTGCTCAAAGAGATGAATGATCTCGAAGTCAACCGGTTTCAGCTTCACCGCTGCTTGTTGAGTGACTTTGACAGACGGGAGTTGTGCCGTTGGACGACTATGGTGCCAGTAGTGACAATGGATGCAGAGTGTGATGAGGTTAGGGAGGTCATGCTGTCCACAGTCATCTGGGTCATCCTGCTTATGATGAACCTGTACGGGCATATCTCCTCCAACCGGGATTCCTTTTGTACCATCCAGTTGGCACGTGTAGTTATCACGTTCTAGGGCCTGTTCGCGTTTGTGTGGGGGTATTTCATCGTATCCACCCTTTTTGTCGTCGTGAGTGTCATCGGCAGTCGTTGCCATTAGCAATCATCCTCCGGCGTGTCTGGTTGCTCCCAGCGTTCCAACGTCGCCTCTTGCCACTCGGTGGTGGTGGTGTTGGCTGTCACTTTTCCACTGTGGTGAACTTCAACAACGTCCGGGATCTCGACCGTTAGTGGATCGACTGGGTCGTCACGGTTGGCTGGGTGGGCTGTGATCTCCCGAGCGGTCGTCGTCGATGCGGAAGAGACGAGTCGAAGTCGAGGAACGAGCAGAACTGGCCAGGACTGTTGGGTAGCCTGATCACTGCAGCAGCCGATTCGACCGTCGATGACGAGCTCGTCAACGCCGAGTGTTAGTAGTTCGCTGAGGTTGTCGTGATCTGTACATCGGGTTTGGGTGATTTCGTATCGATTCTGTTCGGCGGGCGATTGGAGGTGACAGATTACCTCGTCGCCCTCGTTGATTGATTCATTACAGACTTGGCAGCTAAGCTGGTCGTCTGCAAGGGTGGTCTGGTGGAGTGTTGCGACTGCCTCTACCAACTCCTGATCGTCAGAGGTTTGAATATTGGCTTGTACTGTGTTCATGGGCACGCTGCACAGAAGCCCAGTCCGGGTCTGAACCACCCGGGCGTTTTCTTCACTACTAACGCCCTAATGGATCGGGCTTCTATCCATGCCTTGTAAGGCAAGGGTAATAAAGTCACCGGCTAACTCAGCGTCGAAAATTAATAGCTAGGAGAAAGACTGGGAGGTATGGAAGATCGAGAGCGTGACGAGGAGGGTAAATTTTCTTCAGATCATGATGTAGCTCTCGACGATATTTACCAGTTGATGGAACCTTTAGAACCGTACACAAGTCGGGAAATCGCAGACGAAGCAGAAATACCACGTAGAACAGCTTACAAATTCTTGGACGAACTCTCTGATGCTGGCAGGATACGGAAAAAGAAGCCTGAGCCTCGGCGGGTTATATGGATCCGACCTAACGGCGGATAATACATAGTATCAAGCGTTGTTTATTTTATTACGATGAATGATTCTGACCCAATACTCTGCTCAGAATGTGGTTGGACTGGCACTGCAGAGCAACGTGTCCGAAAAGATGGACGACTCCAATGCCCAATCTGCGCTGAGACGTTTGAATATATGGACTAGATTATTATTCGACGACAATGTAGACTCTATCGATGGAAGAGGCCGACAAAGAAACTGGAGACTTCGAATTCGAGCAGGCCCAACTTGATGATCTGAGTAGGCTTGCTGAGGCCTTCATCGATGAAGAACTGGATGCTGAATTCCTCAACGAGATTGACCGTGATTATCTCGAAGGACTCGTTGACAGTGCCGGATCAGAATCCCTTGCAGAGGATGATCCAGTAGAATACGAAGCCGCCATCGAGGTTGCTGAGCTCATTTTAGATCTTATCGATGCAGCTGATCAGTGACACACATCGGAAACACAGTGTTTCGGAGTGAGTCTTGCTGAGTACCACAGGCCATGTAGAACTCACTCCACACGCAAGCGCGGGGTGCATCACCAAGGGAGAAAGTGATCGGGAAATTTAATTTCGAGCCTACATGTTTCCAACCGGCCGCAATACCCGCCAGCGGCCACACAAGATCCACCGGGTTTGAGAGGCACTCTCCTCTCACCCCATTCCTCTTCACAAACCTACGAGGCTTGACTCAAGGAACGATTAAGGCTCAAAGAAGTGTGCCAACAGGTCTGAAACAAGTATTCTTATCCAACAGCACATTTGTGGAAGGGTAGACGTTAGGTAAGATATCTATTTTCGAGGCTAACAAACGCTATGTTCCACCCATCAAGGTTGGACAACGAGTCGAAGACAGAACCCATTGGCAATAGTTCGATAGCCGGCAACAAGAACAGACGAAACGTACTCTCTCTCCCATGGCTCAGAGCCGGTGAGCTACACTGGAAGCGTACTGTCTGTTGCACGGTCAGAAACACGTTGTAGGGGTTCTTACCCCAGAGAATTGTACAGTGTGGTATGTATATCTCAGCGGTTACGGCCTCAGTTGTGCTCATCGGTGGGGCCGTAACTGTGCTGGGTATCATCGCGGCAGTCGTCTCCGAGTGGGCTGTCTGTCGGGCTTGTGGACTAATCGCCAGTCATCTTGATAGCTAACGTCGATTGACAGAGAGCCCACTCTAACAGAGTGGATAGTGGCGTATCTGTATTTTTGAGCACGTCCGAAAATGATTGCAGTGCTCCCACCATGTGCAGTGGGTAGCAGGGTTCTAAGGGGGTCAATGTCGCTTCTTTCTCGAAGAGTGGAAGTCGGGGGAGACTTCAACACCTGTTCAGGGGGTGTGTCGCCTTCGAG
>P_A23_Liq_2_FmtDRAFT_1000206_pt1 | contig 13411 bp, 8 predicted proteins | sample PonA232FremontCA_FD_10599 | JGI IMG/M metagenome (IMG submission 10599) | reverse complement strand
GATCTCGGATTTTTGATTTCCACTTGGTATACCCAGGTTTAGTTTGTTCGGCAATTAAGTTCTGAAACTCTTCACCAGCAGCATTGAATCTTTCTCGCTGTGTGAAAGCATCACTCTCATTCGTTTTTTCGTAAATCAAGTGAACAATACATAGTTCCACATTGAGTCCCTCATTTTGACACCATGTTGCGAAAGCTCGCGTATTTGTATTGAGATCTCGCACCTGCCAGAGAGCACTGTCAATAGTCTTATCGAATGTACCGCCAGGTGAATCAAGGAACTGCTCAATGGCGGTCGTAATCCCTTGCTCACGGGATGTATCTAAGCCATTGAGTGCGGTGACTGGATCCTCAAGGTAGAGGACTCCGCGATCAGCTCCAAAAACAGTGTCCACTGATACCCTCCGGTTTAGATCGAGAAGATGTCTTCAGCAGATGAATTAATTTCTACAGCTTCTTCCGGGCCAGTTCCGAGATACTCAGTCCCGTCATCAGGTTCAAGCAACTGCGACCGGGCATCAGGATCAAGCAACCGTTCAGTATCGAGTTCAGTGGCGGTTGCATACTCATCGTACCTCTTGTAGACATATCTGAGGAGCTCCTTGAGTTGTGTTTCGTTATGCTCAGTTTTGATTTCACTCAGAATACGCATGATCGGCTCGTAGACATCCTTTGTGACAGCACTCTTAGCGACTTGTATTCCTTCAGTTGTGAGCGAATAGATCTCTTTCTCGTTACCAACCTCATTCGGAACTGTATCGCGCTCAATGTATCCCTCTGTAACGTAATGATCAATCTCCGATGCTAGGTCGTAAGAGTACGGCCCAAACCGTTCAGCATGGAACGCATATGTTGATGAAAGTCCACCCTCCTGTTGGGCAAGAAAGACTAGCTTCTGGAACCGCGTGGCCCCATCAATACGCTCCCGACTATTTGCATACAGGAGCAATAGAGGGAGTAGTGTCCGATCTGACATGAGGTGACTGTCTGTGCCCGAACATCTACTATTCAAGGTAATAAGCTTGGTCACTCAATACATCGATGTTGTCTTGCGATATTCCTACAATGCATTAGACAGAAGGGAGTAGTAACTAATCCCAAATTCCGTTTGGCGACAGCTACTCGGTCAATTCGGGTTCGGCTTCATCCTCGGTTTTGGGGTACTCCTCGGTCACCGTGAGGCGGGCCTTGAGAATGCGCGTGCTGTCGACCTCCTCGATCTCGATAACGACGCCGTCGTACTCGAAGGTCTCACCCTCCTCAACGAGTCGGCCGGCGCGGTTGAACACGAAGCCGGCCAGCGTTTCGAACTCCTCGCCTTCCGGGAGGTCGATATCAAGCACCTCGTTGACCTCGTGGATGTTGACCTCACCGCGAACGACGGTGGTCTGCTCGTCGATCCGGGTAAAGGGCTCACTTTCGTCGCTTTCGAGGATGTCGCCGACGATCTCTTCGACCATATCTTCCAGCGTGATGATACCCTCGGTCGTCCCGAACTCGTCGAGAACGACAACCATCTGAAGGCGGTTTTCCTGCATCTCAGCCAGCAGGTCGTCGACGTTTTTCGATTCGGGGACATGGAGCGTCGGCTGGACGATATCTCTGAGCTCGCTTGTCCCCTCGCTGTACTGGTGTTCCCGTACCAGATCGCGGACGTTGACGACGCCGATGATGTTGTCGAGATTGCCGTCGTAGACGGGCACACGGACGTGGTCGTGGCCGATACAGGCCTCGATGGCTTCCTCGGTGGTGGCGTCCTGGGAGACGGCGGTGATATCGAGCCGCGGGGTCATCACCTCCTTGGCGATCGTGGAGTTGAACGTGAAGATGCGTTTGAGCATCTCGCGTTCCTCCTCGTCGATGACGCCCTCGCGTTCGCCGGTTTCGATGATATCCTTGATCTCATCGCGGGTGACGTACGGCGATTCGATCGCCGAGGAGCTCCCAACCGCCGTGTTGATGATCCGGGTTAGCTTATCGAAGATGATGATCAACGGAAACAACACATACTCCGAGAGCTTCAACGAGCTTGCGATCCGCAACGCCCACGACTCGGTGTTTTCGACCGCGTAGGACTTCGGCGCGCTCTCACCGAACAACAAGACAACGGCGGTGATCCCGAACGTCGCCGCCACCACAGCCTGCCCCTGTGAGAGGTAAATCCCGAACAGCGCGGTCGCAATCGAGGACATGGCGATGTTGACGATGTTGTTGCCGACCAAAATTGTCACCAACAGCCGGTGGGGATCGTCTTTGAGCCTTTTGACCGTCTCGGCGTTGGGGATGCCTTCCTCAACCATCGACTCGATACGGTGTTGGGGCAGCGAGAAGAAGGCGATCTCAGAGGACGAAAAAAACGCCGAGAGGCCGATCAGGACGACGATAGCGACGACGCCAAGGGCGGTAATCGTGGTTCTGTTGAGGGCCGGCAGCTGGAGCACCTCGCTGGCGAGAGACATGCCTACAAGCGATAAGCCCATTGTCACTCACCGTTTCTCCGCCCCGGGATTAAGCGTTGTCCTCCGGTCAGTTCGGGCCGAAAACCGTCGTCGCACGCCCCGTGTACCGCCACCGAGCGGTGGACTCAAACCGCCGGGGCACCTCCGCAACTTAATGACCACACGGCGGTGTGACGGCTGCGACACGAATGTCAAGATCGCCGGCGGGATCGGCGACATCTGGAGCTTTGACTTTGGGCCGACCGACGGGATGATCCTCGAACTCGCCGACGGCAGCGAGCACTTCCTCTGTCTCGACTGTGTCGATCAGCTGCCCGACGACCACGACCCAACTGCCGCGGACGTGGCTGCGTTGCCGACCGACGATGACGGAGACGAGCCGCCGGCTGACGAGGAGTAGCCGTTCCGACTGTGTTGCCGGCGACAGCCAACCCCACCGCAATCCTTACGTTTTTGCGGTCGGCCCTCCGACCGACGGCCGTGAAGCCCGCCCGCATCGTCGAGTCGTTCCCAGCCCCTGAGTTTCGGGCCGGCCAACACCAAGCCCTCAGCGACATCTGTGCGGCCTACGAGGCCGGCAACGACGTGGTCTTGATGCGCGCGCCGACCGGTAGCGGAAAATCCTTGCTGGCGCGGGCGATCATGGGCTGTGCGCGCTCGAAACAGGTCGCCGAACCCGCCCAGCCGACCGGGGCGTACTACACGACGCCGCAGGTCTCCCAACTCGATGATGTTGCCGCCGACTCACTGCTTGACGATCTCAATATCATCCGCGGGAAGAGCAACTACACCTGCCTGTTGCCCGGCGAACACGACACGCCGGTTGATCAGGCGCCCTGTGCGCGGGAGTCCGGTTTCGACTGCTCGGTCAAACACCGTTGTCCGTACTTTTCGGACCGCGCGATCGCCTCCGCCCAGCCGTACGCGGCGATGACGCTGGCGTACTTCATGCAGACCGCCGGCTCTGACGTGTTCGGGAGACGCGATGTCGTCGTGATCGACGAGGCGCACGGACTGGCCGAGTGGGCCGAGATGTACGCAACCATCGAGCTCTCGCCTGAGCGTGTACCGGTATGGGAGAATGTCGGCGTTCCAGATATCGCCGGTGCCGACGACCCCCTCGACCGCACCGCCCGCTTTGCGGAGACGTTGGCGGGCGTCTGCTCGCAGGCGAAAAACGACCTGACCGCCAAACCGGAACTCACACCCGAGGCGGTCGCCCGCCGTGACCGCCTGAACGAACTCATTTCGGAGCTCAACTGGTTTGTCGACGACTACCGCGAGCCGGAGAGTCAGACGACATGGGTCGTCGATCAGTCCGGCGGCGGGGCGGCTACCGCCGCCAACCCGGAGCGTGCCAGCGGGCACGCGAGCGAGGGGGCGGCGATCACGATCAAACCGCTCGATCCCGCGCGGTATCTCCACCACACAGTCTGGGATCGCGGCGAGTCATTCGCGCTGCTGTCGGCGACAATTCTCAACAAGGAAGCCTTCTGTCGGCAGGTCGGCCTTGATCCCGATCGGGTCGCCCTCGTCGATGTTGAACACACGTTCCCGGTGGAAAACCGCCCGCTCTATGATGTGACACAGGGCAAGATGACCTATGAGCACCGCGAGGAGACGCTGCCGAAGATCGCCCGCCTGATCGTTCGGCTGATGGCTAACCATCCTGAGGAAAACGGGTTGATCCATGCCCATTCGTATGCGATCGCCGAGGAGCTGGCCGACCGACTGGCTGAGTTCGGCGTCGGCTCACGGGTGCGAACCCACACCAAAGCAAGCCGGGACGACGAACTCACAGCGTGGAAAGCCAGCGACGACCCAGAGGTCTTTATCGCGGTCAAAATGGAGGAAGCCCTTGATCTCACCGGCGACCTTGCTCGTTGGCAGGTGCTTTGTAAGGCCCCGTATCTCAACACGAACGACTCCCGGGTCGCCCGCCGGCTCGAAGACGACCAGTGGGCGTGGTATCACCGGACGGCGTTGCGGACGGTGATTCAGGCCTGTGGGCGGGTGGTTCGCGCCCCTGATGACTACGGGGCGACCTATCTCGCCGATTCGAGTCTGTTGGATCTCTTTGATCGGGCCGCCGCCGACATGCCGCCGTGGTTCCGCCAGCAGGTCGACCGGTGTTCGCGGCCGACGCTCCCGGAGTTTGATCCCGCAGCCGCCGTTGCTGGGATCGACAATCCAGCTGACACCCGGAGTCGCCAGCGATCCGTGACGAAGCATCGCAGCGAGTCGGGGTCGTCCAGCGGGCAGACACGAACCGACGCTGACGCTACCCAACGGGCCGATCACCCGCTGTCAGATGTCTGGGACGACGGTTAGATCAGCGTCGCGCCCCAGGCAACCATTGAGCCGACCATCAACACGGTGAAGATAACCGCAATGATCTGCTGTCTGTCCATACTCTCGTTAGTAGTACGGAGCAAGTTAGCTCCGTTGACTTCGTGTGAGGTAGCGACAAATCGAACAGCACACGGCGTTCTATACGGCTGCCAGAGAAATTGAGACGGTTCGGATAAGCCGTTTGAACGATTAACCAAACAAAACGATAGTAATATTGTTTTTACCATCAGGCTACGATACTACTTCTCACAGTCGATCTCTCCTCGATTACACCATACACTGGATATGGCCACAGATAGCCTACCGATCGCAGTTGCACTGTATCGTTGTAGAACACTCACCATCACTCAGGCGGTGACCCGTGTTGGATAGTCGCCGGAGGCTTTTGACCGCGTTCCTAACCGCTTTGCTGCCCCGTATCGAGGCGAGCAAACAGATCCATCAACGTTCTCAGAACCAACAGCGTAGGCGAATTGTAGTCTTGGGTCCCGACACCTACAGTTGGTTTTGAACTGTCGATTATTATCAGCACAGATAATTTGAAGCTGAGCCTTATCTATGTGGCAGCCTCTCTGATGAATAGAGGTACGTGTATGACAGCATCCGTAACCGACCCCTGTGGCCGGCTTGAGCTGCCACATGCCGAGGCATGGGCCGCCCACGCAACCATCGAGCACTGGCTTCGAGACGCCGTCGACCGACCCACCATCGACGATGTTCGTATCGAACGCGTCTCTCGAATTCTTGACCGACTCGAAGCCGATGGGGTGTTTACAACGGATGAGCTGTCACTGCTTTGTGAACTGTGTCGTGACCGTCTTGCGGCATCAGCCGTCCCAACGCGAGATCACCCCTCGCTGCGGGCGGTCATCGAGGCGGCCGAACAACAACAGGAACGCTGCGCACAGTAACACGGCGGGATACCGAGTCGGCGATCATCAGGTCGTCCGCAGGTGATCCTGTTTTGGTTCGTACACCTCACCCTTCCGCCGCAGTTTCTCGATCTCCCGTTCTGCTTTGTCGGCATCCATCCCGATCTCGTCGGCCCGATCCAGCACCTCCTCGATCGGCGCGCCTTCCTCGAACTCCTTCTCGATATCGCTGATGAGCCCCTTGATATTTTTAATCCGATCACGCTGTGTCTTCGAGGTGCCTGTCTCGACGACATCGGCGTCGAACTGCCCGGTTTCGGGGTCAACACCGATGTCCTGCAGACAGGAGCGAACGATATCGACCGACCGATCGGCGTCTTCGGCCTCGACGGTATCAGAGAGCCGCACGCGCGCACTCGCCTCCGCCAACCGAACAAGAGCCTCAAGCTTTCGGGCGGTGACCGGGATCGGGGCGTCCTCGTCGGCCCCTTTCGATCGGAGGTCGACGTAGAACTCCCGGATCGCCGCCTTCGCCTCGTCGGTCATCGTCGGGAAACAGGAGCGTTTGGCGTGGGCGACGTATTTCCGTAGGAGCTCGGCGTCGATCTCTGGGGCGACCTCCTCGGTTACGTCGTCGACCTGCTGTTGGGTGAACTCCGAGGTGGCGATCCGGTCTCGTTGGGTGTTCAACTCACCGGCGTAGTTCGTTTTGAGGATATGATCGGCCAGCTTGCCGTCGTGTTCGGGATCCGCCGTATCGGTCACGGTGAAGATGAGATCGAACCGCGAGATGAGTGCGGGTTCGAGATCGATCTGCTCACCGATAGGTTCGTACTGATCGAACCGGCCGTACTTTGGGTTGGCCGCACCCAAAAGCGAACACCGGGATTTCAGGGTAGCGTTGATGCCGGCCTTCGAGATCGAAATCGAGTTGTGAAGCATCAGCCCCTTGCTGACGAACGTATTTGTCGGTTCGACGGTCACATCGTAGACCCAATCGACATCCTCGTTTTCGATCATTTCCACATCTGTCACGCGGTAGTACCGGAGCTCACACCGGGATTCGAGGGTGTCGATCCGGCGACGCGCCTCGGCGAGCGCGCTTTCGACTGCGGCGACGGCGTCTTCGGTCATCTGCCTCCGTCGATCCTTGTCGTAACCACCGCTTTCGGCGTAGTAGATCGATTTTGTCGGTTCCGATTCGAGACGATCCGCCAGTTGGCGGCCAGACCACCCGACTGCCGCCCGAACAGCTCCGAGATCGGCGGCCGCATCGAGATTCGTCTCAACGCTGTCGATCCGCTCGCGGAGGTCGACGAGTTGTTCTCGAACAGTCCGGATCTGGACACCGTAGGATTCCTCCAGATGTGGTTTGAACTGACCGGTGAGTCTGACACCAAGCAACCGTTTCAGCTCGCGGAGTTCTCGTGCTGCACTCGTCGGAAGCACGTCGTGGTGGCGTGGCGTCTCGTTGCTTCGCTCGACGAATGCCATCGCATCGTCGTATCTTTCGTCAGCCGGATCGACGACTGCGGTGACAAAGGCCTCCGTCGAGTCACCCATCACATACACTTTCCAGGCGTCTTCGGCTCGATCCCAGTGGATGCGAGAGCAGACGCCGAGCTTCAACAGCGCGTCGGCATAATCCTCGGCGAGTCCCGCCGACGCTGTCGAAAACGACATGGCTTCGCTTTCGACCCCGCCATCCCCAGCAAACGCACCAACCAGAAACCGTCGGATATGCTCCTCTGAGGCTGCAAGCACGCGATCCGGGATTCGTTTGTCCCGAGCGGTGTGCATAACACCCGAGAAGTTCTGATCGAACCATCGGTAGAGCTTGGTGGAAATCCATCGCTGCGTGACCGTTCCGGCGGCGTTGGTCGTATCGGTGCTTTCGAAGCCGAAAACACGCCGCATGAGCGTTTGCATCCGACCGAGAAGCCGCTCGTTTTGATTCGAAAACCCGATCTCGTGTGCCGAGCCGGCAGAGGAGTGCCCCTCGGCGATGAGAAGCCCAAGAATCTCGGCCAGATCGCCGGTTAGCCGCTCGGGAAGCTCGATATCCTGTTCGCGGCCCTGCTGTGGCTCCGGATCGACCGGCACCGCGGCCTCAGAGTTGGGGAGTTTCCGTGGCCCCGGAACAAAGGTGCCGGTGTCGAGATCGGTGGCTGCGACCGTTCCGATCTCGCCGTCATCGTCGACGAACATCGGATGCTCCGGCGTGACTGTTATGCTTCGTCCGTTCGAGACCGTGATTCGGACGAACTCGTCCGGGGCCTCGTGTCGGCTCACCCGATCTACGGGCTGTTTTGTTACCTCGTTCGTTTCCGGATCGACAGAATGGATTCGGAGCTCATCGGTTGGGAGGATCTCACAGTCGACACCGTCGATGACCTCCTCAGCACGGTCGTCCATCGCGTCGTCAACCACTGTCCCGATCTCGACCCGTCGTCCGTCTGCGAGGAGTATCTCCTCGGTTGGGTGGTAGGATTGCTGTTCGAGCGCCTCATGCATCGCCGACCGGTCGTCGCTGGCCATCTTATCGAGTTCGTCGACTGCCGCGATCCCTTTGTCGGCCAAAACGAGGGCTCCCGCTTCGAGTGTCCACTGCTGGCCGTCGCCGAAATCATCTTGCACAGCTGCGGCCGTGAGGCCTGCGCTGGAACTGCCTTTGCCAGACGTATAGACCGACCGCGGCGCGATATTTTCGATATATGACAGCATCTGGGAGTTATGCGAGAGAATATTATTAGTGACGTAGTTGTGTGTTTCCGCGACTTCCAGATCGTACACCCACTCGCCTGTCGGTTCGATTTCGGTTATCGTCTCAATCTGTTCCCAGTCGACATCGCCAGTGGCAAGCTGTCGAAGGCTGGCGATATCATGTTTGAGTGTGTCGAGACCACCGTCGGCGACAATCTGACTGTCCGCGTTTGCGACTGTTTCCAGTTCAGCTTCAAACGCTGACACAACCTTTCGTAAGCTCTCACGACTTGGATTTCGTCGTCCCCGTTCGTAGTGTTGGTACGTTGTTCGTGGAAGATTGCACTCCGACTGTGTGAGTCCAAGTGCCGTCCGAATCCGTTTGAGTTCATCTCCAATATCGGGAATAACATCTAGATTCGTATTCGCTGCGGTGGTTTTGTGCGCCTCGGCTGCCTGTTGTTTTCGCTCGGTCACGAATCCAACGTGATCGACATAGCGAGTGAACTGGTTTCCACTGATCCGGAGTCGATAGCTGTTGTTCTTTCGTGCCTCTAACTGTGAGCTAATCCCAAGTGAAAGCAGTAGACTTCGGACGTTTTCTAATAGCTCACGACTCATTGAGGCGACGTTGATTTCACGTTGACTTTCCGAAACGTGGGCTTCGCCCTCAATGTAGGCTTGCAGGAATGCCCGCTTGATAGAGTCGGAGGTTCCGAAGATAGCTGGTGGGACTCGTTGGGTTGCCGAGTTGGTGAGTAATCGCTCATCAGTGTGTTTGAGGAAGCTTACGAACTCGCCGGCTGAACACATCACTTCCTTGGCGGACGTTCCAGCATGCGGTTCTCGAATCGTCTGATTTAGCCCTAATTCGTCCAACGCTTCTGTAACGTCGTCCAGTACTTCAGTATCGTCATTCGTAATCGACACAAACCCAGTACTGTCTTCGCGCTGCTCAACGTATCCTTCCGCGACAATATACCCTAGTAGCCGTGCTAACGCTGGCGTCCACTCTGACGGTAATGAGAGTTCGATTGCGTTGGGTGATTTTGATTTGCGGTAGGTTCCGTCAAGTGTATCATTTCCATGAGTTGGGAGCGTTCTTGGGACACCAATGAAACCTCCCTCTGTGAGGTTTTCTGCCTGAACCGGTTTGAACCGACCGTCAGAGTGAACGAACAATGGGTGGGACGGCGTAACCGTTACTTCGCGTCCCGTGGTCGTCGTAATTCGATACATGGTGTCGGGTGCCTCACGCTTCCAGACTTTTGTCACGGAACTGTTGGCCACCGTTCCGTCCTGTTGGAGCGATGGTACCTCCATCTCAGCGGTATCCCAAACACCATCGTCAACTGGTTTCGGCTCAGTGAGGTTCGATTCGACGATATCTTGGACACGTCGCTCCGAACCGTCGGCGAGCGTCACCTTCGTATCACCCTTGAGACACTTACCCGTACCAGGATCACCAATAAGCAGCATATGCAGATCGCCACGAATCCGCGAGCCGTCAGGGAGGTTCTTCGTCACACCGGAGAACAGCTGGAGAATCATCGCCAGCTTCTCCTCCTCGTAGCCGTAGATCGCGGGTGCAACCGAGCCGACCATCTGGTCGTAGATATCGTCCTCGTTTGAGAGTTCGATGATCGTCTCGATGTCCGCCTGTTCGATATCCATATCCTCGAACTCCTCGTCTTCGACGGTGATCGCCACGCCGTCCATGTAAAGATCGAACAACGAGGACCTCTCGTTGCCCTCCGACATCTGTTCGATGTGGAGGACGCCGACAGCGGTGACGTGATCGCCGGGGGTTACTTTCCCGGTGATGTCGTCTTCGACGTTCATATCGATGCTCTGTGGTGTCTCACCGCCGCGCAGGCCTTCGGGGCTCTCTTGGACGCGGATCTTTTGGGCGTCGATAAACTCCGATTGGTCGAAGTTGATGCGGAACGGGCCCTGTCGCTCACAGCCCTGACACTCGTGGGGCTCCTGAAACTCGCCGTCCTGCTGTGGGATGTAGTTCATCGTCCCACACCGCTGGCATTCGAAGGCCGAATCGGTGATCTTCGGGCGCACGTCGGTCGCCTTGCGAACGATCCCCTGCACCGAGACGAGTTTGCCGATGTGGTTGTCGTGGACGCGGATACCGCGGATGTCGACAGATTCGGGAAGATTCCGCAGTCGAACGTGGGCGTTGCCGAGTTTTACGTCGGCGGGCAGATCGTAGAGCCGGAGGGCTTCTTCGGCGTACTCCTGGAGCTGGTCGGGCTGGGAGCGATAATCCTCGGCGAGATCCGCATCGAACTGGTACAGATCGTCGTAATCGATGTACAGCGACCGTTTTTCGTTGGGATACTGCTGGGCGAGTTCCCCGATCTCATCGCGGTAATAGTTGCGATAAAACTGAATGAACCGATCGGTGAGTTCCTGATTGGAGGCCTGCGCCATTGAGAGAGGGTAGGTCGGCATCAGTTATGAAAGTCCGGTTCGCTGGGCGGGTCACTCTGTCGCCGACAGCCACCGAGCCCGAACGCCTATCCGTCTGACCCGCCTCAGATCGACTCGATGCTTGACGGCGTCAATGTCGCACTGGGCGTCACGGGGAGTATCGCCGCGGTGAAAACCGTCGAACTCGCCCACGAACTCCGCCGGCAGGGGGCCGCGGTTCGCGGCTTGATGAGCGACAGCGCGCGCGGGATCATCCACCCGTGGGCACTCGAATTCGCGACCGAACGCGACGTTGTCACCGAGATCACCGGCCGCGTCGAACACGTCGATCTCTGCGGTCGGGACGGCTGGGCCGATGTATTGTTGATCGCGCCCGCCACCGCAAACACGGTCGGCAAGATCGCCGGTGCGGTCGACGACACGCCTGTCACGACCGCCGCGACAACCGCCCTCGGCGCGGATGTTCCGGTGGTCGTCGTACCCGCGATGCACGAGCCGATGTACGACCACCCCGGCGTGGGTGCGGCCATCGACCGCGTCGAGTCGTGGGGTGTCGACTTTGTCGACCCCAGAATCGAGGAGGGGAAGGCCAAGATCGCCACCGAGGCGGCCATCGTCACCGCCACCGCACGAGCAACAACCACGCAGGATCTTGCCGACCGCAACATCGTCGTCACCGGCGGGGCGACAAGCGAGGCGATCGACCCGATCCGCGTGCTGACAAACCGGGCGTCGGGTCGCACCGGCCGCGAAGTCGCCCGCGCCTGCCACGTCCGTGGGGCCGAGGTCACCCTGATTCACGATGGCCCGGCGATGCCGTACGCCGATGTTGTCGACATCGAGAGTGCCGCCGAAATGCTGGCCGCGGCCAACGCCGCCTGCGAGAACGCCGACGCGATGGTTTCGGCGGCGGCGATCGGCGATTATACGGTTCAGGAAGCGTCCGCAAAACTCCGTTCAGGCGAGGCGCGAACACTGGAGTTGGAGCCAACACCGAAGGTACTCGATTCCATTCGTCAGGGCCATCCCGAGCTCCCGCTCGTTGGATTCAAGGCTGAAACAACCAGCGACGACGACGCCCTGCTTGAGCAGGCGGTCGCGCTCCGCGATCGGATCGATCTTAGCTTTGTCGTTGCCAACGACGCCACCGTGATGGGGGAGGATGATACCCGCGCGCTGTTAGTTGACCGCGAGGCCGAAACAGTCGCCGACTGTGACGTTATCGAGGGGTCGAAACAGCTGTTGGGTGCTCGGATCGCCACGCGACTCGCGAACCGCCTCACGTCGTGAGATACGTTTTGTCACCGCAAAACTGGATAAATGATAGTTTTTGCCACGTTCACTGCACAAAGCTGACTACTTACAGTGAGATTCCAAAACACACCGCCCGCAGGCCGCGTAGATAAGAATAGTTTTGAGGCGTCCCCAACTCCCTTCAACTACGATTAGTATGACGTTCGGACAACCCCCTACCGCGCCGAACGGAGTGAGCCACCGATGACGGACACACCGGCGGGCGTGGTCGTCCCCGTCACGCGCTCGGTGACCCTCCGCCAGACGGTCGGCTATGTCATCCAGCGTGCACTCGATTCGGCCGACGGTGAACCCTCCCACATCCATTTCGTCTTCATCGCCTCATGGCGGGCCGACGACCCCGGCTCGACGGCTGACCGAAAGCAGGCCGACGAGCTGCTTGAGCAGGTCACAACCTGGTCGCAGTTTGAGCTTGAAGCGGCCGACGCCGACCCCGACTCGGTGACAATCGAGACCGCGGTCATCGGCGATGACGACTACCGGTTCAGCCCGACCGATTACGCCAACCTCCTCACCGAGTACGCCGAAACACACAACAGCCGCCATGTCGTCATCGACCCCGAATACTCGCTTGTCGGCCACACGACGCTGCTGGAGCCCTTTGAGGTCGAGCTACAACAGCGCGATCTCAACGTTACGGAGGCTCCTGTCGACCGCTCGACACGCCGCGGCCGGCTGGTCGAACCCGGGAGTCCGGCCCGCTTTCTGACGCTATTCGGTGGCTCGTTCCTCTTTTATCAGGTTCTCGGTGGGTTCAGCGGGCTGTTCGATATCGTCACCGGGCTTGCGACCGCGTTGATTGTCGCCATCGCACTCGACGACGTGAGCTTCTACCGCGATCCGACACTAACCGGATCGCCAAAACGCCTTCTTCGCGCCGTCCTTTACGTGCCGTACCTGCTGTATGAGATCATCGTTTCGAATCTCGTCGTCGCTCGCGTGATCCTTGATCCGCGTGTCGGTATCGATCCACGGCTGACCAAGATCCGGGTGTTCGTCGGCTCAGGGTTCCCGCTGGCAATGCTGGCAAACAGCATCACGCTGACGCCCGGGACACTGACGATCAAAGCCGATGATCAGGAGCTGTACGTCCACTCATTGATGCCGTTTGCCAGAGATGGCCTGTTCGACGGCGCGCTGGAACGCTGGGTGCGATTCGTCTTTTATGGCCGAGAGGCCGCCCGGTTCCCGTCGCCGCTGGATCGCGGTGATACCGAGATACTGCAAGCCCCTGTGGCGGCTGACCCGCCGGAATCAGCATCCGCGG
>P_A23_Liq_2_FmtDRAFT_1000205_pt1 | contig 13432 bp, 15 predicted proteins | sample PonA232FremontCA_FD_10599 | JGI IMG/M metagenome (IMG submission 10599) | reverse complement strand
AGCTGCCGTGCCTGCTGTGCGAGTGGGGTGACGCGGTCGATGTGGGTGACGTCGACGGCAAGGACTGGCTCCTCGTCGCGACGGAATCCAGGATGCTGCGTCACTATCTCGGTTCCAGCGATGTGGGGATGGTGGTCGTAGAGCGACCGAAGTGCTGTGAAATCGATGTCGGCATCCGGATCGCGAGCACCGACGTAGAACCGTGGAGTATAGTCGTCGCGTTCGGTCGCAACGGCACCGTCGGCGGTGGCGTCCCACTCGAGGACGCGCCCGTCGTCTAGGAAGTCGATAGTGAACGGCATTTGCGTAAGTCACCTACTGCCTCTACACCGAAATCTCGCATAATCGCCGGCGTGTCTATTCCGGATTTCGGGAAACGAGGATCGTCTCGATAGAAGTAGCGTGTTCTCGTGGATTCACTCCTCTATTCCACTTTCCGGAATCATTTCCGAGTTTGTATCCAGATCTCCGTATCTGTGTTAACCAACAAACTGTCTATATTACTGATGTTCGTTGGTTAAATAGACCTATTTGGATTCTCGTTCGCTGGGGGTTTCAACACGCTCTGACAACCAAAACGGAGTCTCTCGCTAGGCAACTTGGCGGATGTGAGCTTTGACAGCTTGATAGAGCCCATCAAAATCATCGAACTCATCGACTGTAACGTGCCAACGCTCCGAAATCGCATCGATCATCGAACTTTCAACGTTCTGTTCGCCAAGAAACAGCACTTCTTCACGGAGTTCCTGTGACGAGAGATGTTCACAGACAGATCCGATCTCGATACCGACACCGAGGTTGTCACCCATCGCCGGAGCAATAAAGACAGTTGCAACGGATGCCTTGGTGAATTCGATACTCTGGGTGGCAGCGTCCATTTCGTAGAGCGGAATTTCAGGATCTGTCGCGAGGAAGGCATTGACGCCTCGCTCTTTTCGGAGTCGTCGGCGGAGTTCGATGAGGAGCCAGAGTGCCTCATCCGCGTCAAAGTCAGTTTCAGTAGCTTGGAGGTTTTGGACTGCTTCATCAAGTGTCGTTCGCGTCGTGGCTACGCCTCGATCGGCAGAGAGTGACTCGTAGGGCGGATACGACTTGTAGGGCCCCATCAAATAGACGAGGAGTCTGGGCTTGGAAATCTCTGTCTCGCTGAGGTAGGGGCTTGTTTCGAGTGCCTCGATCAACCGCTCTTCCATTATCTGTTACTCAACTCGCTGGGCCAAATAGCTGGATGGTCTCACCGCAACCATAGTAAAAAATCTTAAGATGGTTGGGAACCAACTGTGTTATATGACAAACTCACCCGACCGAACGTCAATGCCTGACGGTGGGTCGCTCCGACGGCGTGACGACTCTAATGAGGGTGATAACGGGTTCGACCTTGACGTTGAACTCCCTGAAGACAGCCTGTTCGATCTTGAAGATTACTTGGAGATGTACGAAGTGGCGTCTAAGCCCAAGCAATATCTGATCCTTGAGGCGCTAGCGGAGAATAACCAACTCAGTACCAGCGAGCTGTCAATGGTACTTGGTGAGGAGGATAATGCGCTCCACTATCCTCTCCGGACGCTCAAGGATGTCGCACTCATCAAGAACCGACGCGATCCGAATACGGGGACTGAAGAGACCTATTCGTACTACGAACTGACGGAGCTCGGACGGATAGTGTTGACCGAGGGGATCCGTGAGGGTGTCCGAATACTGGCTCGACAAGAAGCTGCTCTCGAAGACAAATACAGCAAGTGATCGTGACCGAGGCCCTCGACAGTTTCTCCGATCTATCCTTCATCACTCACTGGTTCGAGCGATTTCATCGAAAAATCTGATTTCGAGCAGTAGCGCTCTGCGAGCTCCATCAACGATCTGGTTCGACGGATATCAGCGACATTGTGGGTGACGAGCGGCTCATACGTACCCTCTTCCCACACTGTAACGGCTTCACCGCTGTCGGCGAATGGATCAAGATCATTCAGTCCCGATCCGATCAGCTCGCCGTAGACACCGCTCAGCGAATCCTCGCTGGTATTGAACCGCTTCTCGAAGACGTCCATCACGTCGACGTACGGGAGCGTCCCAAAGGGCCACTCGAAGCCGTGCGTACAGCATCGAGTTCGGAGAAATGGCAAGTCAAATCCACCGTTCCACCGCTCGCCGTTGTACGCGACGAGCTTTGCGTCACGCTGGGTGAGCGTTGAGGTGACGAACGTCGCCAACTCGGTGAGGAGTTCCGGCTCGCTATCGTGGAAAGAGAGCTGGACCGGTGTCAGGAGGGTATCATTCACCTGATCAGCCAAGCCTGTCGTCGGTGCCGAGTCGCCTGTATTGAGAAACACTCGCGACGAGACAGCCGAATCGAACCCAACCACTGTGAGTTTATCATCGGCCCCAAACCCCGTCGTCTCGATATCGAAGGCAATCGTCGTCAACTCGGTCATTCTGGCTCACTAGTGGGCTCTTCTCCTGCCGGCTGCTGCCGGTCGTTGTTCATCTTCGCAATTCGCTGTTCAAGCTCCTCCAGACGCTCTTCGTGGTCATCCAGACGAGCCTCTTGTTCGAGATTGATGCTGAACAGCGCCGGGAGGAGCGGGTTCTGGTGGTTCAACAGCCCACTCGCGTCGGCGTGCTCGCGAGCGTACTTGAACAGTCGGTCGAATCTCGGCTGGTCGCGACGACGGAGCGCCCGGCGAAACTCTGCCCATCGCTCTTCGATGGCCCGCAGAGCGTCTCGATATGTCGGATTTGTGCGTCCCAACGTTACCGACCTCCGGTAGCTGTCCACGCATCTAGTAGGGGATCTGTGGTGGCCGTCAGCGTCTCTCCCTCCGCTGTGACGCCCGTTCCGACATCCTCGGGTGTTGACGATGCTGGCGTCGTCGGTTCGACGCCAACCTCCGTGGCACGTGCTGCGAGCAGTTGTCGCCAGTAGGCGAACGTCGTCTGGTAGTACGCGCCATCATCGACGGGGTAGACGAGTGTCTCGAACTCCTCGCCACAGATTCGTGGCCCCATTCGTGTTTGCTCACACTCAAGGTGGTGGTCAGCGACTGTCGCGACCGGCTCGGTGAATTCGTCGATCGTACACCGAGTAATGAGCACCGGGATGTCATACCCGTCGGCGTACGTCGCCAACCGAGCGAGTGTCCGGGCCTGGAGGGTGTTGGCGTGCCGGTCTCCGAGAGTGTCGTCGGCACGATACTGGACGTCGATGGCCGGCGCGACGATGAGCGAGGGAGTGTACGGTGATTCAGCGTCTCTATCCGCTGGCTGCCCATCTTGTGTGGGGTTGTTGGCCGTTGACTCCCGGATGGACTGACTCACTGCCGCCGGGAGATCGCAGACAGCACCGTAATGCTGGTAAGCGGTGAAACCCCGTGCGACCTGGATACGGTCAAGTAACCGTTGGCTAGGGGCGATCTGGGCGAGTGTCGTCGTCGTTGCGTGTCCGTTTGCGTCGACCCAGAAGGCAGGGCCGTCGTGGAGGAGGAGATGATCGAGCACGAGCGACTGTAGAAGCGAGACACCACGGCCGCCGTCCACGTCGAGCAGCGTGATGCCGTCGTCGAGTGACGGCAGCAGTAACTCGTCTGTAGCTGGATCGGCTTGGTCCGCAAGGGACTGATTATGATCTGCACCTCGCGTCGGTTGCTCCACTGCCAGTCTGTTTGCTGTTGAGTCGTCTCCCATACTCAACTAGTTGTCTACAGTCCCGATAAGCCGCGGCGTGGCGCTTCCGCGTTTCAGGGAAGCACGAGTCACAGACTGATCTGCGCGCACTGCTTGTTTTTCGCTAATGTACGACCGCTTCCGAGAACGTTTCCAGAATCCTGTCCTACTCGCTGTGACGGTTTAACCAACGACTGATGCCGTTCGTAGTCTGTTGGTTAACTTGTCACAGTCGATCTCGCTGCCCAGATAGGAATGAAACGAGATCGTCAATCGCGTCTGTTGGTAGATCTTCTTGTCGGAAGACACCCTTAAATGAATCTTCGAACCCATCCTGTTCGAGTTGCTCCAAGACCATCTTGATCTGACTATCGAGCTTCTCTGGGTCGCCACGATGGACATGGCGTTCGATACGGTCGAACTCTGTCCGCGTGCTGATGACGACGAGGTCGCGAGTATCGGCCTTCCGTCCGCTGTGGAGTTTCATCGCGAAAAGAAGCGCTGGTTCCGGAATTCGGCCATCAAGATCTTCGGCGACGTCGAGTGGTTCGATTGTGCTGTGCTCGTGGAGATAGCGGTAGGACCACTCTGCGTCTGTCTGTCGACAGCCCATCGCGTCGACGAGCGCCTCGAATTTGACTTCGTTCTTTCCGACCCGCTTCGTGTACTGAATCATTCGGCCTTCGTACTCGTTCGAGACATCCTGCTCAAACTGTTTCTCGTATCCGAGGTCACGAAGGAGGACACCATAGTCGTCAAGTGCGGTGTCCGGGATCACGGTGTCAATATCGGTGGTGAACCGTGTTTGGAACGCGGAAACTGCCCAACCGCCAACAAGCACATACGGCAGTTCGGCCTCCTGTACCGCGCGGTGGGTGTCGATAAGCTCGGATTGACGCTCGGGGAGACTCATTCAATCCTTTCTGTTCGAGCTCATCGCACTGTGGTGCGACGCGTCGATGTCCCTGTCGTACTCGTTAGCGATAATCTCTAAGGCGGGCTCGTACGCTGGGCGATTCTCCATCATCTGGTCGACAGCGGTATCCAACGGGATGACGGGGGTGCCGTCGACCCACTCCGCATCGAAATTGTTGATCTTCGGGAACAACACGTAGTGGACGTTCCCGTTGACGTCGCTAGCATCCGGGCGTTCGTTGATCGTCGTGTCGATGCCAAACTGCTGGAAGAACGCAATCCACCGTTCGACATCGCGGTCGTGAACTTCGATGAACACCGGATAATCGTCGTGACTCCGTGCGATCTGGTAGCCGCCGTGCGTCCAGACGTACGCCGCGTCAATCTCCGTGTACGCGAACTCCATCCCAGCGAAGTGTGGGATGACGTAGGCATCCTCTTGAGAGATGGGGTCGCGGCTGTACAACGCAGCCATCATTTCAGCGTACTGCTGGCGCATCTCATGGTCGACGATCTGGAGTCCGTTATCGGTATTAACGATAATATCTGCGTTTTCTAACCGCTCAATCCAGTCGTATACCCATGAGTACGAGACGTCGACTTTGCTCGCGATGCGATTGATAGAATCGCCACGTCGAATCGCTAAGACAATCTTCGCAGCTGTAGGATCCATCAAATCGATCATTGTGGAAATCTCCTCTTGGCCACCATAGTAGTCTCGCTTCTAGTCATCTCTAAAGAGATACCAATAGATAGGCCTTCCGCCTAGATCGGCTACTGTATCGGCGACGCAGCCGCCGAATCGACAAGTGAATATTCTCGATCCCGACTCGTGCCCTCTGCTTCGAGGAGATTGTACTGCGCCATCTTCGAGAGGTACGTGCGGACGGTCCGTTTGGTTCGTGGGTCGTCGACGTCCTCGGTATAATGCTCGTAGATCTCGCTTGGTCCGAGTGGGCCGTGGTCCCGAACGATATCGTAGACAACTCGTTGGTGTGGAGTGAGTGAATCAAGGCTTTTCTGCTTAATCTGAGCGCGAGCATCCTCGGCGGCGTCCTGAAGGATGTCGTCGGCAATACTGTCGCAGTTCTCCCGATCAGCTGTGCTGGCTGCGCTGCGAAGCATCCCGATCGCAAGGCGGGCATCGCCAGCGGCGGCATCAGCGATCTGGTAGAGTTGGCCGTCGGTAATGACGCTATCCTCAAGCCCCCACTTCGTGCGAGCACTCAGAATATCGTAGAGTTGCTCATTGTGGTATTTGTCCATCCGGACGTGTTCGCTGGAGCGGAGGCGGCTCACAAGGCGATCGTCGACGCGGCTGAACAGCTCTTCTTCTTTGTTCGCAATACAGATCACCGCGAACTGCTCCATGCTGTGAAGATCGTAGATGAGACTCGGGTCTTCGAGTTGGTCGACCTCGTCGAGGATGACGACGGTTCGAGGACCGTCGTACTGTTGGAGCCGATCAATGAGCTCGTCGTGGGGTGTCGACTGACGGTGAATATCGATTGTCGCGCCGATGTCATCGAGGATCTGGTACAGCGTCCGGAAGCGGCTGTAGTTCCGCCAGCAGTTGACGTAGGTGGCCTCGACGTCGAGTACTTCCTCACGGAGCCGCTCGGTAACGAACTTCGAGACACAGGTTTTGCCGACGCCGCTTGGACCGGTGACGATGGCTGTGTCAGCCGGCTCGCCGTTCGTGATCGGCTCGAGAACGCTCGAGAGATGGTTCACTTCGGCGTCGCGATGCTCGACTTCTCGAGGGACGAACCCAGCGCGGAGGACGCGAGCATCACGGATCATCTGTCGATGAGTATCTATTCTCTGGGGAAGTGATAAAAGTATGATCGGGTCAATTCCGGAAAGGCCCTACGCGCCCTTGGATCGCTCCTTCTATCGCTTTGCTGTCTTCCGATTCCAATTGTGGAAACACATGGTTTCCGGAGACGCCTGGAATCTACTCACTAGTGCGGTGCCCGTTCGAGGATATCGAAGATATCGGCTGCTTTGTACTCCTGATTGCGCTGTTGGCCGGTCACTTCGACGACCAAGCCATCTGCTTCGATTTCATCGATCGCATTGTAGGCAGTCTGCCGGCTCACATCGAACTGTTCGGTGATGTCGGTTGCAGTGAAGTATGGGAGTTCGAATAGGTTTCGGGCGAGCTTGTGGCTCGTTTTTTCGCCTGGATACTGTGTTTCATACGCTCGCCGAAGTTCGATCAGTTCGAACGTCCGCTCGTAGGAGTCACGGGCCTGTTCCTCAATACCCTTGATGAAGAAAGCAATCCAGTCACGCCAATTTCCGTCTTCGCTGACCGCCCGCATCCGTTCAACGTACTCCTGTTTGTTCCGATTAAAATAGGCGCTCGGGTAGAGATACGGATCGGACAGATAGCCGGCCTCATGGAGTTGTAACACGATCAAGATGCGCCCCAAGCGACCGTTTCCATCTGAACAGGGGTGAATTGTCTCGAACTGGTAGTGGGCGATTGCCAAATCAATTAATGGGTGATACTGGCCTCCCATCTGAATGTACGCCTCAAGCGACTCCATCAACTCTGAGACGCTACTGGCTGGTGGCGGAACAAACGGCGACTGTCCACGATGTGGTGATGGAATGTGAACGTCACTGTCCCGCCACTCGCCGACAACGTCACCCTCATTCCGAACTCCTTCGAGAAGGGTCTCATGGAGTGATTTGAGCAACGCTATCGAGATCGATTCACCGCTTTTGATCGCCGTAAACCCGTCTCTGAGTGCGCGCTCGGCGTTGAGTACTTCTTGTAAATCGCGACTCACTGAGTCGGCGTCGCGGTTTTTGCTTCGCGTATGATATGCGTACACCTCATCCATCTCCACATCCGCGCCTTCAATTTCGGCGGTCTCGACTGCTTCGAGCCTGAGCAGTGACGTGTACAACACCGGTGCAAAATCGACAGTCGGGCTAATGCCATCGATACGTCCGAGCTGAAACGTCGCCTTCGATATCTTCGAGGTGAGCTCCTCATCGATCTCGATAGAGGACGATACGGGCAGTTTTTCTGGGATGTAGTAGGGATGTGGGTGCGACTCCCGGTAGTGGCCCGGCGCTTCCGATGGTAGATCCTGTGTTCTCATTTTGAATTAGATCGTGTCTGACGTGCCTTAGTCATATTGGACATAAACCAATTTGAATAGTGGGAGAAAAACGTAGTATGTAATGAGGGTTGCTAGTGGAGGGGAATCGACACCTCACGGCTGAGAGCCGCCATTTTATTCCGGATGTCTCGGCTGTTTCTGACCTTAGTCTTGAGTGGCGGATTCGCTGGCCTCAATATTGGCGTCTTCACCGTCGATCTCGATGATGTCACCGTCGCCAACGTCCAGCGCGTCACGAAGCTCCTCAAGATGGTTGTCTGCCTCTTCGCGGAGCTCCTTCGCCGTGGTGAGATCAACCTCTCCATCTTCGAGTGTCTCGGCAATCTCTTCAAGTCGATCGATGGTCTCGGCGATATTGACCTCACCCGTACTCATGGGTAATCGTTACTCGGGGCGCCCTTGAATACCGTGTTCCCATCACAGGATTCCACCCGCCCACAGTGCGACACCGAGCAGTAGCAAGCCAATGAGGACCAGGATGATTATCCGAAGCTGGCGGGCTTCCTGTTTTGCTTCTCGGACGTCCGTGTCCGTCTCAATATCTCGATACGCGCTTTCGATCCGGCGCTCAAGTGCTTCAGTTTCTTGGGTGATGTGTGTCTCGTACGCCCGATCAATACGGCTCTCAAGTCCGCCAATGCGTCCCCGCGCTGCCCGTACCGTGACAGCCTCTGTCTCCGCGGCGTGTTCGATCTCCTGGAGTGCTGTCTCGATCCTGTCGTCGACCGCATCAAGGCGTGATGCTGTAAGTGTCGTGTAGGCGGTATCGATCCGCTGTTCGAGATCGGCTGCTCGCTGGATACGTGCCTGCCGAGTTTCTGCCGCCCGTTCGAGCCCTACAACGGCGTTTTCGATCCGTCGATTGAGCGCGTCAAGCTGCTCGCTCACGACTGTTTCGTACCCGATTTGGAGCCGTCGTTCGATGGTCTCGACTCGCTCTCGGATGGTGCTCATCTCAGGTGTCGCCACGATCCCCGCGTCTGTCGGTGTCATTGCTGCCTTGTCAGCGACAGCTTCGGCGAGGGTCTCATCGTCTTCGTGGCCCACAGCGACGACTGTTGGGGTCACACAGTCCGCGATTGCTCGGACGACGGGCTCCTCGTTGAAACACCACAGCGTGTCGTCTGCGCCGCCACCACGCGTTACGACGATGGTGTCGATGTCTGGATCTCGATCTGCCTGTTGGAGCGCCCCGACGATCGATGCTGCGGCGTTTTTGCCCTGAACGGTCGCCCCAAAGAAGGTGAGCGTCACTTCGGGTGCGCGTCCCCAGGCGGACTCACGGAAGTCCTCTCGAGCCGATCCAGTCAATGAGGTGACGACACCGATGTTTGATGGAAACATTGGAAGTGACTGTTTTCGGTCGGCATCGAAGAGGCCCTCCTCATTGAGTTCGGCACGCAATGCCTCCAATTCCTGTGATCGATCGGAGTCGCCAACCGGCCAGTAGTTTTTGACGTTGAGTTGTGTCCGGCCGCCTTCGGCGTAGAAATCGACGTTTGCCCGGACGATTACCTCCTCGCCTTCGGTGATGGACTCGTCGATGCGGTCGCGATAAGACGACCACACAATACACTGGATGGTTTCCTCGCCGTCGACGTCTCGGAGCGTGAAGAACGTCCCGTAGCCCTTTGCTGTCGCATCGGATACTTCGCCGACAACGTACGTTGGGAACCGTTCCGCGGCGGATTCCAAAGTGGCAGCAATTTCGTCGTTGAGTCGAGACACAGACCAGGCCGGTTCGTCTATCTCCACGTGCCCACTTCCGGTATCGTCGTCGACGGCCATTCGAATCGGCTTATGATGTCGGGTGGTTTAGTTTATTGGCTCTGGTCCTTCGAGCTCCATCGCTAGTGCTTCGAGTTCGTCTACCTCGTCAATCGCTGTCAGCCATCGGTCTGGGAGCTGAGACGCGCCAAATCGGGCACCTGCGATGGCACCTGTGATTGCGCCGATCGTATCGGTGTCTCCACCTCGGTTGACGGCTGTCACAATTGCTTCCTCGGCGGCTGTGGTATGTAGCCCATCGTGGAGTGCTGTCTGGAGTGAGTGGATGACGTAGCCCGATGTCTCCAGCAGATCGGGTTGATCGCCACGTGCCAGTGGCCTAAGCGCGGCAGTCAGTTCATCCGGGGCGCTTGCGTCGACGTAATTGAGAGCGTCCTGTAACGGGGTGTCTACATCGTCAAGAAGGCCAGCAAGTGTGAGATTCAAAACGGCGCAACCGTAGGTACACCGTGGATCTGCGTGCGTGATCTGTGAGGATTGTCGACTCACTGTGACAAGTCGCTCCCAGTCGGTTGCGTATGGTATCGCGAGCGGTGGACACCGCATCACACTCCCATTGCCTGCGTTTTGGCCTTCGGGACTAGTCTCCCAGACGTGCTGGCCAGCCTCGCTCCAGTCGTCGCCGTGTTTGAGCCGACTCAACGACTTCATCGTCATCCGGCCGATATCGAATGGATTACTGTCGTACCAATCGACAAATCGAGACGCGATATCTGCTGGATCGAACGCTTGCTGCTCAACAAGACTGCGGGCAATACAGAGCGCCTGCTCAGTGTCGTCGGTGATTGTTCCCGCCGGCTGGTTCCACGTCCCGTGGCCAATCATCTCGTCGAGTTGACCGTGCTCGGCCGCAATTGAGGATGCCGACGAGAACTCAACCGGTCGACCAAGCGCATCCCCACACGCCAACCCCAAGAGGATCCCACGGGTTCGATCTGAATCCATGCGTAACTCAACTCTGGCTCTTATGGAAAAGTGTGGGTTGGTAGATCCGTTTCATAGCAGCCATTTTTAGGCTGCTTGGGGCACTCTTGTGTGTCGCCACGTCCACGGTCAGGCGTCGACGAATTCGCCGAGTGAGTGGTTCGGGCTATTACTGTTCCATTTGCCGATTTGGATGAGCTTGAACGCCTCTAGTGAGGCGTTGATCGTGTCGGCGATTTGCGTCTGGATCGCGGGTGGAAGACTTTCGACGGGAATCGCAGTGAGCGCATGCTGAGTGAGGTGGTAACTGGACGCGAGGTTCGTCGGAGCGATGATAATCACGCTTGCCCCGTCGACGTCGGCAAGTGCGAGCTGAGCATCCCGATACTGGTGGACGGTCGCATCCAGTTCTTCAACGGGAAAGAGGTCGTCAGCAGCACCGTATTCAATACTTGTCCCTGCTGAATTGTAATGTCCTTTGAGCATAATCAAGTTTTAATATATGTTCTACAAACATTAGTTTTGTGGTTGATGAGGCGCTGTTCTCCTTCACTACGCGCCATGCTCTTCGCATGATCCCGAACTCTAGATTCGAAGTCGTCTGTGTCCGAGCGATGAGACGCTGACTCGTGTGCTGGACACAGTATTAGTAGCGTGCTGTAATGAACGACGAAAGGACGTGGTTGAACTGCTCAGGCTCTTCAAGGAACGGACAGTGACCACTATTGGCGAAGCGTTCAAGCTGAGCGTCAGGTGTATTGTCGGCAACGTATTCGACACCACCATTTTCTAGCATCGTTTCGTCTTCACCAAGACACACGAGGGTAGGAACATCAACATCGGGGACCGCCTCCCGATAGTCGCGTACTGATTGGTCGAAGAGAATTGCGCTCGTGATCGAGGGAGGAACTCGTGTGATCTCATCGAAGAGCATCTGTTCAACAGAATCTGGTTCATCCACGAGCATCTCGTCAATAAGGGACCACGCCAGCTCGTGTGGGTTGGTTTGTGCGAGTTCCATGAGTCCACGAAGTTCGTCAAAGCCGAATACACCGTGCTCGTAATCCTCCTGTTCAAGATCGAGTGGCTGTTGTTCGACACTCACGAAGCCCCGGAACCGGTCTGTCCCAAACTGGCGGACGTACTCCCACGCCACAAGCGATCCCATTGACCACCCGACAAGGACAACATCAGAAAGATTCCGTGCGTCAAGGAACGCTTCCAGGTCACGGGCATACTGAGGGAGTGTATGACCCGTTTCGGTTTTCTCGGAGCGACCGTGCCCTCTGAAATCGAGGGTGATAACCTGATACTCGTCGCTGAGCGGCTGCTGTTCGCTGAAGAATCGGCTACTCATTAATACGCCGTGGAGGAAGACAACTGGTACTCCGTCTCCATCTGATTCGTAGTACAACTCAGCCCCGTTGACCGATTCTGTTGGCATATTGGCAGACGTGTCTAATGGTTGTTAGCTGTTATGACGGCGACGTGTTCAGATACGGTCGTTGTAGCACCCGAGCGTTTCACTGACCCGTAACCACCAGGGAGTACTCCCCTTCAATCGATGACTGTTGGCTGCCATCGGAAGAACATTCTCTTATCGGGCGTGACTACTGTGCGTCGAGCATGGAACGGGCAGCCGACCGAATTTCCGCTGCGGTTGTCGATCCGACCTGATACACGTCCGTCAGTTCCTCTTGAGACGCCTGTATGATATCATACGGGGTTTGATACCCCGATTCGTAGAGAAAGTATGCCTGTTGACCGGTGACGGCGTCAATATCAGCGACAGTCGGCCCGTACAGCAGCCGGAGTTTTGGAACCGCTTCGGATGCTGGAACGCCTGAAGCAGCAAGCGATGCGAGAGCAGGGTCGAATACGGATTCTGAAACACCTGTTTGGTCACGAAGCCGCTCGTCAGCGGGCTTGGTTCGTCCAACAATCTCGCGTGCCCCCTCGACGGCGACGGCAGCAACGCCCTCAGTGATTCCCTCGATGTCAGCAAGATACCCGGGCCGTGAGTCGGCAAGCGATTCAAGAGAAGTCACACCTCCCTCCGCGAGTTGATTCGCTCTCTGTGGTCCAATACCTGGTATACGCTCCAGTTCAGAGACGATCTCAGATTCCGTCCTCGTCGGTTCTTCAGGTGCTGTCGATTCTTGCTTGGCCTCCACAGAGTTGTCTGATTTGCCCCCGGTTTCATCGGTTTTCAGTGAATCAGGGAGAGATGGAAGGTCAACAATCTGGAGGTCCTCAGCAGAGACTTCATCACCAATCGGTGAGCGGTTAATTGCTGTCTGAACTCGCTCACTGTTCCGTTCAGCGATATTTGAGTCAGTAACATAGGAGATCAACGCCGACCGCTCATTTGGATTGAGAGTTCCATCAGCTGAGAGGTCATCGATGATAGCATCTACGTCACGCTGGTTTGGGAACCAAGCGTCGCCCATTGCCACGAAGACAGGAACAAACGGCTCAGGTACGGTGTCGCGTTCGGTGAGTCCCAACCCATCCGTGAGTACGATGATGGCTCTGTCATCTAGCGATAGTTGATATCGGCCGCCAGGAAGAGAGACTTCTAATTTTAGTCGATCGACTGAGTCACGAATCAGTCGCGTCGGTTGGCGCATGTCGCTTTATTTTCACAAGTCATGATAAGAGTTTGACTAGGCGAAATTTAGGCACGCATGATTGATGCGGCCCGACCCTACGCGGCCAGCCGTCACCTCACCCCTAGAAACTCCGTGACGAATTCCGCGACAACAGGTCTCAAGATACGAAGATCGAACTGTTGTACTTGATCTGATCTACATCAATCAGCAGTTCAATGTGAACTATTTTTATTTAGTGATGGTGAAAGACCATACTTAACCAACAATCGGTACTACCAGCGGTTGTAGGTTAAACCATTACGCTCTTATGTAGAACTACGGAAAGCCCCCATAACAAGGCAGTCAATGGTGATATCGACGGATGCGCCTGTGAGATTCAGCGATCTAATGATC